>Ga0335080_10004788_pt1 | contig 13805 bp, 11 predicted proteins | sample Lox_Sample_34_FD_206720 | JGI IMG/M metagenome (GOLD analysis project Ga0335080, IMG submission 206720) | Soil microbial communities from Loxahatchee National Wildlife Refuge, Florida, United States - Lox_Sample_3.4 | ecosystem: Environmental > Terrestrial > Soil > Wetlands | place: USA... | reverse complement strand
ATATGACTATGGCAAGACTCACCTGTTGACGATCAGTTTTGATCCGGCGTACGACACGCCGGCTGTTCTTCGCCGCTATGGCCTGGCCTATTTGGATGGTGACGCCAGCGGCTTTTCGCACTGGGATTTCGCGTCAACTACGCGGGAAGATCTTCAACGTGTCAGCCGTTCATTCGGCCTGCAATATGATGGGCAGGAAAACCAATTCGTGCACACGATGAATATCGTGCTCATCGCGCCGGATGGGAGTGTAGCGTACTTCTGGAACACCAATTGGACGTGGCAAGAGTTGATCAACAGTTTGAGGCGGGCCGCGAACAACGGATCCAACTCGCGTGGTCAGGGTCTCTATGGCAATCTCTGCGCTCGTTGTCACGAAGTCCCCAACCCTGAACTCAGGAAACAACCGCCCAATTTGCATGGCGTCTTCAAGATGGGAAAGTTGCCAAGTGGAATGGCTGCTAGCGATGAGAGAGTCCTACGTACGATCATGCATGGACTCGGTACTATGCCACCTTTCGAACAGACTTTAACCGAAAAGGATGCCAGGGACATCGTGGGCTACTTGCATCAGCTGAACTGAACGATTAGGGCTTGATGGGGCGAAACATGACGCGAAGAACCGTGATTACCGGGTTGTTGCTTCTGCTGACCCAGTTTCTGGTCAGCGCGTCGGCGGTGCCCGTGGATGCTGCACAAGAACCTGATGGCCGGATTCTAAAGTCGAAGCCGTGGCCGCCCTTGCCGAGTTATGAATCCCTGGACGACTTCGGTCGCGGTTACTTTCCTCGTGCGGTCTATGAAGAGGCTCGCACGCAGAAGGAATTCGACCTTCTCGAAATCACTTACTCGAGTGATCGGCTTCCTGTGCAGGGACTGTTGATCAAACCGAAAACGCCGGGTGCGCGAAAATGGCCGGCGATCATATTCAATCGCGGCGGCAACGGCGATCTCGGACGCATTACGGATAACGGCCAGCCTTGCGGCGGCATGACAAACACGTCGTGCCTGGACGTGGCCGATCTTTACCTTTTGGCGAGGCCCGGTTTTGTGATCATCGCCTCCGACTACCGCTATCAGGGCGCCACTGCGAAACGCGACGAGTGGGGCGGCGTGGAAGTCGATGACGTTCTCAATCTCGTGCCGGCCCTGAAGTCGCTCGATTACGTGGACCCGGAGCGGCTCTACATGCTTGGCCTGTCGCGAGGTGGTACCGAGACCTATCTTGCACTCAAGCGAGGAATCCCCGTCAAAGCCGCTGCTGTTATCGGGGGCGTCACCGATGTGAAAACGTGGGTCGACTCGCGGCCCGAGATGGGCATTGTCAACGGGAACGATTTCATCGACGGCTTCGCCAAGATCTGGCCGGACTACGAGCACCATTCCGAGGAACAGTATCGAGCGCGGTCAGCCGTGTATTGGGCCGACCAGATAAACGTGCCGATTCTGATCCTCCATAGCCGCACCGACAGAATGGTGCCCGTGACCCAAGCTCTCCGAATGGCAGAAGCACTTCAAGAAAAGGGCAAGGCGTACTCGCTTCACATTTACGAGCGCGATGGCCATCCATTGCCGCGGAATCGCGACGACCGCAATCGCATGCTCGTCGATTGGTTCAATCGAACTGGCCAAGGTGATCAGTAATCATGCGATTACCGCTCTCAGATCTTGAACTTGGCGAAACAGCAGTAATCGAAAATGTTGCGCTGCCGGAAGCAGAGCGACAGCTTCTGATGCGGTTCGGATTTTTCGACGGGGCCGAGGTTCGATGTTCGCGTCGTGCGCCCCTCGGAGACCCGGTCGTTTACTCAGTGGACGGTTCAGAGGTTGCCTTGCGCACTGAAACGGCCTGCCGCATTTTCGCTTCGCCCGTCGACGACAAGGCGACACGCGAGCAAAAGGGATGAACCCCCTCTTGCAGATCGTGGCGTCCTCGACCACCAGGTCCCAGCAACAAATCCGGAATGTGGCGTTGATCGGACCTCCTAATTCCGGCAAAACCACTTTGTTCAACCGATTGACCAACCTCCGGCAGAAGGTCGGTAACTACCCAGGAATCACGGTTGAGCAGCACACGGGCGTGATGGCTTTACCAGGTCAAGAAATCACGATTGTTGATCTGCCCGGAGTGTACGGCCTCAATCCGTATTCCGAAGACGAGCGCGTTGCAGTCAACGTGTTAAACGGCAACATGGACGGGGTGCCACGGCCAGAAGCCGTTTTGCTGGTACTCGACGCGACCAATCTCACCCGGCATCTTTCGCTCGCCGCACCCGTAATTGCTCTCGGGCTTCCGACACTCGCTTTGCTGAACATGGGAGATCTCCTTACCAGGCGCAGTGGTTCAATCGATGCGGTGAAACTGGCGGGCGACCTGGGCATCCCGGTCGCGATCGTCAGCGCGACGATGGGAACCGGCTTGGAAGCCGTAGGCCGCTTCCTAGAGTGTGCAAACTCACCGATTAAGACGACACTGCCGATTGTTCAAGACGTCCGTGAGTGCCGAAAGTGGGCGGCTCGGGTCGCCAGCGAATCGGATTATCGTCCTCCCCTCCCGCCAACATGGAGTCGCCGGCTCGATGACATTCTTCTGCATAAGGTCTGGGGTCCTCTCGTCTTCATGATCGTCGTAGGAGCCGTTTTCCAAACAGTCTTTGGCTTGGGTCAACCGCTCAGCAATGCTTTGCAAGACCTTCTGACGGACATGGGCCAGAAAGCTGCGCCGTTCATCGCCAACGGCTTTCTTCGCTCGTTGTTACTGGACGGCATCTGGAAGGGCGTCACCTCGGTTCTGGTTTTCCTACCGCAAATTCTCGTTCTGTTCCTTTTTATTGGCTTGCTTGAAGACTCGGGTTATCTCGCGCGGGCTGCCCTCATTGCCGACCGCACAATGTCATTCGTTGGCCTGAACGGAAAGGCCTTCATCCCGCTGCTATCTGCTTACTCATGCGCAGTGCCGGCGATCATGGCGAGCCGCACGATCGAGAACAAGCGCGACCGCCTGGCGACGATCCTGATTGCTCCGTTCATGACCTGCTCGGCGCGGCTGCCCATCTATACACTCCTGATTGCCGCATTCATTCCCGAACGTCCGGTTGTCGGACCTTTCCTGGGATCACGCGCTCTCGCCATGCTGTTGCTGTATGTGCTCGGCTTCGTCGCCGCGATCGGAACCGCGAAGATGTTGAAATCTTCCGTCCTCAAATCGATGCCGGCGCCATTTGTCTTGGAACTCCCGGAATATCGCTGCCCGACGTTGCGCTCCGTCGGCTTGCGCCTGATGGATCGCGGCCGCGTGTTCGTGCAGCAGGCCGGAACCGTGATTCTCCTGGTTTCCCTGTTGGTGTGGGGGCTGACCAACCTTCCGCTCCACCAATGTCAGCCGCCGGAGTTAGAGGACAGCGTGGTGGCTCATCTAGGTCACTTGATCGAGCCGGCCATCCGCCCACTCGGATTCAACTGGAAGATCGGAGTCGGACTCTTGACCTCGGTCGTGGCCCGCGAGGTCATTGTGGGAACTCTAGGAACGCTTTATGGCCGCGATCCGCAAACACGGTCAGTCTCGCTTCAATCGGCGCTTCAGCACGACTTGACGTTCTCAGGAGCGATGGCACTCTTGGTATTCTTCGCTTTTGCCATGCAGTGCACCTCGACGCTGGCGGTCGTGCGGCGCGAGACGAATAGCTGGATGTGGCCCGCCATTCAGTTCTTCTACATGACCGGCGTTGCGTTCCTGGCAGCTCTAGTCGTCCACGAAACCCTCTCTGTTTTGAACTAGCAGGCGGCGAAGACTCTAATATGTATTGTTGGCACTTTATGGCGAATCGGCGTTGTTCCGCAACACAATCGTCATCCGGCGAGATCCTTTTTCATTTGGTTTCAGCGACTATGTATACGTATCGGAGTTCATCAGTTCCGGTGTTAGTGACGTTGTGCTCAGTCTTCGGAGGACAATAGAGAGCATGGTTCGCTTCCACCGGAAGTGTTGAGCCATCCCCAAATGTCATTTCTCCCTTCCCTGACAAAACCACCAGCACCTCCTCGTGCTTGCCGGTGCTGTGCTTTCCCACGGACTTGCCGTGTGCCAGAACGACTAGTCCCGACTTCATTGTGACGGTTTCGGGCGGGCCTGCGAGTATCTGCAAGTAGTCTTTTCCTTGGGCGTCGAGCAGCACCACCTTGGAATGGGGCTCACCTTTTTCGGTGTCCGCAGCAGACGAAACGACCGAGCAGAACGGGAGCAGAGCAATCGAGAGAAACACAAGCAAACCGGAAAGTATGGCACGCGTCATTTTCATTCTCCTCGAAGTCATATTTCTAAAAGTGGATCGAAACTCCCCCAGCGGCGTTCACTCCCGGCATCGGATATCCGGGCAATACCTGGTAGTTGTGGTCAAAAAGGTTATCGACCATGACGAGCACATCAAAGTTGCGATGCACGGGGACTGTCACTTTCGCGGACGCGAGTGGGTAAGCGCCCATTTGTGCGGTGTGGCTCTCGTCGGTATAGCGCCGCCCGACCGCCTGAAGGCCGACGTGTATGAACGCCCGTTTTGCGTCCCAATCAACGCCCAAGGTGGCACGATTCTGAGGCACCAATGGCCCCAGATTGGTGGAATGCAAGTAGGCGTAGCCGACCGAGGCGCTGACGCGACGGCGCATATTCCAGCGCAAACTTGTTTCTATGCCTTTGTTGATCGCTTTGCCGGTATTCAGCAGCTCCAGGTCTGGATAGTTACCGAGCGTCACAATCTGGTCCGAGAGATTTGCATAGTAAAGCGTCGCCCGCGCGATCAGGTTGCTCGCCGCCCGGATTTGCAGCGTGGTTTGGTAGTTCCACATTCTCTCGGGTCGCAGGCTTGGATTGGGAGCGGGAAACAGATAGAGCTCACGGATGGTGGGGTTCCGGAATCCTTCGCTGATCGCGGCGGAAAGGGAGACGCGTTCGGCAGCATTCCAGGTCACGCCGAACTCCGGCACGGCCAGGTCCCCGAATTGCGAGTTGGTTTGATAGCGAACGCCTGCATTGAACAAGAATGCAGAGGTCGCGTTCCAATGGCCACGAACGAACCCTGCAGCATCGGTGATCTGATGGTCTCCCCAACTAAATCCACTGGTCGTGCTAGCGGTGCCACCGTAATTCACGATGTCGGTCCCGAAATCGATGGCCGCGCCGTGGTGAAGGTTCACGGTCTCTAGGATCCGCCCGCCGATGATCCGATCCACCGAGAGGAATCCATCGGTAATTGCATTGTGTCCCCAGGTGGAAAAGAAGCGGGTATAGCCGTTCCATGAGTTCGTTGTGTTCGCAAGATCCAAACTGAATCCACCGCGGCCAACGCTTGCGGCGCTGCCAACGAGTGGATCGTCGATCGGTCCGGGGTCATGCACGAGGAAATGGCCGTAATTGCCATCCAGGGACAGTTTCCAGGTTTGGGTGAGTACGTAGCTGGCTCCTGTCGCCACATCCTGGGAATGGAATGCCGAGCCCGGACGGTCTCCGTTGGTGTAGTTGACACCGGCTGCCAGCGAGTAGACGCCGCGCCCTTTGCGAAGTCCGGTCCAGAGCCGGTTTTGTCCGGTCATGTAGGACCCAAGGCTAGAGGTAAGTTGGAACTCTGGTTTGGTTCCCGGTTCACGGGGACTAATCTCGATCGCCCCGCCCATCGCATTCGTTCCGTACAGCACGGATGCCGGTCCCTCGATCACGCTGATGCTGCCCGCTTCCGAGAGGTCGTAGAAATCGGGCAAGGGATGTCCCATCTCGCCCTGGTAGTCAGGCCGCCCGCCGAGGACCACCAACACGTCCGTGTTGGGAGATCCGCCTACACCGCGGATGTTGACTGCGCCCGTTCCGTTGTCGGCGATCCCGTAACCCATCAGGCCGCGACGAGTCACGTACACGGCGGGAGAGAGGTCCTCTACTGCGTCGAACACAGTCCGAGCCGAAGTGCGGTCGATCTGTTCGGCGCTGCCGCTTGCGACGGTGGCGACTCCTTCCCCTGTGACGACAACCTTGATCGCTGTCTGCACGATGGCCGGCCGAAGTTTGAACTCGGCAGGTTCCTTGCAGTCGGTGAGCGTGCGTGATTCCGGCTCAAATCCGACTGCTTTAATGCTTAACACCGCTCCCGCTAAGCAGGGTGCAGTGTTTCGTCCTTCGGCGTTGGTGACGGTCGCGGGCACAGTCTTTCCACCGGGTAAGCGGACCTGGATGGTGGCGCCCTGTATCGGTGCGCCCGAACCGTCAGCGATGCGAATCTCGACATTCTCCGAGGCAAGACAGGAAATAGAACTTACTCCCATGAAGAACAACAGCACACTTCTGGTGATCCGGGACATTCAAGCAGCTCCTGCTGAGTCGTGGAATAGGACAGAAAGAAATCGTCGCGTGTAACACGAAACGTGCAATCGTAACACCTATATCGCGTAATGCAATGTGATTGAAATCACGCCACGGAGTGCACGAAGAGATTGGATTAAACGCGAAACCGCCGCCTCAATTGCTAGTGTTCATGCTCATCGTGTGAGTGGCGATGATGGTGCGGATGGGTGTGCACAACGTTTCCGTGCGTGTGTCGATGAGCGTGGACGAGATTGGCCCGAAGGAGCAAGCTCTCGTCCGAGAGAATTTGTGCCGGACGGCCTTCGGCAACTACGGCACCGGCTTCGAGCACCAAAACACGATCTGCAATGTCCTCGACGATGTCGAGTTGATGCGTGGCCGTAATCACGGTTTTCGTCGTCCCCTTCCATTGTTGAATGAGATCGACGAGCTGACTCTGGCTTCTTGGATCAAGGGTCGCGGTTGGCTCATCGAGCAAGAGGACTTCAGGATCAAGAACGAGAACAGAGGCGAGCGCGACTCTCTTCTTCTCTCCGCCCGACAGCCGATACGGGGCACGCTCCTTCAGGTGAGAAATACCCATCAGGCTTAGCGTCTCATCCACATGCTGAAGAACCTCTTCTTTGCTCCATCGGAGTTGCAGGGGACCGTACGCGATTTCGTCAAAAACGGTTGGATTGAAAAGCTGAACATCCGGATTCTGGAAGACGAGTGCGACCTGGCGCCGGAAAGCGAGGTTGTATCCGTTTCGCTGAAGGCTTTCCGGTGTGAGCGGATTTCCCGCAAAGCTCACCGAGCCTGTCTTCGGAAAACAAAGTCCGTCCAAGATGCGCAAGAGGGTTGACTTGCCGGAGCCATTCGCCCCTAGCAGCGCGACTCGCTCCCCTTTCTCGATTCGGAGGGATAAACCGCGGATTGCGGGGATTCCCTCATAATCGAAGGTGATGCTATTGATCTCGAAGGCAGGTGTCACAGTACCCGTCATCTCCCCATCCATGTCGCCAAGCACGCTGCAAAGATGAAGCCGGCTAGGCCAAGGTAGTCATAGGCTCGCAAGCGAAAATCGGTCAACAGGCGGACCTCACCATCGAAGCCGCGCGACAACATCGCCAAATAGACTTCGTGGCTGAGTTCGACACTTTTGCTAAGCAGTACTCCGGCAGTACGAGCCGTCGTCCTGCGTTTCTCAGCGCCAGTCAACTCGCCGACCATTCGACTCTGCCTGGATTCGAACATCTGGTTCGCCGTTTCAATCAAGAGAAAGACGTAACGGTGAGTCATGGCCAGCATGGTCACAACTTCCGTCGGCAAGCGAAATGAACGGAGTGCTTTCAGGATATGTGTCCACGGAGTGCAGAGGACCAGTACCGTCGTGAGGGTAGCCGCCGTCTCGACGCGAAGAACCAGCAAGGCTGCCGTTCGTACTCCTTGTGCCGAAATCGACAGCGGTAATCCGGATACAAGAATTATCCTGCTTCCGGGCGTGATAAACAGGGCAGGCAACGCAATGAGCCCCGTAAAACCAAGGACCACCAACCAGACGCGAGTGGCCAACGACCAGAGGCTCAAGCGAGATGCAACGGCAACCAGGATTCCGAGCACCAACACGGCTCCGATCACGGCGAGTTTGTGACAGAGGACGACAGCGATCACGAGAGCCAACACTCCGACAACGCGCACGCGAGGATCGAGTGACTGAAGGAGTCCGGGCTGGCTCGCTGCCTGCTCCGAGATCAGAGCCTTCGAAAATGCCTGCGCGAATCCTCGTAGCGTAGACTCGATGAACGACTGACTCACGATCGCGACTCCCGTTTGCGTAGCCTATTCGCGATTCTGGTGGCAACCAGCGCAGCCACTACGAGAAATCCAACACCGAACATGGCGGACAAGGCGTAACCGAAGCTCGCGCTCTTGACGAAGCGTGGCGCATACCCAGGGAAGGGTGCCGTCCATATCGCGGAGAGCTTCTGCAAGCCAGCCGGAACGGACGAAGGAGCGACATGATGACCCGACGCCCCCTCGATCTGAGTTCGTGCTGCCGGATTCGCCAAGTCGGCGGAAGACCATTCTCCCCACGCAGTGCCCGCGGCAAGGATACCGAGCGGCGTACAGAGCATCAAGAGGCCCACGATCCACCAGAGTCGAACCGGAAACGGCCTTTCGGCGGAGTTGGCGGCAGCGAGCCCGCCGGGAAAATCCCGGATTCCGCGCAACAAACCGATGTCCGACTTCTGGAGGTAGGAAACCATGCCGGCTGAAATCAACGCCTCGGCCAACCCCGCGAACGTGAGATGCCCAATCATCATGGCGGGCACTGCCACGTGCAGTGGGTACGGCGCGTAGAGGGGCGTGCCACTGGCATCATGAAATAAGGTTGGCTGAATCCCGAACTCGAAGGCTGTCAGGAGTGCAGCAGCATTGATCGAGACGTATCCGGCAATTGCGGCGGCCAGAGCTCTCCGGCGGGCGCCGACATCCGACCGACCGGCGATTAAACGATACACACCATAGGCGACGAGGGAACCGACAATTGCCATGTTGAAGCAGTTTGCGCCCAGTGTCGTAATTCCGCCGTCTCCAAAGAACAACGCCTGGATGGCCAGCGCGATCGACACCGCGAGAATCGAACCTGACGGACCGAGAACGATGGCTGCGACCGTGACTCCGAGCGCGTGTCCGGTGGTCCCGCCAGGCAGGGGAATGTTAAACATCATGACCACAAAGGAAAAAGCAGCGAAAACGGAGATTAGCGGAATCATCCGTGTCGCCAGGATGCGGCGGACGCGATTCAAGGCGGAGTACCACCCTGACGCTGCGAATGCATAGAGCGTTACGCACGTCGAAGGGCTCAGGTATCCGTCAGGAATGTGCATGACTCAATATTATTGTGCGCTGCGTCCAATGCGGACGGATTCGGTCCAGAAGCCTCTGAGAGACCGAAGGGCGTTGATGAGCCATTTACGCCACACGGCAATCTCTGGTTGTTGGTTGACCAAAAAATAGTTAACACGTTTTGGAATGTCGTGTTACCTGGACTAGAGTATATGAACTTCGCGGGTGTAGTGCCAGGCGAAATGCGCGCCATCTTGCTCATCGCGGCATGGGGAGTTCTATACTTTAACGGTGGCTTTGAATGGCAATAATCGGCAGGTCACGTTGGGCCGTCTCCGTCTCGTTCTGGACGTCGTGGTGGGAATCGGAGCGGTGCTCGTAGGACTCTGGTTCGTGCTGGATTCGTTCCGCCGATGAATGAAAATGTAGGGCATGTACGTCTGGGTAGTCGCGCGGATATCTAAAGTTGCAAAGTGACTGACCGTTACCCGCTACCGAAAACCAAACGTTCTTTGTACCGAAATTCGTACCTGAAACGGTTCGGCGGGATGGGAAACGTTTGAGAATGTCGCCGGGGCAGTTGGCGTTATGCGGGACACATAGGCATAAGTAATGTCGTCATTGCGGCGATTCAGCAGGTTCAAAAGATCCGCGTTAATGCGCCATGCCTTGTTCAATCGATACCCGATTCCCGCATTCATCAGTAACGTAGCATTCGAGCGGTTGATTCCATCGGAAGTCAGATCGCGCGGTCCGAAATAGCGAAGGCGCAATGTACCGGTGAAGCCTTTGTAATCGTGCATTGTGATGCCCGATGAAACCACTACGTTAACCGCTTCGGGAACGAGCTTGCCACCTGGGCCCTGCACCGGATACTGGCCGCCACCCACGTTGGTGAACGCCGCATCGTCCGGGTCGATTTGGGTGAATTGGGCGCGCGAGTCCGCAATATCCAAATCGACAGCCCAATGTTCAGTGGGCATGTAGTAGTTGGCCCACTCAATGCCATAGCGGTTGCTCGACTGTTGAGAAGGAGACGTGCCGCCGGTGTCGCCACTCTGCTGCAGTTCGGAAGCGCTGCGGAGATACCAGAGCGAGAGAGTGCTTTGCAAATGGGGGACGACCGCGGTGCGCACACCGAATTCTCCGCCTTTAAGCTGCACCAATAGTGGAATTGGGGTAGCTGCCGTGGGAAAAGGATTGTCCGGTGAAATCGGGTTCACTTTCTGCGTTGCGCCGCGCGCGTCGTTGGTGTGATAGCTGAATCCGCCCTGCGCGTAGAACTCCGTATTGGCCCACGGCCCGAAGATCAAACTTAGTTTTGGTTCGGGCAGAAACTTGGTCGCCGAGCCGGAATTGAGCTGCGCAAAGTTGACGACCGGTGCGCCAGGCAATTCGGTGGCGACATAAGACGGAGTCAAGTCAGTCACGTCGACGTGCCCTGCGTCCCCGCGCAGGGCCAACACCGAGCGGAATTTTGACGCCCACTGGACCTTATTTTCTGCGTAGAAACCGACCAGGGTTTCGGTAAATTTGTTTAAATCCGTGGCGGCGGGCAGGATTGGTGCGGGCCCGTTGATAGTCCCGTCCGGGTTGCATATCGGAAGGCCAATGTTTTGGTCATTGCAGGCGTTGATGTCATTCTTGTCCGTGCGAACACGGTTTTCCGTCCGGAACAGGCCGTTGTGAACCCAATCATTGCGAACCTGCAGACCGAACGTATTTTCTACCCTGCGGTCAAACCAACTGCTGAAGATCGTATGGTGTGCATCCACCCCAGCCACCCAGCGTCTGTCCTGCTGTTCAAACTGATCACCCTTCGCGGGGTCGATCAGAAAATAGGTGAAATTGGAGAACAGATTGAGGTCGTTGTAGAACCCGTAGGCTGTTATTTTCGTCTGGGAGTTTGCACCCTGACGGTGCCACTCTCCCTGCAAGCTGTAGCGTTGGGAATGGCCGCCGTCCGTCGGGTCGAGCGTGCCGAAATAACCGACCAGTGGAAAGGCGTCCACGGGCAATTGATCGCTCGAATGCCATGTTCCACGATACGCGTGCGCCGTGATGCTGAAACCATTGTCGGCCGCTCCCTGGCTGTACGTGACTAAGCCGTTATATTTGTAGTAATTATCCGGATGAATCCATGGACCGTCATCGTGATACGCCTCTCCGCCATACAACAAATTGCCTGCGCCTAGCTTGTGCGACAGGCCGAAAACCAGTCGCCCGTAGCCATCCTGGCCGCCCTCGACTTTGATGAAGTTCAACGGCAGAGTCTTGAAGAACTCCATATGCGCCGATCCTGTGGCGCCAAAGTCACCGACACCCGAGTAGTAGGGGCCTTTCTCGAAATTTACACGTTGCACAAACTCCGGAATAACGACGTTCATGTCCGAGTACCCCTCGCCGTGCGCGTGCGAGGTTAGGTTGAGTGGCATACCGTCGAGGAAGTTGGCAAAGTCCGTGCCGTGGTCCAGATTGAAGCCGCGCAGGTAGTATTGGTTGGCCTTCCCGCCGCCGGCGTGTTGCGTGATGATCAAACCGGGAAGTGTCTCCAGGACTTCTCCCGAGCGAAGAATCGGACGATCTTCGAGTTCTCTTGCGCCCACCGTCCCCTGGGTGGCAGACCCGGCAACTCCGACGAGGTCATCCTCGCGGCCCTGCACGTTGATGGTTGTGATCTCGGAACCCACAGCCAGAGAGATGCGCAGCGGGGCCGATGCCTCAGAAGTCCCTACGCTGACGCGAATCTCTTTGGTTTCAAAGCCTGGATTTGAAACGACGAGTTGATAAGCACCTGCTGAGAGTCCAGAGACAATAAAGGAACCGCTGGGGTCCGACTGCGTCGTTCGCACCGGACCGTTCGTGGTTCGTACCTGCACGGTGGCACCGGGAATTACTGCGCCGGACGTGTCCACCACCGTTCCAGACAGCTGAGACAAAAGAGCTTTATCGCTTCGGTCGCGGGCTGCTCCCTCTTGCGCCATGAGCGCTACCGGAAGCAGCACCAACAGCAAGATGGCGAGCATGAGTCTGTGCATCTTACGTTCTCCGGAAAGATAGGTCGTATGACTACTTCGCATTTCGTGCTACCTATAGTATTACCATCACACCATTCGTGCTACTTGCGGAATTCCATATCCTCTACTTGAAGTCACGCTGGGTCTGTGACAACAATCACACCTCAGCGTTGTGTCAGAGTGCGTCGGTTCCCCTCTGAATCGATCTGGAGAGGCCGGGAGAGCCGTTGATCGTGGAACGAGTATTACGTTTGTTGCTTGGTGTGCTACGCTGAGCCGAGAGGACGTGACGACATACGCCTATGGCCCTGGTCAGCAGAATCGGAGTATCCCTGGACTCGGAATTGCTCGAACGTTTTGACAAGTTTATTGCCGAGAAAGGCTATGACAACCGCTCCGAAGCGTTCCGCGATCTGATACGCGATCGGCTTGTAGGAAGCGCCGTGGTGGCCTCGAAGGCGCCCGTTGTGGGGACGGTGACCTTGATCTATGACCATCACACGCGGCTTCTGCCCGAAAAACTAGCCGACCTTCAGCATGAACACCACGATGTGGTGATCTCAACGCTGCATGCGCATCTCGATCACGATACGTGCCTTGAAGTGGTACTCCTGCGCGGTAAGTCGAACGATGTGCAACAGCTAGCTGACAAGCTGATTAGCACAAAGGGAGTTCGCCATGGGCGTCTCGTCATGAGTTCCCCCGACACGGTGTCACCGCACCACCATTCCCATCACTGATCGCTTATTCGAAAGACAATCCTGTAGCCTTGGAAGCATGCTGGTGCCGCATTTTTGTCCTAGTCGTGCCTTTTCTGAATGTTCAGCGCTCCATGATGGACTCAAGAAAATCGATCCGACGCTGTTGTTCGTCAACCTGGAAAGCAGAGTTGCTTTCTCGCGGGGCATGTGATGGACAAAGTTAATGGTAGGCGTCTGACATGCGCACCGGCCTTTCGGCCGAACTGCAATTCGGTGTAACGAGTGGTGTCCAAGTTTCTTAAAACCTCCTGCTCGGAAGTGAGCCGCGATGCCTCACTTGCCCAACTTCAAGTCGACCACTTCAATGGGCAAATCCCAGTGGACTTCGGTGACTTCCCACCGGCGCTGCTCTTCCTTTTTCAATGTGGCCTGGTCCGGAAAAAGCTGGTTGCTGATTTCCTCGGCGTGGCCGGTGGAGGCTTGGTCTTTGTATACGATGATGACCCTGTAATCCCAGCGAGAATCCTGGCTCGTATGCAGTCCCGGAGAATAGATGGAGTAATCCGTAACGTATCCGAGTTGTTTCTCCTTCTCCAAGACCGGCAGTTGATACTTCTTGAAGATGTCGAAGAATTCCTCCTTGTGGCCCCACTTCACTCGGTATACCCATTCCACAATGTAGGCTTTGTTGGACACGGACGCTGCGCTCTGCCCTGACAGTGGGCATGGTTGCAGGCCGGTCAGCAACGTGATTAGAACTGCGGCGAACCGAGTTGCGAGGGCAGATCGTTCCCGGAATCACTGCGCCCGCAAGCCGACCGACAGTCGCCGCCGGCACAGGAGGCCGTATCTACGTTGCGTGGACTCAGAATGACGACGTCAAACAAGCTGTTTTCCTGTCACGCGCGC
>Ga0335080_10004786_pt1 | contig 13807 bp, 7 predicted proteins | sample Lox_Sample_34_FD_206720 | JGI IMG/M metagenome (GOLD analysis project Ga0335080, IMG submission 206720) | Soil microbial communities from Loxahatchee National Wildlife Refuge, Florida, United States - Lox_Sample_3.4 | ecosystem: Environmental > Terrestrial > Soil > Wetlands | place: USA: Florida... | reverse complement strand
AGAAACAGGACCCGGTGGACATCCCGCAGGCCGAAACCCGCACGCTTAAGGACGTTCTGAACCTTCCCTGGGGCTTTGAGATCTACAGCCTGCTCTCACGCTGGAATCCGCTGAACTTCGCGCGGCCGCTGCCGAAATCCGAAACCGGCTACAAGGTGCTGGTGGTGGGTCTGGGCCCGGCGGGCTACACGCTGGCGTATCACCTGATGAACGACGGACACGCCGTGGTGGCCGTGGACGGCCTGAAGCTGGAGCCGCTGCCGCAGGAGCTGGGCGGGCTCACCCCGACCGGCGAGCGCGTGCGGTTCCGCCCCGTTCGCGATGTCAGCGAGATCTACGAATCGCTGAACAGCCGCGTCATGGCCGGTTTCGGCGGCGTGGCCGAGTACGGCATCACGGTCCGCTGGGACAAGAACTTCCTGAAGGTGATCCGGCTGATGCTGGAGCGCCGCAAGCAGATCCGCATGTTCGGCGGCGTCCGTTTCGGCGGCACCCTGACCGTAGATAGCGCTTTCGATCTGGGATTCGACCACATCGCTCTGTGCGCCGGCGCGGGTAAGCCCACCGTGATCCCGATGAAGAATAACCTGGCGCGGGGCGTGCGCCAGGCGTCGGACTTCCTGATGGCGCTGCAGCTCACCGGCGCGGCCAAGGAAGCTTCCATCGCGAATCTGCAGATCCGCATGCCCATCGTGGTCATCGGCGGCGGACTGACCGCTGTCGATACCGCGACCGAATCGTTGGCCTATTACGTGGTGCAGGTGGAGAAGTTCCTGAAGCGCTACGAGACTCTGGCGGCCGAGCGCGGCGAGGCCTCAGTCAGGGCGCGCTGGACAAAAGAAGAGAACGAGATCGGAGACGAGTTCCTGGCGCACGGGCGGGTGATTCGCCTTGAGCGGGAGGCCGCGGCGAAGGAAGGACGCGAGCCCAACCTGATCGGCTTGCTGAACTCGTGGGGCGGCTCGACCGTGGCCTATCGCCGCCGTATGATCGATGCACCCAGTTACACCCTGAATCACGAAGAGATCGCCAAGGCGATGGAGGAAGGAGTGAAGTTCGCCGAGTGTCTGACTCCTGTCGCCGTGGAAGTGGACGAATACGGCGCAGCGAAGGGGCTGACCGTCGAAAAGAACGCCTTCGACGAGGCCACCGGCAAGCTGAAGGGCACTGGTGAACAGGTGACCATGCGGGCGCGCAGCATTATCGTGGCCGCCGGAACGCAGCCCAACACCGTGCTGGCGCGTGAGGATCCGGGCAACGTGACGGTGGACGGCAAACACTTCCGGGCGGTGGACGAGGACGGCAATCCCGTCAGGCCGGAGCGTCTGGTGAAGCCTTCGAAGACCTATGTGCTGATGGACATTCGCGAGGATGGCCGCTCCATGAGCTTCTTCGGCGACCTGCATCCTTCGTTCCTCGGCAACGTCGTGAAGGCCATGGCCAGCGCCAAGCAGGGCTATCCGATCGTCTCGCGCATGCTCGCGAAACGTGCGGCACAGGGGCCGGCGCCGGCCGACCTGCTGGAACGCCTGAACCGCGAGTTGCGCGCCGTGGTACATGACGTGGTGCGTCTGACGCCGAATATCATCGAGGTCATTGTGCACGCGCCTATCGCCGCTCGCGCGTTCCACCCGGGGCAGTTCTATCGCTTGCAGAACTACGAAGCGCTGGCGCCGCACGCCAACGGCACCGTGCTGGGCATGGAGGGCATCGCTCTCACGGGCGCGCAGGTGGATCGTGAGAAGGGTCTGCTATCGGTCATCGTGTTGGAAATGGGCGGCTCGTCGGATCTCTGCGCCATCCTCAAGAAAGGCGAGCCGGTCATCCTGATGGGTCCCACAGGTTCGCCTACGGAAACGCCATCGGATGAAGCGGTGTTGCTGGCTGGCGGCGGTCTGGGCAACGCCGTTCTGTTCTCCATCGGCCAGTCGCTGCGGGCCAACGGGTCGAAAGTGGTTTACTTCGCCGGTTACAAGAAGGTCGTAGACCGCTACAAGATCGACGAGATCAAGCGCGCCGCCGACGTGGTGGTGTGGTGCTGCGACGAAGCGCCGGGCTTTGAGCCGGATCGCCCGCAGGACCGCACCTGGGTAGGCAATATTGTGGACGCGATGGTAGCCTACGCCAGCGGCAAGCTCGGCCGCCCGGAGATCGCGTTCGACACCATCGACCGCGTGATCGCCATCGGTTCCGACGGCATGATGGCCGCGGTGGCGAGAGCGCGGCACGGGGTGCTCGCTCCGTACCTTAAGGAATGGCACAAGGGTATCGGCAGCATCAACTCACCCATGCAGTGCATGATGAAGGAAATCTGCGCGCAGTGTCTCCAGTTGCACAAGGATCCGAAGACCGGTGAAGAGACCGTGGTTTTCACCTGCTTCAATCAGGACCAGGAGCTGGACGCGGTGGACTGGACCACCCTGCGCTCGCGGCTCTCCCAGCAGGGTGTTTCCGAGAAGCTGACCGCGCAGTGGATCGACCGCTGCCTGCGCCAGATCGGCGCCCGGCCGGCTCTGAACTAAGGTTTGCAGAGGCCCAGGCGCGCGAACGCGGGGCCTTTATCGTTTCCGGTAGGCCTTCAGAATGGAGACCCCGGTCAATTCCTTCAGTACCGGAATTTTCTCGCAGCGATCCAGCACACCGCGCAGAAAGACCACCCGGCTCTCCCAGGTGCCCCTGCGCGACGCTGCCCGCTCGAAGTGCGGCGACACATACGCGGCAGCGAGCAATTCCGCCGCCCCACCCGCGGTGAAGAGCCGGTCAAGCTCTCCCGACGAGAATACCCGGGCTGCCGCGAACCGCCTGTGCAGCGGCCTGATATAAGGAAGGGCGAACACCTTCCCCTTGCGAGGGCGCCCGCCAATCACCACCCCATGGTCTTCAAGCGGGAACCACACCTGCGGCACCGAAATGACAATCACCCCTCCGGGCTTGTCACGCGAATGATCTCGGCAACGGTACTTGTGAGATTCGGCACATGCTCCAGCACCTCGAAGCAGGTGACTGCCGAGAAATGGTCATCGGAAAATCGCATCCTGTCGGCCGACATCTGTTCCACGCGGAACTTCGGCCGGTCCCGTACATGTTCGCGGAAATCCTGCAGGCGGTCCGCCTCCACGTCGATCCCTGTCACTTCGTCAAATTCAGGAGCCACGCGTTCCGTGATGAAGCCGTTGCCGCAGCCGACGTCCAGATCGCGCACACGGGGCGGTATCGCTTGAATGAAATCCAGGTGCCTCAAGGCAAAATCCGAGAGCCGGTGGGCAGTCCGCGCGGCATGTCGCGGAGCGGTCCCGCCGATCACCGGGGTGTTTTCTATGAGCACGCGCTTGCACCGCCTTCCTGAGCAAGTGAGCCGGCGATGCATAGAATCGTCTGGAGGCAGCAAGGTTACCGCAGTGAAGCCGTTACAACGGGCAGGGATTCACTGATCGACGGTTTCGCGAGCTCCGTAGTTCCGCTCGTACCAGGTGCGATATTCGCCGGATTTTACGTGCTCGACCCACGTCCTGTTGTCGCGATACCACGCCACGGTACCGGCCAGCCCTTCCTCGAAACTGACCTTCGGCTTCCAACTGGTTTCGCACTCCAGCTTCGCGCTGGAGAGCGCGTAGCGGCGGTCGTGCCCGGGGCGGTCGGTGACATAGGCGATCAGGTCGTCGGAGCGTCCGGTTGCCGCGAGAATCTTCCGCACCACTTCCAGGTTCGCCAGCGAGCACGTGCCCCCGATGTTGTAGATCTGGCCGGCGCGGCCCTCGTCGATGACGGCGAAGATGGCGCGGCAGTGGTCCTCCACGTGTAGCCAGTCGCGAATCTGCTGGCCATCGCCATAGACCGGCAGCGGCTTGCCCTCCATCGCGTTCGAGATCATAAGCGGGATCAGCTTTTCCGGAAACTGATACGGACCGTAGTTGTTTGACGCGCGCGTGACGGTGACGTTCAGCCCCCATGTTCTGTGATACGAGAGAGCGAGCAGGTCGGAGCCTGCCTTGGACGCCGAATAGGGACTGCTCGGACGGACCGGATCCTCCTCGGTGGACTCGTGCGGCGCGGGGACATCGCCGTAAACCTCGTCAGTGGAAATGTGGATGAAGCGCGCAACCCCGTGGCGCCGCGCTGTCTCCAGCAGCGTAAAGGTGCCGCGCACATTGGTGTCGATGGCGGCGGCGGGAGCGTGGATGCTGCGGTCGACGTGCGACTCGGCGGCGAAGTGCACCACCAGATCGGGCCGTTCGGCGGCGAAGACACTCTCCATGGCCTGATCGTCGGCGATGTCGGCGCGAATAAAAGCGTAACGAGGATCATCGGCCACCTGCCGTACGTTCTCCAGGTTGCCGGCGTAGGTCAGCTTGTCCACATTGGCAATTCGGGAAAAGCGTTCCATTCCGGAACTCATTCGGACGAAACAGGAACCGATGAAACCGGCTCCTCCGGTGATCAGAACTCGGGGATTCTGCGCCATTTGGGATTCTGAGTCTCCATCGTAGCGCACCCCTCCCGCCTGACGGCGTTTCGTGGCACACGCGTTGCACTGGTGTCAGCGGATGGTTCAGATCGACACAGGACGAACCGTTGAGCGGGCGCACAGGCCCGGGATCGATCTGGGTGCGACGAATCCGCCGGGAGCGCGACGCGGCGGCACCACATCAAGGAGATTAGTGTGGCTTTCAGCATAAACACCAACGTGGCGTCCCTGCAGGCGCAGAACTACCTGCGCATCAGCTCCGACTTTCAGAGCAAGACCATCAACGAGGTAACGTCGGGTCTGCGCATTGTGCAAAGCGGGGACGATGCGGCCGGGCTGGCCATCGCCAACGGCTACCGCTCCGACGGAGCCGTGCTCACCCAGGGCATCCAGAACGCCAACAACGGCCTCAGCCAGTTGCAGATCATCGATGGCGGCATGAACAACATCTCGCAACTGCTGGACCGCGCGCGCACCCTGGCCACGGAATCGGCCACCGGGACGTTCACCGGCGACCGCAATGTGCTGAACAGCGAGTTTCAGAACGTGCTGACGGAAATCAACCGGCAGGCCCAGTCGATCGGTCTGAACACCGGCGGGACGTTTGCCAAGGCGCTGTCGGTGTTTGTAGGCGGCGGCAAGGGAGACACCGGAGCCGAGGCAATTCAGAACGGTTCCATCTCGCTCGACCTGAGCCACTCGACGATTGACTCGAAGAGCCTGGGGCTGGAGGGAGTTCAGGCCACCGGTTTGGCGGGCACCGATATCGGAACGGGATCCCCGAATACCAGCGTTGCGCAAATTCTGACCGATCCCGCCAACACGACAAACACGGCGGGTTACTCCACTTTCTATATTTCCGGGCCGGGATTCAGTGGTGCGCAGAAGATTCAGGTGCAGGCGAACCTCTCCGCAGTCACCGACGCAAACACGCTGGTCAGCGCCATTAACGACGCCATTCAGAACGCCGGCAACGCCACCACTCCGGCGGCCACGGCATTCAAGAATGCCAACATCACCGCGTCCGCCACTACGGACCCGCAGGGCCGCACCCAGATCGCATTCGCCTCGAGCAACACATCGTTTCAGGTGCAGGCCGGCGATCAGATGGCCAACGCATTGATGGGCAACTTCGGGGCCAAGGCAGTCATGATTGGGACCGCCGGAGGCACTTTCACTACGACGGGCGCCACCGATGACTACCTGACGCTGTCTTTTGACGGCGGGCCGGCCATGAACTTTCACATCGGGGTGGTGACTGGAGTCACCGCAGGAACCGTCGCCACCGATCTCAACGCGGTTTCCGCTTTTGCGGCCAATGCCGTCGCGTCGTCGCTCGGCGGGAAGCTGGTGATCACTTCGCTGAACGACAGCGCCAACTCGACAATCACCGTGACCGATACCACGCTGTCGACGAACCTCGGGTTGACGGGCACCGCAACCGCGCCCGCGTCGACCGGGAAATCGCTGGGTGAAACCGTCACCGCGACGCTGGGCGCGACGGGCACGGCCAGTGTGGTGGGCGCCATTGTCCGCATCCAGGGAGGTGGGATGGCCGGGCCGGTGGATCTTACGCTGGCCTCAACCGACACCGCGCAGGCGCTCGCCGTGGCGGATCTGATCTCCCAGGCAAACAATAACGCCGCCCTGCGTACCGCCGGGATCTCGGTCACCAGCACCGGTGGAAAGCTGATCTTCAACAGCGCCAGCGGGCAGGGGTTCAACGTTTCGGCGGTGGGTGACACCACCAACTCGCTGGGGCTCGGCAACTACCGCGCGAACGGTTCGTTTTTCGAGTACACCTCGATCACCGGGGCGGCCACGGCCACGGGCGCGGTCAGCGACAAGCTGGAAATCTCCGTCGCCGGCGCCACGCCGCAGGAGATCACAGTGACCGGCACGGGTGGCGACACCACCACCACGCTCGTGAATCAGCTCAACACCGCGCTGGCTTCCAACAAGTACCTCGCAGCCGCGGGCATACATGCGAGTGTCAGCGGCACCAGCATCACGCTCAGTTCCACCAACGGCACGGCATTCCGTGTCGCCGAGGGCACGGGGACCGCGGCGAATCAGATTCTCGGTTTCGGCTCCGGCGCGGTCAGCAATCTCCTGACCGTGGGCGACGTGAACTATACCGGCGGCGATCAGGGCTCGTTTGCGGCGGTGCCGTCGAGCACCACCAACGACATCTACTTCGCGGCCGGCGGCTCGGCTGCGACGTCGCCGATGCAATTCAGCCCGATCCTGAACGGCCAGGACGACCAGACCGTCACCGTGAGCGCGAACGACGCTTCGGGTTCGGACCATTCGCTCGCGGTCGTGCTGGCCAACAACGCCACGGCGCGCAACGCCCGCTCGCTCGATGAAGCGATTACGGCCATCAACACTGCGCTTCAGCAGAGCAACGACCCGACGCTCTCGAAGATCGTCGCGGTGCGGAGCGATCTGGTCAACGCGAACGGAGCCGTCACCGGCGAGGGCATCCGCTTTCTGAGCGCGCTTCCCTCGTTTTCGGTGACACTGAGCGCGGCCGGCTCGGGCACACCGGTAGGGATCGGTAATGCGACCGAGCAGGGAACCGTGCAGAAATCCACGCAATTGCCCGGGGGCGGGAGCGCCGATATCTCTAACCAGACCAGCGCGGAGGCGGCGGTTACGGCACTGGCGGCCGCGGTGACGGCGCTTGGCGCGGCCCAGGCTGTCGTCGGACGCGGCGAGAATCAGTTCGCCTATGCGGTGAACCTGGCGCAGTCGCAATTGACGAATCTCGCGGCTGCCGAGTCGGCCATCCGCGATGCCGACATGGCGGCAGCAGCGGCCAACCTGACCAAGGCGCAGATCCTCGTTCAGGCTGGCGTGGCGGCGCTGGCTCAGGCGAACTCGGCGCCGCAGCAGGTTCTCTCGCTCCTGCGGCAGCAATAGATTCCGCCGGGATCCTCGATGGCGGTAACGGATGATCGAAATCGAAACAAAGCATTTCGGAAAGCTGCCTGTGGACGCCGGTCAGGCAATCGAATTCCCGGCGGGCCTGCCTGCCTTTGAGCAGGAACGGCTGTTCATTCCCATTTCGCATCCCCGGACCGAGCCTCTGATCCTCCTGCAAAGCGTATCCACGCCAGGTCTGTGCTTTCTGGCGCTGCCGGTGGCCACAGTGGATCCTGAATACCGGCTGCAGCTCTCCGGCGACGATTTGCGCGCCCTCGATCTCGCCGAGCCGCCGGGCGCCGAAGGAAGCGATCTGGCGGTACTGGCGCTGGTGGCGGTCGGCACACAGGGTCAGGTCAGCGCCAATCTGATGTCTCCGGTGGTGGTGAATCGTGCCAACCGCCGGGCGGTGCAGGCAGTGCGCTGGGACGGCGAATACCAGTACAATCATCCGGTCGCGCAACTGGCCGGCGCAGCCCGCGGAGCGGAGCGGCCGTGCTCGTAATCCGCAGGCGGGCAGGTGAATCCGTGCTGATCGGCGACGGAGTAGAGGTGGAAGTGCTGGAGATTGCCGGCAGCCAGGTCAAAATCGGCATCTCGGCTCCGCGAGATGTCTTAATCCTCCGGAGGGAGGTACGGTTAACGGCGGAACAGAACGAACTGGCAGCAAGGTCCATGCCTTTCTCGTCTCTGGTTGGATTATTCGGAAAAATGAAGCAGTATCCTCAAGGTCCCTCATCGCCCGGCGATAAGGGCAGGTGAAGGAACTCGCAAGGCGCCGACAGCGCCAGGTCCGGAATGGAATCCCGGCCTGAGTTTCTCGCCCAAGGAGAATACTGTGTCTTTCGATATCAACACCAATATTGCGTCTCTGCAGGCGCAAAACTACCTTCGCACCAACAGTACCTTTCAGAGCAAAACGATCAACAAGGTAACGTCGGGTCTGCGCATCATCCAGAGCGGCGATGACGCAGCCGGCCTCGCCATCGCCAACGGCTATCGTTCCGACGAAGCGGTGTTGACGCAGGGCATCCAGAACGCCAACAGCGGTCTGAGCCAGCTGCAGATCATCGACGGCGGCATGAACAACATTTCCATGCTTCTGGACCGCGCACGCACGCTGGCCACCGAATCGGCCACGGGCACGTTCACGGGCGACCGGGATGTGCTGAACAGTGAATTCCAGAGCGTGCTGACGGAAATCGACCGCCAGTCCCAGTCCATCGGCATGAACACGGGCGGCACATTTGCCCGGAATCTGTCAGTGTTCGTCGGCGGCGGCAAGGGAACCGACGGCGCGGCGGCGGTTGCCAACGGGTCGGTTTCTCTGAACCTCGCCAACGCCACGGTGGACGCCAAGAGCCTCGGGCTGAAGGGCGTGCAGGCGTCGGGCGTGGCCGGCACCGACATCGGCGCAGGTTCCTCCACCACCAGCGTGGCAAAGGTCCTGGCCGATACCAACAACCAGCAAGCCGTTGCCGGGTATACGAACTTCGCCATCAGCGGCCCGGGCTTTGCCGGCGCCAACGCGATCACCCTGCAGGTAAACCTGTCGGGCGTGACCGACGCCGACACGCTGGTAACCGCTGTCAACGCAGCCATCCAGACCGCGGGGGCCGGCACCACGCAGGCGGCTACCGCGTTCAAGAACGCCAACATCACAGCCGCGGTCAACACCGACGTCAACGGCAAGCAACAGCTGACCTTCAGCTCCAGCAGCACGGCTCTGCAGGTTTCGGCTGGCGACCAGATGGCCAACGCGCTGCTCGGCAACTTCGGTGCCAAGGCGGTGCTGACTGGCACCGACACCAGCAACAGCTACACGACAACCGGCGCTACCGACGACTATCTGGCTCTGTCGTTCAACGGCGGACCGGTCATGAACTTCCACATCGGCACGGTCGCGGGCATCACGGCGGGCACGGTAGCTTCCGACCTGAACGCGATAGCGGCGTTCGCGGCCAACGCGGTTGCCAGCGCCGATGCGACCACGCATAAGCTCAGCATCACCTCGCTGAACGACAATGCCAATTCGACGATAACGGTAGGCGCCTCGACGCTGGCCACCAACCTGGGTCTCTCCGGGACAGCGACGGCCACCGCGACCACTGGCAAATCACTGGCGCAGAGCCTCACTGTGAATGAAGGCGCCACCGGCACCACCAGTCTGGTGGGCGCCGTGGTGCGGTTCTCCGGGGGCGGCCTGGCCAGCCCGGTCAGCATCACGCTCGGCTCGACGGCCACCAGCTACTCGAACGCGCAGGCCGACCTGGTCAACCAGGTGTCCGCCAACGCGGCCCTGACGGAAGCCGGAATCACGGTGACCGCCGGAACCAGCTCGCTCACATTCAGCAGCACCCGCGGCCAGAATTTCTCGGTTTCGGCCAGCGGCGACACCAACAACACGCTGGGACTGGGCAACTACAAACTCGGGGCCAACAACGCCTACGATTACACCACCATCACCGGCGGCGCAACCCTGACCGGCGTGCTGACCGACAAAATGGAAATCTCGGTCGCCGGCGGCGTGGCCCAGCAAATCACCATCACCGGCACGGCGGGCGCCACAGGCCAGAGCCTGGCGGCACTGATCAACGCGCAGATCGCCGCCAACGCGGTGCTGGCCGCGGCGGGCCTGAAGGCTACCGGCGTCAACGCCGTAGGCGGCGCGATCACCCTCGCCTCCACCAACAACACCTACTTCCGCGTGGCCGAAGGCGACCCCACTGCCGCCAACCAGATTCTGGGCTTCGGCGGCGGCACCACCACCAACACGCTGACCGCCTCCGGCGACAGCGGCGTGAAGACCACAAGCGCGACCAGCACGACGAACAACTTCTATTTCGATGCGGGCGGGTCCTCGTCCACCAAAGTGTTCAGCTTCACGCCGATCGCCAACGGCCAGGACAACCAGACCGTCAGCATCTCGGCCAACGACGCTTCCGGTTCGCCGCACTCGCTCGCCGTCGTTCTTTCCAACAACACAACGTCACGCAGCGGAGAGTCGCTCGATGAAGCGATCACCGCCATCAACAACGCTCTGCAAGTCAGCAACGACGCGACGCTGCAGTCGGTTGTCGCGGTCAAGGACAACATCGTCAACAGCGACGGCACCATCGCCGGGCAGGGCATCCGCTTCCTCAGCTCGCTGGCCTCATTCACGGTGAACCTGAGCAAGGACGGCACCAATGGAACCGTCGGCATTGGAGCCGCGGCGGATCAGGGCGTGGTGCAGACCGCGACCCAGCTCGCCGGCGGCGGCACGGCCGATATCTCCAACCAGAGCTCGGCGCAGGCGGCGGTGACCGCATTGTCTTCCGCGGTGACGCTGCTCGGTGCGGCTCAGGCCGTTGTCGGCCGCGGCGAGAACCAGTTCAGCTACGCCGTCAACCTGGCGCAGTCGCAACTGACCAACATCTCGGCCGCGGAGGCATCCATCCGCGACGCCGATCTGGCCGCCGAGTCCGCCAACCTCACCAAGGCGCAGATTCTGGTGCAGGCCGGCGTGGCCGCTCTGGCCCAGGCAAACTCCGCGCCGCAGCAGGTTCTCACACTGCTTCGCGGATAATCCGTCCGGCCTCGTTCGCTAACTCCGGCAGAAGGCGGGACTCGATCCCGCCTTCTCCGCTTCCGGCAACAGGTCCCGCGCGAGCGCCTCCATCGCCTGTTCCCACCACTGGTTCCAGGCGCGCTCGTACAAACGCATCGAAGGGAACCACGGACAATGATGCTGCCCCATGGTCCAGCAATCGCCCGCCCCGGTCAGCGTGAGCTGCCACACCGGGACACCCAGCGCGCCGGCCATGCATGCCACCGAGGTGCCCACCGAAACCACCAGATCGAGCGCGGACGTCAACGCTGCCACCTCATCCAGTTCCCGCCTCAGATCGATGTCCCGCCAGCCGTGAATCTCTACCCCAAAACGCTCGCGGGCGTCGGCGAGCTCGGTGCCGCAGTCATCGTATTGCAGGTTGACGAAGTGGACTCCGGGCGTGGAAAGTATCGATCCCCACTGCGACAACTGCGAGCATTGCAGCGAGCGCAAGTCCGACGCCAGCGAACTGCGCCAGCAGATTCCGACACGCAGCCCGGGCCCGAGCGCCTCGAGCCGCTCGCGCCAGTGGGCCACTCGATGCGTGTCAGCGCGGAGATATCCCGGGCCGTCCGAGAACATGCGCGGAAAACGGTCGAGCGACGGCCGGAGGAAACGCGCCGCGCTTCCGGCGGGAATCTGGAGATCCGCGGCGACAGTGGCCGGATGCGGCGGAATCGAGTGCGGGACGACTTCGGCCTCCGGGAACGATCGCGCAAACAGCGGGACCAGCCGCGTTTCGCACTGCACAATGCAATGGCCCGAGGCCGCCGTCAGCTCGGGAATCATTCCGGCGAAAATGATCTCATCGCCGAGCCCCTGCTCGCCCCAGTAGAGCAGCGTCTTTCCCTCCAGCGGACCGCCATCCCACCAGGGCTGCGGGAACTCGCGCCGCGGAGTACGGCGATCGGCCAGCCAGCCCCATTCGTATTCGGCCCAGCCGCGCTCGAGATCTCCCATCAGGAAGCGCACCAGCGCGCGGTTCCAGTGCGCGTCGGCAAAATGCGGGCGAAGCTCGATGGCTTTGTTGTAGCAAATCAGCGCATCTTCCAGCCGCATCTGTTCCTTAAAGACGTTGGCGACGTTGTTGTACACCTGCGGCGTGCCGGGCTGCAAACCCATGGCGCGGTCGTAACAGGCCAGTGCTTCAGTCAGGCGTCCCTGGCGGTGGCGGAGACAGCCAAGGTTGTCCCAGGCTGCCGCCAGATCGGGCTGCCGCTCGAGAGCTTTCGCCAGACAGGCCTCGCCCTCTTCGTGGCGGCCCAGCTCGCTGAGCGAATGGCCCAGATTGCACCAGGCCTCGGTGCAGTTGGGATCGAGCTCGATGGCTCTTCGGAAGTACGGGACTGCCTCCGCCGGCCTGCGCCTATCCAGAAACACGGTGCCCATGTTGCTGTGCGCCGTGGGATCGCCGGGACTCAGGCGCAGCGCGTCCGCGAAGTTCGACGCGGCCTCCGCCGGCCTGCCCAGCGCGCACAATGCCGCGCCGAGGCTCTTGTGCGTCAGAGAACGATCCGGCTCGATGGCCAGCGCCCTCTCGAAATGCGGCAACGACTCTTCGAGCCGGCCCAGCGCCGCCAGCACGTTGCCGAACGTATCGAAGAACTCGGCCGGCGGCTGAGCGGTCAGGTCCATGGCCCGGCGGACGCGGCGCTCGGCCAGTTCGAAGTGGCCTCGCTGGTAGGCGATCAACCCCAGCAGGTGCAGCGCGTCGGGTTCGTCGGGCTGCGCAGCCAGCGCCTTAAGATAGAACGCTTCGGCGTGGCCCATCCGGCCGGCCCGATGATGCTCGAGTCCGGATTCGAGCATGGCGCGCACACTACGCCTCATATCCGATCAGTGCGGCGGGGCCTGCCGGGTTCTCATATCTCTCGCGCGGATTGCGAGAAATACTCCGCTGCCAGGCACTACATCGGTGACGCGCCATGATCGTCGGAACCGACACTGGACCGCTCGAAGCCCTTTATGGCCTGCCCCCCGAGGTGCGCTTCTGCACGCGCTGCGTCATTTCCAACCAGCGGCCGAGCTCGGTGGTGGAGTATCACAACTTTCCCGGACAGCGCAAGCCGACGATCGCCTTCGACGACGAGGGCGTCTGCAGCGCCTGCCGCTACGCCGAAATCAAGGCAGGGATCGACTGGCACGAGCGCGAGCGGCAGCTTGTCGACCTATGCTCGCGCTATCGCAGCCGTACGGGTGCATACGACTGCATCGTTCCCGGCAGCGGCGGCAAGGACAGTTCCTTCACAGCGCACATCCTGAGATACAAGTTCGGGATGAACCCGCTGACCGTCACGTGGGCGCCGCACGCGCACACGGCGGCGGGATGGCGCAACTTCCAAAGCTGGATCGGCGCCGGTTTCGATAACATTCTCATCACGCCGAATTCGCGTGTCCACCGGTTGCTGACGCGACTGGCGTTCGTGAACCTGGTGCACCCGTTCCAGCCGTTCATCATCGGCCAGAAACTGGTGGCGCCGCGCTTTTCGGGGCTGTACGGAATCCCTCTCATCTTCTACGGCGAGAACCAGGCGGAGTACGGAAATAACATCGCGGAGAATGAGAGGGCCACGATGTCGCCGGAGTTCTACGCGGATTCGCCCGATCCCGACCGGCTCGTGCTGGGGGGCGTACCGGTTTCTTGTCTGGAGGGCGAATACGGCATGTCCTGCGGTGATCTGAATCCCTACCTGCCGGTCGACGGCGCGCGGCTGCAGGCCATCGGCACGGAGGTCCACTATCTCGGCTACTACCTGAAATGGGACCCGCAGGAGTGCTACTACTACGCCGCCGAGAACACCGGCTTTGTCCCCAACGATCAG
>Ga0335080_10004784_pt1 | contig 13809 bp, 10 predicted proteins | sample Lox_Sample_34_FD_206720 | JGI IMG/M metagenome (GOLD analysis project Ga0335080, IMG submission 206720) | Soil microbial communities from Loxahatchee National Wildlife Refuge, Florida, United States - Lox_Sample_3.4 | ecosystem: Environmental > Terrestrial > Soil > Wetlands | place: USA... | reverse complement strand
AGGGAGTTCGCGGCCTGACGCTTGAGGTGGAACCGGCAGCGCCGCAGCATTCGGCATCTTCGTAGAGAGGCAAATCGGGGAGGCAGCGATGGACTTCAACTTCATGTCGATCTTGGGAGTCGCGATCGTCATTATCGTGCTGTTTTGGCTGTTCAACTCGATTTACGTCATCAAGGAATGGGAGCGCGGCGTGGTGCTGCGCCTGGGGCGCATGCTCCCGGAGGCCAAGGGTGCGGGATTGCAGTTGGTCCTTTACCCCATCGACAAGCTGACGCGCATTTCGCTGCGCATCGAAACGCTCGATGTGCCTGCGCAGGACGTGATCACGCGCGACAACGTCTCGGTGAAGGTGAACGCCGTCTGCTATTTCCGCGTCGTGGACGCGAATCTCGCGCTCTCGCAGGTGCAGAACTACCTCTACGCCACGTCGCAGCTCGCGCAGACCACGCTTCGCAGTCTCGTCGGCCAGTTCGAACTGGACTCCATCCTGTCCGAGCGCGAAAAGGTAAACTCCAAGCTGCAAACAATCCTTGACCAGGATACGGAGCCTTGGGGTATCAAGGTAACGAAGGTCGAGGTCAAGCAGGTCGACATTCCGGAGTCGATGCAGCGCGCCATCGCCAAGCAGGCGGAGGCCGAGCGCGAACGCCGGGCGAAAATTATTCACGCCGAGGGCGAATTCGAGGCCTCGACGAAACTGGCGGAAGCGGCCGCGGTGCTCGAAAAACAGCCGGCTTCGATTCAGTTGCGCTATTTGCAGACTTTGACCGAGATCGGCGTCGAGAAGAACACGACGGTGGTCTTCCCGGTTCCAATCGACATTCTGTCCCAGTGGATGAACGGGGGAAAGAAGTAGGGGAAATGGCCGGCGGAAAGCGCGGGGGCGATCGGGTGTTGGAGAGCAGGCATTTGGTCGGCCTGTTCATGGGCGTCGTGTTGCTCTGCGGCGTTTTCTTCACGCTTGGCTACGTGATGGGGCACAACCAGTACGGCGGAGCCGTCCACGCCGCCGATATTCTCGAAAAGGTCGCACCGGCGCCTCGCACGGCTCCCAAGCCCGCCGAAACGGATGCGCCCGCTGCGCAGCCTCCTGCGAACAACGAGTGGGATTTCTACTCGAAGAACAAGAATGACAGCCTCGAGCCTGCCGCCGCGCCATCAGCCACGACGGTTGCGGTTCCCGCGCCCGCTGCGGCGCAGCCGAAGGGCGCGGCACCGGTCACGCCTGCCGCCAGCGCGCATACCGCGCTGACGCCGGCGCGTTTTCAGCCTCCCAAAATGACCAAGGGATCCGTCGTGCTGCAGGTCGCGGCTCTGCGGCACGAGAGCGATGCGCTGGCGATGGCCGACGCGCTGCAGCAGAAGAATTTCCCGTCTTTCGTCGTCACGCCCACCGCGGACAATTTCTATCGCGTGCAGGTGGGTCCTTATCCCGACGAGCGCGCCGCCGGCTCCGCTCGTGCCGCCCTTGACCGCGCCGGCTTCAAAGCTATCATCAAGCGCTGAATGACTTTTTCCTGGTACACGCGCCTCCTGCTCGCGCTCGCGAGCGGAGTGTTGCTCGCCCTGTCCTTTCCGAATTTCGACTTTTCGCTGTTTGCCTGGATCGCCCTCACTCCGCTGATCCTGGCGTCGTGGCGCGCCCGGCCCTCGGTCGCGCCACTCTACGGCTTGATCCACGGGCTCGCGTTCTATCCCATCTCTTTGCCGTGGATGGACGTGGTGATCCGGCAGTACGGCAACGTGGACCCGTGGACGGCCGCGGCTGTGCTGGGATTGATCGGAATCGCGGGCGGGATCATCTGCGCGGTTTTCTGCTGGGGCGTCGCCTTGGCGTCACGCAAGGGCGCGGCGCTGGCTTGCGCGCTGGCGCCGTTTCTGTGGGTGGCGCTGGAATTCGCGCGCGGGCACCTGCCGATCTTTGCATTCCCCTGGAACCTGATCGGTTATTCGGCCAGCGGCAGCCTCGGTCTCGTGCAGCTGACGGCGGTCACCGGAATCTACGGCCTCAGCTTCGTGGTCGCCGGATTCGGCTCGCTCGTGGCGTACGCGATTTTGGTGGGGAGGCAGCGCGCGTGGAAAATCGTGATTGTCGCTGCGGCTGGTCTGATTCTGGTCGGCGCGGGCGGAGGCTATTTCGTTCCCCGCGCGCCGGCGCGCTACGTGGCGCATCTGGTCCAGACGAATTTCCCGCAGTCCTATGCGTATCCGCCGGACTGGCTGCCGCGTCACAGCGCCGATCTGGATCAGCTCGAGCGCATCAGCGTGGAATCAGCGAGCCAGATGCCGGGCCTGATCGTGTGGCCCGAAGTTCCCGCGCCCTTCAGCCTCCAGGAAGCGGATTTCGCGTCTCGCGCGCAACGGATCGCGCGCAACGCGGGGCAGGATTTTCTTGTCGGCGTCGAGGATTGGAAGCACGACGCCGCCGGAAAGTTCATCGCGACGAATAGCGCCGTGCTGCTCGATCCCTCCGGCAACCGTACTTTCACATACGACAAGATTCATCTCGTGCCGTTCGGCGAGTACGTGCCGCTGCGCAAGTGGCTCACGTTCACCGGCAAGCTGACGGCGGATATCGGCGACTTCACGCCCGGCGCGGACTATCGCGTGGGCCGGCTGCCGGACGGGACGTTCGGCGCGTTCATCTGCTTCGAAGGAGTGCTTCCCGACGCCGTGCGGCGATTCACGGCGGGCGGCGCGGGACTGCTGATCAATATCTCGAACGACGGTTGGTTCGGCCGCTCGGCCGCTCCGGCGCAACACGTGATGATGGCTCGCGTGCGAGCGGTGGAGAATCGCCGCTGGCTGCTGCGCGACACCAACAACGGCTTCACCGTGGACGTTGATCCTTATGGACGCACCGTGGCGGCGCTGCCCACGGATATCCGCGGCGAGCTCGACGCGCCCTACGACTTTCGCACGGACATGACGCTCTACGCGCGCTTCGGCGACTGGCTCGCGTGGCTCTGCGCGATCGGGTCGATGGCACTGATCGGATTGGCCATCGCCCGAACTTCCAGCTAGAATAGATGGCAAGAGCCGCCGCACGCCAAGTCGGAACGCTCCCGGACAACATGGCCGAACACATCGAAGACCTCCAACAGCGCTACGCCGAGCTGACGAAACGCATCGGTCTGGTGCGGAGCTATCTTTGACGCCGGTTCCGCGAAGAAGCAGCTCGCCGCCCTCGAAGGAAAAGTAAGCGATCCGAATTTCTGGCAGGACCAGGAAAAGGCTCAGGCCATCCTGCAGGAACGCAAGCATTTCGAAGACCGCGTCAACGCCGAAAAGGCGCTCTCCGACCGGAACAGCGACATCGAGACGTATTTTCACCTCGCGCAGGAAGAGACAGACAGCGCGCAGCGCGTGGCACTGCTCGACGACCTGGCCAAGGAAATTGCCGGAGTCGATTCCTACGTGTCCGAACTCGAGACCAAGACATTGCTTTCCGGCGAGAGCGACCGCCTCAACGCCATCCTCACCATCAAGCCAGGCGCCGGCGGCATCGACTCGCAGGACTGGGCGGAGATCCTGCTCCGCATGTATTTGCGCTGGGCGGAGGGCAAGGGCTTCCGCACGAATGTCCTGGAATCGACGCCGGGCGAAGAAGCGGGCATCAAGTCCGCCACCGTGCAGATTCAGGGTGAGAACGCCTACGGCATGCTCGCGGGCGAAAGCGGCGTGCATCGGCTGGTGCGCATTTCGCCGTTCGATCAGCAGGCCCGCCGCCACACGTCTTTCGCGTCGGTCTTCGTGATTCCTGAAATCGACGATCGCATCGAAGTCGTGATCAATCCCGATGACCTGCGGATCGATACGTATCGCTCCGGCGGCAAGGGCGGGCAGAACGTGAACAAAGTCGAGACGGCCATTCGCATCACGCACATTCCGACGGGCATCGTCGTGCAGTGCCAGAATGAGCGCAGCCAGCACAAGAACCGCGAGATGGCCATGACGCTGTTGCGTTCGCAGCTATATGAACTGGAGCTGGAAAAGCGGCGCGAGGAAGCGCGGAAGCTCGACGCGTCCAAACCGGAAATCAGCTTCGGCAGCCAGATCCGGTCATACGTGATGCAGCCCTACCAGATGGTCAAGGACCACCGCACGAAATTCGAGCGCGGCGACGTCCAGAAGGTCCTGGACGGCGACATCGATCCATTTATCCGCTCCTATCTGCTGCACCGCCGCGACGCCGCGTAACGATCCGAAATCCAGTCACACGGCCCGTGAGGTCCCGCGCGTCATCTGGGACTTCAGCAGCAAAGTGTATTCAACGCACTTCCCTCTGAATCCAAAAGACCGGCGCGCGCCGACAGGCGAGAGATCGGCCCGGATAGGGCAATCCGGTAACTATATGTCTCAGAGTCACATGCGGATTTTCTCGACTCGCGTCGCCGCCCGCACGAATTCCTCTCGGTTGTTCGATGTATACACATTCTTCTTGACACCCACATCTCGCCAGTGATACATGGCAGGGCAAAGAGTAGTCTTCGGCCCCGTTTTCCAGGAAAAAAACCAAGCGATGTTGAGGAGCGTGCGACATGTCCATGATTTCCGGCATGACGAAGTCCGCCTTTGCGACGCTTTACGGGCCCGCGATACCGAGCAGGGATTCTGAAGTTGGAAAGCATGCATCGAACGAAAACAAAAGCCATCGCCGCGGAATATGGATCTCCTCCAGCACTCGCGCGCTCGCTCTAGCCGTAGTTGCCTGCCTCGCCCTGTTCCTTGTGTGCGCTCCGATGTCGCATGCGCAAACGTCGGCGACCGGCGCAATCACGGGCACCGTGACCGACTCTTCCGGCGGCGCCGTGGCTAATGCCACCGTGGTTGCCACCAACAAGGGAACGAACCAGGAACGCGACACGAAGACGGGCGTCGACGGCGTCTACAAGATCACGCTCCTGACACCGGGCAGCTACAGCCTGAAGTTCACGGCCGCCGGCTTCAAGTCCTCACAGGTGGACTCGGTCGCCGTCAACGTCACGGAGACGGAAAGCGTCAACCAGGTGATGCAAGTGGGCGCGGTGACCGAAAGCGTGACCGTGGAAGCGACCGTTGAAACGCTGCAGACCGAGAGCTCGACTCTCGGCACTACCGTCACCGGCAGCCAGATCAGCGCTCTGCCGATGGCCAACGGGAACTACACCGAAATCTTGAGTCTTTCAGCCGGAACCTCGGCCAACGTGGACAACGCGACGTCCGTCGGGAAAGGAACGCAAAACATCAGCGCGAACGGCGTCGATCCGGGATCCAACAACTTCCAGATGGACGGAGTCGCGGTGAACAACATCGCGAACTCCGGAACCGCCAACGACGGCACGATCTACACCGGAATCCCGATTCCGAGCACCGACGCGATCGGCGAGTTCAAAGTCCAGACCTCGACCTACGACGCAAGCTACGGCCGGAACCCCGGTGCGAACGTGACCGTCAGCACCAAGGGCGGCGGCAACGCGTTCCACGGTTCCGCGTTCGAGTTCTTCCGTAACACCGTGCTCAATTCGAACGACTTCTTCCTGAAGCAGAGCCAGCTTGCGAACGATCAGACCAACAAGCCGGCTCCGCTGAACCAGAACCAGTTCGGCGCCACGATCGGCGGGCCGATCCTGAAGGACAAGCTGTTCTTCTTCTTCAGTTACCGCGGAACGCGCGGCAAGAACGGCGTGGCGCCACAGGGCCAGACCTTCGGAGCGATCCTGCCTGGCGGCCTGAATACCTACGCCGATCTTGGCTCGCGCGGCACATGCAACACTCCCGCGGCCGTTCCCGATTTCGGTTCTATCGCCAGCGAGTGCGACGCAACCGCCCAGGCGTTTGCGACGAGCATGGGAATCGCGAACATCGTGGGACTGAGAATCTTCCAGCTGACGACGGGCAGCGGCGGGGGCGTGCCGAACAATTACTACATCCCCGGGCCGTCGTCATATCCGAACTTCTGCAGAGCCAACAACGATGAGGCCGGCGATTACACCTGCAACTTCGACGTGCCGGCCATCTACTCCGAGAATCAGTACGTGGCCAATGGCGACTGGGTGATCAACAGCAAGCACACCCTGACCACGAAGTACTTTCTAACCAAGAACCCTCAGACACTCTTCGTGGGGCAAGGCGGCGGAGACCTGCCGGGTTCGCCGGAACTGACGCCTTGGGGAAATCACGCGGCGGTGGCGAAGCTGACCTCCACGTTGTCGAACACCTTCGTCAACGAAGTCCGGATGTCATATCAGCGCAACCTTGCCATTGGAACTTCGGACATGCCTCCCGGCGGATGCCCCACCGAAGCGGCGAAGAACTGCGGCCTTGCCGAGCAGCTCGGAATGCAGCAGGTGCCCAGCAATTTCCACGAGCCGCCGACCATGATCGACGTGCTGGACAACTACACGATGTTTGGCGGCCTCCTGCCCTTTGGCGGGCCGACCAACCAGTTGCAGGCCGCGGATCAGATTTCGTGGCTGCACGGCCGGCATAGCATCCGCGCCGGCTTCGAGTATGAGTGGACGAACTGGCCCCTGACGGACGGAGGGTTGCAGCAGGGCTTGTTGCTGCTCCTGGGGACGCCCGGGCTAGCGAATGGCGGCACCATCGATCCGTTTTGGAACGTCGGGTTGATTTTCACGCTGAAGGGTTCCACGGGCCAGGACGGCATCGTCCACTTTTATCAGCTCAGCAACCGCAACGCCTATGTTCTCGACGACTGGAAGGTGAACTCCAAGCTGACGTTGAACATGGGCTTGCGCTGGGAATATTTCGGCCTGCTCAGCGACAAGTATGGTCGCCTGACGCAGGTCTGGCTGGACCGGATGGCCGCTCCGCAGAATGTACCGACTTCTTTCTCCAACAACCCGGCAGCCATTCAGCAGTTCGTCGTGCCGAGCAACTTCGCGGCGCATTTTGGACCGCCGCCGGAAGGTGTTGGCACGGCCTCGAACACCCACACGATCACCGGACATGCGCCGTACAGCAATTTCGCGCCCCGTATCGGATTCGCGTGGCAGCCGCTGAAGGGCAGCAAGCTGGTGGTGCGCGGTGGAGCGGGCCTGTTTTACAACCGCATCGGTTTGGACTTCATCGTCCACGCCTTCGAGACCGGGTCGCCGTACGCCGCTACGTACGACTACCCGTTCCTGAGCGCCCGATGGTTCCAATCGTCGCTCCAGCAACCGTATCCCCTGATATCGCTCGTTTGCATGCCGTCCGATCCGAACTGCAACACCGATTTCGGTCTGGGTTTCCCGGCGCGTTTCGCCGATCCCACTACGGGCGCGAACTCCACGTTGAGCGCGGAGTTGAACCCAAACTCGGTCCATACGCCTCTGGTGCGGGAGTACAGCCTGGGCTTTCAGTATGAGTTTGTTCCGGGCTGGGTGCTGGACATGGGCTACGTCGGCTCGAGCGGAATCAACTTGAACGACTACAACCACAATCACAACCAACCGCTCCTGGCGACGCCTACGAACCAGTTCAGCAACCTGTGCACAGGTGACCCGCCGGTCTGCAACACGGCCGCCAACGCGCAGTTCCGCGTGCCGTATCCGGGTTACTCGACGTTCGGCTTGCAGAGCAACGACGACAACGGCTATTCCGACTACAACAGCCTGCAGATCACCGTGCGCCATCAGTTCTCGCACGGGCTATCGATGCAAGCGGCCTATACGTGGGACAAGAACCTGTCGGACATCTTTTTTTCGAACACTGCGAACATCAACGAGGCGCTGTGCATGATGTGCCAGTACGGACGTGTCGGGTTTGACCGTCCGCAGCGCTTTGTCGTGAACTACAGTTACGACCTGCCGTTCGGGAAGGGCATGACGGGTGTCGGCGGCAAGCTGATCGACGGCTGGAACGTCTCGGGTATCACGATCGCGCAATCCGGCGATGCAATGACAGTCATCGACGCCAATGCAGGAGCCGCTTTCGGTTCCAACAGCACGCAGTATGTCGACGGAGTCACCACCGCCCAGTACTGCGACGGATTTGGTCCCGGAAACGTCAAGAGTCCGGGCGGCACGAAAGCGAATCTGAATAACTACATCAACCCGGCAGCCTTTTGTCCCGCACCCATCGTGCCTTATGGAGATGCGTCGGCGACGGGTTACGGCAACTCCCGCACTGGCATCGTCCTCGGGCCCGGCCAGTTCAACTGGGACATCTCGGTCCTGAAAAACACGAAGCTGACGGAGCGCGTGGGTATGCAGTTCCGCACGGACTTCTACAACGCGTTCAACCACGCGCAGTTCGCCGATCCGGGCGGCACGTCCTTTGCCAACGCGGGATTCCTGAACATTGCGGCGGCGATCCCGGGAACTACCACTGCCGCCAGCATCGTGCACACCAACGTCAACCCGCGGCTGATTCAGTTCGGCCTGCACTTCACGTTCTAGACCGTTCACGGTGGCGGGCGCCCAGGCGCCCGCCGCAGCGAATTGCTGCAGCACACGGAGCCGGCGCGGAGATCCCACCCTCTCCGCCCGGCTCTTCTGTTTCACGCTCCTGCGGGCCCGCTTTTCGGCCGCCGATTCTGCCGTTCGACCCGCGTTTAAGGCCTTTCGATGCATATGATTGACCTGCTAGCGGCCGTATGCTAGCGTCTCTAATTTCGGTTTGGACAGAATAGGCGCAATGTAGTTCGCAGTTTCGCTCTCACGCCTCCGGAGGACACTGGCTTGGCACACGCGCATGAGAAGTTCCTGTTTACCTCGGAGTCCGTCACCGAGGGGCACCCCGACAAGATCGCGGACCAGATTTCTGATGCCGTGCTCGATACGGTCATGGCCCACGACCCAATGGGCCGCGTCGCCTGCGAAACCCTGATCACCACCGGCCTGGTGGTCGTCGCCGGCGAGATCACGATCAAGAAGGAAGCCCGCGGCGTCCTCGAATACGAGCGCATCGCCCGCGACGTCATCGCCGATATCGGCTACAACCGCGCGAAGTACGGCTTCGACGCCGAGACGTGCGGCATTCTTTCCGCCGTCAAGCCGCAATCGCCCGATATCGCCATGGGCGTCGACACGGGCGGCGCCGGCGACCAGGGCCTGATGTTCGGCTACGCCTGCGATGAAACCCCGGAATTGATGCCGATGCCGATCCAGCTCGCGCACCAGCTGACCCTCAAGCTTTCCGAAGTCCGCAAGAGCAGGGCCCTCGATTTCCTCCGGCCCGACGGTAAATCGCAAGTTTCCGTTGAATATGCGAACGGCCGCCCGGTGCGCGTCGATACCGTCGTCATCTCGACGCAGCATAGCGACAGCGTCTCGCACGGCGACCTGCGCGAAGCGGTCATCGAGAAGGTCATCAAGCCGGTCGTCCCCAAGGAAATGTTCGACAAGACCACGATTCACGTGAACCCGACTGGCCGCTTCGTGACGGGCGGCCCGATGGGCGACGCGGGCCTCACCGGCCGCAAGATCATCGTGGACACCTACGGCGGCTACGGCCGCCATGGCGGCGGCGCGTTTTCCGGCAAGGACCCATCGAAGGTGGACCGTTCGGCGTGCTACATGGCCCGCTATATCGCGAAAAACCTGGTCGCGGCGGGCATCGCGCGCAAAGTCGAAGTTCAGCTCGCCTATGCGATCGGAGTGGCCGAACCGGTATCCGTGATGGTGGACACATTTGGCACCGGCACGATCCCGAACTCGCAGATCACTGAGATCGTCCGTGCGCTCTTCAAGCTGACGCCGAAGGGCATTATCGAAACGCTGGACCTGCGCCGCCCGATCTACAAGGCGACGGCGGCCTACGGCCACTTCGGCCGCAGCGGCCCGGGCTTCACGTGGGAGCGCACCGATAAGGCCGAGGCGATCAAGAAGGAAGCGGCCTCGCGCGGCGCGGCGGTGGCTTCGCGCTAGTTTTTTCGTCCCGAATACAAATCAAAAGGGAGTACCTCGTGGAAACAGCAACGAAGATCAAGGGCGACGTAAAGAATCTGGGTCTGGCGGAAGCGGGAAAGCGCCGGATCGAATGGGCCAATCAGCATATGCCGGTGCTGCAGCTGATTCGCAAGCGGTTCATCAAGGAGCAGCCTCTGAAGGGCATTCGCATGGCGGCCTGCCTCCACGTCACCACGGAGACGGCGAACCTCGCCATCACCCTGCGCGACGGCGGTGCGGATCTGGTCGTTTGCGCCTCGAATCCGCTTTCCACACAGGACGAAACGGCGGCGTCCCTGATCAAGGACTACGGCATCCCGACGTATGCGATCAAGGGCGAGGACAATGCCACCTACTACGCCCACATCAACGCGGCGCTCGACCACAAGCCGCAGATCACGATGGACGACGGCGCGGACCTTGTCACCCAGCTGCTCACCAAGCGCACGAATCAGATTCCGGACGTCATCGGCGGCACCGAGGAGACCACCACGGGCGTCATTCGCCTGCGGGCCATGGCCAAGGACGGCACGCTGAAGTTCCCGGTGATCGCCGTCAATGACGCTCTCACCAAGCATTTCTTCGACAATCGCTACGGCACGGGACAGTCCACGCTCGACGGCGTGATTCGCGCCACGAACCTGCTGCTCGCCGGCCTCAAGGTCGTCATCGCCGGCTACGGCTGGTGCGGGCGCGGCGTCGCGATGCGCGCCAAGGGTCTGGGCGCGGATGTGATCGTTACGGAGATCAACCCGACCAAGGCCATCGAAGCCGCGATGGACGGCCTCCGCGTGATGCCGATGAACGAAGCCGCCAAGATCGGCGACGTTTTCATCACCGTGACCGGCAACAAGTCCGTTCTCACGCACGAGCACTTCGAGAAGATGAAGGACGGCGCCGTGGTCAGCAATTCCGGCCACTTCAACGTTGAGATCGATATCCCGGCGCTGGAAAAGCTGTCGAGCAGCCGGAAGGAAGCGCGTCCCTTCGTGGAGGAGTACACGATGAAGGACGGCCGCCACATCTATCTGCTCGGCGACGGCCGCCTGATCAACCTCGCCGCTGCCGAAGGCCATCCGGCATCCGTCATGGACATGAGCTTCGCGAATCAGGCGCTCGCGGCCGAGTACATGGTCAAGCACTCGAAGGAACTGAAGGCCAACGTTTATCCGGTTCCCGAGCACCTCGATCAGCAGATCGCGAAGCTCAAGCTCGAATCGATGGGCGTGAGCATCGACAAGCTGACGCCCGAACAGGAACACTACCTCGCCTCCTGGCAAGAGGGCACCTGAGAAGCGGGAACTCGAAAATCGAAATTGCAAGATCGAAAACGGGCGGCTCGGCGAGCCGCCCGTTTTCATTTGCGTATTCGTTTCGCGGCGTCGAGCGCGTTTCTGCTGATACAATCCCGGCTTTGATGACCTCCCGCTCCATCGCCCTGGTTCTGGCGGCCTGTCTCGCAGCCGGTTTCGCCGCTGGTGCGCATGCGCGCGCGCGACAGGAAAAGTCATCCGGAGAGCAGGCATCGGCCACAACCGCCGATCCTGCCCAAGTTCGTTTCAGCGCTGAAGTCGAGCGCGGCCAGATCTACGAACATGACGTCGGCCACAATCTGGTCTTCCGCCTTACGCCGGCTACATCGGACGAAGGCGGCGGGTGGGTGATCGGCATGTGGCCCACGGCCGAACCGGCCGACGAAGTGATCGAATTCGTCGAAATCGCCACGCCGCCCTACCACGGATACAACCAGCGCTACCTGGCGGCGACGGCCGGCTACTCCTCGCGGGAGGCCGTGCGGATCAACCCGCGGCGTTTCAATTTCGTGCTGTCCGTCCACGATCAGCACGTCGCCAGCGAAGTCGTCAACGCTGGACTCTATCCGAGCGCTGTTTCCGAAGCCGACAGGCCCCGGATCGAAGCCGAGTCCGCGGCGGTGAACCTGGGTTACGGAGAGCTCCGCATCCTTCGGTCTCGTGTCAACACGGGCAAGAACGGCGAGCCGGACACGATTGCCTGGGTCAAATTCGAGGTGGTGTTGAAGTTCTCTGCGGGCCAAACCCTCGAACAAGTTCTGGCTCCGAAGGTGCCGTCCAGTCGCTAGCGCGCCGTCCCGATTCAAATTATCGATTTGAGCCTCAAGAATGTTGCATCGCGCGACGGAAGGGTAGCGCGGGTTCTCGTGTTATTCTCCCTGCTCGCTGCGCGGCCTCGGCCGCGCAGATCCAATCCATGGTCGACGATCCTATCCTTCAAGATGATTGGCATCCGGTTGCGTGGGCGTCTGAGCTGAAGCCCGACGCGCCCGCGGCCGCTCGCCTGCTGGAGGAAGAACTCGTCTTGTGGCGCAGCAGCGAAGGCGTGCACGCGTGGAAGGACCTGTGCATCCATCGCGGCTCGCGGCTTTCAGCTGGCCGCGTTTCTGGCGATTGCCTCGCCTGCCCGTATCACGGATGGGAATACGACGTGTCCGGCCGCTGCGTTCGCATTCCGGCTCATCCGGATCAGCCGCCGCCGGCGCGCGCATCTGTGACGGCGTATGCTGCGAAAGAGGCGTACGGGATGGTTTGGGCCTGCCTCGGAAATCCCGCGCGGGAAGTTTCTCCCTTTCCCGAATGGCAGGACGATTCCTTTCGAAAGATTTTCGCGGGACCGTACCTGTATCGTGCGCACGGTCCGCGCGTGATTGAGAATCTGCTCGACGTCGCCCATTTCCCATTCGTCCACGCCGGATTTCTCGGCGATCCAGCGAAGGCGCGCATCGGCGACTACGAAGTGGAGGCCTGCGGCGACACGATCATCGCGAAAGATATCCCCGTTTGGCAGCCCGATCCGGACGGCACCGGCAAGCCGGCTGACGTCTTCTACACCTATCACGTTCTCCGACCGCTTTGCGTGCGGTTCACGAAAGTGCACGGCGCGAATCGTTTCTCGATGTTCGCCTGCGTCACGCCGGTCGGCGAGCGCGAGAGTCTCGCCTGGCTCGTGATGGCGCTCAATTATGCGCACGACGCGCCCGCCGAAGAGCTGCGCCGCTTTCAGGACGCCGTCAGCAATCAGGACATTCCGATCGTCGAAGGCCAGCGCCCCGAACTTCTGCCGCTCGACCTGCAGGCCGAATTGCACCTGCGCTCCGACCGCGCCGCCATCGCCTACCGCCAGTGGCTGAAGAAAATCGGGCTGCGGTACGGCACCGCCTGAACCGCCGCAATGGCCCAATCACATTCCACACCGGCAGGATCCTTACCATGGTTCGTTCCCGGCGATTGGGACGGCTCGGCCGCGCTTTTCTTCAGCGGACTGCCCGATCTGTTGCTGATCGCAGGACTGGCGCCGCTGTGCGGTTTTTCCGAAAGCCTCGTCACAACTCGCATCCTGCCCGGCGTGGCCCTCTCGATCTTCGCCGGCAACGTGTTCTACGCATGGCAGGCGCGCCGCCTGGCCGAAAAATCGGGACGCAGCGACGTCACCGCAATCCCGTTCGGCGTGAACGCGCCGACGATCTTCGTCTACGTCGCGCTGATCATGCAGCCGGTGTACCAGCGGACGCACGATGCCGCGCTTGCCTGGCACGCCGGCGTCTTCGCCTCGTTTCTCAGCGGCATCGTGCAGACCGCCGGCGCGTTCTGCACGGATTGGCTGCGCCGCCACACTCCGCGCGCCGCGTTGCTCTGCCCGCTTGCGGGAACGGCGATGGCGTTTCTCTGCCTGGACTTCATTTTGCGCGTGTTTCAGACGCCCGCGCTCGGTCTGCTGCCGACCATCGTGATTCTCACGGTCTTTGCCTCCCGCGTCCGCTTGCCGCTGCGGATTCCGGGCAGCCTCGCATGCATCGCAATTGGCGCAGCCCTCGCGGCCGTCCTCCGGTGGGCGCACATCTATCATCCCGCCGCGGCCGGTGTGCCGCTCGCGCTCGGAATCCATCTCCCGCGGCCCA
>Ga0335080_10004783_pt1 | contig 13811 bp, 9 predicted proteins | sample Lox_Sample_34_FD_206720 | JGI IMG/M metagenome (GOLD analysis project Ga0335080, IMG submission 206720) | Soil microbial communities from Loxahatchee National Wildlife Refuge, Florida, United States - Lox_Sample_3.4 | ecosystem: Environmental > Terrestrial > Soil > Wetlands | place: USA: Florida... | reverse complement strand
GCTCCGTGCCCTGTGGGCGATCCTCGGGAGCATGGCGATGCAGGGGCCGCTCACCCAGTGGGTCACCGACCACCGCAAGCACCACGCGCTCTCCGACCGGCCGGGCGACCCGCACTCCCCGCACGCCGGGCACGGCGACTCCCTCGCCGAGCACGTGCTCGGGCTCTGGCACTCGCACATCGGCTGGCTCTTCTCGACGAAGGGCCTTGAGCGCGGAGTCGAGTACGGGCGCGACCTGTACGACGACCGGCTCGTCCGGGGGATCGACCGCCTCTACCTGCTCTGGGTCGCGCTGACGCTCGGCCTCCCGTTCCTCGCCGGATACCTCTTCGGCGGGAGCTGGCAGCGAGGCCTCGAGGCGTTGGTCTGGGCCGGCCTCGTCCGGATCTTCCTGTTCCAGCACGTGACGTTCTCGATCAACTCGATCTGCCACTTCTTCGGCGAGCAGCCGTTCCGCACCCGCGACGAGAGCCGAAACGTCCGGCTGCTCGCGGTCCCCTCGTTCGGCGAGTCGTGGCACAACGGCCACCACGCCTTCCCCGCCTCGGCGGTGCACGGCCTCGAGCCGGGCCAGCTCGACATCTCGGCGCTCGTGATCAATGGCATGGAGAAACTCCGCCTCGCGACCGAGGTCAAGCGCCCGGACCCGCGGCAGATACAGCGACGACGAGTTTGAGCCAATACGGTCGGCGTACCAACGAAGCGTGGAAGCGCCGGCGCGCCGTGAACTCCTTTGGGGGCCACGGCCGGGGACCCCATGATGTGGTCCTCCGCAAATCCCTTTGCCAGAACGGGTTTGCGGAGGGCGTCAGCAGCTCAAGCGAGAGCACGCTCGCCCAAGCGAGCGTCACGGCTGGCGACTGGCGCTTCCTGTGGTCAGAGGGCTCTGCAGGAAGCCGGTATACGCGGCTCTTGCGCGCAGGTCGACTTGCTCCCGATCGTACTGCTCACGGGGGAGCGGGCGCGGCGCCGACGACGTCGATCTGGAGACGTTTCAGCCGGCGCATCACGTCGTTGCCGCCTCGCCCGAAGAGGTCGTGGAGCCTCACATACTCGCCGTAGAGGATGTCGTACGCCTCACGGTTCTCGAGCCGCGGCGCGTAGCTCGTGCCGCTCAGGTGCGCCATCGACCGCGACGCATCGCCGATCGAGTCGTAGCCGCCGGCGGCGGCTCCGGCAGCGACGGCACCGAACATCGCCGCACCGAGCGCAGGCGCCTGGCGCGAGCCTGCGACCGCAATCTCGCGGCCGGTCACGTCTGCGAAGACCTGCATCACGAGCGGGTTGCGGTCGGGCAGGCCGCCGCAGGCGACGATCGCGCCCACCTGCAGCCCTGCCTGCTCGAACGCCTCGACGATCACCCTCGTCCCGAAAGCCGTCGCCTCGATCAACGCGCGGTAGATGTCGGGCGCACGTGTCGCGAGTGTCATCCCGACGAGCAGGCCCCGCAGGTCGGCCTCGACGAGCACCGAGCGGTTGCCGTTCCACCAGTCGAGCGCGAGCAGGCCGGACTCGCCGGGACGGAGCGCCGCGGCCTCCTCGGCGAGCACGTCGTGGACGTCGACTCCGCGTGAGCGCGCGGCCTCCTGATACTCGGCAGGAACGGCGTGCTGCGTGAACCACGCGTAGATGTCGCCCAGGGCAGACTGGCCCGCCTCGTAGCCGAAGTAGCCGGGGACGATGCCGTCCTCGACGACGCCGCACATGCCCTCGACATTCACGAGCTCCTCGCCGAGCAGCAGATGCCCGTTGCTCGTCCCCATGATCATGACGAGAGTCCCGGGCCGGGTGACGGTCGTCGCCGGCACCGAGCCGTGGAAGTCGACGTTCGCGACCGCGACCGGCGTGCCCACGTGCAGGCCCGTCCACGCGGCCGCACGCTCGCTCAGCGCTCCCGCCCGAATGCCGGGCGACAGCAGCGTGCGCGACATCTTCTCGTCGACGACCTGCGCGAAGCGCGGGTCGAGCGCGGCGAAGTAGTCGGACGCGGGGAATCCGTCGCGCTTCGACCACATCGCCTTGTAGCCGGCGGCGCACGCGTTGCGACTCTCGACCCCGGTGAGTTGCCAGACGATCCAATCGCACGCCTCGATCAGCCGGTCGGAGCGCGCGTACACCTCCGGCGCCTCGTCCAGGATCTGCAGCGCCTTCGCGAAGAACCACTCGGACGAGATCCTGCCGCCGTAGCGCGGCAGCCACGGCTCGCCGCGCTCGAGCGCAACCGCGTTGATACGGTCGGCCTCCGGCTGTGCAGCGTGGTGCTTCCACAGCTTCACCCACGCGTGCGGGTGGCGGCGAAGGTCGTCGAGCTGGCAGAGCGGCGTCCCGTCGGCGAGGGTCGGCAGCATCGTGCACGAGGTGAAGTCGATCCCGATCCCGACCACCTCGTCCGGCGAGACGCCGGTGTCGGCAAGCAGCCGGGGCACCGCAGTCTGGACGCTGCGGACGTAGTCGCGCGGATCCTGCAGCGCCCAGTCCGGCTCGAGCTCGACATCCTCATCCGGAGCGGGGAGCCGCGCATCGATCACTCCGTGCTCGTACGCCGCAACGCTCGCGCCGACCTCGCGCCCGTCCGCGCAGTCGACGAGCACGGCGCGCGCCGACTCGGTGCCGAAGTCGATGCCCAGTGCGAGCGTCACCGCGCCGGCTCCACGACGACCTTCAGTCCACGCCGCTCGACGAGGTCGCGAAACGCCTGCGGCCCCTCTGCGAGCCCGTACCGCGCGGTGACGAGCGCGACGAGCTCGAGGCCGCCGCTCTCCGCGAACCGGATCGCGCGTGGCAGGTCGCTCGCACGCATCCGCCGGCAGAGCACGAGCGACAGCTCCTTGCGACGGGCCGCCGCCGCGTGGAACGACGACCGGTCGCCGTCGGGGATGCCGACGAGCACTACCCGTCCACCGGGTCTCGCCGCGGCGATCGCGGCGTCGAACGCCTCATCGTCACCGGCCGCCTCGTACGCAACGTCGACCTCGATCCCGGCGGGTTCGGAGCTGCCCGCGCCGAGCTCCCGAGCGACCTCGGCCCGGTGCGCAAGGGGATCGGCCGCCAGGTCCACCCGGATGCCTGCGGCGCGCAGCGCCTGCACGAGCAACAGGCCCAGCGGCCCGCAGCCGAACACCGCCGCCGATCCCGTCGACGCGCCGCCGAGATCGACGGCGTGCAGCGCGACCCCGAGCGGCTCGAGCAGCGGCGCGGCCTCGTCGGCGACCGCGTCCGGGAGCGCGTGGACGAGCTCGTCGGGCCATGCGACGAGCGTCCGCAACGCTCCGTCGGTCGACCCGTGTCCCGCGAAGCGCATGTCGGCGCACAGGTGCCCTTGCCCCGCAAGACAGAGCGCGCAGCGTCCGCACGGCACCGCCGGGTCGAGCACGACGCGCTCGCCCGCGCGCGGCCCCTCCACGACGACGCCCGCGAACTCGTGGCCGAGGACGAGCGGCTCGCGCAGCACCGCGTCGCCGATACCGCCCTCGAGGAACCAGTGCCGGTCGGAGCCACAGAGACCGACACCGCGAATGCTCACGAGCACCTCCCCCGGCTGCGGCTCGGGATCCGGCTCCTCGTGCAGCCGCAGCTCGCCGACGGCATGCAGGCGCAACGACTTCACGTCGGCTGGCCGTAATAGGCACCCGCGCCGTGCTTGCGCAGGAAGTGCTTCTCGAGCAGCTCCGCCGGGATGCCCTCGAGCCCGGGAGCGAGCTGGAGGGAGCGGTACGCGCTCGCCGCCACCGCCTCGAGCGCGACCGCGTTCTCGACCGCATCCTCGACGTCGGTACCCCAGACGAACGGCCCATGCGACGCGACGAGCGCAGCCGGCAACTCGAGCGGATCGAGCCCGCGCTCCGCGAACGCCTCCACGATCACCGCCCCGGTCCGCTCTTCATAGTCGCCCTCGATCTCCGCCGCGGTCAGCTGCCGCGTCACCGGCACCGGCCCGTGGAAGTGGTCCGCGTGCGTCGTGCCGAGGCAGAGCAGCTCCCGCTGGGCCTGCGCCCACGCGGTCGCGAACGGCGAATGCGTGTGCACGACACTGCGGACCCCCGGGAACGCACGGTAAAGGACGAGGTGCGTCGGCGCGTCGGAGGACGGTCGCGACTTCCCGTCAACGACAGCGCCGGTCGCGAGGTCGACGACCGGCACGTCATCCGGCCGGAGCGAGTCGTATGCGACGCCGCTCGGCTTGATCGCCATCACACCGGCCTCGCGGTCGGCGGCGCTCGCGTTCCCGAACGTGAGGACGACGAGGCCCGCGTCGACGAGCGCGAGGTTCGCGACAGTGACGCGCGCACGGAGCTCCTCGAACACCTAGAGACCCCGCGCGAGCCGATGGTACGCCTGGTTCCACCGCAGCTCTCGCGTGAAATCGCGCATGCGCGTCTCGGCGTCGATGACGACGAGCTCGATCCCGGAGATCTCCGCAAAGTCCACGAGGATCTCCGTACCGAGCTGGGCGCTGAGTACGGTGTGATGCGGACCGCCGGCGACGAGCCACGCCTCGGCGGCCGTCGGGAGGTCCGGCCGCGGCCGCCAGAGCGCCCTCGCGACGGGGAGCTTCGGCAGCGGCTCGTCCGGAGGCACCACCTCGACCTCGTTGACGAGCAGCCGAAAGCGGTCGCCGAGGTCGACGAGCGCGATGTTGACGGCAGGGCCGGCACGACCGGTGAAGACGAGCCGCACGGGGTCGCCGCGGCCGCCGATCGAGAGCGGGTGAATCTCGCACGACGGCCGCCCGTCCGCGATCGACGGGCACACCTCGAGCATGTGCGCACCGAGCACGCGCCCGTCGCCCGGCGCGAAGTCGTACGTGTAGTCCTCCATGAACGAGCTTCCGCCGTCGGTCCCAGCGCCCATCACCTTCGCCGCGCGCACGAGCGCCGCGGTCTTCCAGTCTCCCTCGGCGCCGAACCCGTAGCCGTCCGCCATCAGCCTCTGGACGCCGATCCCCGGCAGCTGCGGCAGGTCCCCGAGATCCTCGAACGTGTCCGTGAAGGCCTTGAAGCCACCCGCGTCCAGGAAGGAACGGAGCCCCGCTTCGATCCGTGCCGCGTCGCGCAACGACGCGCTGCGCTCGCCGCCCTCGCGCAACACCGGGACGAGGTCGTATCGATCCTCGTAATCCCGGGTCAGCGCGTCGACCTCCGCGTCGGTCACCTCGTGCACGGCTTCGGCGAGGTCGTGGACGCCGTAGCCGTTCACCGAGACCCCTAGCCGCAGCTGCGCCTCGACCTTGTCGCCCTCGGTGACCGCGACCTGACGCATGTTGTCGCCGAAACGCGCGACCTGTAGCCGCTGCAGCGCGTGCCACCCGCAGGCCGCACGCGCCCACGCGCCGATGCGGCGCACGACCGCCGGGTCGCTCCAGTGCCCCACGACCGTCTTCCGGCGCAGGCCCATCCGCGTCTCCATGAACCCGAACTCGCGGTCGCCGTGCGCCGACTGGTTCAGGTTCATGAAGTCCATATCGATCTCCGACCACGGCAGGTCACGGTTGAACTGCGTGTGCAGGTGAAGCAGCGGCATGCGCAGTGCGGTCAAGCCGGCGATCCACATCTTCGCGGGCGAGAACGTGTGCATCCACGCGACCACGCCGACACATGTTTCGGCGGCGTTCGCTTCGCGCATCACGGCCAGGATCGCCTCCGGGCTCGTCGCGACCCCCTTCAGCAGGACGTGAACCGGAACGGCCTCTTCGGCGTCGAGCGAGGAAGCGATCTCGCGCGCGTGCTCCTCGACGCGCCGCAGCACGTCCGCGCCGTACATCTCCTGGCTCCCCGCAACGAGCCAGACCTCGAACTGCTCTAGCGCCTTCATCGCTCTGATCACGTCCTTTCAGGCCTGGCTCGCCGGCAGCGGCACGATGGGCGAGGCGCCGGCGGCTCCGATCGTGTCCCCCGTCTCGGCGTCGAAAAAGTGGAGGCGATCGACGTCGACCGCGAGGTCGACGTGGTCGCCGACGGCGATCCGGACGCGCGGATCGAGGCGGGCGACGCCTTCGGTCGCAGACGCGCCCGCTATGTCCCCGGAAGCGTGTTGAACGCCCGGGTCTGCCGTGAAGACGCCGCTGCGGTTGCGCACGGTCCTCGCGTCGGTCGAGAAGTGGAGGAGCGACTCGTTGCCGAGCGACTCGACGAGCTCGGCCCGCACGGCGAGCGTGCTCTCGCGAGCGACTTCTGCGCCGTCCGCGGAATGAGCCACGGTCAGATGCTCGGGCCGGATCCCGGTTACGAGCTTGCGTCCCTCGGTAGCGGCGAGACCCGGGTTACGTCGCACAAGGTCGGCGGGAAGCGCGAGCTGCTGCGACCCGAGTTTCAGGACGAGCCGATCCGCGGGCCCGGAGACCGTCGCCTCGTACAGGTTCATCGCCGGCGAGCCGATGAACGAGGCGACGAACAGGTTTGCGGGGCGCTCGTAGAGCTCCTGGGGCACGGCCAGCTGCTGGAGCGTGCCCCCGCGGAGGACTGCGACCCGATCGCCCATCGTCATCGCCTCCGTCTGGTCGTGGGTGACGTAGAGGGTGGCGACTCCGAGACGCCGCTGGACGCGTAGGACCTCGCTGCGCATCTGTACGCGCAGGCTGGCGTCGAGGTTCGAGAGCGGCTCGTCCATTAGGAACACCGCAGGCTCGCGCACGAGCGCCCTGCCCATGGCGACGCGCTGGCGCTGGCCGCCGGAGAGCTGGCCGGGCTTTCGCTCCACGACCTCCGTGAGCCCGAGCATCTCGGCCACCTCGCGTGCCTTGCGTTCGCGCTCGTGCTTCGGGACGCCTCCCACCTTGAGGGAGAAGGCGATGTTCTGGAGCACGTTCAGGTGCGGGTAGAGGGCGTAGTTCTGGAAGACCATGGCTACGTCCCGATCCTTGGGCGAGAGGTCGTTGACGATCTTGCCGTCGAGGCGAATCGATCCCGCCGTCACCTCCTCGAGGCCGGCGACCATCCGGAGCGCGGTCGTCTTGCCGCAACCCGACGGGCCGACGAGAACCACGAACTCGCCATCTTCGACGAAGAGGTCGAGCGAGCGCACTGCCTCCACGCCGTTCCCGAAGACCTTGGTCACCTGCTCGAGCGACAGAGTCGCCATGGCCGCTCCTCGCTCCTAGTCCGTCGTGGGGATCCAGACCCGCATCCCGCCCTGGCTCCGGTTCGCCCACGCGAAGTAGGGAACGGCGAGCAGCTGGGTCGGAGCCGCAGACACCGTCGCCGGCAGCTCTTGCAGGTCGCGATATTCGGTTTGACGCCACCGTTCGAGGTCGCGGACGACGCCCGCCAGCGCCACGCCGGGCACGCCTCCGAGCGGCTCTACCGGGCCGTGGTCGACGGGATCGGCGACGGAGTCGATGGCCACGGAGGCGAGATCGGCTTCGGCGGGAAGATCCTGCTCCTCGAGGCAGTACACGACGGGGCCGCGCTCGACAGCGAGGCACCCGCGGACTGCGTCGATCCGCGGATTCGGAGCGGTGAGCCGCGGCAAGACATCGATCTCGAGCGTCACCTTGTCGCCCGCGCGCCAGTTACGGGTCAGCTCCGCATAGCTGCCCGGTTCGACCGGGGCGCCGTCGAGGATCGCCGCGCGCGCCCACGCCGGGATCCTGAGCGAGAGCGTCCACTCGGCATCGCCGGTCGAGACGACCTCGACCTCGATCGCTCCCGACCACGGGTAGTCCGTGTTCACGGCGAGCTCGACCGGACCGGCCGCCGGACAGACGGCGCGGATCCGCGACGAGGCGTACTGGTGCAGCTGAATGCCGCTGTCCGTGGTCGTCGCGAGGTAGTGATGGAGCGAGGCGAGCACGCGCATCACATTGGGCGGGCAGCACGCAACCGGGTTCCAGGTGTGGCGCCGGTCGCCGGTCCGCGACTGCAGCGCGTTGACGTAGAAGAAGGACTCGCCGTCGAGTGAATGCCCGGACAGGAAGCCGTTGTAGAGCGTCCGCTCGAACAGGTCGGCGAAGCGGCTCTCGCCTGTGACCAGCAGCATGCGCCAATTCCACATGATGCTGGCGATTGCCGCGCACGTCTCGCAGTAGGCGCGGTCGGGCGGCAGTTCGTAGGGATCGCCGATCGACTCGCCGTAGTGGCGTGAGCCGACGCCGCCGGTCAGGTAGCTCTTCGCCGCGGTCAGGTCGTCCCACTGGCGGAGCATCGACTCGAGCAGCGCCTCGTCTCCCGTTTCGGCGTAGATGTCCGTGACGCCGGCGGCGAAGTAGAGAGCACGCACGGCGTGCCCGACGATCGAGCGCGCCTCGCGAACGGGCTCGGCGTCCTGGTAGTACTCCAGGTCGAAGCGGCCGCCGGCGAACGTTCCGAACCCGCGGCGGGACGTGAGCGTGTCGGCCAGCTCGAGGTAGCGCCGTTCTCCGGTCTGCCGGTAGAGCTCGACGAGGGCGACCTCGATCCCGGGGTGGCCGTCCGTTCCCGTGTTGTCGTCGCCGCCGAAGACGTCGCAGATGAGATCGGCGAACCGACGGGCGATCGTGAGGAGGGACACGTCGCCCGTCGTTCGCGCGAACGCGACCCCGGCCTGGATCAGATGGCCGGCGCAGTAGAGCTCGTGGCCCATCTCCAGGTCGGTCCACCGCCAGGCGGGGTCGACGACCTGACACCAGCTGTTCAGATACCCGTCCGGCTCCTGCGCCGCGCCGACGAGGCCGATCGTCTCGTGGGCCAGGCGCTCGAGCTCGGCCGATGGCTCCCGGCCGATCTCCCAGGCGATCGCCTCCAACCACTTGTAGACGTCCGAGTCGCTGAACACCATGCCCCGGCGGCTGCCACGTGCACGGCCTGCGGCGATGCGCAGGTTTTCGAGCGTCCCGGCGCGCTCGAGCTCCTCGGCTCCGCGGAGAAGCGTCACCGCCCGGTTCACCCGCTGCCTCTCCGCCAGGAGCCCGTCCTCGATGACCACGCCCGTCGCGTCGAGCGGGCGGAGCTGCACGCGGGCGGAGGCTGTCGGCGCGACGCTGGTGACGATGGTGGTGTCGATTTCGTCCTTGTTCGTCATGGGATCTCGCTTCTCTTGTTCGTCAGACCGTGGCCGGTGGATGCTCGAGGAGTCGGCTCCGACCCCGCCGCACTGGCGTCGCCTCACCTGCGCGACCGTTCCTACACGAACCGCCCCGGTACCGCTTGCCCAGGGTCACTGGGACAAGCGGTACCGGGCGGCAGCTCCTAGCCCTTCAGGATGGTCGAGATCTGGGCCTGTGCCGTGTTCAGTGCGTCCTGCACCGATTGCGACCCGGACAGGCCGGACTGGATCGCTGTCCACACCGCCTGGGAGATCTTCGGGTACTTCACGCCCAGGCCGAGCGTGCGTGGATGCGCGAACAGGGTCTGGTTGACGTAAACGTTCCACTCAGGGCCTGCCTGCTTGACGTAGATCTTCGCCACGGCGGGCTTACCCGGTAGATAGCCGAACAGCTTCGCGAGCTTCAACTCCATCGCAGGCGTCTGCATGCCGTTGATGTACGCGAAAGCCATCTGCTGCGCAGCACTGCCACCGCTCTTGCTGATCATCCAGTCTTCGCCACCCAACGGCACGATCACGTGCTGGCCGGGCACACGGACCGGAACAGGAACGATCCCGAATTGCTTGCCGTAGAACATCTTGTTCTGGTTCATCGTCGGGAAGTTCCAGGGGCCGTTGACCATCATGGCCGCCTTGCCATCGATGAACTGGGTCGACACGGCGGGGGTCTGGCTCCAGTTGAGGCAGTCCTTGGACGCCGAACCGTCGTCGATGAGCTGCTTCCACAGGTTCAGCGCCTGTACTCCCGGCGCAGACGCGACGTTGGAGAACGTCGCGTTGCCACCGTTGCTCCAGAAGAACGGCTCCCACTGCCAGGTGGTGTCTTCTCCGGCCTCACAGGTCAACCCGATCCCGTAATGGTCCGAAGTCGTCAGAGCCTTGGCAGCGGTCACCAGCTGCGCCCAGGTCTTGGGAGGACTGACGCCTGCCGCCTTCAACATGGCGATGTTGTAGATCAATGCGATCGAGTTCGCGCCTGCCACCGGCAAGCTGTAGTACTTGCCGTTGGACAGGCCTTCATTGATCACAGCCGGGAAATACCCCTTCTTGCTGAAGCCGCTCAGATCGCTCAGGGCCACCACCTGGCCCGTCGAGATCATGGTGGACACGAACGGATTGTCGACAGCCAGCAGATTGGGCAGGTCGTGGCCCGCGGCTTGCGTCAGGAGTTTCGTGTCCAAGTTGGCGAACGGCACGTACTGTCTCTTCACCGTCACGCCGGGATGCGCGGCCTCGAACGCCTTGCTGTAGGCGGCCAAGGCGGCGGTCTGGCCCGGCGTGTTGAAGTAATCCTCCTCCGTGAGCGTGATCTTGCTCGCGGCGGAACTGGACGCCTGCGCCGCCCCGAACACAGCGCACGCCGCGACCGCGAGGGCTACGAGCCAAAGCGATCGCTTTCTGGTCAGTGCGTTCACGACGATTCTCCTCTCAGGGGTTGATGCCGGACAACTGAAGGTCAACCGAGGCTTACAGTCCGTCGACCACCTCCTCGGTGCCACGAAATGCCCACACAAACCGTTTGCGGAGGCGAGGCCGTCGCATCGCTAACCCTTCACCGAGCCCGCTGTGAGGCCGGTCGCGATGTAGCGCTGCGCCAGCACCAGCATCAGCGCGGCCGGCACCATGGCGACGGCTCCCGAGGCCATCACTGCGCCCCAGTCGGTCGAGTAGTTACCGAGATAGCTGTAGATCCCCAGCGTGACCGGCTCGATGCCGCTGCCGTTGAGAATGGTCAAGGCAAATATGAAGTCCCCCCAACCGGCCAAGAACGCGAAGATCGCGACGGTGATGACGGCCGAGCGGGCGAGTGGGATCACGATGAGGCGAAACGTCTGCCACTCGGACGCACCGTCGACTCTGGCCGCATACATCAGCTCGTTGGGCAGGCTGAAGAAGAACGCCCGCAACACGAGGATGGCAAAGGGGATGGCGTATGTACCGTCGGCGATGATGAGCGCCGGGTACGAGTTCAGCAGGTGGATCCAGTGGAAGACGATGAACAGCGAGGTCGCGAGGACGATGGAGGGGACTATCTGAGCGACGAGCAGGGAGCTGACCAGGATGACCGTCACCCGCAGGCGGTATTTCGAGAGCGCATATGCCGCCGGCACGGCGACGACCAGGGCCAGCAGCACCGTCCCCAGGCCGACGATGAGACTGGTCAATATGTGCCCTGATTGCGACCCGGCCACCGTCGCCTGGGTACTTCCCGACCCGCCCCCGAGGACGGTTCGGTAGTTGTCCAGTGTCGCCGCGTGCGGCAGCCAGTAGAACGTGCCGCTGAACAGGGTTTCGGTCGACTCGAACGAGCCGACGATGATCGCGTAGACCGGGAACAGGATGATGAGGAGAGCGACGGCCGCCGCGAGAGTGCAAAGCCATCGCAGGGCCCTCGACCTCTGCAGACGGGTCATGTGCCTGCCCCCGAACTGCGCCTCAACGAGTCCCGGCTCAGCAAGAGGTACAACGGGGCGCAGAACAGCGCCGCCACGAGCAGCACGTTGTTGAGTGCCGCGCCCTCGCCGAACGAAAACACCTGGAACGAAAGGTTGTAGGACCAGGTCGTGATCAGCTGGGTCGAGTTTGCGGGGCCACCTCCGGTCAGACCGATCACGAGGTCGAACACCTTCACGGTGAACACGAACCCGAGGAGCAGCGTGACCTCGATGACCGGCAGGATGATCGGCACAATCACAAGACGAAGCGTTTGCCAGGGTCCGGCGCCGTCGATGATCGCGGCTTCCTTGACCTCCACCGGCACGTCCTGGAGCGCGCTGTAGAGCAGGAGGGTGAAGAAGGGCACCCCGAGCCAGATGTTGGCGACGAGGATCGTCCACAGGGCCAGATGCGGGTCGTTCAGCCATTGGACCGAGTGGTGGGCCAGGCCGACGTTCCTGAGCAGCTGGTTGACGGCTCCGCCTTCGGCCTGGAACAGGAACCTGAACATGACCCCGGTCACGATCAGAGGCAGGAGCCAGGGGACGATGACCAGCGACCGCGCAAACGTCCTCCCCGGGAACCGGAGGCTGAACAGCAAGGCGAGGGCGAAGCCGATTACGAACTGGCCGAGGAGGGATCCGACGGTGAACTCGAGCGTGTGGACGATCGCCGCGCGGCTCGTGGGGTCGTGAAGGACGAACCGGTAGTTGGCGAGCCCGGCGAATGGAGCGGTGAAATGGGCGATCGTCGCAGGCGACGTCCGCTCGAAGCTCAACATCACGTTGTAGACGATGGGCAGGGCGAACGAGAAGAGCAGGTACACGATCGCAGGAGTCAGGAAGAGCCAGCCCGCGAGTTGCTGCTTCCGCCAGGCAGACAGCCGCGGCGGCGAGGACTTGCTTAGAGCCTCGTCACTATGCATCACTGGAGAGGCCGCTCAAGGCGCCCCCCTCCCGCAGGTAGACAGGGATGTGTTCCAACGGCGCAGCTGCAGTCACCCAGCCGTTCTCCTCAACGGGCTCCCCCGTCCAGGCGTCCAGCCAGGACGCCCCCACGGGGAGATACACTTCGCGTTCCCGCGCTCCCTGCTCCGTCACCGGGGCGACCAGCACATCCGGGCCGAACATGTACTGGTCGCTCACCTCCCACGCCGGTGCCTCCTCCGGGAACTCCAGGAAGAGGGCGCGCATGGGCGGGACCCCGGAGGCGCTGGCCGTGGCCATCTGGTCCATGACGTACGGGCGGATCCTCTCGCGCAGCGCCAGCTGCTCGCGGATCAAGCCGTATGCCTCCTCGCCGAAGGACCACACTTCGTTGGGGGCTCCGGTCTGGCCCGAGCCGACGAGGGGGCCCGGCTCGCGAACGCCGTGGATCCTGAAGAGCGGGCAGAAAGCGCCGAACTGGAACCAGCGCACGACGAGCTCCCGGAAGTACGCCGTGGTCGGGTCGCCGTTCCTGAATCCGCCGATGTCGGTCGTCCACCACGGGATCCCCGAGATGCCCATGTTCAGGCCGGCCGGGACTTGCGCGGCCAGGGCCTCGAACGTGGACTCGATGTCGCCCGACCACACGGCGGCCCCGTAGCGCTGGCTGCCCGCCCAGGCGGACCGGCAGAGCAGCAGCACGTCGTCTTCGCCGCTGGCCCGTAGCCCCTCGTAGAAGCCCCGGGCATGCTCCCGGGGGTAGATGCCCTGCACCTCCGAGCCTTGGCCCATGAAGTACTGAGCGCTCTCGGCGTTGTCGGCGAGGCCCTCCGGCTCGCACGCGTCGAGCCAGAACGCCCGGATGCCGTAGCGCCGATACCCGTCGGTGATCTTCTCCCAGAGGTAGCGACGGGCTTCGGGATTGGTCGAGTCGTAGAAGCGCATGAAGGCCTGGCCGTCGGTGCCCTTGTCCCAGAACGCGAGGTGAAGCGGCAGGCCCGCCAGGCTGCGCACCAGGAAGCCGCGCCGGTCCATCTCCGCGTAGTTGTCGCTGTTGGGGTTGACCGTCGGCCAGACCGAGACGACGAGCTCGACTCCGAGCGCTCTCAGCTCGTCGACCATCGCCTGGGGGTCCGGCCACTCCGCCGGGTCGAACCTCCACTCGCCCTGGTGCGTCCAGTGGAAGTAGTCGCAGACGATCACCGAGAGAGGCAGGCCCCGGCGCTCGTACTCGCGCGCGACCTCGAGGAGCTCGTCCTGGTCCCGGTAGCGCAACTTCGACTGCCAGAAGCCGGAGGCCCACTCCGGCAGCATGGGAGGCAACCCTGTGACCCGCACGTAGCGGCTGACGATGTCGGCCGGCGTGGGGCCGGCCGTCACCCAGTAGTCGATCTGCCGGGCTGCGTCTGCGGACCACCTCGTGCGGTTGGC
>Ga0335080_10004782_pt1 | contig 13812 bp, 9 predicted proteins | sample Lox_Sample_34_FD_206720 | JGI IMG/M metagenome (GOLD analysis project Ga0335080, IMG submission 206720) | Soil microbial communities from Loxahatchee National Wildlife Refuge, Florida, United States - Lox_Sample_3.4 | ecosystem: Environmental > Terrestrial > Soil > Wetlands | place: USA: Florida... | reverse complement strand
TTGCCATGCCTGGTGAGAATCTGTTGAACGCGCCGGTTGAAGTAGGCGTGAAGCTCGGGGCTTGTATTAAAACCCTGACTCCGTGCGAAAGCCTGAATCTTCAGATTCTCGCGCCACTGCTTGTCGAGAACTTCGTCGCCTCCGATGTGAAAATAGGGATCTGGAAACAACCTGGCCATCTCGCCGAACAGACCGTCCAGAAACGTGTAAACTTCCTCGTTGCTGATATCCAACGTTGGCTCGAAGATTCCCCAATTTCTTTCGATTTGATAGGGTCCGCGCGCGCTGCCCAGCTCGGGGTAACCCACTAACCAACTAGTGGTGTGGCCGGGAACGTCGAACTCAGGAATGACGCGAATACCCCGATCGCGGGCGTAGTCAATGATGCCGCGCACTTCCTCCTGTGTGTAGAAATTGCCGTCGGATCCGAGCTCCTGGAGTTTCGGGTAGCGCTTGCTTTCGACGCGAAACCCTTGATCGTCGGACAGATGCCAGTGGAAAACGTTCAGCTTGACGGCAGCGAGTGCATCCAGATTGCGGCGAACGATCGCCAACGGCATCCAGTGCCGCGAGACGTCGAGCATGAGGCCGCGCCATGGAAATCTCGGCCGGTCTTCGATGTGCGCGGCCGGGAAATAAAACGAATGCGTATCTATCGCGACGAGTTGGACGAGCGTTTGGAGGCCATGTCGAATCCCGGTGACCGTTTTCGCCGACAGTCGCGCCGCATCCGAGTTGATGTCTAACTGATAAGCCTCGTCTTCACCTAGTGTTGGGTATTCCGGAGCCGCACCACCGCAATCGATGATGACGGTCGGGTGCGATCCGCCCTCGATGGGAATGCCAGTCTGTTCGGAGATCCGCGTGACAAAACGCGAAATTGAGCGGGTGAGACTGGAGTCCGAATATCCCTTAGCTCGGACCGAAAAGGACCGGTCAATTCGGAGTTTGCCGTCGCGCGCTGAGATGTGCGCGGGCAGCGGCATCAACGCAGGAAAAGAAACATCGGCCGACGCCGCTGAAATCTGCCAAGCGGAAAACCAGAACACCGTGGCGAGGAGGCCCGGCCTCAACTGTCGGACGAGTTGCAGCGCTTTTCTCCGTTGTTCGATCATCTTCTGCCGGACTCTCGAGGCCTGTCTAGTTCCGAACAGTTGCGGACCTGTTCGGTACAGCATCGAACATATCGAATTCTCAACCTCTTAGTGTCGAACCTCCTGGTTCCGGCGGTGCTAGAATCGGAACTAGTTTGAGGGGAAGTGATGGGTGAGGGCCAGTCGTCGGATATTACTAACGGTGTCCCGGAAACTCCGCAGATCCTGCCGCACGAAACGAGCGACATCGCTGTTCGCGCCGCGTTAGATCGGGTGCTCCATAGCCAGGGGTTTCGGTCCAGCAAGCGATCCCAGGAATTCCTGCGATACGTCGTCGAACGTACTCTGCAGGGCGGCGCGGAAGCGCTGAAGGAAAGGACGATCGGGATCGACGTGTTCGGGCGGTCTTCCGCTTACGATCCGAGCGATGACGCCACGGTCCGTGTCAAAGCCGGAGAGGTTCGCAAGCGGCTCGGCCTGTATTACGCCAGCGAAGGTAGACAAGATACAGTTCGGATCGACCTGCCCCATGGAACTTATGTTCCCGAGTTCCATCACGTTGAGCTCGCTGGCACACCCGCACCAGATGGCAAACCGGGAGCTGCGGCTCAGGTCAGGTTTCCAGCCCGCCGCTGGATTCCAATCGTCGTCGTTGCCCTTTTGGCGATTGCATCGGCCATGACGTGGTTGGTGACCCGCCCCAAGCCTACCGTGGTTGACCAGTTCTGGGCGCCCGTGCTCCGAGGTTCGGCGCCGGTGCTGCTGTCCACGGCGTTCGTTCCCGTATACGGCCCGAATTTGAATCTCGCTTCCGGTCCGCCGCGAAAATTAGACGATTTCGTTCTACTCACCGACCAGTTTGTCGGCGGCGGCGACCTCATCGCGGTCACCCGGATCGCGGGCATGCTGCACAAGATGAACCGGCCGTATCGCGTCAAAATCGGGTCGGACGTGTCCTTTCAAGACCTACGCGCAGCACCGGCTGTACTAATTGGTTATTCCTACACCCGCTGGCGCGATATCAGCAAGGAATTGCGATTCTTCATTGATGCCGACCGGCGGCCTTTGATGGTGACCGACAACGGTAAGCCAACCGAGTGGTCGCTGCCCAACCTTCCCCAGGACCGCCGGACGAACGAAGATTACGCAATCGTGACCCGGGTCTTTCATCCCGATACGCAGACTATGTTGCTCGAAGTCGCGGGAATCACTCAATACGGCACCGAAGCTGCGGCCGATTTGATCACGCAGCCGGACCTTCTCACCGAAGCCCTCCACGACGCTCCGCAAGGCTGGCAGAACAAGAACCTCCAGTTTGTGGTGCATGTGAAGGTAATTTCCGGCACCCCCGCATCCCCGCGAGTCGTCAAGTCGCACTACTGGTAGAACTCCGACGCGTTTCACACCCGGATCGACAGCAGATCCGCCAGTTCCTTGAAGTCGGTGTACCATTCGCTCTCACCCTTGGACTGCATCTCCGCAGCGGTGGTTTGCAGCATCGCGTAGCAAAAGTTTTGGAGCGACCACAACACCACCGAAAACGGCATCAGCTTCGTAGTCGCCAAATTCTCACGCAGTTGCTTCAGGAACTTCAGATCTTTTGGATTGGCGACGAATTCGCGTGCCTGTCGTTCGAGATTGCGACGCAGCACCATCTCGAGATCGGGTAAGTCGAGCTGCACGCTCGCCATACGCATATCGTCAAGCAAGCTCTGGATCAGCTCCGAATCCAGATGTTCGGCTTCCAATGCGCGGCGGAGCATTCCATTCAGCGCGACCTCGGAGGTGGTCTTCATCGGCGAGGGAATTGGCAGGTTGCAGTCCCGCATGAATCGTAATAATGGAGCCTGATTGTCGTAGAGCTGCCGGTAAGCGGATTCAGTCGCCCGGACTGCGGGCTTCAAAATCTCATTCAGGACCTTGCGCTGCTGATCGCGAAACAGATTGCGCAGCGAATAGGTTTGGCCGCCAAAGCCGCTGTCGATCAAATGGATGGTTTCCGGCACGTCCGACCGGCCAAACGCGTCCCGAACCGATTTCGTGAGTTCCCGATACGCGTCGTCGGTCGTGAAATTCGCGACGCCGCCGTGCAGATTGTGGTCTCCGAAGTGAACCACGCCGAACATCAGCATTTCCGTTTCCTGCGTAATCATCGATGTGAATCGGGCTTTCCCGAAGGCGAGGCGCATTTTACCGGCGCGCTTGATGCGGTAGTCCTTGCTTTCCGCGGTGTAGCAATAAATGCGAACGTTCTCCGGAAACTCCTCGAACAGCGAGCTGATCGCGTAATGGGCGCCCAGCTTCAACAAGTCCACCATGGCCGGTTTGACGAACTTTTTGTAAATCACGGCGCCGTCCTGGTGTTCGGGAATGTTGCTCTTGGCCAGCGCGAGCTTCTCGAGAAACTGCTGCTCGATACTATCGCCGAACAATTCCTGCGCGAGCTGAACCACGCGGCCGGCATATTGAATCACCTGGACGGTCTCGATGCCGGACAGTTCATCGAAAAACCAGCCGCAACTGGTGTACATCAGCATGGCGTGCCGCTGCATTTCGAGCAGTTTCCAGGCGGTAACCCGATCGCTTCGAGGCAGATTCTTGCGCCGGAAATACGCGGCTGCAAATCGGTCCATGCTTTCCGGAGAACGGTCCAGGATCACTGCGATATACCCGTTGCGCGCCGCCCAGGGATCGCGAAAGAATCGGCCGGCGGCTTTCTCGTAGCGAGGCGCGACCTCATCGCGCAACCAGTCCAGGGCGGCCCGCAGTGGAGCCCGCCATTCCTGGTTCCAGTCGCCGTGACCTCCGGAATTGCAGCCGCAATTGGTACTCCAGCGGCCCACGCCATGCACGCAGCTCCACGCGGTGTTCTCGAAAATCTCTACTTCCTGCTCGGGCGGGTTCAGTTCCAGATATTCGGCGTAGTTGGTAATCCTTGCCAGGCTCTTCGATTCGATGTAATTAAGCGCATAAGAGAGCGCCATGTCGCCATAGTGATGATGGTGGCCGTAAGTCTCGCCGTCGGTCGCAATGTGCGCCAATTGCGGTTGGTCGTTGTCTTCGGTGAACGCGCCCAGGAGTCTGCGCGCGAATGTCTCGCCATTGTCCAGCAGGCGCTCGAAGGCTACCGCGCGAGAGATTGGGCCGTCATAAAAAAAAAGGCTGATACTGCGGCCCGAGGGCAGCGTGATCTTGTAAGGCCGCCGCGGGTCGATACGATCGCCGCTGACGTCCTGGCCGTCGACCGATTTCGCCTGCGAGGGCGCAAGAACCGTGTAGCGGATGCCGTGCTGCGCCAGCAGATCGAGAGTCTCCAAATCCACCGCGGTTTCCGGCAGCCACATGCCCTCCGGATCGCGGCCGAATCGATGCCGGAAGTCCTGAATGCCCCAGTTGACCTGCGTGAACTTGTCGCGCGAGTTGGCCAGCGGCATGATCATGTGGTTGTAGCATTGGGCCATTGCCGAGCCGTGTCCGGAGAATCGCTCCCGGCTGGCCCGGTCGGCTTCGAGAATGTTGCGATAAGTCTCCGGAGAACACTCCGCGAGCCAGGACAACAGCGTTGGCCCGAAGTTGAAATTGATGCTCGCGTAGTTATTGACGATCTTGATGATGCGATTGTCGGAGTCCAGGATCCGGGATGCCCCATTGGGCGCGTAGCACTCAGCCGTGATTCGCTCGTTCCAATCGTGATAGGGATGGGCCGAGTCCTGCTGCTCGATCGCTTCCAGCCACGCGTTCTCTCGCGGCGGCTGATAGAAATGCCCGTGGATACACAAGTAGCGCATAAAACGGTTCAAACGTTCCTTGGTCCTTCGGTTAGCGGTTCGTGCAGCACGAACGGAAACTCAAGAAGACTGCCGAGGGGGGTTATTCTTTCCTCACAAAAACCGCGGTCCCGTAGCACAGGACTTCCGTGACACCTTGCATCACTTCGGTGGCGTCGTAGTGAACGCCGATAATGGCGTTGGCGCCCATCTGGGCAGCATGCTGAGACATTCTTTCGTAGGCATGCGCCCGCGTTTCTTCGCACAGTTTCGTAAACAAGGTAATATCCCCGCCGACGAGTGTCTGAAGGCTGGCGCCGACGGTTCCAAAGATCGACCGCGATCGTACGATGATGCCTCGAACCAATCCAAGCGTACGCTCGACCTTGTACCCGTCCAGCGTGAACGCCGTCGTAATCATGTGCGGGTCGACAACCGGTAGTTCGTCCATTCATCCTCCCAGGGCTGCTACAACGCCTCGCATATAGGCCAGGCTTTTTAACATCCCCACGAGTGGATCGTTCTCGTGGATTTCGTATTCTAGCATCACGCCGCCGGTATAACGCATCTGGCGAAGCTGCTTGAAAACCCCGACGATCGGCAGCGCACCTTCGCCGACGTCGCATTGGGCATCCCGATTGCGCGGGTCGGCGAGATCCTTGATGTGCATGCTAAGCAGCCGGGGACCGGCCTCTCGAATCGATTCCACTAAATCGACGCCCGTGCGCGCGGTATGGCCGCAATCGATACACAGGCCGCAGCGAGGATCCATGTGCTTGACGACTTCGAGTACGCTCTGCGGTGTCGGGAATTGTTTGTCCTCCGGACCGTGGTTGTGAACTGCGATTTTGATGTCGTATTCTCTGACGAATTTCTCGAGCTTGGGCAGCGTCACATGCGTCGGCGCGCAGACGATGATCGGCATGCCGGCCAGCTTCGCATACTCGAACTTGTGGCGGATGTCCGATTCGTCGTCCTTGGCAAAGGACACATTGCCGCCGCCTTCGATAATGAAGCCGGCATCCTCGAACTCCTTGCGTCCCTCTGCGATCTGTTCGGGAGTCGAATCAATCGGCAAATGGAACTCTTTAATATTGACCCACCGGACCTGCATTTGTTTCAGCAATCCAATGGCCTGCGGGCGAGTGAACTTGCGAAGTGAATAGGTCGCAACACCCAGCTTGAAGCCTAGGGCGTCGTCATGGATGGCCGAGAACGCGGCGGACGATGCGCCGAGAATCGCCGCGGAGCCGGCGAGAAACTGGCGGCGCGATGAATCGAGCATTACGCTCCGAGTTTAGCGCAACGCGGCATTACTCCAGGTGAAGTTCTTTGCTCAGGAATGCGAACCGGTCCGCCGCTTCATCAATGCGCTTGGTGGTCGGCTTCCCCGCCCCGTGTCCGGCGCGAGTCTCGATGCGGATCAGGATCGGCGCGGGGCCCCCTTGCGCGGCTTGCAACGTTACAGCGTACTTGAAGCTGTGCCCTGGAACAACGCGATCGTCATGATCGGATGTCGTGATCAACGTCGGAGGATAATGGGCGCCCGGCTTGATGTTGTGCAGCGGCGAGTAAGCATAGAGAGCCTTGAACTCTTCCGGATTCTCCGGCTTGCCGTAGTCGCCTTCCCACGCTGCGCCGATGGTGAACTTATTGAACCGCAGCATGTCCATTACACCCACCGCCGGCATCGCCGCACCGAACAGATCCGGACGCTGATTTAGAACTGCACCGATCAACAGCCCGCCGTTGCTTCCGCCGAAAATGGCGAGTTTCGGGGTTGAAGTGTATTTGTTGGCGATCAGCCACTCGGCAGCCGCAATAAAATCGTCGAAGACATTTTGCTTGTGCAGCTTCATACCGGCCTCATGCCAGGCTTCGCCGTATTCTCCGCCGCCGCGCAGGTTCGCTACGGCCAGCACGCCGCCCATCTCGGCCCAGGCCAGGAATGTTGGGCTGAAGTTCGGCGTCATTGAGATATCGAATCCTCCGTAGCCGTACAGCAGAGTGGGATTTCGGCCATCGCGCTTCAGGCCTTTCTTGTGCATCAGGAACATGGGCACGCGTGTGCCGTCTTTGCTCGAATAGAACACCTGCTCGGTCTCGTAAAGAGCCGGATCAAAGCTCAACTTGCTCGCCCGGAACTTGACGTTTTGATTGCTCCTCAAGTCATAACGGTAGAAGGTCGGCGGGGCCGTGTAGCTGTCAAACGAATAAATCACCTCGCGCTCGGATTGATAGGCGGGCCGCCAAGCCGCGGTGCCCAGACCCGGCAGCGCGACCTCCCGTTCGATCCTGCCGTTCAGTCCGGCAATCTTTGCCACCGAATGAGCATCTTTCAGGTAATCGAGGATCAGTTTGCCGTCCACGAACTGCGCGGAAGTAAGCGTTTCGGACTGCTCGGCAATAATATCCCTCCAATGCTCCTTTTCCGGGTGCGTCACATCGATCGCAATCACTTTACCCTTGGGAGCGTTCTCCGTGGTCATCATCAGGAAAGTGCTGCCCTGGTTGCCGAGATAGTGAAATCGCGCGGTGAGCTTGCCGATGAGTTCCACCGTCTTAGGGTTGGATTGGCTCAGATCCTGGTAGAAGAGCAGGTTCCGGGAAGTGTCGCTGGTCTGAACATTCAATATCAGGTAGCGGCCGTCATCGCTCGGTGCAGCGCCAAAGATCCAGTGAGGCTCATCCGGCCGCTGGTAGATCAACCGGTCCGCGGATTGTGGCGTGCCCAGCTTGTGGAAATAGACCTGCGCGTTCTTATTCGATGCGGTCAATGCCGACTTGTCGCTGGGCTGCGGGAATCGCTGATAGTAAAAGCCGCTTGCGTCGGGAAGCCATCCGGCGTCCGTAAACTTGGTCCACTGGATCATGTCCGCCAGATCCTTGCCGGTATCGATATCGCGAACGTGCCATTCCATCCAGTCGGAGCCGGCTTGCGCGATGGAGTATGCGAGCAGCTTGCCTTTGTGATCGATGGAAATCGCGCCGAGCGCCGCAGTTCCGTCCGCGCGAAGCGTGTTCGGATCCAGCAGGACTCGCTCGGCTCCATTTGGACCAGCGGTGACATACAGGACATCCTGGTTCTGCAGGCCGTTGTTGCGGAACATGAAGTACTTGCCGGCGACCTCGGTGATCCCGCTGTAGCGCTCGTAATTGAATAGCTCAGTAAGCCGGGAGTGGATCTTTTCACGCTGCGGAATGTGCGAGAAGTATTCCTGGGTGACCTTGTTTTCAGCCGCCACCCAGGCCGCGGTCTCGGCCGAATTAGTATCCTCCAGCCAGCGGTAGGGATCGGCGACTTTGGTGCCGTGATAATCGTCCACGGTGTCGGTCTTGCGAGCGGTCGGATAAACGTGTTTTGTCACTTTGAGATCAGCGGCTTGCGACAGAATCGCGCCGAGCAGCAGCGGAAAGATGGGATTTCTCATTACTCAACCTTTTGGATGTGCTATCAATCACGCCAGTATACAAGAGTGGAGGTTCTTCATCGCTCGCATCTGCGAACCGCGCATTCGACTTTCTGCAGCGCAGAGCTAAAGAGAAATTAATGTCTGACGATCCACTGGTTTAGCGGTGATAGTACGCTGGCTGCGTCTAAAGCTATGGGTCGGCGTCCTCTCTGATGATATAGTTGAAGATCTACGTAAGACATGCCCTTTCAGATTCAACCGGTTAAGGAGTTTCTTGTCCGACCGGCTCTTCCACCCGCCATCTCTCGGATGAGCGATTTGGCGTACAACTTGATGTGGAGCTGGGACCACAGCATCCGCGCCATATTCCGGCGGCTGGACCCGGCGTTATGGAAGAACTCCGGTCACAACCCTGTGCTCATGCTGGGCCGCGTGCCGCAAGCCACGTTGGACCGGGCCGCGGCAGATCCTCGTTTTCTGGCAGCCTATCGGAATGCGTGTGAACGCTACAACGCATACTTGCAGCGCGGTGAGAGTTCCGGAAATCAACTGATCGCTTACTTCTCTATGGAGTACGGGCTCGTCGAGTGCATGCCGATTTATTCCGGAGGCCTCGGCGTTTTGTCCGGCGATCATCTGAAAGCATCCAGCGATGCGGCGTTCCCTTTGGTCGGCGTGGGGTTGCTGTATCAAAAAGGATATCTCCAACAAGCGCTGAACCCGGATGGCTGGCAGCAGGAACGCAATCCGGTGAACGACTTTTATACGTTGCCTGTCCGGCCCATCCAGATCGACGGCCGGGATCTGATCGTCGATGTCAAATTGCCCACCGGCAAGGTTTTCATCAAAGTCTGGTACATGGATGTCGGGCGAGTGAAGCTACATTTGCTCGACACCAACATCCCGGAAAACGAACAGCAGGAACATCGCGAAATTACCGATCAGTTGTACGGCGGTGATATCCTGACGCGCATCCGTCAGGAAATCGTGCTGGGAATCGGTGGATTGCGAGCTCTGCATGCTCTCAACTTGAAGCCGACCGTCTGGCATATGAATGAAGGCCATTCCGCGTTCTTGGGTATCGAGAGGATGCGATTGCTCATCGAAGAGCAAAAGCTCGAGTTCGATGAAGCCTTCGAAGCGTGCCGCGCGAATAATGTTTTCACCACGCACACCCCGGTACCCGCCGGAATCGACCTCTTTGATCCAGGCTTGCTTTACGAATACTTTGGCGAATATTGCCGCGACAGCGGCATTCCGTTCGACAGGTTCCTGGCGCTGGGAAGATTCCGTCCCGATAACCACCAGGAACCGTTCTCGATGGCGATTACGGCCTTCAAGACATCCGCGTATCGAAACGCGGTGAGCTGCCTGCATCGACAGGTGTCGCAGGAGATGTGGCAGGAATTGTGGCCGAAACTGCCGGTCTGGGAGGTTCCGATCACCTCGGTGACCAACGGTGTCCATCTGCCGACTTGGTTGAATGGCGATCTGGCCATGCTTTACGACCAGTATCTTCAGCCAGACTGGCGGGAGCGCTATCCGGATCCAAAGATTTGGGATCTAGTCGAAGACATTCCGAATGAGGAGTTGTGGGAGGCGCATCGCCGCCGCAAGCGCAATTTGGTGGCGTTCGTCCGGGAACGGGCCATCGCCGCTGCTGTCGGACGAAAAGCATCGGCTGCTGAGCAGCGCCGCCTGGCTGAAGTGCTCGATCCGGATTGCCTCACTATCGGATTCGCGCGGCGCTTCGCGACATACAAGCGCGCCACCTTGTTGTTCCGTGACGTGGAGCGCTTGAAGCGGCTGCTCACTAATCGCGAGCGTCCGGTGCAGATCGTGATTGCCGGCAAGGCGCATCCCAAGGATCTTCCCGGAAAGACCCTGATTCGGGAAATCGTGCAGCTATCGCGCGATGCGGAGATGTCCAAGCACATCGTCTTCGTCGAAGACTACAGCATCGAGGTGGCGCGCGAGATGGTCCAGGGCGTTGATCTATGGATGAACACGCCGCGCCGCGGTGAAGAAGCCTGCGGGACCAGCGGGATGAAGGCCGGAATCAATGGGGTCCTGAATCTGAGCATTCTGGATGGTTGGTTTGACGAAGCCTATGAGATTTCAGGCGGTTGGGCGATCGGCGATCGCGAGCCGTACTCCGACGACCAGGACGAGATTCACGCTCGCGGCATCTACTCCATGTTGGAAAACGAAATTGTGCCGATGTATTATCAGGACCGCGAAGAGGGTGTACCTGCCGATTGGGTTCGCCGCATGAAGCAGTCGCTGATCCATCTCAGCCCGCAGTTTAATTGCCAGCGGATGGTCGGCGAGTACATGGCGCAATTATACGAGCCTGCGCATCAGGCTTATCTTGATTTTTCGCGCGAGAGCTTCGATCCGGCGCGCGACCGGGCTCGCTGGAACGAACGCGTCGAAAAAGTGTGGGACAATGTTAGTTTCTTAGAGGTTGGTCCCGGTCCGGACTCGTCCGTGTTGACTGGTCGGCCTATCCCGATGCGGGCGGTAGTGAATTTGGCAGGACTCACGCCCAAAGATGTGCGTGTGGAAGCCGTCATCGGCCGTGTCGGTGCCAATGGAAATCTGGAAGAAACCCAAGTGATGAGTCTGCCGTCGGTTGAGCAGCAGGGCGACTCGTTCGTATTCTCGCGTGAGTTCGTGCCGCACCAAACCGGCAGGTTAGGGTACTCCCTGCGCATCAGTCCTAATCATTACGATGATCCGTTGACGCGGCCTTGTAACGCATTATTAAAGTGGAGTGCTGACTAGGTACCGGTAAGGATACCGGGTTTTTCGAGCTGTAATTGGAAAGCTACCAGGTTTTAGTGGCTTCCGCGAGCATTTCGTGGTAAATAGGTATTTAGACGCCAGCGGGATTCGTCTCACCAAGTGGACTTGCCGGTTCCCGCCGCTTTCCTCCAATTGATCCTACAAAGCTATAAGTGCGATGAATTCAGGCTCACTACCAATGGCAACCAGCGCGGTGCGCCGGTACGAATTCCAGGAGTCGATTTGACACATGGATGACGACAGAAAGTATAGACAGCGCGGTTACATGGATTCCGAACGCGAATCCAGGGACCGTCACCCCGGAGACCGGCCGAAACCGAACGGTCCTCGGCCCCCGCTCGACGTAACCGGTCCGCGCCTACCCCGGCTTTTACAAAACGTAACAGCCGCGCGATGTTTTAACTGTTCCACGGCCTTGCCGCCCGACGTCGACTGGAAAGGCAAGTGCCCCAAGTGCGGCGCCGATTTGCATTGCTGCAAGCAGTGCGCTCATTTCGAACCTTCCACCCGCTTCCAGTGCCGCAAGCCGATTCCAGCGCGGATCGCCGTCAAAGACCAAGCCAATGAATGTGCTCTGTTCGAACCGCGCGTGACCGTGGCCCGCGATGCCGCGCCGGTGAACAACCATCAGAGTCCCGTTCAGCAAGTTCCGCGTTCTCCGAACGACGCGCGCGCGGCCTTCGATAGTCTTTTCAAGAAACCTGAATAGCCCCTTCCCTATCCGGCCATGTTGGTCGCTGAACTAACCGGTCCACGCACGTTCCGAATCGCTGAATCGCAGCCGATCCCCGATCCACGCCCGGGCCAGGTGCAGGTTGCCGTCAAGGCCGTCGGTATCTGCGGTTCGGACCTGCACTACTTCTCGGAAGGCGGCATCGGTGATGCGCGCTGCGCCTATCCTATGGTCCTCGGGCACGAACCTTGCGGCGTCGTGGTGAAGACCGGAAGCGGCGTAACGGGCTGGTCGGCGGGCGATCGCGTGATTCTAGAGCCGGCGATTTATTGCTACCACTGCGAATTCTGCATGAGTGGCCGTCACAACGTCTGCTCGAACATCCGCTTCCTAAGCATGCCGCCCGATCCCGGATTCTTTCGGGAATACGTGAATCTCGACTTGCCGAACGTGCTGGCGCTTCCGAAGAACCTTAGCGATGCAGAAGGAGCTCTGGCGGAACCGTTGGCGGTTATCATTCATTCCATGAAACTCGCGCGCCCGCAAGCGGGCCAGTCAGCGGTGGTCTTCGGCGCAGGGCCCATCGGATTGCTGACCATCGCGATGCTCAAGCTGTCGGGCATTCACCGGCTATGGGTGGTCGAGCCAGTTCCGGCACGCCGCGCTCTCGCGCGGGCTATGGGCGCCGATGCGGTAATCGATCCTCGTCAAGCGGACCCGGTGCGGGAGATCTTGCAGGAAACGCGTGGCCGGGGCGCGGAGCTCTGCATCGATTGCGCGGCCAAGGGTGACACCGTCAATCAATGTTTGTATGTGACACGAAATGCCGGCCGCGTCATCATCACGGGAATCCCTTCCAGCGAATCGCTGAGCCTGGCGTTCCACGTGATGCGCCGCAAGGAACTGGCTTTCTTGAGCGTGCGGCGTTCGAATCACGACTCAGAAAGTGCGTTAAGGCTGCTGGTCGAAGAAAGTAAGCGTTTCGCGCCGATGCTGACGCATCAAAGGCCTCTGTCCGAAATTCAGGATGCGTTTGAGATTTCCGAAAGCTACGCGGACGGCGTCGGCAAGATGACGATCTGTTTTCCTTGAATCGTCAGGAGGAACCGGTGAACAAACGAACCAAGGAACAGTTCTATTCCTCCATGAAATGGTACGCGATCATGTGGCACACGATCATGTGCCCGTCTTCAATCCGGCCCATATGCGGTACAGCCACTTGAATGTTGAGTTGGGCCAATGGCCCCAACTGGCCGCCGTCCCGGCCGGTCAGCGCGATGGTCTTGCAGCCCAGCGAATTTGCATATTCCATCGCGCGCAGCACGTTCGGTGAGTTGCCCGATCCGCTCAGGCACATCACCAGGTCGCCCGGGCGTGCGAAGTTCTTCAACTGCTCGACGAACACCGAGTCGTAGCTGAGGTCGTTCGAGTAGGCGGTCAGCGTGGGCATGGAATCCACCAGGGCCATAATGCGAAAGCGTGAATCGCGATTGTAGCTGGCGCCTTTGATCACATCGCATGCAAAATGGGAGGCTGTGGAAGCGCTGCCGCCATTCCCGCAGACAAAAATGTTGCGCTCTGCCTGACGAGCCTCCCGGAACCACTCGATCGCACGCTCGACGCGCGCCAGGTCGATGGTATCGATCGCCTCAAGCAGCCTGGTTTTGTACTCGGCGGGGAAATTCATACCAGCATGAACTCCAAGGTCCGAGAGAGATAATCCTTCATTTCGGACCGCTTGACGACTGCGTCCAGAAATCCGTGCTGGAGCAGGAACTCGCTGGTTTGGAACCCGGCCGGCAGCTTCTGTCGAATGGTCTGCTCGATCACGCGCGGGCCCGCGAATCCGATGAGCGCGCCCGGTTCGGCGATATTCAAATCTCCCAGCATTGCGAAACTTGCTGTGACGCCGCCTGTGGTCGGATCGGTCAGGATGCTGATGTAGGGCACGCGCGCTTCATCCATCCGCATGAGCGCCGCGGAGATCTTGGCGAGCTGCATGAGGCTCACTGCACCCTCCTGCATCCGCGCGCCGCCTGAGGCGGAGATGAGGATCA
>Ga0335080_10004781_pt1 | contig 13812 bp, 8 predicted proteins | sample Lox_Sample_34_FD_206720 | JGI IMG/M metagenome (GOLD analysis project Ga0335080, IMG submission 206720) | Soil microbial communities from Loxahatchee National Wildlife Refuge, Florida, United States - Lox_Sample_3.4 | ecosystem: Environmental > Terrestrial > Soil > Wetlands | place: USA: Florida... | reverse complement strand
TCCACGTCCATGCCCTCGGCGACGGCGCCGTCAAGGCCGCGCTCGACGGCATCGCCGCCGCCCGCGAGGCCAACGGAAATTCCGGCCTGCCCGACACGCTCACGCACGAGCAGTTTGTCGACCCCGCTGATTTCCCGCGCTTCCGCCAGCTCGGCGTCATCAGCGCGCTCCAGTTGCTCTGGGCCGAAGCCGGGCCGGACACCATCGAAATCGTCAAGCCCTATCTCGACGATTCCGTCTACAAGTGGCAGTATCCCGCGCGCTCCATCCTCGATAATGGCGGCGTCATTTCCGGCGCCAGCGACTGGCCTGTCTCCTCCGCGAATGTTTTCTGGGGAATCTATCAGGCGGAAACGCGCAAGGGCCCCGAAGGCGTTCTCGACGCTTCCCAGGACATGCCCCGCCTCGCCATGTTCTACGCCTACACGCGCAATTCCGCCCGGGCCATGAATCTGCTTCCCCAGATCGGCAGCATCGCTCCCGGCAAGCGTGCCGACCTGATCCTCCTCGATCGCGACGTTCTTACCGTCTCCCCCGAGGAAATGCGCGACACCAAAGTCCTCTGGACCATGGTCGGCGGAAAAATGGTCTACGAGTCCGCGCGCTAGGCTGTGACGCGCGTCTCACGGCTGCGTGACGCCACTCCGCGCATCGTTGATGCCCTGCATTCATTTTTCTTCTTCCACAACCTTACTTTAATCTTGACACCTTGCTTCGCGGCTCTTACATTCGCCTCAAGGCTCACGAATTTATCTTCGCAAGAAATTTTAGTTAGAAGTCGAGGGCAGGCGACCCGTGTCGTTCTGCCCCGGCTCGGTTGCTCATGGAGAGGAGTGCTCTCGATGTCTCGTTCATTTTCCATTTCTCGCTCGCGCAAGCCGCTTTATCTCATTGTTCTCATGTTCGCTTCGGTTGCTCTTTGCATCCCCGGCATTCTCCTGGCGCAGGTGGGAACCGGCCGCGTCCTCGGCACCATCACCGATGAATCCGGCGCCACCATCGCCGGCGCGAAGGTCACCGTCACCAACGCCCTGACCAACATCCATTGGGAGACCACTTCCGGCTCCGACGGCTCCTATCAGGTCCTCGACCTTCCCATCGGAAAATATTCCGTCACCGCCGAGCACGAAGGCTTTGCCAAAGCCGTTACCGCAGTCCTGGAACTCGAGATCAACCAGGCGCTCCGCATTGATGTACGCCTGAAGGTCGGTTCCGTCGCCGAGGTCGTCAAGGTCGAGGCCCTCGCCGCACAGGTCGAGACCATCAGCCCCACCGTCGGCGGCACCGTCACCGGCGCGCCCATCCAGAATCTTCCTCTTAACGGCCGCGACACTCTCGATCTCGCCCTCACGCAGCCCGGCGTCCTTCCTTCTTCCGGCAGTCCCTTTTCCGGCAACGGTGTTCCCACCGGCAAATTCACCATCGCCGGCGGCCACGACAATTCCATCTCCTACGTTCTCGATGGCGGCAGCAACACCTCCGTCACCTACGGCCTGCCCGTCGCCGATCCCAACCCCGACACCATCGCCGAATTCCGCGTCCTCACCAACAACTACACCGCCGAATATGGCCGCAGCGGCGGCGGCATCGTCCTCCAGGTCATGAAGTCCGGCACCAACCAGTATCACGGCTCCGTTTACGACTACCTGCGCAACGACGCCTTCAACGCCAACACGTTCTTCAATAAAAGCAACGCCGAAGACCTTCAGCCTCGCCCGGTCCTCAAGCGCAATCAATTCGGCGCCACCATCGGCGGCCCGATTTCCATTCCGCATCTCTACGACGGCAAAGACCGCCTCTTCTTTTTCTTTGGTTACCAGGGTCAGCGCCAAAACAGCACCCTGGTCGGCCCGAAATTCAGCACCTTTACCCCAGCCGAACTGAACGGGGACTTCAGCCAGGCGGGTCCCACCGGCGGCCCCGCCCCCGGCGTCGTCTGCTTCCTCACCGGCTACTATCCCGATGGCACCGGCTGTGCCCTTGACGCCAACCAGAATCCGATTCCCGGCACTCCTCATCCTTTCTTTCAGTCCAATCCGTCCCTCGCCGCACAGGGCATCATCGACCCCAACAAAATTGATCCCGTCGCACAGGCTTATATCCGCGCAGGTCTATTGCCAACCACACCGAACGGCTTGATCGTTCCCAACGGGCCGGCTACCAACAATAGCGACGAGTACGACGCCAAAGTGGACTGGAACGTTTCCGCCAAAGACCGCGTTACCTTCACCATGTCCATCAACCACAACCCCGTCCTCTACCCATTCCTGGCCACCACTTCTTTCGGCTCCGCTCCCAACGTGGACGGCTTTCCCGGCCTGAACCGCACCGACGAGTATTTCGGCAATCTCGGCTACACGCGCACCGTCTCTCAGACCATGCTGAACGAATTTCACTTCACCGCGCAGCGCGGCCAGTATCGCTTGAACGTTCCGCAGCGGGATCTCCCCGGCCCCCAGGATCTCGGCATCAACATCACTCCCGATGACGTCACGGGCCCCACCCAGATGCTCTTCGCCGGCAGCGGCCTCCAGATCGGTTTCAACGTCAACGGCCCCGCCCGCTTCGCCGACAACACCTACGGCTACACCGACACCTTCTCCTGGATGCATGGCCATCACACCTGGAAGTTCGGCGCCTCGATGAACATCGTCCAGAACAACGCCTATTTCGATTTCGCCGTCGACGGTCAGTACGGTTTCTACGGCACGGCTACCGGCAGCGACCTGGGCGATTTCCTCGTCGGCGTCCCTGGTTACTTTGAACAGTTTCCCAGAGGCTACAGCGCCATCCGCAGCCATCAATATGCCGCGTTTGCGCAAGACGAATGGAAACTCAATCGCCGCTTGACCCTCACTCTTGGTCTTCGCTACGAATACACCACGCCCAAATCCGATCCCAGCGGCCGCCAGTACATGATCATCCCCGGACTCCAGTCCACTCGTTATCCCGGCGCTCCTCTCGGCTTGGTTTTCCCCGGCGACAAAGGCGCACCCAGCGGCATCAGCTTTCCGGATCGCAACGACTGGGCTCCCCGCGTCGGTTTCGCCTGGGATCCATTTGGCGACGGCAAGACCAGCGTTCGCGGTGGCTTCGGAATTTTCTACGACGTCCTTCTCGGCCAGGACAATCAATATCAGAACGGCACCGTTCCCCTTTTCTCCGCCGCCTATCTGGTCTGCTGCACACCCGCCGGCGATCCCACTTCTCCAAACGGCTACGGGTTCCTCTCCGATCCTTACGGCTCCGCCGGCTTCCCCAACCCGTTTCCTTCGAGCTCGCTTCCGCCTCCCAGCCAGCTGAATTTTTACAATCAGGGATTCCTGCCCATCGGCCTTGCCAGCGTCTTCGTCGATGCCCACATGCGCACGCCCTACATCTATCAATACAATCTCAGCGTCCAGCGCCAGTTGGGCAATTCCTACGTCGCCGAGTTCAGCTACGTCGGCAGCTCCTCCCACAAGCTTGCGGCGCAGGAAGACTTCGACCCGGTCATCCTCGGCGATCCCTATGCCACCCGGGTGCTCAACACCCAGCCCGGCCTGCAGGAGTTCCCGATTCCTCCCTACGCCGCGGATATCGGCACCACCAACGCCATCAACGGCTCATACAACGGCTTCATCACCAGCCTCACCAAGCGCATGGAAAACTGGCGCGGTTTGGGCAGCACCTTCTTCACCGCGTCCTACACCTATTCGCACCTCATCGACGACGCCACCGGCATCTTCCGCAACTCCTCCCAAGTGCCTTTCTACGATCATCAGGAATTCCGCGCCAGCGGCGACAACGATATCCGCCATCGCTTCGTCTTCAGCGGCGGCTGGGAGATGCCCTGGGATCGCGCCTGGTCCAGCGGCCCAAGTTGGCTGACCAAGGGCTGGAACCTATATCCGATCGTCGTCGCGCAATCCGGGCTCCCCATGGACGTTACCGGAGGTCTCTACGTTGACGGCTTCGCGGGTCCCTCCGGCGCTGGCGATCAAAACCTCGTCAAGCCCAACTGGACCGGCGCCGGCCCGGTTACCCTTGATCCTCACAAGGTCCGCACTTTCACGACGGCCGACGGATTTTATACCGTCACCGGCAACTTCATCTTCGATCCCAGCGGCCTTTCCACTCCCTCTTGCTACTATCTCCCTGACGGCTCGCAAAATCCGAATGTGCCCGGGACGCCGGGTGGCTGCTCCACCCGCACCTACGGCACCTTGCCCCGCAACTTCTTCCGCGGGCCCGGCCGCCTCAACTTCGACATGAAGCTCGAAAAAGTCACCAGCCTGATGGAAGGCCGGCTGCAGGTGACCCTCGCCGGCGAATTCTTCAACATTTTCAATCACACGCAATTCCAGAATCCCACCAGCGGACCAACGCCCATCTATTCGCCGCAGCTCGGGCAAGTGGTCTCCACCTTTGACCCGCGCATCGGCCAGGTGTCGCTGCGCCTCTCGTTCTAAACATGGCCCACCCCTCCGTGTACTATGCGGAGGGGTCTGTCTGGAAGCTGCCTTCTAAACCATTCTCGGGAGGCCGGGGGCTTCCGCCCTCGAGCAAAAGGCCTGGCGCTATTGGGCTTTAGCCCCGGAAGGAACTCTTTGCTTCTGTTAAAGAGACGGCTTGGGGCTCGGGAGGAATCCATGCATCTGACAATCGCAAAACGCATCGCCCTGGGCGTGGCCCTGATTCTCGCGTTCTCCGCGCTCGTCCACAGTGACGCCGCCAAGCAGCCCGATCTTCTTCCTCCCGACCTCATTCTCCTCAACGCCAAAATCATCACCATGGACGCCGCCGACTCCATCGCCCAGGCTATCGCCATTCAGCAAGGCAAAATCCTCGCCGTCGGCACCAATGACGCCATCCGCAAGCTCGCTTCGCCCCGCACCCGCGTCCTCGACCTCCACGGCCTCACCGTCACTCCCGGCCTCATCGACACGCACTGCCACTTCGACGAAACCGAACTCCTCTACGACCTCGATCTCAGCAACGTCAAAAATATCGCCGAGGCCGTCGCCCTGGTTCGCGCGAAGGCCGCGCAGCTCAAGCCCGGCGAGTGGATCACCGGCGCAGGCTGGGACGAAAGCAAACTCGCCGAACTCCGCTACCTTCGCGCCGCCGATCTCGATCCCGCCTCCCCCAACAATCCCGTCTGGCTCTCGCACACCACCGGCCACTACGGCGTCGCCAACTCTTACGCCCTGCGCCTCGCCAAAATCTCCGCCGCCACGCCTAACCCGCCCGCCGGCCTCATCGATCGCGATCCGAACGGCAGTCCCACAGGCGTCTTGAAGGAAGAGCCGGCGATGAATCTCGTCACCGATCTGATTCCTCCGCACACCCACGATCAGGAAAAAAACGGCCTCCTCAAAATGATGGCCGATTTCAACAAGGAAGGAATGACCGCCGCCAAGGATCCCGGCATTCCCCCCGAGCGCTGGGATCTCTATCGCGAACTCCTCAACGAAAAGAAATCCACCGTCCGCATTTTCGTCCTCTTCCTCGGCGGCACCACGATGGATTCCGCCCGCGCCACTCTCGCGAAGCTGCAATCTCTTCCCAAGCCCCCGCAATCTCTTGACGACGGCATGCTTCTCTCCGGCGGCGTGAAAATTTTCATGGATGGCAGCGGTGGCGGCCGCACCGCGTGGGTCTACGACCCCTGGTTCAAAAATGTCACCCAGCCCGACGCCACAAATACCGGCTACCCTGCGCTCGACCCGCAAACCTATCGCCAGATGGTCAAGCTCTTCCACAACGCCGGCTATCACGTCGGCACCCACGCCGTCGGTGATCGCGCCATCGACTGGGTCGTCGATTCCTACGCCGAAGCCGAGAAAGAAAAACCCACCAAAGGCCTGCGCCACTCCGTGATCCATTGCAACATTCCCACCGACCACGCCATCGAAACCATGGCCCGCCTCCAGCGCGACTTCGACGCCGCCTATCCCGAAACTCAGCCTCCCTTTATGTGGTGGATCGGCGACACCTACGCGGGGACCTTCGGCAAGGCCCGCAACGCCCGGCTCATGCCCTACAAGACTTACGCCGCAAAGGGCGTCCTCTGGGCCGGCGGCTCCGATTATTCCGTCACGCCATATCCCGCGCGCTACGGCCTCTGGTCCGCCGTCGTTCGCAAAACCCTCAAGGGCGTCTATGGCGAACAGCCATTCGGCACCGCCGAGTCCGTGGACATCCACACGGCCCTGCGCGCCTACACTGCCTGGGCCGCCCGCCAGCTCTTTCTCGAAGACCGCATCGGCTCGCTCGAGCCCGGCAAAGACGCGGACATCGCCGTCTGGGACCGCGACCTTTATTCCGTCCCCGCCGATGATCTAAAAAATCTGAAATGTGAGCTCACGCTGCTGCGCGGCAAGGAAGTCTATCGCGCCCCGGACGCCCCAATTTCCGCGGCCTTGCCGGCGAAATGAACCAGCGCACGATCCGCGGCGATTCGCGCACCGGGAATCATCTTCAGTTTTGTGGGATTTTCCTGCGCCGCTACGCCGCTACCTCGTCTGCCGGAATGCGTTGATCCAGTGGGACACTGCCGAAAGCTGCGCGCGCCCCGCTTCCAGGCTCGCCTGCCGCGCCAGCAGCATCGCTCGAATCTGCCCCAGCGCCGTCTGCATCTCCCCAAGTTGCGTTTTATAGAGATCGAGTTCCCCCGCAAGCTCCGGTTGCATCCGCCGCAACTCCGCCGCCCGCGCCACAATTGCCGCCATCTCTTCCACCGGCTGCCGGATCTGGCGCACTTCCTCCGCGCCAAACTCGGCTTCGCCGCGCAGCGCGCGCCGCGTCTCGGCCAGCAGTCCGCCCAGCCGCGCGTTCACCCGCAGAATCGTTTGCCGCACGCCCTTGCCCATCAGGCTCTCCACCCGCCATCCGCGCTGGGCGCCGCGTCGGAAATAACCCGAGTCTCTTGCGTTAATGGCCCTTGCATCCGGTTCGAAATGCGCAACCGCTGTGTTGGCTCGGCCGGCGCCACCGTCGTCTCGATCTTCGCCCACGCCGCCCGCATCCGCGTGAACATCGAAATCAGTTCCTGCAGCGTTTCCACGGAGCAGCCTACGCCCGCCTGGGTCAGCATCGACCGCGCCACATTATAAAAACTGTTGAGATTCCGCGCCGGCGCTCCCCCGCGTTCGAAATCCAGCACGCCCTGCAGCTCCGCAATGATGGTCAGCGCGTGATTCAGCGCATAAACGCGCCTTTCCACCTGCCCGGCCTCCAGGGCCAATATTCCCTGGCGCAAATCGCGCAGGATGCGGTCGTACAGCGCCACCACCTGGCCGACCGCCGACGCGCTCGAGGCGCTGGATTGTTGGTATGCGAATGCCGAGTCCCGTGTGTTCATGACAACCCCGATATTTGCTGGCTGATTTGGCTTTCCAGCAGCGGAAGTTCCTGCAAAGTCGTGTTCACCTGCGAATAGACCGCCGTGAGATTCTGCTGCTGCACCGCAAGCGACGCCTGCAGGTCCGATATCTGCGACGTCAATCCTTGCGACATGTTCGTGATGCTCTGCGCGTCAATCGAGAGCAGCCCCGTCCCCGGCGAATTCACGTTCGAAAGCACCGTCGAAAGGTTCTGTGCGAAGCCCGTGGTCGCGTTTTGCAGGAAATTCTGCACCCCCGAATAATTGCTCTGGAGCGCGGACGACAGCGCCGCATTGTCCACCGTCAGCGTCCCGTCGTCGTTCATGTTGATGCCCAGGCTCGCCAGGTTCACGATGCCGCCGTTGCCGCTGGACGAATAGGAAATCGCTCCCAGCAGCTGGCTCTGCACGTCGCGCAGCGTGTTGTCCGCCTCCAGCGGTCCCCCGCCGCTCCCGTCGCCGGCCACGTTGAACTGCGAATTGATGTCGCCAATCACGGTGTTGTACGCGCTCACAAAGGTATTGATCGCCGAAGTGATTTGCGTGGTATCCGGACTCACGTTCAGCGCCACCGGCGTGTTCGGCGATGCCGAGCCCAGGTTTAGCGTCACCCCCGGAATCACGTTGCTCACCGTGTTGCTGGCGCTGCTGATCGGCACGCCATCCACCGTCAGCGACGCATTCGCCCCGGTCACCCCGGTGTTGAAACCCAAACTCGTGGTGTTTCCCGAAATTGCGATCTGCCCCGCCGTCCCGGACGTGCTGCTCACCAGCGCCAGCCGGTATCCGTTCGAATCCTGAATCACGCTCGCGGTGACACCCGCGTTCTGGTTGTTGATGCTGGCCGCCAGCTGGCTCAGCGTGTTGTTGGTTGAATTCACCGTCACCGTGACCGGGGTGTTCGAGCCCACCTGAATCTGAAACGTTCCCGGCGTAATCGTCGTGCTGCTGCTTGCCAGCGGATTCGTATAGAACGAAGAGGTTGTCGCCAGCGAATTGACCGTGATGCTGTGGTTTCCCGCCGCCGCCGAATTCGTGGCCGTCGCGCTCAACACCGCCGAATTCGAAGAGGTTGCCGTCTCCGAGCTCAACACCCCCAGCGGATCGCTCAGCGCAAACACCGCGTTGTCCAGGCTGTTCAGGTCCGTGCTGATGGTGGAGAGTTCCGTGGTCTGCGAGTTCAGGCTGGTCTGCTGGGTTTGCAGCGCCGTGATATTTGCCTGCTGGTTGGCCAATGCGAATTGCACGAACTGCTGCACGTTGATGCCGGTCCCGAATCCCGACGTGCCGCTCGAACTCGACGTGGAATCGGCCAGCGATCCCGTAAGCGAGGAAATGGAATTGGTCGTGGACATGAATCGAACTCCTTACGCCTTCACCTTCACGTGCGTGCCGCCCTTGGCTCCCTCTTGTTTCAGGTAATCCGAGATTCCCTGGTCGACATCGCGCACTGCCTTCGCCGGTACTTCCATGATCTCTTCGCCGGACTTCGCGTCCGCTACCACGTAATAAATCCGGCCGTTGGAGTCCCGCCGGAACGTCACATCCGTTTCCCGCTGCGCCGGTGTCACGATGGCGGTCTCCGCCGGTTGCGAGGTGCTTTCCACCGTGCTTTCCGTCGTGGAGGTCGTCGACGTCTTCTGGTTGCTCGCCTGGCTGTTGGTCGTGCTCTGCGGTTCCACCGTCGCCCCCGGTATCTGGTCCGTCGAAATTCTCATCTCGGCCTCCTTCAGCGGCTTCGGGCGGAACTCCCGGAGGAATTCCGCCCGCCGCTTGCCCTGCTGTTAGTTCCGAATTACTGGAGCAGCTTCAGGATGCTTTGCTGCGCCGAGTTTGCCTGCGCCAGCGCCGAGATGCCGGACTGGTTCAGGATCGAGAATTCGGAGAGGTTGGTCACCTGCTGCGGGATGTTCGCCGCGGTGATCTGGTCTTGGGCTGCCGTCAGGTTCTGCACCTGCGAGTTGATAACGTTTACGGCGGACTGCAACCGGTTGATGCCCGCGCCGATCGTGCCGCGCAAGCCGGCCACGTTTGAGATCGCGCTGTTGATGTCGTTCAGCGCGGTCGTCGCGGTCCCGGACGAGGACAGATCGTCGCTGGAGAGGTTGACGGTCGTACCGTTGTAGCCGATGCCGGTGGAGGCCAGCGTGCCGACGGTCACCGAGATCGTGCTGTTTGCCGCCGTCGAGCTCGCGTCCGACAGGAAGATGTTCGTGGCGTTCGAGGTGAACACCGACGTGCCGTTGAACGTCGTGCTGCTGCCGATGCGGTCGATTTCTGCCTTGATCTGCGTGAACTCGGCGTTGATCGCGGTGCGCTGTGCGTCGCTCACCGTGCCGTTGGCCGATTCGGTCGCCAGCGTGACTGCGCGGTTAAGCAGGGTGGTCACCTGGGCGAGCGCGCCGTCGGAAACCTGCAGCGCGCCCACGCCGTCGTTGGCGTTGCTCGCCGACTGGTTCAATGCCGTCACGTTCGCCTGCAACCCGTTCGCGATGGCCAATCCCGCCGCGTCGTCCGCGCCGCTGTTGATGCGCGAACCCGAGGAGAGCTGGAACAGCGTCTTCTGCAGGTTGGTTTGGGTGACGTTCAACTCGTTCTGGGCCTCGAGGGCCGAGACGTTATTCAAAAGACTGATTGCCATGGTAAGGCTCCTTTCGTTGCTTTTCTTCCGCTTGGCGTCCGAGGAGCCTTGGTGCGCGGGCTTGAATTCATTCTGCCCAGGTGGCTCGCACGTCGCTACGGATCAGCCAACGTACTCACCCTGTATATCGGCTCTCTAACGAAAGGCTTTACCTCCTGTATGTCACTTAAAAGAGGCGGTTTGTTCGGTCGGGCTGCCGGAGGCTTGAAAAACCTCGTCCAGTGCCCGCACCAGTTCCGGCTTTTGCGGGTACGCCAGTAACCCCCGCTCCAGCGCTCGGCTGGCTTTCGGCCAGTTGTGCACCTGCGCCCACAGGCTCGCGCACCTTAAGTAGTCCCCGGGCAGCAGCCCCTTCACCATGCTTAGCTTTTCTTCCGCCGCCGCCGCCGCGTCCTCAATCCGATTTAGAAAGACCAGCGCCAGAATCTGCGCTTCGTGCAGTTCCGCCGTTTGTGGCGCCGCGCACAGTGCATTCCGCAGCCGCGTCAGCCCTTTCTCCGTCTTTCCCGTGCGAACGGTTGCCAGGCACAGCTTGGCCAGCACCCCTCCGCTTCCGTCCCCGCGTTTCAGCGCCGCCTCGTAGCTCGACCGCGCCTCTTCGAACTCCCCGGTGTTGTAAAGCGCGTCGCCCCGCGTTTCGGCCACCAGTGCCGTCCGGTGCCCCGCATGGTCTGCCTGCTTCAGAAAATTCAGCGCATCCTCGAAATAGCCCATGCGGAAAATCGTCAGCCCCAGGAAAAACCACGCCACCCCCGCCGAGGGATTCAGTTCGCAGGCGCGCGTGAACAGCGTTCGCGCCTCCGTCAGATTCTTGTACTGCTCCAGCTCCAGCAGCCCCAGCTCGAAAAATGCCTGCCAGTCCTTGGGAAATTCCTGGATCTTCTTCCTGCCCATCTCGCGGTAGAGTTCGTTCTTCCGCGCCTTGGTCGCTTCGTCCACCGCGAATCCGAAATGGTGGATCACGAAATTCGCGCGCCCCAGCATCCCGTGGATTTCCTTGATGCGCGGTCCCACGCTCTCGTGTACCCGCCCCACGAAATAAATCTCCGGCTTCCGCCGGAACAACCGCACGTTCTGGTGCTCCACAAACGCGGGATACGCCGCCGCCGTGGCCAGCAGGGCATCGTTGGGCTTCGGCGCCTGGTCCCAGATACGCTCGCTGGTGTTGGTCACGTAGTTGCGAATCGGCACTTGGTAGCCGCTGGCGTTCTTGTTTTGCAGCAGCGCGGGAAGCGAAGCCGCCGCCGTGGCGTCCAGTTGCTCGTCCGCATCCAGCGAAAGAATCCATTCGCCGTGCGCTTCCGCCAGCGCGCGGTTGCGCGCCTCGGCGAAATCGTTGTTCCACGGAATGCGCACCACCCGCGCGCCAAATTGCTCGGCGATGGCCATGCTCCGGTCCGTCGACCCCGTGTCCGCGATCACGATTTCCGGCGAAAGCGGCTTTACGCTTGCCAGGCAGCCGGGCAGGAACGTCTCGGCGTCGCGCACGATCATGGATACGGTCAGAGTGCTCATCGTACCGTCGGTTCGGCCATCGGTCGGCCCGCGCCTCTTCCGGCGCCTTCCCGTGGGTCGGCGTGCGCGGCGCCGGCCCGCAGAAAGCTCTCGAACAATGTGGTCCAGTAAACCATCGGCACCAGCGTCGCCACCTGGCCCAGCAGTTGCCGCAGGTCCGCATCCGTCAGCAGTTTCTTCCGGCCCAGCTCGAATAAATCCAGTTCATCGAGCGCCCGCAGCCCTTTCACCGCGGAATCCACCGCCTCTCGCTTGTCGCTCACCTCCCGCTCCATCCGCGCGTAATCTTCCGCGGTCAATTTTCCGAACGGCGTTTTCCCTCCCTGCACCAGTTGCGGGTGCTTCTCGAAGAGCGTCACGTGCACCGGTCCGTAGGTTTGCGCGCGCCGCAGCAGCTCTTCCGTCGTGATTTTCGGATGCTCGTGCCACGCTTGCGCCACCGGGTGATACTTCACCCGGTAGCCTTTGGCCGCCAGCCGCAGCCCCAGGTCCGTATCCTCGCCCACCCGAAAAACCGGATCGAATGAACCCGCGTCCAATACTGCCTGTCGCGCCACGCTCAGGTTGCAGGTCACGAAGAATGCGGCGTCGCACAATTGCCCCGGCCGCAGCGCGTTTTGCGGGAAAAAGAACGTCGAACGCTGCAGCCACAGCGAAAGTGCGTGCCGGTTGCACTCTTCTGTCGGTAGAAACGATCCCAGGATCGCCCACTTCTCACGGGGGTTCCTCAGGTGTACGGCCAGGTGTTCTGCCAGCATCGTCCCTGCCGCCACCGTGTCGTCGTTCACGAACAGCAGGTATTTTCCACGCGCGGCGGCCACGCCCGCTCTCCGCGCCGCTCCCGCTCCCGCATTTTCCTGCCGCAGGTAGCGCAATTCTCCGAAAGGAAACGCCCGCGCGCGGCAGAATGCTTCCGTTCCGTCCGTCGAACCGTCATCAACGACGATCACCTCGTAGTTTTCCGCCGGCAGCGTCTGCAACGAAAGCGCCGTCAGGCAAAGCTGCAGCGTTGCCCTGCGGTTGTAAGTCGGCACGACCACCGACACCTGCGGATTCTTCTCCGCCGCCTTCGGCAGTGCTTTTGCCCCGGCGTTCGACAAGCTCTTGATCGCTTCACCCGCCTTCTTCGCCAGCCGCTGCGCTTCCGCCTGGCAGCGCGCCGCGCCCTTCGCATTTCCCAGCTTTGTGTAGCACTCCGCCATCTCTTCCAGCAGCCGGACGTGCAGGACGCTCGCGGGCAGCTCTCCCCGCAGCGTCAGGAAAATGTGCCGGAACTGCGCCAGCGCCTCCGCCGGTTTTCCTTCCGCCAGCCGCGCGTGCCCCAGTTGCCAGTAGCCCAGCGTGCGCAGTTCGGGGCGATACCGTGCCGGCCGCTGCGTCAGCGCTTCCGGCACCGCGTCTTCCACTTCGCGGTACGACCACGCGTGCCCGGCATCGAACGCTTTCCGCGGCAGTGTCTTCGCCGTCGCCAGAATGTGCCGCAGCTGCTTGCGCAGGTTCTCGACGTTGAAGGTGCTCTCGATGTACGCGCGTCCCTGCGTGCTCAGTTTGTTCCACAGCGCTTCGTCGCCATGCAGGCGCAAAATCGCCGCCGCGAACGCCTCGGGCGTGTCCGCGATCAACGCGTGTTGTTCGCTCGCCAGTTGCAGCCCCTCCGCGCCGATCGTCGTGGTCACCAGCGGGATGCCGTGCGCCAGCGAAATCATGTTTTTCGTGATCAACCCGGTCCCGAACCGCATCGGGCCCACGAACACCCGCCGTTTCGCAAATGCCGCTCCCAGATCGTCGACTTTTCCCAGCAGCTCGACGTTCTTTCCCGGTGGGCACAGCTCCGGCGTCAACCCGAATCCTGCCACGTACATCTTCAGGTTCGGCTCTTGCGCTTGCACCAGCGGCAAGACTTCCTTCACCAGCCAGTGCAGCGCGTCGCGGTTCGCCAGGTTCTCAAAATTTCCCAGGAACAGCACGCCTTCCCGCGCCGCGAACCCCGGCCCCTTCTTCCCGGCTTCCGCGATGGTGGAAAGATGTTCCGTCCGCAAGTTCGGCAACAACGAGCGGTAGTGCCGATGGTCCACCTCGCTCACGTACAGCACCAGATCCGCCGCGGTGTACACCTCCGTCTCGCGCTGCTCCATTGCCTCGCCGCGTTCCAGGTCGGAGAGTAGTCCGCTGAGTTGGTACGCCCGGCGTTCCCGCTCGCCGTGGCGATCTTCGGACAGCACGATCACGCACGTCTCCGGCGACCAGTGCCGGATTTCGTCCAGATAATGTTCCGCCACCGGAATCGCGT
>Ga0335080_10004780_pt1 | contig 13815 bp, 12 predicted proteins | sample Lox_Sample_34_FD_206720 | JGI IMG/M metagenome (GOLD analysis project Ga0335080, IMG submission 206720) | Soil microbial communities from Loxahatchee National Wildlife Refuge, Florida, United States - Lox_Sample_3.4 | ecosystem: Environmental > Terrestrial > Soil > Wetlands | place: USA... | reverse complement strand
CGCTCGAGCGCCTGCTCGGCGTCGATGAATTCGCCCGTCACCAGCATCTCGAAGGCCTCCTTGAGCGGCACGTTGCGCGAGAGGGCAACGCCCGGTGTCGAGCAGAAGAGCCCGAGGTTGACGCCGGTCACGGCGAAGCGCGCCTCGCGCGAGGCGACCGCGAGGTCGCACTGCGCCACGAGCTGACAGCCCGCGGCGGTCGCGACGCCGTGCACGCGCGCGATCACCGGGATCGGCAGTCGCCGCAGCGTCAGCATCATGTGCGAGCACTTCCCGAAGAGGCGCTCGTAGTAGTCGAGCGAGGGTTGTGCGCGCATCTCACGCAGGTCGTGACCGGCACAGAAGGCCTTGCCCGCGCCCGCGAGCACCAGGACGCGTGCCGAGGGGTCGACGGCGAGCGTATCGAGCTCCGCCTGCAGCGCGCCGAGGAGCTCCTCCGACAGCGCGTTGAAGGCCTTGGGGCGATTCAGGGTGAGCGTGACGACGCCGCGTGCGTCGCGCTCGCGGCGCAGCAGGGGCTCGGCGATAGCGTTGGGCGTTGCATTCATGGTCGCATCCTTCACTCGATGGCGCTGGCTGAGCGGGCACGCTCGCGCAGCACGAACTTCTGGATCTTGCCGGTGGCGGTCTTGGGGATCGTCTCGAAGCGTACTTCGCGCGGGATCTTGTAGGCGGCAAGCAGGCTCCGGCAGTGGGCGATCAGCTCCTCTCCCGTCGCGCGGCTTTCGGGCTTGAGCTCGACGTAGGCGACCGGCCGCTCGCCCCACTTCGGATCCGGCGCCGCCACCACCGCGCAGGCCATGACCGCCGGATGGCGGTAGAGCGCATCCTCCACCTCGAGGGAGCTGATGTTCTCGCCGCCCGAGATGATGACGTCCTTGCTGCGGTCGCGGATCTTCACGTAGCGGTCGCTCTCGAGCACTCCGAGGTCACCGGTGTGGAACCAGCCGCCGGCAAAGGCCTCGGCGGTGGCCTTGCGGTTCTTCAGGTACCCCTTCATCACGATGTTGCCGCGGAACATGACCTCGCCCAGCACCGCGCCGTCGGCGCGTACCTCGGCGAGCGTCGTGGGGTCGCGTACCGACAGGCCTTCCTGCAGCGGGTACCGTACGCCCTGGCGAGCGTTGAGCCGCACCTGCTCGGTGAGACTCTCCCCGCTCCAGCTCGTGCGCCGGGCGCAGACTGCGGCGGGCCCATAGGTCTCGGTAAGACCATAGACATGCGTGAGATCGAAGCCGATCCTGGCCATGCCCTCGATCATGGCCGCGGGCGGCGCGGCGGCTGCGACCATGCCCCGCACGCGCTGTGTGATCTTCGGGCGCAGCGCGGGAGCGGCATTGATCAGCAGGTTGTGCACCACGGGCGCCGCGCAGTAGTGATCGACGCCGTGTCGCGCGATGGCGTCCAGAATCGCCCCCGCATCGACGCGCCGCAGGCACACCTGTGTCCCGGCTAGCAGCGCCACCGTCCAGGGGAAGCACCAGCCGTTGCAGTGAAAGAGCGGCAGCGTCCAAAGATACGTGGGGAAGTGCGGCATCGCCCAGGTCGTGGCGTTACTCACCGCGTTGAGATAGGCCCCACGGTGATGCGTCACGACGCCCTTCGGGTTCCCGGTGGTGCCCGAGGTGTAGGAGACGGCGATGGCGTCCCATTCATCCGCGGGACCCTCGAGGTGTGGCAGCGGCTCGTACCGGGCGAGGAGCGATTCGTACTCGTGCCCGTGCTCGCCGAGCGCCTCGCCCGGGCCCGCGTACTCGCTGTCGTACACGTCGATCACCACGGGTCGCCGGCCGTGCTCCTCGCGCAGGATCTCCAGTGCCTGCCGGATGACGGGAGAGAACTCGCGATCGGTGATCAGGACCTCCGCCTCGCAGTGCTGCAGCTGCCAGGCAAGAAGCGGCGCATCGAGCCGGATGTTGAGCGTGTGGAGCACCGCGTTGAGTGCGGGCACGGCGTAGTGCGCCTCGATCATCTCCGGGGTGTTGGTCAGCATCACGCTCACCGTGGTGCCGCGCTTGACGCCGAGCGCGCGCAGCGCCGCGGCGAGGCGCGCGGCGCGCTCACGCGTCTCGCGCCAGCGGTAGCGGCGTTCGCCATGCACGACTGCGGGGAGATCGGCGAACACCTCGGCGCTGCGCTCGACGAAGCTCACCGGCGAGAGCGGCACGTAGTTGGCGGGGTTACGGTCGAGATCCTGGTCGTAGATGCTCATGGCCGCACCCCGGGCGTTCAGGCACGGAAACCGATCGAGGCGTGCGATCCGTCGCAGAAGGGCTTGTTCTTCGACGCCCCGCAGCGGCAGAGCGTCACGCGGTTTCTGACCTGGTAGGCGTGGCCGTCCGCGCTCACCACCGGGATGCCGCCGCGCAGCCAGAGCGGGCCGCTCACGCCCTCCGGGGGATCCTCGATGAGGCCGATGGAGACGGGGAGCGGATGCTCGATCGGCTTGCCGCTCTCGCGATCCCAGGCGACGAGACGGCCGGAGGGGCAGTTGTTCACCTGGCGGACGAAGAGCTTGCGCACCTTCGCATCGTCCGTGTCAGCGACCTGGTTCCACACCTTACCGTTCGGGTCGCAGAAGCGCGCGAACGCGCAGAGTGCCTCGGCATCGGTGAGGGCCATCGCCGGACCCTCCATGACCTGCGCCTGCTTCTCGTAGGGCTCGCGGCTTGCCGTCTCGGTGCCGACGAAGCCGACCTTCTTGTGCGTACCGTCGCAGAAGGGCTTGGTCGAGGAGTGCCCGCAGCGGCAGAGCGCATAGCTCTCCTTGGCCTCGAGCGCCTCGCCTTCCTTCCACTCCTCGGAGCCTCCCTCGCGATCGGCCACGATGGTCTGCTTCGCGAGCGGCACGCCGCCCGTCACCAGGTAGGGGCCGTCTTTCGTCACCACCACCCGCACCTCGCCTTTGGGCTTTGACATCGCGGTCTCCTTGCGCAGCAGGGCCACAAGGTTGAACCAGGCCCGCGCGAGGGACAAGGACCCCCTCAGTGGGATCTCGGCGCGCCCATGGGGGAATTCACGGGTCTCGTCCGGCTTGGCGAAGGTCTTGTGCTCGGTGGTCTGCATGACTCCCCCTGCGGCGGCGTCGCGTGCCGCCTGATGGCCCGGGTTGTCTATCAACTAGTAGGTAGAGGCAAGATCCCTGCTATCATTTCTACGTGCGCGAGAAGACCAGCTCCGAGTCAACGAAGGCGCAGCGCCAAGGCGCGAGCGACCCAACCGTCTCGCGCATCCTCGAGGTCGCCGAGCGTCTCGTTCAGACGCGGGGCTTCAACGGCTTCAGCTACGCCGATATCGCCGCCGAGGTGGGTATCACCAAGGCGAGCCTGCACTATCACTTCGCGACCAAGGCGGAGCTCGGACGGACGCTCGTCGTCCGCTACACCGACGCCTTCACGGCTGCGCTGCACAAGATCACCGCCACCGTACCCGCCGCCGCGGAGCGGCTGCGCGCCTACGTGAAGCTCTATAACGACGTGCTGCGCAAAGAGCGCATGTGCCTCTGCGGCATGGTTGCGGCGGAGTACGGCACGCTGCCGACGCCGATGCAGGCGGCACTGCGCGTCTTCTTCGATCTCAACGAAGGCTGGGTCGCCGCGCTCCTCGATGAGGGTCAGCGCGAGGGCTCGTTCGGCCTGCGCGCGCCCCCTGCCGAAGCCGCGCGCATGCTGGTCGGTGCGCTCGAGGGCGAGATGCTCGTGGCGCGCGCCTATGCCGATCCGGGGCGGTTTGCCTCCTCCGCGGAGCTCCTCGTGGCGCAGCTCGAGGACGGCGCGGACGGCCGTGCCGAAGCCGCTCTTCCACGCGCCGCCCGCCGCCGCGGGGTGCGCGCGGCGCCTCCGCGGGAGAGCGGCTCAGCCGCGCGGCGCGCCGCGACGCGCTAGATCCTCGCCCGACCGCCGATGCACTGGCTGACACCGCTCTTCATCGTTGCCGTCATTGGCGGCACGGCGCTCGAGCTGTGGCTCTCGCAGCGTCAGGCGACCGCGGTCGCACGTCATCGCGGCGAGGTGCCGGGGCCCTTTGCCGGCAGCGTCTCGGAGGCGGAGCACAGCAAGGCCGCCGACTACACCATTGCCAAGGTGCACTTCGGTCGCGTCAGCACGGTGTTCGATGCGGCCGTGGTGCTGGCACTCACGGTCGGTGGCGGCATCGCGCTCATCGATGCGCTCTGGCGCAAGAGCGCACTCGCACAGCCGTGGCTCGGCGTTGCGGTCATCGCGACGGTCGCGCTCATCCTGCAGCTGCTGCAGCTGCCCTTCTCGCTCTGGCGCACGTTCCGGCTCGAGGCGCGCTTTGGCTTCAACCGCACGACGCCGGCCATCTTTCTCGCCGATCTCGGCAAGAGCCTCGCGCTCGCCGTGGTGCTTGGGGGGCCGCTGCTCATCGCAGTGCTCTTCCTCATGGAGCGCGCCGGCCGCTGGTGGTGGCTGTGGGCGTTCGGGCTCTGGCTTGCGTTCATGTTCCTCATGGCCTGGGCGTGGCCGGCCTTCATCGCGCCGCTCTTCAACCGCTTCTCCCCGCTTAAGGACCAGGCGCTCAAGTCACGCATCGAGGCGCTGCTAACCCGCTGCGGCTTCGCCTCGCGGGGCGTGTTCGTCGTCGACAACTCGCGCCGCTCGAGCCACGGCAACGCCTACTTCACCGGCATCGGCCGCCACAAGCGCATCGTCTTCTTCGATACGCTGCTCGAGCGTCTCGGGCACACCGAGGTCGAGGCCGTGCTCGCCCACGAGCTCGGGCACTTCCGCCTCAAGCACGTGCGCAAGCGACTGATGCTGTCGGTTGTCGCGAGCTTCCTCGGGCTCGCGGTGCTCGGCTGGCTCACCACGCAGAGCGGCTTCTATGCCGTACTCGGCGTGCCGCAGCCCTCATCGCACGCGGCGCTGCTCCTTTTCGTGCTGGCGGTGCCGGCGTTCACCTTCTTCATGACCCCGCTCGCAGCGCTCTGGTCGCGGCGTCACGAGTTCGAGGCGGATGCGTTCGCCACGCGCTACGCAAGCGCCGCGGAGCTCGCGACGGCGCTCGTCAAGCTCCACCGCGACAACGCGAGCACGCTCACCCCCGATCCGGTGTACGCCGCTTTCTACTACTCCCATCCGCCACCGCTCACGCGAATTTCGCGGCTGCGTGCCGCAGCGGCCGCGTCGGCGTCCTGAAGGGACCACGGCGCGGCACAGACGAGCAGCTCGGCCCAGCGCAGGCGAGCACCGCGGCGGGCGGCGGGGTACGGGCGATCAGCGCGCCGTGAACCGCATGACGGAGCGCTCCGTGCGGCGCACCGACGCCAGGGGTCCCCGTATCCGTATCAGGGGATGTAGTAAAGGTCGATGGTCTTGCCGATACGCTCGACCGGCGTGTAGGCATTGAGCCATACGTAGTCGGTGGCGCTTCGCGTACGGGCGAGCGCCGAGACCGCCACCCAGCCCTGCACGCTCTGGCGCGGCGGCAGCACGTAGAAGGGCGGCAGCGGCTCGCGCGCGAGGTCCGCGGTGCCGCGGTAGGCGAGGCTCAGGTGCCGGATGTGAAGCTGCGCGGCACGCCGCTCGAGGCGGTAGAGATCCTGTCCCCAGTCGAGATCCGAATCCACGAGCACCTTCTCGGGGTGTGCGACCGTCTCGTTGAAGTACGGCAGGTAGTCGGGGTAGGCAGTGAAGAGCGGGCTCAGCTGCCAGGCAAGCAGTGCAAAGAGCGCCGCGGCGGCGGGCAGCGCGGCGCGCTCGCCGTGGCGCGAGCGGATGCGCCGCCAGACGTGCGTCACGAGATACGCGCCGCCGAGTGCGAGCAACGGATAGAGGATGAGGATGTGCCGGATCCCGATGTTGATGCGGCTGAAGGTGCTTGCGAACGTGAGGAGGGTGCCCGCGAGGACGAGTGGCGCGAGTGCCCAGGAGTCGCGTTGTCGCCAACCCCGGCGTGCGAGCGCGACGACACCGCAGGGACCGGCGACGAGGAGTGGGAGCGGTGTCTTCACGGCGAGCGCCACGAGATAGAAGTACCACCAGCCGTCGAGACGCGTCTTACCGAGAAGGTAAGACAGGTGCCCGCTGTCGTTGTGCGCCTTGACGGCGACGATGCCGTTGACGAGGTCTTTGAGCTCGCGCGGCAGCGGGAGGTGCGCGAGCAGCACGCCGAGTGCGTGATCGAGACCGCCGCGCGTGAGGAGGTAGGAGAGCGCCCAGTGATAGCGAAACGCGACGCGCTCCGCGTTCGCTACCCGCGGACCGTAGGCGAGAAAGAGCGGTACGAGGAGCGCCAATGCCGCAATCGCAAGGCCCGCTGCCCGTGTCCCCCACCCGCGAACCCGGGTGCCCCCGACGTGGCCCGCTCCCCCGTGCGCGCTCCCTGACCGGTCGCGAGCGGCGCACACCGCGGCGTGAGAGAGAGCGAGCGTTGCAAGCGACAGTCCGATGAACGGGATGCTCGAGAACTTGGTGCCGACGGCAACGCCTGTGGCGAGCCCGAAGTACACCGCATCGCGCCAGCGCGCGCTCTCGATCCACAGCTGCAACGCATAAAGTGCCAGCAGCGACGTGGCGGCGGCCGCGACATCGAGACTCGCGAGCGCCGCGTTGCCCAGCACCGCTGGCACGGAAGCGAGCAGCAGCACCGGCAGCAGCGCCGCCCACTCGCTCGGGAAGAGTCGCCGCGCCCAGAGCCAGGTCGTGAAGAGGAGCAGTGCGAGGAACGGCAGCATGCCGAGCCGCGCAAGCGTGAGATAGCGCCAGTAGTGACCGCCGGAATAGAGGATGTCGATGCCCTCGGGCGTTCCCTCGGGCGGTGGCGTGCCGAAGGCATGGGCGCCCGCGAGCCACGGCAGGAGCGCGAGCGCCACGCGCGCGAGCGGCGGGTGCTCGGTGTCGTACTCGTAGCGGCCGCGATCGAGCAGCTCGACGCCGGCGGCGAGGTGCTCGGGCTCATCCCAGGTGTTCGAGTAGACGCGCCAGCTGCCGGCGGCGAGGAGCGAGACGCCGAGGACGATGAGCACCAGCGCCACCCGCGTCGCCGGCGTGTCGCGCGCGGGGCGAGGCGTGGGTAAGCTCACTCCGCGAACGGGTGCCGCAGCATGATGGTCTGTCCGCGGTCAGGTCCCGTCGAGATCATGTCGATCGGAGCGCCGACGAGCACCGCGAGCCGCTCGAGGTAGCGTCGCGCATTCTCCGGCAGCGCCTCGTAAGCGGTGACCCCGACGGTCGATTCGCTCCAGCCCGGAAGCTCCTCGTACACGGGCTCGACGGCAGCATAGCCCTCGGTGCTCATCGGCGGCTCGGGGCTGACGAGGCCACCCCTGCGGTAGCCGATGCAGACGCGGATCAGGTCGAGGCCATCGAGCACGTCGAGCTTGGTGATGCAGAGCCCCGTGACGCTCGAATTGACGATCGAGCGGCGCAGCGCCACCGAGTCGAACCAGCCGCAGCGACGGCGTCTTCCGGTGACTGAGCCGAACTCGTGACCGACGCGCGAGAGGTGCTCGCCATACTCATCGAAGAGCTCGGTCGGGAAGGGCCCGGCGCCAACCCGCGTGGTGTAGGCCTTGACGATGCCAAGGACGCTGTCGAACGCGCGCGGCCCCAGACCCGTGCCGGTGCCGGCAAAGCCGGCGGTGGTGTTGGAGGACGTCACGAACGGGTAAGTGCCGAGGTCGACATCGAGCATCGCGCCCTGCGCGCCCTCGAAGAGCACGTTCGCCCCCCGCGCACGCAGCTCCTGCAGCGCGTGTGTCACATCGGTGACGAGCGGCGCGATTCTCACCGCCAGCGACAGCTGCTCCTCGAGGGTCTTCTGGAAATCCACCTTCGGCGCGTTGTAGTAGTGCTGCAGCACGAAGTTGTGAAAATCGAGTACCTCGCCGAGCTTCGCGGCGAAGCGGTCGCGCTGAAAGAGATCGGCGACCCGCACTGCACGACGCGCCACCTTGTCCTCGTAGGCGGGTCCGATGCCGCGCCCGGTGGTGCCGATCGCGTTCGGCCCGCGCGCCCGCTCGCGAGCCTGATCGAGCAGGACGTGCGAGGGCAGGATCAGCGGGCAAAGAGGCGATATGGCGAGCCGCTCGAAGACCGGTACGCCCTGCTCGATCAGCATCTGGCTCTCACCGAGCAGCGCCTCGAGCGAGAGCACCACACCGTTACCGATGAAGCAGCGCACCTCATCGCGCAGGATCCCCGAGGGGATGAGCGAGAGGATCGTCTTGCGGCCGCCGATGACGAGCGTGTGGCCGGCGTTGTGCCCGCCCTGGAAGCGCGCCACCGCGGCGGCGCGCTCGGTAAGGAGGTCGACGACCTTGCCCTTGCCCTCATCGCCCCACTGGGTGCCGATTACGACGACGAACTTCCCCACGCCCGAAGACCCCTAGCGCGCCACAAAAAGGATGACGACACCGATCAGCATGCTGCCGAGGCCCACGATGCGCAACTCACGGTCCGATACCTGCAGGATCCTCGCGAGGGCGCGCTTCACCGCCTGGGGATTGACGAACGGCGCGATGCCCTCCAACACCAGGATGAGCCCGAGCGCGGCGAGCAGGTCGGTGAGATTCAACGACACGGGCTGCGAATCCGCGGGAAGCTGCTAGCGGTGCGGCGTCGCCGGGGCGGACTTCTCCGCATCCTTCAGGTACCTGAAGAACTCCCCGTCGGGTGTGATCACGAGCAGGTCGCTCTCCTTGCCGAGCGAGCGGTCATAGGCCTGGAGGCTGCGGTAGAAGGCGTAGAACTCCGGGTTCTTGCTGTAGGCGTGGGCGTAGGTCTGCGCCGCGACGGCATCGCCCTCGCCGCGCACGCGCAGCGCATCGCGCTCGGCGTCGGCGAGAATCACGGTGCGCTGCCGCTCGGCGGAGGCGCGGATCGAGGCGCTCGCCTGCTGGCCCTCGGCGCGCAGGCGGTTCGCGGTCTTGGCAAAGCTCTGCTTCATGCTCTCGTAGACGCGCGCCGCGACCTCGTCGGGCAGGTCGATGCGCTGCACGCGCACGTCGACCAGCTCGACGCCGAGCCCGGAGGAGTTGCGGCTCGCCTGGCCGAACATCTGTCCCGTGACCGCGGCACGCTCGGCGGAGACGATCTGCTGGAGCGTGCGCTGCGCGACGACGCTCTTGATGCCGTCCTTGACGATCTCCGCCAGGCGCTGGGCCGCGATCGCCTCGCTCCCGGCGGCGGCGCTGTAGAAGGTCGCGGGATCCTTGACGCGCCACTTCACATAGAAGTCGACGACCAGCCCGCGCCCGTCGTTGGTGAGGAAGGTCTCGCCGGTGTAGGACTCGGACAGGATCCGCTTGTCGAACTTGGTCACCATGTCCCACGGCCACTTGAGGTGCAGCCCCGGCAGATAGCGCGTGTCGATGATGGCGCCGAAGCGCGTGCGGATCGCAAACTCGGTCTCGTTCACCGAGAAGAGCGAGAACGCCGCGAAGAGCAGCAGTCCCGCCGCGACGAAGAACCAGGGGAAGAGCCGCGAGCTCATCAGCGCTCCCCTCGCGAGCGCGCTTCGATCGTCACCTGGTCCTGATCCTTCCCGGCGCTGCCCGGCGCGACTTCGGCGGCGGGCTCGGCCTCGCGGCCGACGCTCTTCTCGAGCAGCTTGTCGATCGGCAGGTAGACGAGATTGTTACCGGCGTGCGAATCGATGAGCACCTTGTGGGCACGGGCGAGCACGCTCTCGACGGTGTCCATGTAGAGCCGCCGGCGCGTCACCTCCGGAGCCGCCTCATAGGCGCCCTCGAGCTGCGAGAAGCGCGACGCCTGGCCCTCGGCGATGGCGGTGACCTGCGACTTGTAGGCCTGGGCGTCCTGTTGCATGCGTGCGGCGGCGCCCTGCGCGACCGGGAGGATGCTGTTCGCGTAGGCCTCGGCCTCGAGAATGAAGCGCTCCTTGTCGGCCTGTGCCTTGTTGGCGTCGCGCTGCGAGGGGATCACCGCCTCGGGTACCTGCACGTCCTCGAGGTTGACGGTGGTCACCGTGATCCCGGCGTTGTAGTAATCGAGCACGCGCTGGATGAGCTCCTTGGTGCGGCGGGTGATATCGGGACGGGTCGAGCCGACCAGCAGCTCATCGAGCGTGCTGCGGCCGACGATCTCGCGGATCGCGCTCTCGGATACCTCGGTCAGGGTGGCCTCGGGCTCACGCACCCTGAAGAGCTTCTTGACGGGATCGGCGAACATGTACTGCACGGCGAAGTGCAGCTCGACGAGGTTCACGTCCGAGGTCAGCACGCGGGACTTGAAGTCGCTCGAGTTGACGCTCGCGACGTTGACGATGTTGACGCTCTCCATCGGCCAGGGCAGCCGGAAGTGCAACCCGGGCAGCGTCACCTCGACCAGCCGGCCGAAGCGCTGCACCACGCCCCGCTCGGGCTGCTTTACCTGGTAGACGCCGGTCCAGAGCCACACCAGCACCCCCGCCACGACCGCGATGAGGAGGAGCGAGCCGCTGTCGCTGCCGCGCCCGCCGGGGCGCAGGAGCGATTCGAGCTTTCTCTGCCAGCTCTTCAGGCGCTCATCGAGATCGGGACCGCCCTGCCCGGGGCGCCGTCCCCATTGATTGTTTCCACCGCTTGGTTGATTCCAGGCCATAAAGGGACGTGTGCGGTGTGTTGGTCAGCGCAGCTTGGACGCGCTCGCGGCGGCGATCGATTGTAGGTAGCCGTTCCCGGGGGCACAAGGCGCCTCGCCGCCCTGCACTTCGAGGATCTGCACCCCCGCGGTGCGGGCGAGCTCGAGGAGCTGCGGGTCGGGGAGCTCGACGGCGAGCTCGATCGAGCCGTCGGTGCCTGAGCTCTCCGCGCGCACTGCCTGCGCGGCATAGAGCCGCGAGCGCAAGGCGCCGGCGCTCGCCGGCACCTTGACCCGCGCGCGCCGGGCAAAGCGCGAGAGCCGCTCGGCGATCGCGCCGGTGAGGAGCTCGAGCCCCAGGCGCCGCTCCGCGCTGATCCACACCGCGGTGGCGCGGCCGTCCGCATCGCGATCGACGCGCGGCGGGGTGTCGAGCCGGTCGATCTTGTTGTAGACGAGGATCTGCGGAATGTGACTCGCGCCGATCTCTTCCAGCACCGCATCGACCGCCTGGGTCTGCTCATCGCGGCGCGGGTTGCTCGCGTCCACCACGTGCAGCAGCTGCGTCGCGGCGCGCGCCTCGGTGAGTGTTGACTGGAACGCGGCGACCAGCTCGTGCGGGAGCTCGCGGATGAACCCGACGGTGTCCGCGACCACCACCGTGGTGCCCCCGGGGAGCAGGATGCGGCGCACGGTCGGATCGAGCGTCGCGAAGAGCTGATCCGCGACGTAGGCGTCGGCGCCGGTGAGTGCGCCAAAGAGCGTCGACTTGCCGGCGTTGGTGTAGCCGACCAGCGCGAGTGAGGGTACCGGGATCTCCGCGCGCGTCTGTCGACCGGTCTCGCGCTGCTGCTGGATCTTCGCCAGGCGCCGCGTGAGGACGCGCACCCGCTGCGCGACGATACGGCGGTCGGTCTCGAGCTGTGTCTCGCCCGGGCCGCGCAGTCCGATACCGCCCTTTTGCCGCTCGAGGTGCGTCCAGCCCCGCACCAGGCGGCTGCCGATATGCTTGAGCTGCGCGAGCTCGACTTCGAGCTTGCCCTCGAAGCTTCGGGCGCGCTGCGCGAAGATGTCGAGGATCAGGCCGTTGCGATCGAGGACCCGCCGCTCGATCAGCTTCTCGAGATTGCGCTCCTGACTCGGCGAGAGCGCGTGATCGACGAGGATCACTTCGGCGTCGCTCTGGTGCGCGACTTTAGCGAGCTCTGCCGCCTTGCCGCTCCCGAGGAAATAGCGGGGATCGGGGCGCTCACGGCGGCCGGTGACGGACGCGACCGGCACGGCGCCCGCGGATACGGCGAGCTGCGTGAACTCCTGCAGGTCCTCCGGATCGACCGGTGCGCCCAAACCCAGGCGCACCAGTACCGCACGCTCACCGGTGCGTGGGCGCTCGAACACTCAAAGTTCCCGTGGCAGGGGACATTATTCGGCAGGCGTCTCCGGGGCGCTCCCGCCCTCTTCGGTGGCGAGGCGCACGTTGCGCGCCGGCACGACCGTGGAAATCGCGTGCTTGTAGACCATCTGGCTCACGCTGTTTTTCAGCAGCACCACAAACTGGTCAAAGGAATCGATCTGACCCTGCAGCTTGATGCCGTTCACCAGGTAAATGGAAACCGGCACCCGCTCCTTGCGCAAGGCGTTCAAAAACGGGTCCTGGAGGGATTGGCCTTTGGCCATCGGGTTCTCCTTATTTTTGCAGCTTCGAGTTGTTCAGCACAAATGGACCGCAGCGCAACTTCCCTGTTCCGCGATCCCGCAAGCTAAGTACCCCGCCAAAGGCGAGGATCCGACGATTACAATCTTATCACCAAGGCTCGATCAAAGCCCAAAGCGCTCCAACTTATGACATATGTCTCGATTCAACGACAGCGCGGCGTCGTCCGGATCGAGCCATGGCCCAAGCGGCGCGCTGCGCATCCAGGTCAGCTGACGCTTGGCGAGCTGGCGCGTTGCCGCAACGGCACGCTGCACTGCCTCATCGAGGCCGTACTCCCCCTCGAGGTGAGCCCAGAGCTGGCGATAGCCGACGGCGCGCATGGAAGGATGCCGGGCGGTGAGATCGCCGCGGGACTTGAGGGCCGCGACCTCGGCGAGGAATCCGGCCGCTATCATCCGCTCGAAGCGCCGAGCGAGGCGCTCGTGAAGCACCGCGCGCTCCCGCGGTGCGAGCACCCAGCCGCTGACCGGTAAGTCCGCGAGCTCACTTCGCGTGTCGCGCTGCAGCTCGGAGATCGGCTTTCCGGCGCTCAAGCACACCTCGAGCGCACGTTGGATGCGCTGCGAGTCGTGCGGGGCGATGCGGGCGGCGGCTACCGGATCGAGCTTCGCAAGCTCCCGGTGCAGGGCGGGCCATCCCGCGGCAAGGGCCCGGGCATCGATGCGTGCGCGCAGCTCGGGCGAAGCCTGCGGCAGCACCGCCAGGCCGTTGAGCAGCGCACGGAGGTAGAGCATCGTTCCGCCGACGAGGAGTGGCACGCGCCGGCGTGCGTGGATCTGATGGATGGCGCGCACCGCGTCCGCGACAAAGCGCCCCGCGGAATAGCTCTCGCTCGGAGCGCAGATATCGATCAGGTGGTGCGGGATGCGCGCGCGCAACGCGTGCGAGGGTTTGTCGCTACCGATGTCGAGCCCCCGGTAGACGAGCGCCGAGTCCACGCTCACGATCTCGAGCGGCGCACGCTCGGCCAACCGAACCGCCCAGTCGCTCTTGCCCGCGCCCGTGGGGCCGGTCAGGACGAACACCGGGAGTCGCCCGGCGGCAGCCGCGGCGGCGGCCGGGGCCGTGCCGGCGCCCTCCCCCGGGGCTGCACCAGGCGCGCGCTGCATCAGCGGCCCCGCAGGAAAAGCTGGTCGAGCTGCCTGAGCGTCAGGCGTGTCCAGGTCGGACGGCCGTGGTTGCACTGGCTCGAGCGCTCGGTCGCCTCCATCTGCCGCAGCAGTGCATTCATCTCAGGGAGCGTGAGGCGGCGGTTGGCGTGGATAGCGCTGCGGCAGGCGAGCGTGCCGAGAAGCCGCTCGGTGACGCCTTCCAGGTGGTGCGTGTCGGCATCGAGCGTGAGGTCGTGCACCAGCGCATTCACGATGCGCGGGACCTCAGCCGTGCTCAAGAAGGCCGGCACGCGACGCAGCACGAGCTCGCTGGCGGACAGCGCGTCGATCTCGAACCCCGCCTGCTCCCACTCCTCGCGCTGCTCGAGGAGCGCCTCGACCTCGTGCGCTTTGAGCGCAATGACGAGCGGCTCGAGGAGCTGCTGCGAGGGGGCGCTGCCAC
>Ga0335080_10004778_pt1 | contig 13820 bp, 12 predicted proteins | sample Lox_Sample_34_FD_206720 | JGI IMG/M metagenome (GOLD analysis project Ga0335080, IMG submission 206720) | Soil microbial communities from Loxahatchee National Wildlife Refuge, Florida, United States - Lox_Sample_3.4 | ecosystem: Environmental > Terrestrial > Soil > Wetlands | place: USA... | reverse complement strand
GCGCGAGCCTGCTGACCGCGGGGCTCGCGCTCCTCGCCTCCGTGCTCGCCGCGCGCCGCTGGCCGCTGCACCTCGCGGGGGTCGTCGACCTGGGTCCGCTCGGCGCGCTCCCCGAGGACCACGCGCGCACCGACATCGATCCCGACGCGGGCCCGATCGTGGTCTCGATCGAGTACCGGATCGACCCGGCGGATGCGGCGCGCTTCGTGCGCGCCGCCTACGCGCTCGGGCGGACGCGCCGGCGCGACGGCGCGCGGCGCTGGTCGCTGATGCAGGACCTCGACGACCCGAGCCGGTTCATCGAGCGCTACCAGGCCGTCACCTGGCTCGAGCACCTGAGGCAATGGCAGCGCGCGACGGTCGCCGACCAGGCGGTCCGCGAGGCGGTCCTCAATCTCCACCGCGGGCCCGGGCCGCCGCGGGTCCGTCACCTCCTCGGCCGCAACCCCGAGGACCTCCCGCTCGAAGGCTAGCGCGGCCCTGATCCGTCAGGGCCTTAGGCGTTTCCAGGGCCGATCAGGAGCCTCGCGCGACGGCGGACCCCGCGAGGCACTAAACTACGCGGCTACCTGCCCGTTTCCGGGCAGCCGACCCGAGGACCGATCGAAGACCATGGGCCGCATATTCGAAGTCCGCAAGCACGCGATGTTCGCGCGCTGGAACCGGATGGCGAAGCAGTTCCACCGGATCGCCAAGGACATCAACATCGCGGTCAAGTCGGGCGGCACCGACCCCAACTCGAACCCGGCGCTGCGGCGCTGCGTGCAGAACGCGCGCGCGATCAACATGCCGAAGGACAAGGTCGAGGCGGCGATCAAGCGCGCCTCCGGCAAGGACGCGGCGAGCTTCACGGTCGTCATCTACGAGGGCTACGCCCCGCACGGCGTCGCGATCCTGGTCGAGGCCGCGACCGACAACCCGACCCGCACGGTCGCGAGCGTCCGCCACCAGTTTGCCAAGTACGGCGGCAATCTTGCGACCTCGGGCAGCGTCAGCTTCCAGTTCAAGGAGATGGGGGTGTTTCGCCTGAACCCCGAGGGCATCGACCAGGACGAGCTCGAGCTCTACCTGATCGACCACGGCCTCGAGGAGATGGGCGAGAGCGTCGGCGAGAAGGGCGAGCCGCAGCTGGTGATCCGCTGCGCGTTCACCGACTTCGGAATGCTGCAGAAGGCGCTCGAGGACCGCGGCATCGTGCCCTTGTCGGCCGAGCGCGAGTTCGTGTGCCTGACGCCCACCGAGCTCCCCGAGGACCAGGCCAAGGAAGTACTCGAGCTCATCGACGCGCTCGAGCAGGACGACGACGTGCAGAAAGTCTTCCATACGCTCGCGTAGAAGGTCAGTCATGCCGACGCTCCGACCGCTCGCCCTGATCGCCGTGCTCGCCGCCGCCGCCGCCGCCGCGCAGACGCCGCCCAAGAAGTTCGCGCAGCCGACCACGGTGCGCGAGCTGATCGCGAGTTCCCAGCCCACCGACTGGCGGCCGATGGATCCCGACCACACGCTCGTCCTCGAGCTCACGAACGGGCGCGTCACGATCGAACTCGCGCCGCAGTTCGCGCCGCGCCACGTCGCCAACATCGAGAAGCTCGCGCGCGCCCACTGGTACGACGGGCTCGCGTTCGTGCGCGTGCAGGACAACTTCGTCGTGCAGTGGGGCGATCCGCTGAACTCGACGCCCGAGGTCGGCGAGAAGCGCCTGCCGCCCGAGTTCACGAGGAGCGCGGTCGGTCTGCCGTTCACGCGCCTCAAGGATCCCGACACCTTCGCGCCCGAGACCGGCTTCGTCGCGGGCTTCCCGGCGGCGCGCACCGGCAGCGACGGCGAGGCCTGGGCGGTGCACTGCTACGGCATGCTCGGCGTCGGCCGCGACAACGACCCGGCGACGGCGATCGGGACCGAGCTCTACGTCGTCATCGGCCACGCGCCGCGCCAGCTCGACCGCAACGTCGCGCTGGTCGGGCGCGTGGTCGCCGGCATCGAGCTGCTGTCGTCGCTGCCGCGCGGCACCGGAGAGCTCGGCTTCTACGAGCAGCCCGAGCAGCGCGTGCCGATCCAGAGCATCCGCGTCGCGTCCGAGCTCCCGGCCGGCGAGCGCCACCCGCTCGAGGTCATGCGCACCGACGCGCCGATCTTCCAGAAGCTGATCGAGCTTCGGCGCAACCGCAAGGACGCCTGGTACAAGGTGCCGGCCGGGCGCATCGACGTCTGCAACGTGCCGATCCCGGTGCGCGAGCGCGTCGAGAAGCCCGAGAAGCCGGACACCAAGCCCGAGCGCAAGCGCCCCTGACGGCTAGGCCGCCGGGGACCTGAGGCGCGTCGCGAGCTCCTCGGCCGAGAGCTCGCCCTCCCAGCGCGAGACGACGAGCGTCGCGAGCGCGTTGCCGATCAGGTTCGTGACCGCGCGCGCCTCGCTCATGAAGCGGTCTATGCCGAGGATCAGCGCGAGCGCCGCGACCGGCACCGCCGGCACCACCGCGAGCGTCGCCGCGAGCGTGATGAAGCCGCCGCCCGTGACCGTCGCCGCGCCCTTGGAGCTCAGCATCGCGACGAAGAGCAGCGTCAGCTGCTGGCCGAGGCTCAGGTTCACGTCGAGCGCCTGCGCGAGGAACAGCGCCGCGAGCGACAGGTAGATGCACGTGCCGTCGAGGTTGAACGAGTAGCCGGTCGGGACCACGAGGCCGACGGTCGCGCGCCGGCACCCGAGCCGCTCGAGCCGGTCGATCAGCGGCGCGAGCACGCTCTCGGAGGAGGAGGTGCCGATGACCGTCAGGATCTCGGTCTTGAGGTAGGCGACGAGGCGCAGGATGTTGAGGCCCGCGGCGCGCGCGACGAGGCCGAGCACGACGAACACGAACAGCGCGCACGTCAGGTAGAAGACCCCCATGAAGCGCGCGAGCGGGGCGAGGCTCTTCCAGCCGAACTTGCCGAGCGTGTAGGCCATCGCGCCGAACGCGCCGACGGGCGCGAGCCACATCACGAAGCCCACGACCTTGAAGAGCACGAGCGACGCCGACTCGACGAACGACACGAAGAACTGCGCGCGCTCGCCGGCGACCGCCGCGCCGAAGCCGGTCAGGATCGCGACCAGCAGCACCTGCAGCAGCTCCCCCGAGGTCAGCGCCCCGGGCAGCGTCGCCGGGATCACGTTCAGCAGGAAGTCGGCGACCGACTGCTCGTGCGCGGCGCTCGCGTACTTCGCGACCGCCGCCGCATCGAGGGTCGCCGGGTCGACGTGGAAGCCCGCGCCCGGGCGCGCGAGCGCCGCGACCGCCATGCCGAGCGCGAGCGCGACCGTCGACAGCACCTCGAAGTAGGCGAGCGCCTTGATGCCGACGCGCCCGACGCGCGGCAGGTCGCGCATGTGGGCGATGCCGAGCACGATCGTGCAGAACACGATCGGCCCGACCAGCATCCGGATCAGGCGGATGAAGCCGTCGCCGAGCGGCTTCAGCGCCATGCCGGTCGCGGGCTCGAGGCTCCCGAGGAGCGCGCCCGCGATGACCGCGGCCAGCACCCAGAAGTAGAGCGAGCGCGCGAGGCGTCGCACCCGCCCCGCCTCAGCCGATCGCCTTGACCGAGTGGATCAGCTGGTTGACCGCGCCCTGGGCGTCGCCGTAGAGCATGCGCGTGTTGTCGAGGTAGAAGAGCGCGTTCTCGATGCCCGAGAACCCCTGGCCCTGGCCGCGCTTGATGACGACGACGTTCTTGGCCTTGTCGGCGTTCAGGATCGGCATGCCGTAGATCGGGCTCGACTTGTCGTTGCGCGCGACCGGGTTCACGACGTCGTTGGCGCCGATGATCAGCGCGACGTCGGTGGTCTCGAACTCGGCGTTGATCTCCTCGAGGTCCGCGATCAGGTCGTACGGGACGCCGGCCTCGGCCAAGAGCACGTTCATGTGGCCGGGCATGCGGCCGGCGACCGGGTGGATCGCGAAGCGCACGGTGACGCCGCGGTTCTGCAGCAGCTGCGCCAGCTCCCAGACCTTGTGCTGCGCCTGGCCGACCGCCATGCCGTAGCCCGGCACGATGATCATCTTCTGCGCGAAGGCCATCATGACGCCGGCGTCGTTGGCGTCGATCGGCTTCATCGAGCCCGTGACCGGCCCGCCCGCCGCGCTCGCGGTGTCGCCGAAGCCCGAGAACAGCACGTTGCCGAGCGAGCGGTTCATCGCCTTGGCCATCAGCTGCGTCAGCAGCGTTCCCGCGGAGCCGACGACGGTGCCGGCGATGATCATCGCGGCGTTGTTGAGCACGAAGCCCTCGAACGCGACCGCGAGCCCCGTCAGGGCGTTGTACAGCGAGATCACGACCGGCATGTCGGCGCCGCCGATCGGCAGCGTCATCGTCACGCCAAGCACGAGCGCGAGCACGAAGAAGGCGCTCACGACCGGCGCGTCCGCCGCGGCCCCGGTCGCGATCAGCGACCCGAGCACGATCGCGCCGACGAGGAACAGCAGGTTCAGCACCTGCTGCCCGCCGAAGCGCAGCGAGCGCTTGATGAGGCCCTGCAGCTTGCCGAAAGCGATGCCGGACCCCGAGAACGACACCGCGCCGATGAGCCCGCCGAGCACCGCGAGCGCGCCGACCGCGAGCCCGTGGCTGGTGCCGCGGTAGAGCTCGCCGGCCGCGATCGCCGCCGCGGCGCCGCCGCCCATGCCGTTGTAGAGCGCGATCATCTGCGGCATGTCGGTCATCGCGACGCGCTTGCCCGACACCCAGGCGAGCACGCCGCCGACGGCGATGCCGGCGATCACGAGCGCGAAGTTGGTCCCGACGTGCTCGAAGCCGCCCGCCGAGGTCGCGGGCGCGAGGAAGGTCACGAGCGTCGCGAGCAGCATGCCGAGCCCGGCCCACAGGATGCCGCCGCGCGCCGTCACCGGCGAGCTCATGCGCTTCAGGCCCGTGATGAACAGGAACGCGACCAGGATGTAGGCGGCGTCGATGATCCACTTGGCCGCCGCGGGGTTGATGAAGGACATCAGTGCTGCCCCCCGGTGGCCTTCTTCTGGCCGCTCGACTTGAACATCTCCAGCATGCGCTCGGTGACGACGTAGCCGCCGACGGCGTTACCGGCCGCGAGCACGACGCCGATGAAGCCGACGACGCGCCCGAGCGTCGTCGTCGCCTCGAAGAGCGCGAACATCGCCCCGACCAGCACGATGCCGTGCACGAAGTTCGAGCCCGACATCAGCGGGGTGTGCAGGATGACCGGCACGCGCGAGATGACCTCGTAGCCGGTGAAGGCCGCGAGCATGAAGATGTAGATTGCGATGACGCCGTCGATCATGAAGCGCTCCTTCAGCCGTTCGCGAGCAGCTTGGCCGTGGGTTCGTGCCTGACCTCACCGTCGTGGGTCAGGACCGTGCCCGCGAACACCTCGTCGGTCCAGTCGATCGCGAGCACGCCCTTCTTGAGCGCCGGCGACAGCAGGTTGTAGAGGTTGCGCGCGTACATCTCGCTCGCGTGGTAGGCGAGCTGCGCCGGCAGGTTCACCGGGCCCACGACCTTGACGCCGCCGTGCAGCACCGTCTCCGCGGCGCGCGTCAGCTCGCAGTTGCCGCCGTTCTCGGCGAGGATGTCGACGATGACCGCGCCCTGCTTCATGCGCTCGACCGCGGCGCGCGACACGATCCGGGGCGCCGGCCGCCCCGGGACGCCGGCGGTCGTCACGACGACGTCGGCGACCGCGATCCGCCCGTCGAGCACCTCCTGCTGCTTGGCCTTCTCCTCGGCGGTGAGCTCGCGCGCATAGCCGCCCGCGCCCTCGGCGGTGACGCCGGTCTCGACGAACTTGGCGCCCAGCGACTTCACCTGGTCGCGCGTCGCGGCGCGGACGTCATAGGCCTCGACGATGGCGCCCAGGCGCTTCGCGGTCGCGATCGCCTGCAGCCCCGCGACGCCGACGCCGATGACCAGCACCTGCGCGGGGCGGATCGTGCCGGCGGCGGTCGTCAGCATCGGGAAGAAGCGATCGAGCGTGTTGGCGGCGATCAGCACGGCCTTGTAGCCCGCGATCGCGGCCTGCGAGGACAGCGCGTCCATCGACTGCGCGCGCGAGATCCGGGGCACGAGCTCCATCGCGAAGCTCGTCACCTTGCGCTCGCGCAGCACCTTGACCGCCGCCAGGTGGTTGTGGGGCTGCATGAAGCCCGCGTGCACGGCGCCCGGCCTGATCCTCCCGGCCTCCTCGGGGGTCAGCGGCTGCACCTTGAGCAGCAGGTCCGCGCGCGCGTAGACCGAGGCGGCGTCGGCGAACTCGACGTTCTTGTAGAGCGCGTCCGGGAACTGCGCGGGAACGCCGGCACCGCGCTCGATCAGCAGCCGCGCGCCGTCTTTCGCGAACTTGGCCGCGACCTCGGGCACGAGCGCGACGCGCGCCTCGCCGGGCAGGGTTTCGCGTGGTACGCCGACGACGATCCCGGCGGCGGCTTCAGGAGCAGCGGACATCGATGACCTCCCGGAAGGCCCAGCACGCGCGCCGACCACGCGCCGTCACGCAAGGCCGAAGGGCCCGGAATTTCCGTTGTGATTGAATGCCTTGCGTCGTTTGATTATGGCACAGGCGTTTCGTATCTTACAGGCATGAAACCCAAGTCCCACGCGGCGCGGCATTCGCACAAGTCGCAAAGCGCCAAACCGAAGTCCGTGGCAGGGGCGCCACCGGCGGCGCTCTCGCAGCAGGTGCTGCGCACCGACGTCGCCGGCATGCCGCTCGAGTGGATCGACTACAAGGAGGCGGTGCGCCTCTACCACACGGGCCAGATCGCCTACGCCTGCGGCTCGCTGATCTTCAGCCTGCGCGGCGGCACCAACGCGCGCACCGGCGCGCGCACGATCGTCGACGTGAGCTCGATCGTCGCGACGATCGGGCACTCGTACAACCCGGGCACGCTGCGCAGCGACTACGTGCCGCCGCTCAACAACGAGACGCTGTTCAAGCGCGACGGCTACCTGTGCATGTACTGCGGGCTGCGCTTCCCGACCTCGCAGCTGTCGCGCGACCACATCCGCCCGTTCTGCCGCGGCGGCGAGGACCTGTGGACCAACGTCGTGACCGCCTGCCGGCGCTGCAACAACGCCAAGGCCTCGCGCACGCCCGAGGAGGCGGGGCTGCAGCTCCTCGCGGTGCCGTTCACGCCGACCTACGCCGAGTACATCTACTTGAAGGGCCGGCGCGTGCTCGCCGACCAGATGGAGTACCTGCTCGCGCACTTCCCGCGCTCGAGCCCGCTGCACACGCGCCTGCGGACCTGGCGTCACTGACGCGATGCCGGCGCTCCATCTCGTCGACGCCAGCTTCTTCATCTTTCGCGCCTACTACTCGGTCCCCGAGCACATGACCGACGGCGACGGCCGGCCGGTCAACGCGCTGTATGGCTTCGCGCGCTTCCTGTCGGACCTGCTCGAGCGCGAGCGGCCGGAGTTCCTCGCGGTCGCGTTCGACGAGAGCCTCGCCGGCTCGTTCCGCAACCGGATCTTCCCCGCCTACAAGGCCAACCGCGAGCCCGCGCCGCCCGGCCTCAAGGAGCAGTTCGCGCGCTGCCGCGAGCTCTGCCGCCACCTCGGGCTCGCCGAGTTCGGCTCCGCCGAGTACGAGGCCGACGACATCATCGGCACGCTCGCGACGCGCATGCGCCGGCAGGGCTTTCGCGCGACGCTCGTGACCCGCGACAAGGACCTCGCGCAGCTGATCCGCGAGGGCGACGAGTTCTGGGACTACATGGACGAGGAGCGCTTCGGCTACGCCGACATCCCCGAGCGCTTCGGCGTGCACCCGGAGCGGATCGCCGACTTCCTCGCGCTGACCGGCGACCCCGTCGACAACATCCCCGGGGTCCCGGGCGTCGGGCGCAAGACCGCGGCCGCGCTCCTCGCCGAGTTCGAGTCGCTCGAGGCGCTCTACGCGGACCTGCCGCGGGTCACGACGCTCGCGATCCGCGGCGCCGCCTCGGTCGCCGCCAAGCTCGAGGCGCACCGCGAGGCCGCCTACCTCGCGCGCGAGCTCACGCGCATCGCCTGCGACATGCCGCTCGAGGCGAGCGCGGCGACGCTCAGGCGCGGGGCGCCCGACCTCGACGCGCTCGGCGCGTTCTACGATCGCGCCGGCTTCGGCCCGATGCTGCGCCGGCAGGCCGAGCGGATCGCGGCGCGCGCCGCCGCGTGACCCCCGTCGCCGAGGCGCTCGCGGCGACGCTCGGGCTGCCGGTCGTCCCGGCGGGGCGCGTCGGCGGCGGCTCGATCCACGGCGGCCGGCGCTTCGAGAGCGCGCGCGGGCCGCTCTTCGTCAAGATCGCGAGCAGCGACGAGGCGCCGCTGCTCGCTGCGGAGGCCGAGGGACTCGCGGCGCTCGCCGCGACCGGCACGGTCCGCGTGCCGGCGGTCCTCGACCGCGGCGTCGCCGGCCCTGATGCGTACCTCGCGCTCGAGTGGCTCGGGCTCGAGGCGCCGGGCGCGAAGTCCGAGGCCGCGCTCGGGGTAGGGCTCGCGGCGCTGCATCGCCACACGGCGCCGCGCTTCGGATTTGCGTCCGACAACTTCATCGGCCGCACGCCGCAGGCGAATGCCTGGTGCGAGGATCCCGTCGAGTTCCTCGCGAGCCGCAGGCTGGGGCCGCAGCTCGCGCTCGCCGCGCGCCGCGGCCACGCCGGCCCGCTCACCGAGCGCGGCGCATGGCTCCTCGAGCAGCTGCCGGCGTTCTTTCGCGACTACCGCCCGGTCGCCTCGCTGCTGCACGGGGACCTGTGGGGCGGGAACCACGCGGCGCTCGCCGACGGCACGCCGGTGATCTACGACCCGGCGGTCTACTACGGCGATCGCGAGGCGGAGCTCGCGATGACGCGGCTGTTCGGGGGATTCTCGGCCCGGTTCCACGCGGCCTACGCCGATGCCTGGCCGCTCGATGCCGGTGCGCGCGCGCGCACCGCTCTGCACGAGCTCTACCACCTGCTCAACCACCTGAACCTGTTCGGCGGCGGCTACGCCGCGCCGGCGCTCGAGCGGATCGAGCGGCTGACCGCCGAGCTCCGGCGCTAGCCGCCCTCGAGCACGGCGCGCACCGCGTTCGCCACGAGGCGCGCCTCGAGCCGGTCCCGGAACCTGGCCGGCCGGTCGAGGTCGAGGCGCGCGAGGAACGGGCGGACCTGCGCCGAGTCGAGCGGCGCGAAGGCCGCGGCCGCGATTGCCGCGGCGCGCCCGGCGAGCGTCGCCCCCTGCGCCTTCAGGCGCTCGAGGGCGCGCGCGAGCACGATCTCCTCGGCCGTGAAGTCGGTGCCGAACGGGAACGGCGAGAAGAGGCCCTCGCTGCGCAGCGACCGCAGCGCCTCTGCGATCCGCGCCGGCGTGTTGGCGCGCGCCGCGTCCGGGATCCGGTAGCCCTTCTCGATCTTGCCGGCGCGCTGCGCCTCGGCGAGGAGCGCGTCCTGGAAGCGCGCGTCGGTGATCGCCAGGAGCGCGGCGATGCAGTCGCGGTCGCTGTGCCCGCGCAGGAGCGCAATGCCGTACTCCGTGACGACGACGTCCCGGAGGTGCCGCGGGATCGTCGTGTGACCGTAGCTCCACAGGACGTTCGAGGCGGTGCGCCCGTTCTTGGTGTAGGTCGAGCGCACCAGCAGCACCGAGTGCGCCTCGGGGAGCGCGTGCGCCATCGCGACGAAGTTGTACTGGCCGCCGACGCCGCTGACGACCTGGCCGTTCGCGAGCCCGTCCGAGGTCGCGGCGCCGAGCGCGTTCACCAGCATCGTCGTGTTGATGAAGCGCGCGTGGCGGCGCTGGGCGACCTTGAGCGCATAGTCGGGGCCGAGCAGGTCGTTGGTGTAGCTGATGCGCGTCATGTCGAAGCGCGCCCGGTCGTCCTCGGCGAGGCTGGCGAGCGCGCCGTAGAAGCCGCGCGGCCCCAGGAAGAAGCCGGCGTGCAGCACGACGCCGCCATCGAGCCGGCGCGCGAGGCAAGTAGCGAGCGCCGCGCGCGCCTCGGGAAGGTCGAGGCGCGCCGCGAGCCGCCGGCCCTCGGGCGAGACGATCGTCGCGGGCGCCTCGAAGCGTGTGCCGGGCGCGAACAGCCCCGCCTTGTCGAGCGCAGCGAAGTCCCGCTCGCCGATGGCCCGCAGGCCCGCGCGCGCGAGCGCGACCAGCGTCTCGAGGTCCGGCCGCTCGCTGACCTCGCCCGCGTCGAGCAGGCGCTGCAGCAGCGCGTGCGGGTAGACGCGCCGCGACAGGATGCCGCTGCGGTAGAGGTCGAGGAAGCCGTCGACGAACATCTCGGTGCAGGCGTAGAGGCCGCGCTCGAACGGCGCCGTCCCGCCGAGCGCCTCGATCGCGGCGTCGAACCGCGGCGAGGTTCCCACCGCCGCGAGCGCGCGCCGGAACGCGGCGTTGCGCTGCTGGCGCAGCTGCAGCGCGTAGACGCAGGCGTCGCCGAGCTCGCCGATGCCGAGCTGCAGCGTGCCGCCGTCGCGCACCAGTGCCGCGGCATTGAGCCCGATCGCGTGCTCGGCGTCCTTGATCGGCAGGTTCGGCGGCGCGAACGGCTCGTAGTCGTAGCGCGGGTGGTCGACGATGAAGTCGCAGCGCCCCTCGTCGATGCGCGCGTCCCCGGTCATGAACGGCATGCGGCGGTTGATCGCGCCGATGTAGACGTAGTCGCGGCCGCGGGCGCGGGCCGCATCGAGCTCGGCGAGCAGGTCGTAGGTGAGGTCGGAGTTGGAGCTCAAGGAGAGCTCGTCGCGCCCGGCGACGTTGCGCGTCGCGAGCTGCTGCGCGAACACGTTGACGCCGAGCGCGATCGCCTCGTGGACGACGTGGGTGTAGTTGATCGAGACGTAGGACTGCTGGATGGCGTCGACGTTGAGCCAGGCGCCGGCCTGCACGTAGAACTCGCGCACCTCGACGTTCGGCGGCAGCCGGCCGAGGTGCGCGGCGCGCACGTACTCGAGGTCGGGGTAGTCGCCGAACACCCGCGCGACGAAGGGGTCGAGGAAGCGCCGCTCGAGCTCGCTGTGCGCGGTCGGGCGGTTCAGCGACAGCGCGGTCAGGATCGTGAGCTTGAGGCCGGGATCGCGGCCGGCGCGGCGGTAGAACTCGTTGAGGAGCAGGTTGGGCTTGCCGATCGCGAGCGGGGCCGCGATGACGATCCTCTGCCCGAGGCGCCTGAGCGTCGCCTCGACGCACTCGCCGACGTCGTCGAAGCGCTCGGTCATCCGGCGCCGACCAGGCGGTCGTAGAGCGCGCGGAACGCCGCCGCCGCGAGCGGCAGGTTCGCCGTCCAGTCCTCGTGCGCGCTCGCATCGCCGCCGTCGGTGACGAATTTCGCGGCCGCGAACTCGACGTGCTCGCGCCGGCACACCTTGGCGAGCGCGTAGCCCTCCATGTCGACGACGTCGCAGGCGCCGACGTCGTGGCCGGAGACGAAGTGATCGGCGCTGCCGCAGGTCGCGGCGGGAAGCGCAGGGAAGCGCCGCGGCACCTCGAGCACGGCCGGCAGCGGGTCGAAGGGCGTCGTGCCGAGCGGCACGCCGAGCGGGCGCACGTCCATGTCGCGCTGCACGAAGCGGGTGCACTCGACGACCGTGTGCGGCGGCAGCGAGGGGCTGCCGGCGGTGCCGAAGGAGACGACGAGCGCGGGGCGGCGCGCCGCGAGCGCGCGCGTCAGCGCCCACGCCGCGTTAATCTTGCCGACGCCGGTGTAGAGGACGGGCGCGGCGACCGCGGCGAAGGCCGGGCCGGCCTCCTCCCTGAGCGCGAACACGACGAGCACGTCTGCGGGGGCGATCACTTGCACGAGGGGCGCAGCGGTGGCGGGGAACGCGAGTCTAGCAGCGCGCGCGCACGGCTCGCCGCGGTGCTCGCGGCGCTCGCGCTCGCGGCCTGCGGCCCGCACGGGGCGCCGCCGGCGCCCGAGCGCGTCGCGCCGGTCGCCGGGCGCGGCGTCCATTACCGGATCGACGGCGCGGCCTCGGAGCTGAGGCTGCTCGCCTACCGCGCCGGCCCGCTCGCGCGCCTCGGGCACAACCACGTGATCCTCGCGCGCGGGATCGCGGGCGAGATGTGGGTGCCGGCGGACGCGGCGCAGGCGACGCTTGCGCTGCGCGTTCCTGTCGCAGCGTTCGTGGTCGACGATCAGGCGGCGCGCGCCGAGGAGGGCGAGGAGTTCGCGGTCCAGCCGAGCGAAGCCGACGTCGAGGGCACGCGCAGGAACCTGCTCGGCCCGGCCGTGCTCGACGCCGAGCACTTCCCCGAGATCCGCATCGACGGGGCGGCCGCCGGCACGCCCGCCGGGCTCGTCGCGCGCGTCGGGATCACGGTGCGCGAGCGGACGACGCCGCTCGAATTCCCGGTCGGGGTGACGCGCGAGGGCGGCGCGCTGACGCTCCGGGGCGGGGTCACGCTCTCGCAGGCGGCGCTCGGCATGACGCCCTTCAGCGTCGCGCTCGGGGCGCTTCGGGTGCGCGACGACGTCGCGGTGCGTTTCCGCCTCGTCGCGCGGCCGGCCAGCGACCCGTGAACCGGGAAAAACGCCGGCCCTACAGGGACTTAGGTACTGCGGTCAGTACGGTTGGTAGTTTTCCGAGTACCGGGTCCCGTTACACGCTGGTTAGCATCGCTCAATGACCTCCGGGGCGCCCCGCAACGAGACGATCTTCGACGCCGACCTCGTGCGTCGCTACGACCGGCCGGGGCCGCGCTACACCTCCTACCCGACGGCGGTGCAGTTCCACACGGGCTTCGGTGCCGCCGACTACGAGGCGGCGGCGCGCGCCAGCAACCAGGGGACGCCGAAGCCGCTGTCGATCTACGTGCACGTGCCCTTCTGCGAGAGCCCGTGCTTCTACTGCGGCTGCAACAAGGTCATCACGCGCGACCACGGGCGCGCGCGGCCCTACCTCGAGCACCTCTACCGCGAGATCGAGCGCCAGAGCGCGCTGTTCGACCGTTCGCGGCGCGTCGACCAGCTGCATCTCGGCGGCGGCACGCCGACGTTCCTGTCGGACGCGGAGCTCGCCGAGCTCCTCGCGAAGATCGGCGAGCACTTCACGCTGCGCACCGACCCCGACCGCGAGTACTCGATCGAGATCGACCCGCGGACGGTGTCGGTCACGCGGCTCGACGAGCTGCAGCGCCTCGGCTTCAACCGGATCAGCCTCGGAGTCCAGGACTTCGACGCCGACGTGCAGGCGGCGGTCAACCGCATCCAGTCGCGCGAGGACACGCTCGCGCTCATCACGCGCGCGCGCGAGCTCGGCATCGAGTCGGTCAGCATCGACCTCATCTACGGCCTGCCGCGCCAGTCGCGCGCGAGCTTCGCGCGCACGCTCGCGACGGTGATCGCGGCGCGGCCGGACCGGATCGCGGCCTACAGCTACGCGCACCTGCCGCACCTGTTCAAGCCGCAGCGCCAGATCAAGGTCGCCGACCTCATCACGCCGGCCGAGAAGCTCGGGCTCCTCGGGCTCACGGTCGAGACGCTGACCCAGGCCGGCTACGTCTACATCGGCATGGACCACTTCGCGCTCCCGACCGACGAGCTCGTGCGGGCGCAGGGCGACGGCACGCTGCAGCGCAACTTCCAGGGCTATTCGACGCGCGCCGAATGCGACCTCGTCGCGCTCGGCGTGAGCTCGATCTCGAAGGTCGGGGACACCTACGCGCAGAACTCGAAGACGCTGCCCGAGTACTACCGGCGCATCAACGAGGGCGGCCTCGCGATCGAGCGCGGCGTCGCGCTCGATGCGGAGGACCGGCTGCGCCGCGACGTGATCCAGCAGCTGATGTGCGCGACGCGGCTCGAGTTCGCGCCGATCGAGGCGCGCCACGGGATCCGC
>Ga0335080_10004776_pt1 | contig 13824 bp, 14 predicted proteins | sample Lox_Sample_34_FD_206720 | JGI IMG/M metagenome (GOLD analysis project Ga0335080, IMG submission 206720) | Soil microbial communities from Loxahatchee National Wildlife Refuge, Florida, United States - Lox_Sample_3.4 | ecosystem: Environmental > Terrestrial > Soil > Wetlands | place: USA... | reverse complement strand
TCAAATGATGTCAAGCCCCAGGAACGGCCGATCACCCGCTAAGCCACTGAATCCAAAATCAAAATCTTTCTGCAGGCTTTTGCAGAGTTTTTCGCACCCCTGGAGCACAATGAAAACTGCAACTCAATTCAGCCAGGGAGTTCTCCGCAGCTATCGGTGCATGTCCGTCTATTCTGATCTGAGCATCTAACCCCCTTAACCCACACCCTAACCCTAACGGAATCTATTAAGTGGTTAAAACTAACAGGTAGGGGAGGGGGGAGGGGGTCCGGGGAGTGCCGGATCCTGAACAACATAAAATGGGGTCCAATCTCCAGTGAGTGATCTGGTCAAATCCGCGCGGCTCTTCGCAAACGAAAGCCACGACCGCTTCTCATCCGGTCGGGTCTCCGCGTTGCCGAATCTCCCTGCACACCTCAAATCCGTCGCTCAGATCGTCTCGACACTTACCGACAATCAGGAAACAATTGCCGCCGCATGGCTCCACGACATCGTTGAAGACACAGCCGTGACGTTCGGCGACCTTCAACGCAGGTTCGGTTCAGGCGTGACGAAGCTCGTGCATGAAATAACCGTCCCGTTCAACTCCGGATATCGCAACCGCGTCACTCGACTCGCTCATGCCAAAGAACACCTCGCCCGGGCATCCGAAGCCGCGAAGAACATTAAGCTGGCAGACCTCATCGACACCTGCAGTGAGTTGCACAAGAACAACCCCGTCTCGCTTATCGCGTATGCATCCGAGGCAGACGAATTGGCTTCCGTTCTCGAAGGCGGCAATGAGCGTCTTCTCGCCCGCCTGCGGCGAAATCTACAGAAGTACGCGCAGGACTCGCTTCCCGCCCAGCCAGTTCCAGGCTCGCCCAGATTCACGCCGCTCGCGATTCCGGTCGCAGCCCTTCGCTTCTTCGAGCATGCCGTGACGGCTCAATACGTGGCCGAACCCCTGGTTGCGTTCGGATCGGAGGTCGAACCCGCCGAGTTGCTGGAAATGATGACCCTCGCTGGGATCGAGGTCGCCGGCCTTCACAGGAACGACAGGTTGTGGGGCTTCATCGAAGCCTCGACTCTGCGCAACGGCAACCAGACAAGTGGCAAGGAGTTTGCGACGGACGAGGTGGTCAACGTCAGAAGCTCCCTTGTCGAAGTCATCGACGTCCTCACGCGGCACGATCGCTGCTTCGTCTCCGCGGGTAAAAAAATCATTGGCGTCATTTCGCGCAACGACCTGCATAAACCCGCCGTGCGCATGTGGCTCTTCGGAATCATCACTGTCGTTGAACAGGAAGCCACCGAGCGAATTCGCCAGAAGTGGCCCGACGACTCATGGGCCGCAGTCTTGACCGAGCAGAGAGTGAGCAAGGCCAGGGAACTCCATGCCGAGCGCCTGCGTCGAAAGGACGACTGCCAGCTTGTCGATTGTCTTCAATTGAGCGACAAAACCGCAATCCTCATGTCCGACGATGCTGCGCTTGCTGCCCTGGGCTTCTCCAGCGCCAGTGGAGTCCAGAAGGCTGGGAAGCAAATCGAAAGCCTGCGCAACAAACTGGCTCATTCGCAGGATTTTGTCGAACAGGATTGGCCCCAGGTCGTCCGCCTCGCCAGGCGCATCCATCAGTTACTCGATTGATCGCACTCACCGGTCTCATTTTCCTGCTGCGCGCCTGCAATCAGTTCCAACGCCTCATCCTTCCGATGCGCGGGCATCAGAATTCTCCGCATTGGATGCAGAATCGGGCTGAATCCGAAACCGGCAGGCGGATCCTCATGAACGAGGTACTCAACTCCGGCTTCATCGAGCACCTGTTTGGCCAATTCGAAGGCGACCATGTCATCGCTCTCAAATACCGTCACGATTTCCATCTTCGGATCAGGCTTTGTCATCATAGGCACCTTCGCAGTTGCTCATTGCTACTTCTTCAGCCCCAGTGCCTCCACAACCGCTCCGTCCACCTTCGCTGGCTGCCCATCCTCTTTCCACACCACACCAAACCCACCGCGATAATCCCACATCGTCCACCCGATCCCGTTGGCTTCCAGCGCGGTTCGCACATCGCGAATCCAGTTCATACGCGACATCGGATCGCTCACGCGCCGATACACGCCAAACTCATTGCAGATCAGCGGCACGTTGTTACGCTTCGCCCATTCCGCCGCCGCGTCCATCTGCAGCTTGATGTGATGCGCATCCCAGTGTTCGAGCCAGTAGTGCTCCAGTTCGTACCTCTGCTCCAGATCCGGAACCTGCGCCAGCGACTTCTCCATGCTCTCCTCGGTCGGCGGATACGGTATATCGTGCGTCATGTGTTCCCATGTGCCCGCCCAACTCGCGCCTTGATGCGTGAACTGCATCGGTTCGTAAAAGTGAAAAGTGTAAATCACATTGGCATCGGGCAGCGGATGCAGCCTCAACAAGTCGCCAAGCCCCGACCAGTTCGCTCCCGCGGCGATAATCGTATTCTTCGGCGCAGCTTCGCGGATGGCCGCCCCTGCTCGCGCCTCCACGCCTGCCCAGCGATACGGATCGCGTTCTTCCGGCTCATTCATAACCTCAAAGAAAACAAGATCGGGATTACGATCGGCATAGTGCGCCGCAAGCTTGCGCCATAGCTGCACGAACCGGTCCACGCCATCACCCGTCGTGCTCACGCGCCTCTTGTAGTCACTCTCCGGATGAATGTCGATCTGTACTGCCATCCCTTTCGCCAGCATCAGATCGACTGCATGATCAAGCCGCCGGAGAAAGTCTGCATTGAAGCCGTTCTTGTCCTGGGGCTCCGCCTCAAGCGGCGCGGGATCGATGCTCAGGCGCACGCTGTCAAACCCGATCTGAGCCATCAGCGCGATGTCTGAGTCATCGGTATAGCTGTTCGTACGCGCTGCCGAGTAGTTCCCCGGCGACTGCGCAAACCACTCTGACGCATTGATGCCGTGACGCAGATGTTGCGCACGGGCAAAGGCAATCTTCAATTCAGCGGCGCGGTCCTGCGAAAACACCGGCAGCGCAAACAGAAGCAAGGCAATCAGCAAACGAAGTCGATACGACACGGTTCATCTCCTGGAGAAAACCATAAACAACCAACAGGAAACAATACTACGGGCCCCGGACCCTGCGCGGCATCGCGCGGGACACGGTTTTGCGCCTTGCTGGATCTTGCCGCGACTAAAAACAAAAGCGGCCCCACGGGGAGCCGCTCTTTACTCAGGAAGGAATCCTGCTCACTTGCTGGCGATGTGTTGCGTTGCGTCCGCCGTAATCGCCTGCTCGTAGGTCACGCGCAAATACTTGTGCGGATTCACGGGCACATTGTGCACGCGCACTTCATAGTGAAGATGCGGTCCGGTCGCACGGCCGGTTTGGCCAACGTATCCGATGATTTGTCCACGGATCACATGCTGGCCCGCAATGACCGCCACGGCGGAGAGATGGCCGTACAGAGTGATCAGATCATGTCCGTGGTCAAGAACCACCTGCCGCCCGTAGCCCGAGCCCATGTTTTCACCGGTCACGTCTCCATCTGCCGCGGCGCGCACTGGCGTACCATAGGGAGCCTCGATATCCATGCCCGGGTGAAACGCACCTTCACCGTTGATTGGATCCTCACGCTCACCGAAGCTCGAGCCGACTTTGCCTTCTACCGGCCAGAGAGAGGGCGCATCCGCTAACTGCGTCCAGTCTCCAAGGAAACTGGACGAGAGTCCGCCCTGCAACGCGCGAGTCACGCGACCAGACATGGCCTGATCGCGAAGTGCATAGAACTGCTCAAAGGTCATCTTTACGTCCGCATTGCTCACGTCGTCTTTCAGCGCAAGACTCGCGGGTGTCGGTGACGGAGCGGCGTTTGCGACCGGTTTGGCAGGAATCACCTTGTGCTGCCGAAGGCCGTACAGTGCGGTCACTTCGCTGGCCAGCGCGCCCAATGACGCGACCTGAACATCGCGATCGTGAGCTACCTGGGCGAGCTGGCTGAAATCCTTGCGCAGTTTCTGATTGTCTTCTCTTACCTGGTTAAATCGCTCCGTCTTGAGAAGCATGCGCGTGTATGAGCCGGCCAGCCCTACGATCGTGAATGCACCCACCAGCGCGGCGGCAACGAAACCATACACGTACTGCACAGGAAGCGGAATCTTCCTTACCCGGCCATCTTCATCTCTGGCAACAAAAAGAATGTAAAAACGCTTTCGCAGCATGATCCTGCCTTCACTTCAACAAATCGCAAGGTGCTACTCACCGCGTAGCCAGTCGACAACCATGAATGCAGGTGCCGGGGGAGCCCCCGCCTCTGATTCGGTACGCCCTGGGCAGAGCGTATCTTCTTGAACGTTCGTTTAGGCTAGCAGCGACCACCCCGGGGGGTCAATAAATGGGGGACGAAAACCCCCTTAAAATTAGCCCTCGGTTCAGCCATGAACTGGCCCAAAGTAATCCACAATTCTCGGCTGCATCGAGTGTTTCCTGTTCGCCGCGGCCGAAATCCACATCCTCCACCCGCATGTCCTATTCTCAATAGGATGCGCGGCGAGAAAAGTGCGTTGATTCCAAAAAGCGCTACCGGCGAATTGGCCCTCATTGATCGAATCCGCCGACGAGCCGCCCGTTCGGGTTCCAGCAGGATCCGACTCGGAATCGGCGATGATTGCGGACTTTTGCGTTTCAAAACCGGCGAAGAAGCAGTCATAACCACCGATCTTTCTATCGAAAACCGCCATTTTCGCCTCGATCTCCACCCTCCCGAGGCTGTTGGCCACCGCGCCCTGGCTCGCGGCCTGAGCGACATCGCGGCTATGGGTTCACGGCCCGTAGCAGCCTTTCTTTCCTTGGGCTTACCCCGAGAACTGTCACGGACCGGGACGCGCAGGCCCGCATGGATCGACCGCTTTCTCGATGGCTTCCTGGCTCTAGCCGCGAAGCACCGTACCCCCCTCGCCGGGGGCGACCTCGCTGAGTCCAGCATTGTGCTGGCAGACATTGTCCTTGTGGGCGTCGCCCCGATGGGCGAAGCTCTGCTGCGATCCGGGGCACGACCCGGAGATCTGATTTATGTGACCGGAAACCTCGGAGGATCCGCGGCCGGGCTGAGAGAAATCCGTGAGCGGTCGACAGGCAAAGGACTATCAAAAAGTCTCCTCGCGAATGTCGCCCCGCATTTCTGGCCCGAGCCGCGTATCCTGCAGGGCCTGTGGCTCCGCCGCCACAGCGTGGCCGCTGCAGCCATCGATATCAGCGATGGCCTCTCAACCGACATTGAGCATCTGTGCGTCGAGTCCGGTGTCTCCGCCGAGATCGATGTACCCGCCCTGCCGCTCTTTCCGGGAGCGACGATGGAAGACGCACTGCATGGCGGAGAGGATTACGAACTGCTCTTCACGGCTCGGCCGAGCGCGAGAGTGCCCCGGCACATTGCGGGTGTGCCAGTCACGCGAATCGGGAAAATCATGAAATCCCGCAAGGGTCACCCCCGGGTGGCTCTTGTCGATGCTGCGGGACACCACGCTCTTCAGCCACATGGCTGGGAACACTTCCGGGATAGCCGGGAACGCGTTAGTTACTAACTTTCCTTGAGATAGCGGATTATTATCGAAGTTGCCATGGATAGCGAAACCGTACGCGTGCGCTTTGCGCCCTCCCCCACCGGACTCCTTCATGTCGGTAATGCGCGAACAGCTCTGTTTAACTGGCTTTTTGCCAGACGCATGGGAGGCAAGTTCGTCCTCCGTATCGAAGACACTGATCTCGAACGCTCAAGAGCAAGCTACGAAAAGCAATTGATTCAGGATCTCGTTTGGCTCGGACTCACCTGGGACGAAGGGCCGAACGAGAACGACCCTGGAGAAAACGGCGACTTCGGCCCATACCGGCAATCGAAGCGTTTCGACCTTTACGCCACGCACACGGCACAACTTCTCGCCGAGGGTAAGGCTTACCGCTGCTTCTGCACACCGGAGGAACTCGAAACCGAGCGCCAACAGGCGATCGCCGAGCAGCGCCCGCAGGTCTACAGCGGCAAATGCCGGAACTTGACCAAGCTGGAAATCAAAGAGCATCTGCTCCGAGGCAGAATGTATTCCGTTCGCCTCCGGATTCCCGACCATCCGATCCGCTTTCACGATATCGTCCGGGGCGATCTCGAATTCGCATCAGAGACTGTCAGCGACCCAATCCTCGTGCGCTCAGCCCAGGGAGGAACCGCTGGTGCAAACCCTGGCGTACCGGTCTATAACTTCGTGGTAACAGTTGATGACGCGCTCATGGGCATCACCCACGTGATTCGAGGGGACGATCACATCGCCAACACTCCCAAGCAGGTGGCGATCTACGAAGCATTCGGCTGGAAGCTACCCGAGTTTGTTCATCTCTCTGCGATCCTCGGGCCTGATCACGAACGGTTTTCCAAGCGTCATGGCGCCACTTCGATGTCGAGCTTCCGTGAGATGGGCTACCTGCCGGAGGCGCTCGACAATCACCTCGCACTGCTGGGCTGGGGCACGGAGGATAGCAAGAATGAGCCCTTCCCGCCTGACCAGCTCGTGCACATCTTCTCTCTGGAGCGCATCTCAGCCGACCCTGCAATCTTCGATTTCGACAATCTGAACGCGCTCAATCGCCACTACATGAAAGCCGCTCCTCCTGCTCGCCTGGCCTCTCTCTGCTGGGACTACTTCGGCGGCCTTCTGCCAGAGAAGGAAGCTGCCTCCGATGCCGTGCTGGTTTGGTTCTTTCACTTGATCTCCTTGTTCGTGCCGTCGGTAAACCGCCTCGGCGAGATTCCCGCAAAGGCAGCCTTCATCTTTCAGATGGATCCCAATCTCGCTCGTGCTGACAACGAGAACGCGGCCATTCTGGAAGCTGAATCGGCACATCTGGTGCTGAATGAACTTGCCAACCGGGTGCGCGCGCATACCGGTCCGGTTTCAGTGTCTGATTTCTCCACATGGTTGAGCGAGATTGAGACCGCGACCAGCGCAGGTGGAAACGAGCTCCACCAGCCGGTGCGCATTGCGTTGACCGGCTCACCCTCCGGACTCGACTTCGACAAGCTCATCCCTGTCATCGAGCAGGGAGCGGAACTGAACGTTGGGATCCCGAGCATTGGGCAAAGGCTGGAATCGTTTCTCGGGGTCTGAGGACCTGCTGCGGTGAACGATATCTTCTGGATTGCCGATACCGGCCTCGCAATCGTCCTGCGACCACGTGGGGACGACTGGCTGGAAAACGATCTCAAACGCATCAGAATGGCCGGCATCGAGACGATTGTCTCTACCGTTGAGACCTGGGAGGCGCGTGCGCTTGGCCTTGCCAACGAAGGCGATATCGCTCAGCGCCTCGGGATGCACTTCATCTCCTATCCCATGCAGGACCGGTCCGTTCCCTTCGATCGGGAAGACTTCACTGACTTCGTCTCCATGCTCGCGAAACGGCTGCGCACCGGAGAAAGAATTGGAGTCCATTGCCGAGGCTGCATCGGCAGGTCAACCGTAGTCGCAGCTTCCACACTGATCAAGCTGGACTGGCCAGCCGAAAACGCGCTTGAAGCAATCGAAAAGGCTCGAGGCTGCTCGGTACCCGACACGGAAGAACAACGCGATTGGATCATCGAGTTCGGAGAGAATCAGTGAACCCTCCGGTCATCGACATCAGCTTTCCCTGCGACTGGCATGCAGATATCCTCCCTGCACGTCCATCGATCCTGCCAGCCCGCCATTTCATCTACCCGCAAGAAGTGGAGGAGGTAGAACGAGGCGCGCTTGAAGTGCTGGTCCGTCCCGCACCCCCCAAAGGCGCTTCGTTCCTGGCAACCTGTGCTCTGGGTTTCCGTGATCCTGCAGTTCCAACGGGAATCTGGTCCACGCCTAACCCTCGGGAGATCTGCGCACTTTCCGGCGGCTATGCATACGTCATCGATACAGCCGCTCCAGAACGCTTCACCATGCTTCCGTATCGACCGGTGCTTCAGGTACACGCAGCCATCGATTCAGGCCTGCTGCTCTTCGTCAGCAATCGCGCCATTCTCGCATGGGGTGCAGATGGCGAAGCGTGGCAATCGCCAAAGCTCTCCGACGAAGGAGTGACGGTTATCGGGATCGCGGGCAATGCGTTGCATGGCCTCGGCTGGACGCTGATCAGTGACAAGGAAACCACCTTCACGCTGGATCTGCACACAGGTGTTCTCACGAGTCCGTAGGTTCACATTGAAGACAATGAAACTACTCGGCACAGTCGAACTGAAAACGGTCGAGCTTCCCGACGAACTCGAGTTCACTGTCGTGCGCGAAGAAAGTCTTTTCGAGAGAGTCGCCTTTCCAGTCTTCGCGCTCGCTGTTCTCGGGTGGTTTTGGCACATCGGCAGTTTGTGGCCGCGAATTCTTGCCGTATTCGCGGCAATATCTACTGCTGCCGCGTACATCGCCAATCGTATTCAGGCAGGTGTAACCAGGCTGCGCGTCACCAGTGACGGAGTTATCGCCGATGGCAACCTCGGCAAGCTCTTCACGACTCACGAACAGATTGGCATAGCTGACATCGACTCTATACGTTATAAGGCTGGCGGAGAGGACGAGATCTGCGGCATCTATGCACGCTACCGCTGGTCTTCGAAACTCTTGCTTCCGCATCTAACCGGAGATCAGGGCAACGAAATCATCGCCAGGATCCATGGCAAGTTCCCTAACATTCCGGTCGAACGATACGCCCCAGTTTCGCTTTCGGATTTTTCCCTCTTCGATCGTGGCGGTCAGATCACTACCCTGGGTCTTTCGGATTCCGGCAATAGCAAAGCAAATCGGGACGGTGATGTTGGCTAGCCTTGCGGTTCCGCGTCGCTCAGCAGATTCACGAGATCCTGCGGCCGATGGCTGTCAACCACAAAATCAACATCAGGCCTGCTTTCACTTGCGAAAGGAGTCGCAAGGATAATCGGCTTGTCCGGACACATTGTCCTGACCTCGGACAACAGATCCGGATCTCTCGCGAGAAGTCGGGCATGCACCATGATCATATCTACGTTTGGGAATCTGTGCAGCAGATCGAGACCGTCCTCGAGAGAGTAAGCAGTCAATACGTTGTGCTTCACGGTTTCCACCACCAACTTCCGCGCTGAGAGGCCTTCGGGCTGTTCTTCTTCCATCATCAAAATGACAAGCTTTTTCAATGGACACATACCCCTGCTTTGAGCAGGTCAATCACTGAACTGGTTGCCGGCGAATTCGACACTTCCTGTCTTTTTCCGGAGCAGCCTCTGGACGCGAGGCGCTAAGCGCAGCATTCTTGGCCTCTTGCGGAAGTTCGAGAGTGAATTCGTACGCAGAATAGACTCCCTCGAAAACCGAATCCCACGACGATGTCGTGGCGTATTTGCGAGCTGCCTTTCGCATCGCGCAGCGCAGTTCATGGTTGTTGATCAATTCTGAAGTGGCATTCGCGAAATCCTCATCCGGCACAATTCGGCCGGTAACGGCGTCGCGAACAATGCTGCACGGGCCGCCATCGGGTGTAACAATCGCAGGAACCCCGCTCGCCAGCGCCTCGAGTACCACGTTGCCGAAAGTGTCAGTGTGGGAAGGAAAGACAAAGAGATCCGTGTTGGCATACGCAACGGCGAGTGCTTCCCCTTTCAGTACGCCCGCAAATTCTGCGCCGGGCAGATTTCGCCGCAGCCACGATTCCTCATCTCCATGACCGACAATCAAGAACCGGAATCGGCCGTGATTCATCTGCTCCAGTTCGCGCTGAATCTGTGGAAGAAGTCTCACATTCTTCTCCACCGATAGCCGGCCCACGTAGCCCAGAATGAAATCTTTGTCATGACAAGGTCGAGTCCTTTTCTCTGGGCGGAAAAGTTGCGAATCCACGCCGCGCGGCATCAGGTAACAGGGCCGCCCCGTTGCATTCGCGAGCCGACTGCACAATTCGCGGTTGGGAGCGAACAGCACCCGCGCAGCCGAGTAGAACCGAGTGGCGACGGCCATTGTGCCGAGCTCGATGATCCCCGCAGCACCCAGAGACCTTGTCTGTGGCAGCACTCGAAGAAGATGCTTGAATCGTCGCCCCGCATATTCGTGTACGTTGGTGTGCCAGCTTGCTGCGAGCGGAAGGTTGTATCGACCCGCAAGTGCAGCTCCCAACAGTCCCACATCGCTCGGACCTGTGATGTGAATCAGGTCCGGCGCGAACTGCAGCAGCGTCTTCTCGACAAGTGGAAGATGGCGAAGCCAGGCGGGGTCGAAGCTGAGGTCCTTCTCCAGCGGAATGGAAACCGCACTGCGCGGCAGCTCAACTGTCCAAAGCTCCTCGTCCTTCTCAACTGCATCTCTGCGTGGTCCAGCGCGCACGCACAGAAATGGCAGATCGCGTTTTCGCGCAAAGGATTCGAAGTGGCGACTGGTGTGGGCAACTCCATTCACCTCGTGAAAAGAGTCCGGGAAAAATGCGACGCGAGGTGCCAGACCGGTCATGAATTCGTTGTCGAAGTTCAGCTCTCTTGCTCGCCCAGGGCAAGGCGAAGTTGGCCTGCATCGTTCCATGCAATGCGCAGGCCGCCCGAAACCGGCCCCGCACCCAACATTTGCACTGACCTGATGACCCATTGGATTGAAATAGGAGCTCGTCCTTTCGGCCAGATCTCGCACAGCGGACGAATCACCCCATACGCATCTGGATGATATGCGCGCTCATCCCACGTTCGCGATCCCTGCGGAAAATCGGGATAGTCGCGAATGGCGTCGAGAGTGGAACGCAGCAGGCGGTGCTTCCATGGCTCAGCGTATTGCGGCATGAAGAGGACATGACTTCTTCGCTGGCGCCTGATCTCATGCACGAACTCCGTGAAGCTTGCCGCGTTGGTTAGGTTGATATTGGCGTTCGCTTCAACCCCGTGCCGATCGCCTCCGCTGATCAGCACCATGTTCCACCGTTCGGCCAGTCTTCGCGTTGCCCGATTTTCCTCCCAGTTTCGCAGGCCGTTCAGTTCGAGCGCATGCAGCCATCCGCCATATTTCTGCAGGAACTCGTTCACTAAGAATTGGTGTTTCTCCGTCCCGACCAGGAAGAGATCCCACATGGGATGGTTGAATACCACCAGCACGTTGGGCTCATCGTTCAGCGCGGCCAGAATCTCTTTGAGACGCGGCTCGTCCGGCTTGGTAGTAAACTCCGCGAGCGTGCGCATCCACTGTTTTGCTCGCCCGCTCGGCAGGTTATGAACGCCGAGATGAAAGTCCTGCAACCCGCCGTAGGGTACGCTCCACTCAACCGACACCGGTATTCGTCGGGCGCTCGGAACACTGCGTAGAAGCATCGGCGCCTCAATATTGTCGTGATCTGTGATGGAAACCATCGAATTGAGACCCAGCTTCTCAATCTGCTTGCTCTCCAGGTCGAAAGCCAGCTTGGGTGTCATCGGTGGTGTCCAGTAACTTGATGCGTAGTCGACGCGCAGGCCGTACTTTTCTTCCGCGCGGCGTTCCAGGCGCATCAGAAAAGGACGAATGACTCCATATTTGGTGCCCAGGTTGGCTAGGAAATCCAGCGTCTCCCTCGACTGGTTGGTGTGACTATGCAGTGAGACACCGGCCTTGAATCCCTTGAATGAACTCTGGTCGCGCCACAGGTACGAAACGGTCGCATTGGCCATTTCTCCTCCTCTTCCGCGATCTGGACCATGGGATTGCTTACAATCCAGTATCTTGGCGCAACCGTCAACAAGATGTTAAGAGGAGAAAAATTGCACATCAATTAGTGCACAGTACCAACACGGTAAAAGGCATGTTCTAAACGTCTGATTCCATTGATATACAACCTTCCAGTTGCAGATAGAGCAACCGGAAAGTTGCCTTTGTAAGCTGGTCGTTATCGGCTCATTTTGGCCATCTCTGGACCCAGAAAATCTTCGAATGTAGTGCCTGGCAGAACGTCATGAAACGCCTGCTCCGCCGCCGCATTCGCTTCGGGTATCAGATAATTCTCCGTCAAGCCGGTCCGCAGAACTTCAAATGCGTCTTCGGGCGTATCGGCATACTGGAAGAGCTCAATATCTTTCGGCGAAATGGCCCCGGTATCGACCAGCGCATCGAGGTTGAACACCTTCTTCCAGTAGTCGGATCCGTAAACCACAACCGTGATCTTCTTTGCCAGCTTGTGAGTTTGCGCGAGCGTAAGGATCTCGAACATCTCATCCAGAGTTCCGAATCCACCGGGAAACACAACCAGGGCCTTGGCCAGGTACGCAAACCACAGCTTCCGCATGAAAAAGTAGTGAAACTCAAAATTCAGGGATGGCGTGATATACGGATTCGGTGCCTGCTCGAAGGGGAGGCGAATGTTCATTCCGATCGTCTTTCCACCCGCCTCATGTGCGCCGCGATTCGCAGCCTCCATGATGCCGGGTCCACCTCCCGACGTAACCACAAAACGATGCCTGCGCGACGGAATTTTGCCCGCCCAGCGCGTCAGCATTTGTGCCAGGCGTCGCGCGTCCTCATAGTAGCGGGCCATCGCCACCGCAGCCACCGCGCGCTTCCGCTGCAAGTCCGTTGCCTTGCCGGCGGCGATGTCGGGAACGCTGGCCGGCTGTTCCTCGCTGGGAGCAGCATGACGCGAGCCGGTATTGTCGAGCAATTCAAGAGCGTGGTCGGCTTCTTCACGGCCGCGGAATCGAGCGGAACCAAAAAACACAACCGTATCCTGGATATGCTCGCGCCGAAACCGTGCCAGCGGCTCCATGTATTCGGCAACGATACGAATCAGGCGTCCATCCGGTCCATTCAGGAACGCCGGATTCTCATAAGCCAGCGGCGCAATGGGCAGAGGTGGCGGAACTCCGTCTGATTGAATAGCCGAGACCGGCAATGGCCCTTCGGCACTCGGACCGAGGCTCTCGCCCTCCGGCTGCGTACCGGGCGTGGTCTCTGCCCGATCCTTGTTCCCTGATCCCTGTCCCCTCTTCCCTGATCTCTGTTCCCTGTCGTCCATCGCCTTACTCGTTTCGATGCCGGATCGCATCCTGTAGCGCAATCCATATATTCAACAGTCCGAGTCCCGAGATGATTCCGCGTACTGCGCCATTTGCCGCGTAGATGGCGAGCGTGGGGTAGCGCACGAACAGCGGATTCTGATCCCAGAACAGCTGCGACCACGGGGCATAACATATGGCGAGGCCAATGTACATCCTCAGCAATACGCGCAGATAGAGCTCCGTGCGCACCAGCCAATGCGGGATGCGCTGCTGAGGAGTTCCGGCCGAGGGCTGCTCAGTGGGCTGGGGGCTCTCCCCAGACCTCATCATCGCCCCGGACGAAGAAGCCGGGCTCGCGGGAATGCTGGGTGACGTAAATTCCGGCTGGTGTGACATTCTCCAGGGCCTGTAGCGCGTTCCACATTCGATGAAACGAGCTCAATAAACGCTGCCCCCGAATCGATGCCATAAACCAGCTCAGGGACGCCGTAATGCAACGGTAACACAGTGAGCGCAGCCTTTCTCTTCCAGCAACTTACCGCCTTTGGTACTGTCGATTGCCGCTCCGGACGAACAGGCGTATCTTGTTCGTGTGCGCGGATCTCGTCTGCCTGGGAGTCTGCTATGAAACGTGCCGCCCTTACCGTCGCCCTCCTCCTCACTTCATTGAGCTTAGCTGCTCAGAGTAATGCCAAACCTCAAACCCTGACTCTCTATCGCCTGCCCAACTTAGTGGCGGGAACTTGCCCCATCGACATGCACGCTAACCAGGGCGTATGGGATCACACCCTGAAGATTCGCGAAGGCGACAAGGAGCGCGTTCCTCAACCGTTTGGCCAGAGAATTTCGCTCACGCTGAAAGATCCGCGCCACG
>Ga0335080_10004774_pt1 | contig 13824 bp, 8 predicted proteins | sample Lox_Sample_34_FD_206720 | JGI IMG/M metagenome (GOLD analysis project Ga0335080, IMG submission 206720) | Soil microbial communities from Loxahatchee National Wildlife Refuge, Florida, United States - Lox_Sample_3.4 | ecosystem: Environmental > Terrestrial > Soil > Wetlands | place: USA: Florida... | reverse complement strand
TTGGGCAAACGTGGCGGAGAACGCCAAGCATCGGGAGGAGTTTCGGATCTTCGAGATAGGGCTGGAGATTTGGCCCGGGCAGCCCGGCAACCTGCCCCACGAGATTCCCCATCTGGTGGCGGCGATATACACCCGGGACGGTGACGCCGCGGCAGGGCTGTTCGAAGTCAAACGCGTGGCGGAGTGCTTGCTGCCCGGCGTTGAGGCAGTACCGACCGGCGGGCAGCCATACGAGCATCCCGCTCGCGTCGCCAACTTGCTTTGGAAGCGTGCGCCCGTGGGTCGCCTCTTCGAACTTCATCCGAAGCTTCTGAAAGCCGGCCGCGCTGCCGTGCTCGATATCAACCTGCATGCCATCGAAGTGACGCGTGAGATCAAATACACGCCCATCCGGCGCTTCCCTTCCAGCGCGTTCGATCTTTCCGTCATCACCGCCGCCCGCGAGACCGCCGGCAACCTGGAAAAGCGGATCACCGGGTTCGCCGGACCGCTGCTGGACAGCGTCGAATACGTGCGTCAGTACGCGGGCCCCCCGCTCGCCGCGGACCAGAAGAGCGTGAGCTTCCGTGTGACCGTCGGCTCGCCGGAGCGTACGCTGTCCAGCGACGAGATTGCCGCGATCCGCGCGGGCATCATCGCGCGCATGCGCGAGCTCGGCTACGATTTCCGCGAATGAGCACGCGCCGCACCATGCCCGGCGGCTGGGTCGAGCGTAAGCGCGGCCTCTGCCGATGGTGCGGCATCGAAGTGCCCAAGGGCCGCTTCACCTTTTGTAGCCCGGATTGCGTCCATGAGTGGAAGCTGCGGACCGATCCGGGGTATCTGCGCGAGCAGGTCTTCGCCCGAGATCGCGGCGTGTGCGCCCTGTGCGGCCTCGATACCGAGGCGCTCCGCCGGGACAAGCGCAAGCTGGATTTCAAGGCCCGCCGCCAATTCGAAAAAGAGTGGGGCCATCGCCGGTGCCTCTGGGACGCCGATCACATCGTGCCGGTGTTCCAGGGCGGAGGGGAGTGCGACCTGGCAAACATGCGCACCTTGTGCCTGCGCTGCCACCGGGCCCGCCACTCGGCTAGCCTGGCACCTGCCCGATCTACCGATGTGCCCCGGGGGCCGGCTGCCTCATCCTGAAATCACAGGAGGCAGTCATGTCCACCCAATTGGCCGCGCTTTCCAACGAGCTTGCCGCGGCCGTCAAACAAGCCGAACCCCACGTAGTGGCGGTTCACGCCCGCCCGCGATTTTCGTCCAGCGGCATGTTCTGGAAGCCCGGCGTCATCGTCACCGCCGAGCACACCATCCGGCGTGAAGAAGAGATCACCGTCACTTTGCCCGATGGCCATACGGTTCCCGCAACCCTCGCCGGCTCTGACGCGGGCACCGACATCGCGGTTCTCAAGGTAGAGGCGGGACCGGCACGTCCGCCGCATGCCGCCGCGCCCGCGCCGGGCACGCTCGCCCTCGCCATCGGGCGCAGCGAAGAATCCGGCGTCAACGCCAGCCTCGGCATCATCAGCGCGTGCAGCGGCGAGTGGCGCACCTGGCGCGGGGGCCAGCTCGATCGCTACATCCGGCTCGACCTCAACGTCTTTCCCACCAGCGACGGTGGCGCCGTCATCAACACCGCCGGAGAGCTGATCGGCGTCGCGACAACTGCGCTCTCGCGCATCGCCGGGCTGGCGATCCCCACCGCCACCATCGAACGGGTTGCGGAGCAGATCCTCACGCGCGGGCACGTGGCGCGCGCCTACATCGGCGTCGGCCTGCAACCGGTCGAGCTTCCGGAACATCACAAAGGTCTGATCGTTCTTTCTCTTGAAGCCGGCGGGCCCGCGGCAAAAGCGGGCGTGCTCGTCGGCGACATTTTCGTGGCGGTCGGCGGACGCGCGGTTGCCGAGACGGAAGACCTGCAAGGCGCCCTGGAATCGACCGCTCCGGGACAAATCGTCGAGGCCGATGTTCTGCGCGGCGGCGACGCCCGGAAGATCAAAATCACGGTGGGGGAGCGGCCCCGGAGGGGTTGACCATGCACGCGTTCGGAGAAATCGCTGAGAAGCTCAGGCGTTCGACCGTCCAGGTGCACACCTTCGGCCGCCGCCACGGTGGTAACGGCAGCGGCGTGATCTGGTCCGCCGACGGCCTGATCCTGACCAACGCCCACGTAACGCGCGGTCCCGAGGCTGAAGTCGAGCTTTGGGACGGGCGGCGATTTCCCGCGCGGCTCGCGGCACGCGATCCGCGCCGTGACCTGGCGGCTCTGCGCATCGACGCTCCTTCGCTGGATCCGGCAGTGCCGGGCGATTCGCGCACGCTCCGGCCGGGAGAATTGGTGATCGCGGTGGGCAGCCCGCTGGGATTCGCCGGCGCGCTCTCCACCGGGATTGTCCATTCGATCGGCAAGCAGTGGATTTACGCCGACGTGCGCCTCGCGCCGGGCAACTCCGGCGGTCCGCTGGCCGATGCCAACGGCCGCGTGGTCGGCATCAACACTGCGGTGGTGAATGGCCTCGGCGCGGCGATTCCCAGCGCCACCGCGCTGGATTTCGTGCGCAACGGCGCGCGCCCCGCGCTGGGAGTGTCGCTGCGGCCGGTCCACCTGGGCCTGCAAATCCTCGAGCTCGACCCCGACGGCCCGGCCGGCCTCGCCGGATTGCGCGCCGGAGACGTGCTGCTTGGCCGCCTGGAAGACCTGCATGCGGCGCTCGATGCAGGCGGCCAGACGATACGGGTGCGCTTCCTGCGCGACGAACTTCGGCGGGTGCGCGAAACCGTAGTCCGGCTCGCGGCGCGCGCCGAGGCCGCCGCGTGATTCGCGTCCAAGTCTCGGCGCCGGCCGCGGTGCTGAAGGCCGGCTTGGAGGCCGTGGTTGCAGGGGCGCCCGGCCTCACGCTCGCCGGCTCGCATCCGGACGTGCTGCTCACTTCGATCGCGCCCGGCGATCTGCATGGATCGTCCGCCCCACTGGTCCTGGTCGGCGATGCGGATTGGTCGGCGGACCTCCTTCGGTTGGGCGTGCGCGCCATTCTACCCCCGGATGCCTCCGCCGCGGAGATCGTGGCCGCGGTGGAATCTGCCGCCGCCGGCCTGGCCGTGATCGAACCATCGGAACTCGAGTCCTTCTTGTCCGAGTCCCCCATGCAACCCGCCTCAGGGCCGGATCCGCTCACTGCCCGCGAGCTCGAGGTGCTGCGCATGTTGGCCGAGGGCGCCGCCAACAAGGCGATTGCGTGGCAGCTCAAGATCAGCGAGCACACCGTGAAATTTCACGTGGCGCAGATTCTGGCCAAGCTGGGCGCGGGAACCCGTACGGAAGCCGTCACCACAGGCATTCGCAAGGGTCTGATCATGGTCTAGCACCACCGTGTGACACTAAAACCCCGTGGGGCCGGCTTCAGCCGGCGCCGGACTTTCAGTCCGGCGAAACGATCGCCCATCAATACTGGCGCGCAGTAGTGCTAGAAGGTCTGGTGGCGCGACGCCGCCACGCTCTGGACTCTGGCCAGGCCGGAGCGCGCTTCGCTGCTGTAAGGATAGATGTTCAGGGATTCGCGGTACTCGCGCTCCGCTTCATATGTGTCGCCTTTGGACTCGTACCAGAGACCTAGAGCGCTGTGGGCGTCCGAATTGTGAGGTCCAAGCTGAGCGGCCATGTGCAGCGCGGTGCCGGCAGCTTCCGTCTTGCCCATTTCGCCATAAAGCAGGCCAATCAACTGGTAGACGGACGAGTTGGGAAGCAGTGCGGCGGCCCGTTCCAGACGATACAAAGCGTCCTCGCGTCGGCCCTGACACTCGAGGACCTTGCCCCACGCCAGTTGAATCGCGTAATCGCGCGGCATCAATCCCTCGCCGCGCTCCAGGTAGGGAACCGCAGCCGCACAGTGATTGGCGGCAATCAGGCTCTCGGCCAGCCCCAGGAAAGGCCTGCCCTTGCTCCTCGACTCCTGCGCCGCCCCGGCCCATATCTCCTCGGGTCTGCCCCAGTGCTCGTTCCGCTGGTAGCACAATACCGCGAACATAGTCAGCACCGCCGCTACCAGCGAAACGGAGCCCGCCGACCACCGGGCGTGCTTCGCAATCTCGCAGGCGATCAGGATGAGACCTGCGATCGCCAGGTAGAGGCGCCGCTCGACCAGCGTGTCCGCGATCGGAATCACCGAAGATGTCGGCGCCAGCAGGATGAGAAACAGGAGAAGCCCGAAGCACGCCAGCGGATAGCGCCGGCGGAGTAGCACCGCGATTAGTACGATCGCGGCCAGCAGGACGACATAGTAAATGGCGCCGTAGCTCGTGATGGTGCGTGAAACGGGAAAATCGTGATCGACGGACTGGCCGAGAGGTAAAGCGGCCAGGCGAACATAGGTGAAAATCGCTCGCGCTTGTGTAAATGCGTACTGATACCAGGTAAGTTCCTTAATGGAAAATCCGGCAGTCTCCGCGCCGGCGAGTACATGCGCAACCCAGAGTAACGCCGCGGCGCATCCGGGAATCATCAGGAAATATATCCGCCGGTTCCGTCGCACACCATCGAATGAGAAAGGGCGCGGCCAGCAGACATCGGTGAGGAACAGCAATCCGGCAAGTGCGGCGGCATTCTCCTTTGTGGCGACCGCCAGGGCGAGCAGGGCCAGAACAGCCGCGGAGCGGCGCCAGGTGATTGGCGCGGAATACCCGCCGAGGTACACGGCATACGCCGACAACATGAACAGTGCTGCCAGGCTTTCTGAACGGCCGGCGACATAGCTTACAGATTCCGTGGCCAGAGGATGAATGAGGAACACGGCGGCGCCGAGAATGGCCCCGGTGTAACGTGTCCTGCGCAACCAGCCCGCCAAACCCAGGATGTGAAACAGCACCACGAAAACCAGGCACGTGTTACAGACGTGAATCAAAAGATTGGTGACGTGGTAACCGTAGGGATTCCTTCCGGAGATGCTGTAATTGACCCAGTAGGTGAACATCAATACCGGGCGCACACCATTTACCCATGCCTGTAGCGCCCCGTCACGGATTCCCTGGCGAAACGGGAGGGCATCGTCATCGAAAATGAACTTTCCGTGAAGCGCCGGGGCGTACAATGCGGCGCCGATCACGGCCGCTGCCAGAAAGAGCCACACGACGTGAGTCGCGGCCAGGCGTTGATACGACGCATCCGGCTTGCCCGGTTCCGATTCCCTCTTATGGTGGCGCATACCTTCGGGGGAGTCCCAGAGTAGCAGCATCGCGCACGCGTATTCGGTGCGAAAACATGCTGAACAGCGTCGCTCGTGTCAAATGACCGTGAGTCCCGGCACGAAGCAAAGTGTTGGGAAAAAAGACGGCCCGCCCCACGCGGTGGAAGGCGGGCCGTAAGGGAAGAATGTCTGATCCCGTCACGACGGCGGTATCTGCCCAGTACGCGCGATTCCACGGAAAACGGGGCCACCCCGCCTGGGATTTCTGGCTCCCCGCGTATTGACGATAAAATGAGCCGGAAAGAGAACCCGATGCACGATTCTCCCGGCGACGTGACCCTTTTGCTGGCCGAAATGAAGCGCGGCAACAGCGAAGCGCTGCCGAAACTCATCCCGCTCGTGTATCACGAGCTCAAACGCCTGGCCGCGCACTTCCTTCGCGATGAGCGCGAGGGGCACACCCTCCAGCCCACTGCCCTGGTGCACGAGGCCTATTTGCGGCTGGCCGGCCAGAAAGCCGCCTTCCAAAATCGCGCGCAGTTCATGGGCGTGGCCGCGCAGTTGATGCGCCGCATCCTGGTGGACTACGCCCGCCAGCGCGTCACCGCCAAGCGCGGCAGCGGCGAACGGCCCCTCGACATCTCCACCTGCGAAATCGGGGGCGGCGTCGAACAATCGGAGGAGATGCTGGCCGTGGACGAAGCGCTCGAACGGCTGGCGGCAATGGACGCCCAACAGGCCCGTGTCGTCGAGATGCGCTATTTCGGCGGGATGACGGTGGAGGAGACGGCGGACGCCTTGGACATCGCGCCGCGCACCGTGAAACGCGAATGGGCCATGGCAAAGGCCTGGTTGCGTGTGGAGATTTCAAGCAAGGCCGGGCAATGACACCAGAACGCTGGGCGCGGATCAAGGAGGTCTTCGGTTCCGCGCTGGAGCTGCCCGAAGAACAGCGGGCCGCATTCGTCAAGCAGAGCTGCGGCTCCGATGAGAGCCTCCGCCGCCAAATCGAGCAGCTCCTGGAGGCGGAGCAGGGGCCGCTGGAAAACCCGGTGCTGGACGCCATCGCGCAGCAGGTGCCCGTCGAGCTGGCGCGCGGCGAAATGCTGGGCCCCTACCGCGTCGAAACCAGGATCGGCCAGGGCGGCATGGGCGTGGTCTACCGGGCGTGGGACACGCGCCTCGACCGCCGCATCGCGCTCAAGGTGCTGCGCCCGGACCAGGTGAACGATCCCGTGCACCGCCAGCGCCTGGTGCGCGAGGCGCGCGCGGCCTCTGCCCTGATTCATCCCAACATCGTGACCGTGCACGATATCGGCAGCGACCGCAATATCGACTTCATCGCCATGGAGCACATCGACGGCCGCCCGCTCAACCAGATGATTCCCGCCGCCGGCCTGCCGCCGAAACAGGCGCTCGCTTATTCCATCCAGATCGCCGGGGCGTTGGCCGGCGCTCACGCTTCCGGTGTGGTGCATCGCGATCTCAAGCCCGGCAACGTCATGGTGACCCGCGAAGGCCTGGTGAAGCTGCTGGATTTCGGACTGGCGCGCCGGAGCCGCCGCGACGCCGACGGTTCCGGGACGCTCACTCTGAACACCGAAATCGCGGGCACGCCGCAGTACATGTCTCCGGAGCAGATCCGCGGCGAAGACATCGATCACCGCTCGGATGTGTTCGCCTTCGGCGCCATGCTCTACCGCATGCTGGCCGGGCGCGACCTCTTCGACCGTGGGTCGGCCGTGGAGACGATGAATGCGGTCCTCACCGCCGATGCGGCCGAGTTGTGCCAGAACGGGCCCGCGCTGCCCGACGCCCTGGAAAGCGTCATCCTCCACTGCCTCGAAAAGGCCCCGCAGGACCGCTTTCAGTCGGCACAGGACCTGGGTTACGCTCTGGAGGCCTGCGCGGCGCCGATGGGGCCGGTGTCCGTGCCGGCCGCCCCGGCGCGCTGGCAGCGCCACGGCGGGTGGATCGCCGCGATCCTGGCGTCGTGGGCGCTGGGAATGCTTCTCGCATATCTGTTCTGGGGCGGGCATCGCGCGCACCCGTCCGTCGACGGACGCGTCTTCTCGCAGATCACCAACGATGCAGGCGCCGAGTTGTTCCCGAGCCTCTCGCCCGATGGCCGCAGCGTGGTATTCGCGGGCAAGGCGAGCGGCAATTGGGATATCTACCTGCAACAGGTGGGCGCCGCGGAGGGCGTGAATCTGACCCAGGATTCGGGCGCGGACGAGACGCAGCCGGCCTTTTCTCCCGACGGCCGCACCATCGCGTTCCGCTCCGAGCGGGACGGCGGCGGAATCTTCGTGATGCGCTCCGATGGCACAGCCGTCCGGCGGGTCACGGACTCGGGCTACAACCCGGCCTGGTCGCCCGACGGCCGCCAGATTGTGTACGCGGAGGAGAGCATCACACGCCCCGAAGACCGTTCGGGGAGAGTGAGCCGCATCTGGGTGGTTGACCTCGCCGGCGGCCGCAAGCGCCTCCTGATCAAAGACGACGGGGTTCAGCCGCAATGGTCTCCGAACGGCCAGTTCATCGTGTACTGGGCCATCGATCTGGATGGCGACCGCGACCTGTGGACGGTGCGCGCAGCCGGCGGCGCACCCGCCCGGCTCACCCGCGACCGGTGGCTGGATTGGAATCCGGTGTGGTCGCCCGATGGGAATTGGGTCTATTTCTGCAGCAACCGCGGCGGCAGCATGGGAATCTGGCGGATCCCGATGAAGGAGAGCACCGGCGAAGTGCGCGGCGCGCCGGAAGCCATCCGCGCTCCGGCGGACTACACGTCGCACCTCAGCTTCTCGCGCGACGGCAGGCACCTTTCCTACGTGCAGCAGAGCACCACCGGGCGCCTCGACGTGGTGCGCTTCGACCCCGCGCGCGAGGTCCTGGTGAGCGAGCCCAAGGAAATCCTGCAGAGCGCCAAAGGAGCCTCGCGGCCGTCGCTTTCGCCGGACGGGAAATGGCTGGCCTACAACTCCACCGAACAGGAGGAATGCCTGCTGGTCGCGGGCGCGGACGGATCGGGTGTCCGGCAACTGACCAACGCGGAGTACCGCAGCCGCGGACCGCGCTGGTCGCCGGATGGCAGGCAGATCGCGTTCTTCTCCACGCGCAGCGGCGAGTGGGAGATCTGGACCACGGATCCGAGCGGAGCAGAGTCCCGCCAGTTGACCAATCTGGCCGGAAACAATGTGGCATGGCCCGTCTGGTCGGCGGACGGAAAACACCTGGCATACACGCTATTCGGCTTGAACACGTTTCTGATCGAGGCGGACAAAGCGTGGAGCGCGCAGACTCCCGAAAAATTGCCGCCCTTCCCGGACGACGGGCAGGTCTTCAGCGCATGGAACTGGTCGCCCGACGGAAAAATGATCGCGGGCTTTCTGGACCGCGACAACGGAATCGCCATCTATACGCCCGCCTCCAGGAGTTTTCGAAAGGTGACGGAGCGCGGCGCCGATCCGGTCTGGCTGAGCGACAACCGGCGGCTGCTGTATCTGGACCAAGGCAAGATCCACCTGGTTGAGCTGGCGTCGGGAAGCACGCGCGAACTGGTCTCTGCAGCGCCCGAAGAAGTCGCCCGCCGCGGATTCGCGGTGAGCCCTGACGATTCGCGAATCTACTTCAGCGTCAGCACGACCGAGGCGGACGTGTGGACGGTAGAGTTCCAGCGATAGCGCGCCCCGCTTACCAGTGAATCCGCAATCCGAATGACATGGTGCGCGGCGAATTGATCTGGCCGCCGTTCGGATTGTTCGTTCCCAGGACGCCGAAGTCCTGCGGGTCGCTGATGTCCAGGTACGGATCCGCCAGTTGGGTGTGATTCAGCAGGTTGTAGAACTGGAAGATGAGCTGCGCGCCGACGCGCCCCTCTTTCCAGATGCCGATGTCCTTCGTGACCGTGGCGTCCAGGTTCCAGGTCGGCATGCCGCGGATGTTGCCGCCGTTGCCGCAGCTCGTGTCGTATCCGAGAATGCAGGGCCGGAACTGGTTGTAGACCTGGTCCGGATTCTTGAACATGTTGATGTTGTTGCCGCCATTGGTTCCGTTGGAGTTGACGCCCGCCCCGCTGGCGCTGGTCGAGACATTCAGGTTGTAGTTGGCCGAATTCCCGCCGGTGAACTTCGACGCCAGCACCGCGCCGTCCAGCATCTGGGCGCCGTTGCCGTTGGTGCTGCCGGTGGCGGGATTCAGCTCGCCGAACGACTCGGTGGCGCCATTGAGGTTGTAGACGCCCATAACCGCGCCGCTCTGCGCGGTAAAGATCGGCGAGACGATCCAGCCCCCCAACAGGTGCCCCGCCACGCCCTTCTGGCTCTTGTAGAAAGGCGACTGCCAATATATAGAAAGGTTGTACAGAAACTTGTAGTCGAAGAACTGCGGCCCGTAGTTGGCACTGATGTGCCACGGGTCGAGCACGCTGTAGGAGCTCGTCGCCTGCGATGAGTTGCCGGTGCCGAGCGCCCTGCCCCACGTGAAATTCGATCGCGCCGTCACGCCCTTGAAATCTCGGAGCGTAAACGACAGGTAAGTCGCGTTGTAGTTGCCATAGCCCTTGGAAGTGTCGAAATATACCGCCGAAAGCTGGCCGGCGGGAATCGCCGCCGAGGGAGTGCTCGGCATGGTCCGGCCCAGAGTCCATGAAGAGGCCGCATTCAACGCGGCCCAGAGCTGGTATACGTTCTGGTTCGCGATGAAGCTGTTCATCGTGCCGTTGTTGGCGACCGCCGCGGTGCAGCTCGAGAATCCTTTGCAGAAGGAAGAACCGGCTCCGCCCAGAGCATTTTCGAAGAACGCTTGCGGCGCCACCGAAACTTGCCCCGAGCCGGCGGCAGACACCGCCCAGTACGTGTTGGCGAAAGCCGACGCGAAGCTCTGGCCGCCCAGCGTGGTCATGTAAGGAACGGCATCCAGGTCGATCTGCTGCCACTCGTTGCGGATGATGCGGCCGATATAGCCAACCTCGATGATGGCGTGCGACGAAACTTCCCGCTGGATGCTGACATTGAAGTTATCCGTTCGTGCCGGCCGGAAGTTGGCATCCAGCACCGAGCCGGAACCCGAAGCGGCATTTCCTCCCACGCCCGGGATATATGGCTGCGGCAGCGTCTGGGAAACGGCCGGCAGCGGCGCGGACATCCCGTCGGCGCCGATCCGAAACGCCGTGGTGGGATCCACGCCGCCATTCCCCAGGCACTGGCCCGTCTTGCTGGCGCCGATGCACGATACCGCCTGCCCGAGGCCGGTTCCCAGGAGCGGAACTAGCACCAGGCCGACACCGTTCAACCGGCTGAAGATGCGGCCATAGCCGGCGCGGACCACGGTCTTCCCATTGCCCAGCACCTTGCCCAGGATGCCATCGTAACCGTGCGGATTCCATGCCGCGGCCACATGCGGGCTTACTCCGCCGTAGAACGGGTTGTACGGGTATTTGGTGTCGGCGCCGGTCACGTTTCTCACGGTCGCCCACGCGACCGTCGGATTGTAGACCTGCCCCTGCAATGCAGCCGACTGGCGGGAGTTGAGGTAGTCGGTCACGTTGATCGGGTGGCCGCTCGTGTCGGTTAACTCCACCTGTTTCCCGTTCAGCTCGTACGGCGGCATTTCTATCGTGTACCCGATGCCGTAAGTCAGGGTCACGCTGGGCTTGAGGTGCCACGTGTCTGAGAAATAGACGTTGTACGAGGGAATGATGCTCTGGTCGTACATATACGAGCCGGGCGGCTGGATCTGCAGTTGCGCGCCGCTGCGCGTGTACAGGTCCTGCGGCTGGCTGACGATTCCCAGCACCTCCGAATACAACCTGTTCCAGTTGGTGATTTGGCTGGTGGGTACGGCGACGGGGCGATAGTCCGATGGGTAAGTGACGCCGGGACCGTTGGTGATCTGATACACCGGCGCGTTCATGATGCCCTGGCCGTTATCGTTGCGCAGGTGGTAATTGTAGTTTCGCTGATACTGTCCGCCGAACGTGATCAGGTGGTTGCCCCTGATCTTCGTGACATCGTCGCGGATCATCTTGTCCTGGCCGTCCCAGAAGCGTTGGCGCACGCTCTGCGTGTTTACGTTGTATGGGATCAGCGCAGCGGCGGTTTCCCCACCGATTTCCAGGGCGCCCCCCAGCCCGGGCAACTGCGGCGGAGCTGCCGCCGTTCCCCACTGCCAGAAGTTGCGCAGGTAGCTGAACCGGAAATCGTTGGTCATGGTGGGACTGATGTTGGTGGTCAGTCCCGCCACCCAATAGCTCGGCACTTGTGGACGCACCGCGAGCGCGGCCGGCGTGCCCAGCGTATCTCCGGGCAGCGCGCCGCCGATGTCCACCTGCTGGGTTCCCAGTTTCTTGAAGTGGTACTGGCGGTAGCTCGTCATGAACCGGTTCTTGGAATTGAAGTCGTGGTCGATCCGTGCCACATACTGGTCGGACTTGATGGGCAGGGCCGCGACACCCTGAAAGTTCTGCGTATTGTAATGGTCGCCGCCTGTACCCGTGTTGGGCAGCGGCATGTACTTCGACCAGAGCTGGTTGACGATGGGATTGAAGCCCAGCCCTCGCGGATCGCAGGAGCCATTGGGACAAGTCGCCACTGGATAGGTGACGCCGTTGACAGTCACCGGTGAGTTATTGAGGTTGTAGGGAACATATCCGGCCGAGCCTTCGTTGATGAAGATCACGCCGGCGCGCAGGGTAGCGGTCGGCACCGCGCGCGTGTAAATCGCCGACTGCGGGAACCGAAAGCCTTCATAGTTGAAGAATGCATACCATTTGCCGCCCAGAAAATTCTTGGGGATGATCGGTCCGCCGATCGCCGTCCCGAAACGGTTGCTGTGCGTCACCGGCAGCGGTGTATAGGAAAGATTGCCCGAGGGAGTGTGGTTGTTGTCCCAGGAGTTGGCCGCCCCCACATTCGAAGCGAAGTAATATTCGTAAGCCGAGCCGTGGATGCTGTTGGTGCCGCGCTTGGTCACCATCTGCACCTGGCTGCCGGACGACCCGTTGAAGTCCGCGGTCTGCCCGCTGGTGGCCACCTTGAACTCTTCGATGCTCTCCACCGGCGTCGGCATCACGCCCGAAGGAGACCCCGCGCCGGCAGTGGGCACGTTGTTCGTGAAGCTGCCGGTGTAGTCCATCATGGAGCCGTCCATGTCGTTGGAGTTGTTGCCTCCGTCCAGTTGGAAGGTGTTCTGGTCGTACATCGCCCCGGCGACGCTTCCGCCGGGCGTGACCCCGGGCTGTAACACCGCAAATGTGGCGGCATCGCGGCCGATGTTGGGCAGAAAGATCAGCGATTGGCCGGTGATAGTCTGGCCGACCGTCGCGTTCGTGACCTGCAACTCGGCCCCGGCGGCGGCGCTGACTTCGATGGTTGTCGTCGTCGAGCCCACCTCCATCCGCGCGTTGATGGTCAACACCTGGCCGACGTCAACCTTCTGCGCGGTGATGTGGAACGTCGCAAATCCCGGCTTGCTGATGTCGATGTTGTAACTCCCCGGCGGCACGTCCACAAAAATGTAGCGCCCGGCCTCGTTACTGACTTTCCTTTGGGAAATATTAGTCGAAAGGTCGGTCATCTTGACCTCGGCCCCGGCAATGACGGCCCCTTGCTGATCGGTTACCTGGCCGGAAACAGTACCAGTCGCCACAGCTTGCGACCATCCCGGAACCGATGCCAGGAAAAACAGGGCCGCGCACAAAGATACACTAAGCCCGCCTGATGTGTGCTGCCTCACAGTATCCCTCCTAACTCTCGTCTCGAAGTTGAATTAACCCTCGATTAACGCTGCCTAATGGCCGGAAGTTTACGGCTGTTTCAATACGGTGTCAACAGTTTTGTGACACCCACGATGAGGAGGAGTTGCGAAACGTTAGAGCTAGTACCCTCGCGATGCGCTATCGTAATTCTTCTATGAATCGGCGGGCGGTGGTCTTCGGGGCCGCGGGACAGCTCGGGATCGAGCTGGCACGCGAGCTGAAGGAACGGCGTTACGCCGTCATGGCATGGGACCGGTCGCAGGTCGATATTACGGATCCGGCGGCGGTGGAGGGCGCGCTCGCCGGCTATGACGCCGAAGTGGTTTTCAATGCAGCCGCCTACAACCAGGTGGATGTGGCGGAAAAGGAGCCGCAAGCCGCCTTCCTGGTCAACGCGCTGGCCGTGCGCAACCTCGCTCTGGGGTGCCGGGGCGTGGATGCGCAACTGGTCCACTTCTCCACCGATTACGTGTTCGATGGACAGGCGCGGCAGCCCTACGTCGAGGAAGACATGCCGCGGCCCCTGGGAGCCTACGCGGTGTCCAAGCTGGCCGGTGAGCTGTATGCGCGGGCGTACCTCGACAGTGCGCTGGTGGTGCGGACATCCGGGGTGTTCGGTCCGGGCGGGCTGGGAACCGCCCGCGGAAATTTCGTCGAGCTGATGCTGCGCCTGGCTGCGGCATCCAACCCGATCCGCGTGGTGGAGGACCACGTAGCCTCGCCCACATTCGCACCGCTGCTGGCCGCCCGGACCCTCGACCTCGTGGAGGCGGGCTTGTCGGGCATTTATCACGTCGGCGGCGGATTCCCGATTTCGTGGTTCGAGTTTGCCCGGCTGATTTTCCAGGCCGCCGTGGTTAAGGCCAGGCTTGTCGCCACCAACGAGCGCGAGTATCG
>Ga0335080_10004773_pt1 | contig 13829 bp, 7 predicted proteins | sample Lox_Sample_34_FD_206720 | JGI IMG/M metagenome (GOLD analysis project Ga0335080, IMG submission 206720) | Soil microbial communities from Loxahatchee National Wildlife Refuge, Florida, United States - Lox_Sample_3.4 | ecosystem: Environmental > Terrestrial > Soil > Wetlands | place: USA: Florida... | reverse complement strand
GCAAAAAGCTCCTGGAGATGACCGGCTGGGATCAGGCCGTTCCGAACCACAAAGACGGCACCGCTGACCTCAACAACGATCGCCGCCCTGCTGATCCGGACTTCTTTACTGTCGGCGTCACCTTCGTTTCCCCCGACGACGAACACTACTACGGCCTCGGCGACAACCAGGAGGGCTTCCTCGACCACCGCCGTCATCCTGTCCGCTGCTGGAGCGACTACCTCTCGCCCGCCGCGCCCAGCACATGCGTCCCCTTCATGATCACCAACAAGGGCTACGGCATCATCTGGGACAATCCGTCCAAAACAATCATTGAGCCCGGCTTCAATGAGCAGACTCGCTGGAAGTCCGAAGTCGGCGACCGCGTCTCCTTCTTCGTCATCGCTGGCAACAACGCCGACGAAATCTACGCTGGCTATCGCCTCCTCACCGGCCCCACGCCACTGCTTCCCAAAGCCGCCTACGGCTACATCCAGTGCAAGCAGCGCTACGCGAGTCAGGGTGAAGTGCTCTCCGTTGCGAAAGGCTATCGCGACCGCCATCTCCCCGCAGACGTCATGGTCGTCGACTGGTTTTACTACACCAAGATGGGCCAGATGGACTTCGATCCCAAATACTGGCCCGATCCCGCCGCGATGAACAAGCAGCTCCACGACATGGGATTCGAAACCATGATCAGCGTGTGGCCGCGCTTCGTCCCCGACGACCGCTTCTACGCGATTCTCGAGAAGAACGGCTGGCTTATCCATACAGCCGACGGCAAACCCATCAATGGCCTACCCTATGACCGTGCCGGCTCCGATATCGACACCACCAACCCCGACGCCGCCGCGTGGTACTGGAACACCATTCGCGACAACATCCTCAGCAAGGGCTTCGACTCCATCTGGGCCGACGAAACCGAGCCCGACCTGCCGCCCAACGGCTCCTACTTCAAGATTGGCCCCGGCACTCAGTTCTACAACATCTACGCGCTCTTCCACACCGGCGCCATCTACGACGGATTCCGCCGCGACCTGCCGCAGAAGCGCGGCCTCATCCTCTCTCGTGACGCGTATCTTGGTGTGCAGCGCAATGGCACAATCGTCTGGTCCTCCGACATCTACCCCACGTGGGATACATTGCGGCGCCAGATTCCCACAGGCCTCGACTTCACGGCTTCAGGAATCACCTACTGGTCCAACGACACCGGCGGCTGGCAATACCTCCCGCCCGAACACCACCCCGCCCATGCACCCCTCCTCGATCCCAGCGATGCCCGCGACAACGTCGGCGGTTACGATGACTACCCCGAGCTCTACACGCGCTGGTTCCAGTACGCCACCTTCCTCCCCATCATGCGCGCCCACGGTAGTCGCAAATTCAACGAAGTCTGGTCTTACGGCAAACAAGCTCAACCTATTCTTGAGAAATTTCTGCGCCTCCGCTACGAACTGATGCCCTACATCTATTCTCTCGGCTATCAAACGTGGCTCACCGGCGCTCCCTTCCTGCGCGCCTTACCGCTCGATTTCCCAGACGACCCCAACGTCGCTGACCTTCGCGACGAATACATGTTCGGCTCCGCCTTCCTCGTTGCCCCCGTTACCGAGCAGGGAGCAATCAGCCGCAACGTCTACCTGCCCGCCGGCACAGACTGGTACAACTACTGGACAAATGAGCGCATGAAAGGCGGCCAGGTAATCCCCGTCTCCGCACCTATCGACACCATTCCGCTCTTCGTCCGCGCAGGCTCCATCATTCCGCTTGGTTCACCGGTGGAAAGCACGCAAGAAAAGCAGTCGATCGACAAACTCCGCATCTACCCCGGAGCCGACGCAAACTTCACGCTCTTCTCCGATGACGGCACAACCTACGCCTATGAGAAGGGCGCAGGCCAGATTACGCACCTCCACTGGAACGATGCAACCCACCAACTCACTCACCACGGCCCGCCGGCATGGACCGTCCCAGACGGTTCAATTGTCCAGGTAATCCCCTAGTTTGATTGGTGATCCTGCCCAGCCCCAGCCTGAGCTGGCGCCGGATAGACGCTTCAACGCCAAGATGCGGAGATTCAAGATTGAGGCTCTTAAGGAATGACGGAGAGTTTTGCGTTTGAGCGGGATTTGACTCTCCTCCCAACCTCACCGTCTTTAGGACGGTTTATGGGTTCACCACACCATTTACACGGCAGGCTCGATGTAAAAGTAGATTCGTCCGGCTGCGGATACGTGACATTGAGCCTTTTGCAGGCGGGACAGTTGACCAAAACGGACTCGGCTGTTGTCAACGCAAACCTCCTATGCCGCTACCTGGTTTGATGCATTGTGAGGAAAGACTGCAAAGAATTCGACGGAGGAGCATCTTCCTATAGCGGACGAGTAGCTCGCGCGTTGATTTCAAAGCGCAGACGGGGTTTCGGGAGATGCCCGGTCACGGCGGCTTTCTCGCGATGAGCGGGTTTGGGAATAGGCCATCTACGGTGCTCCATCCGGATACCGAACCACGAGCCGCGCGCGTCTAAAGCCCAGCACCTTTGCACCAGTAAGTGTCTGCGGTCCCTTCGCATTCTGCGTCTGGCTATCGCACCACAGCCGATGCTGGCCCCGGCGAACAGGATCTATGCATTCGCTGATTTACAATCGAACAGGTAAGCAGGAAAGAACTGAATGCGTCTTTTTCCCAACGTTTTAAGCCAGTCGCGCGGGCTGCTGGTTCAAGCGGGCGCCGCACTTGTGATTGCGGCGGTGATTGGCGGGTGCGGAAGCAACTATCGGCCGGTCGTGACTCCTATCAACCCCTCCGGTCCGCCGGCCCAGCCCATCTCCTATGCGGTCGTCGTCTCTTCACCGTCCGCAGGGTCCGCCGGTGTTGCTACAGTACTCGACTATTCCGGCGACACAGTGATGGTGCAAGCCCTAATCGGCCCCAATCCAGCTGCCTTCTCGCTTGATGCTGCTGGTGCCAACGGCTACACCGTCAACAGCGACGGTACCCTGACCAACTTCCAGGTTTCCGCCACGGAGCCCCAGGAAAAAGACATTCATTACTCCACTCTGCCCGTCTCCGCGCAGATCGTCGGGCTGTTTTCGCCCACCGCCGGTCTCTGGGCTTCCGATCTGAACGGCAACGTCATCGACGTGCTGGCAATCAGCGGCTCTGCACAGGCGTTCAAACTCGCCGTTCCTGTAGCGCCCACACCGGTCTCCGTTGTCGGTATCGGTGCTATTGGCCAGCACGTCTACGCAATCAGCCAGAACGTCCCCTATGACGTGACCTGCAACAATGCTCCCTCTTCCGTCGCTCAGGCCGGCGAAGCTGATGCCATTGAGGTTACCAGCTACACGGTTTCGGCTCGCATCCCGCTGGGCAAATGCCCCGTGTACGGCGTAATGAGCCCTGATGGAAGGCGTACCTTTGTGCTCAATCGCGGTAGCGACACCATCACCGTGATCAACAGCCAGAACAATACTCTCGATGCATGCACGCCTTTCTTAAATCAGGGCGGCCAGCTCGTCACCTGCCATCCAAGCTTGCCGCTCTCCTCTGCGGCAGGCCTCACCGGCCCCAATGTGCCCGCAGTTGCAGGTCCTGTGTACGCGGAATACATCTCCGCGACCCAACAGCTCGTCGTCGCCGACTACGATGGCGGCACCGTGAGCCTCATCGACGTCAGTCTCGACATCTACGGCAACGACGGCCCGAACTTCGGCACCACCTACTCCATCCCGGTGGGTCGCAATCCTGCCAGCGTTACCGCACTCGCCGATGGCACCCGCGCCTACACTGCGGATCAGACTGACGGGACCGTGCACATTTTGAATCTCGCCAGCCATAACGTCGAAAAGGTCCTCAGCGTTACCGGTCATCCGCGGACTGTCGTATCCACGCAGAACTCACTCTACGGCAAGGTCTATGTCGCCTCGCCCGACAGCACTTTCCTCACAATCATCCGCACCGATCAGGACATTGTCGACACCACGGTGTTGATCGAAGGCAACATCAGCGACGTTCGCATCACAACGCAGAACGGTTCAAAGGGCAATCCCGACATCACCAGCCGCATTCCCGGTGCTGGCCAGCCCTGCTATGTCCCGGGAACCGAAGCGTCCCTGGCCACCTGCCAGAACATCCACCCATAAATCGCAGTCGTTGCAAAGACATCAGGGCCGTCCCCACGGAGGGATGGCCCTTTTTACTTCCCCGGCAGGCGACATGAATCATTGCCTCTACAGCGGGTCGAAGATCACAAACTGCTTCGCATGACTGATAAAGACGCGCTTGAAAAGCGCTGACGGCAGTAGCCCGTCCTCTCCCGCGATGGTGACAATTTTGCCGGTCCTGACTGGGGTCATGAATGCCACACCCCTCACCAGCCGTCCGCCGATTCGCACATCCTGGGGAGGCACAACGGTCAGCGAAACAGAGGAGCGGTGTGTCACTGCGCACTGCTTCGCATTTTCCATCTGTTTCCAGAGCGGCGCTTCCAAGCGGGCTTTATAAAGCAGCGCAACATTGGTTCCAGAGTCGAGCCGCAAGATAGTCTCCCGCGACGAACTTGAACTTAGCCGGGCGCCGATCAGGATTGGATGCGCCACGGCCAGCCTTCCTTGCTGAGTTTCCTGAGCCACCAGTGGTACCCGCTCTCCCTGCATTTCTTCGCGCATCGTTCCGCTGTCATCAAGACAGAGAGCTTTGTGGGCGTAATCAAGAAGCACGTCGAAATGCTCGAGAAAACTCTCGCCCAGCTTCCCCCGGATCTTCGGGTACAGCTCCTTAAGCTGACCCAGATCCTCTATAGCCACCACGGGGCGTTCGACAAACACGGATCCGGCTTCGATCCGGTCAGCCAGGGCCATAGGCACATCGGCATAGCGGGTGACGGAGATCACTCCGCCAGTGGCCACGGGCTTGAGTCCAAGCTCGGCCGCCAGCGATGGCTCAACGATGGTTAACTGCGACCCGGTGTCCACGAGGAATTCGTACGGGCCGGAACTGTTAATCCTGACGGGCACCGCAATCTGCAAATGGTCGAGAGGCTGGTACTGAAACTTCGGAACGTTTCCGGGGCACAGACTTGCCTCCGCCACAAGAAGGTTGGTGAGACCAAACAGCAAACAAAGAAGACTGCTGGTTTGAATTCTCTTACGGGTGATTGCCTCGTATTTCACGTCATCCTCCGCGGCGCGGGGTTCGCGCTTCAGAGGCGACATTGGGCGGGAGGGGCGACTACCTCAATGCAAGGGTGCTCAGTCGAGGGTCGAAAGAAGGTCAAGACTTAAATGCAACTTAGAAAAGGTGTTCCTGCTCCAGATCAGAAGAGATTGAAAGCGAGCAATTCGACGCATTGGCCGGGCAGAACCGGTGCTAGACTGTTGGCGCGTGAGGCAGCACCATGCAAGACGCTGTGCATCGCGGACGCATCGTACGGTTCGGGATCTTCGAACTGGACCTCGAAAGCGAAGAACTGCACAGGAATGGGTTGAAACTGAAGCTCTCAGGCCAACCGTTCCAGGTTCTCACCATCCTTCTCGAACGCCCCGGCCGCATCGTGACCCGCGAAGAGTTGCAGAAGCGCCTCTGGTCGGATACATTCGTCGACGCCGATCACAGCCTGAACACCGCGATCAACAAGATTCGTGAGGTGTTGGGAGACTCAGCCGATACGCCGCGATTCGTGGAGACGCTGCCACGCAGGGGCTATCGCTTCATCGCCCCTATAGCGACCACATCCGAAGAAGGAGACGGCCCGGGGAACTCACGAGGTGATAGTGCTCCGCTCTCGAACTCTGGACCTAGCGACGCAGCGGAAGTTTCAAGAGCACAGAGTGGTTCTCGAGTCCTTCATCTCCGGCCTAGAGGCGCTTGGGCTATTGGACTAGTCTTAATCATCGCGATCGGCTCACTTTTTGTGGTGCTTCGCACAACCCATACCCATGCCCTCGCCCAAAACGAATACCAGGCTTCGTCCACAATACAGATTGTCCCCGTCACGACTGGGTTAGGTAGCTCATGGGCGCCGGTCTTCTCTCCCAATGGGGCTTGGTTCGCGTTCATTTGGGAACGGCCGGAAAGAAGGCGCGGTGAAGTCTTTGTCCAATTGCTTGGCTCAGCCACCCCGCTGCGGCTGACGTATAGCACGCGTGGGCGCCTGGGCCCTCCGTCTTGGTCCCCCGACGGGCGCGAGATTGCATTTGTCCGCTGCGATGGAAAAGAGGATGGCGTTTTTGTCGTTCCGGCGTTGGGAGGAGCTGAACGAAGGTTGACGAACGGCGGTTGTCTAGATTTCTTGCCGGGCACCGTCTCCTACCTTCGCGATGGCAAAGGGTTATTGATGATGGACCGCTGCTCGGCGGCTGAGCGGCCTGGTTTGGTTCTCTTTTCTTTGACGACGGGCGAAAAGCAGTGTCTTGAACGTCCGTCACCTTCGAACGGAATCAGCCATGTTTGGTCGTTCTCGCTCTCGCCGGACGGCGGAACGATCGCGTTCACTGCGTCGGGACCAGTGGGATCCGCGGATTACAGCGATATATATGTCATTCCCCTGTCAGGCGGAGCACCACATCGACTGACAACCGATAGCCAGAGCAGCACACCTCTCATGTGGACGCCGGACGGCAAATCAATTGTGTTTTACGGGCGTAGAACGCTTCCGTGGCTGTGGCGGGTCCCGGCCAAAGGAGGGGAAATTCAGCGGGAGGTACGATACCCAGCTATTGGAAGTCTCGCCGCCGACGGGCGCCGGCTGTTGTATTCGGAGGAGACAGAGGAAACGCCATCCATTTGGCGAGCGGACCTGGCCGGACCAGGTGGTCCAGTGTTGACGAACGCGGTGTATATCCAAAGCACATACGGTGATCTAAACGCTCAGCCTGATCCAGTGGGCACGCGAATTGTGTGGGCATCGTGGCGAACTGGTTTTGGGGAAATATGGTTAAGCGATGCGGCAGGTGAGAACCCGAGCCAAATCACTCACCTCAATCAGTTTTCCGGCTCGCCGCGCTGGTCGCCCGACGGTCAGTGGATATCGTTTGATTTCAACACGAGCAGTGGCAGCCAAATCTACGTCATCGACCCGGATGGGAGACGACTGCGTCCCATCACTAACACGCCTAACGCGAATGTCAGGCCCAGCTGGTCCCGGGACGGAAACTCCATCTACTTTACCTCGGACCGCACAGGACGCTTTGAAGTCTGGAAGCACTCTCTGAAAGGTGGAGACGAGGTGCAAGTAACGAGGAACGGAGGTTTCAATCCCTTCGAATCTTATGACGGGCGAACGATCTATTACACAAAGGATTACAACGGATTTGACAATAGTGGCGAGGCAGGCATCTGGAGTATGCCGATAAATGGCGGACCAGAGTCGCTGGTAGTGCCGGGAAAGCCGCAGCTTGGGTGTGCGGGTTATTGGGCAATCACCAAGGATGGCCTCTATTTGTTAGACAGTGATGCGGAGCCCGGACCAAGCATTGAGTTTTACCGCTTCGACACTCGCGGCATCTCACACGTTCTGACTCTTGGAAAACGGCCAATGACTCTTGAACCCGGCCTCAGCGCCACCTCTAACGGCAAGACGATCTACTACACTCAAGACGATGACCGGAGCACGATCAAGATGATGGAGATCGCGCGGTGAGGTCATGGAAGTGATGCCGAGAGTATTGACGCTTCCTGGAGCGCAATGCAAGAAGCTGTGCATCGCGACTGATGAGGAAGTATTGTTCCCGCGCCGCAACCCTTCCCGCTGTGATTCGAAACACAGACTGTCCTCCCTCCTGCATCTGACCATATACGGTTGATGTACGTCGCGTGCCGGATCCCCGACGGTCCGCGTAATTCCATGCTTTTCAGTCGGGGTAGCCAATGCCCAAAGCCGTTCCCAGGATCAAGTTGACGCGCCGGCAGTTTGCGCTTGCAGGAGCCCTGACCGGCGCTGCCACCGTCATCGGTTGTCGCGGATCGAATACAGGCAACGGGGACTCCCTCAGCGACGCCCACGCCCGCACTCTCGCGGCGCTCTGCGATCAGATCATTCCCGCCGACGATTTTCCCAGCGCCTCGCAAGTCGGGGTCGTGAACTACATCGATAACCAGCTGGCGCGCCATTATCGCCTGCATCGCGCCGCCTACCGCGATGGCCTTGAAACAATCGACTCCATGAGCCGCGACCGGTTCGGCATCGCCTTTGCCGATGCGACGCCGGCGCAGCAACTCCAGATTGCCCTCGGCCTCGAAAAGCAACACAGCGACTTCTTCGACCTCGTCCGCGAGCACACCATGGAGGGCTACTACGGCGCTCCCCGCCATGGCGGTAATCGGGACGAGGTCAGTTGGCGCATGCTCGGTCTTGACGACCCGCCTCTCCGTGGCCGCGCGCAGTACGACCTGCGCAAAGGCGGCCAATCGTGAAGCGCGTCAACGCCGTCGTCATCGGCGCGGGAGCTGCCGGAGGCATCGTCGCCAAGGAACTCGCCACCGCCGGTCTCAGCGTAGTTCTGCTCGAGCGCGGCAAGTGGTACACCGCTGCCGACTGCCGCAAGGACGACCTCCGCAACCAGCGCACCACGGTGCTCGGCAACGCCTTCGGCCCCGAAGACGATGGCAATCCGCGCGTCATTGTCGACGCAAATGGAAAGTCCCGCATCGTTGTTCCCAGCGAAGGCTCCTACCAGAACAACGCCGCCTGCGTCGGCGGCGGCACGCTAAGCTACGGAGCCCAGGCCTGGCGCTACCTGCCCCAGGACTTCAGAATGCGTTCCACCTACGGCGCACCCGCCGGAAGCTCCCTCGAAGACTGGCCCATCTCCTACGAAGATCTCGAGCCCTACTACGACCAGGCCGAATACGAGATCGGCGTCTCCGGTGACTACTCCACGACGCCTTTTCACGGTCCTCGCCGCCGCGATCTCCCCATGCCGCCGTTGCCGCCCAATCGCGAATTCGCAATCCTCGAGCCCGCCGCCAAACGTCTCGGTCTGCATCCGTTTCACCTGCCCATGCTGCGGAACAGCGTGCCCTACAACGGTCGCGGACCCTGCATGCGCTGCCGCTGGTGCTGTGGATTCGCCTGCGAAACCGACGCCAAAAACGGCACCCAGAACACCGTCATTCCCATAGCACTCAACACCGGTAACTGCGAACTCCGCACCCAGTGCATGGTGAAGGAAGTCCTGACCGACGATCGCGGCCGCGCCACCGGCGTCGCCTACTTTGACGAGCGTGGCCGCCTTCAAACCCAGCCCGCCGACATCGTCGTCGTCTCCTCGGCGGCAATCGAATCCGCCCGCCTTCTCCTCAACTCGCGGAGCCGCCTCTATCCCAACGGCCTCGGCAATCGCTACGACCAGGTTGGCCGAAATCTTCAGGGCCATCACTATACCGGCGCCATCGGCTACTTCGACTTCGAAACCTACGATGACGTCGGCCCCGGCGCCAGCATCGCCGTTATGGACTACAACCACGGCACACCTGGCTTGTGCGGCGGCGGCATGCTCGCCAACGAATTCATCCGCCTGCCCATCCACATGGTCGGCCGCATGCCTCCCGGCACTCCCAGCTGGGGACTGGCCCACAAGCAGGCGATGCGCCACTGGCACAAACGCTCCATTATCATCATGGGACCCACGCAACAGATCCCTTCTGCCAACGGCCGCATTACCGTCGACGCATCCGTCCGCGATAGGTTTGGTCTCCCCGTCGCGCGCATCGAAGGCAACGTCCATCCGCATACCTTCGACATCGGCGACGTGCAAGCCAGGCGCGCCGAAGCCTGGCTCAAGGAAGCAGGCGCCATCAACACTTCGCAGATGGCCTGGCATCCCGACAGCGTCTCCGCCGGTCAGCACCAGGCTGGCACGTGCCGCATGGGCAATGATCCGCACTCTTCTGTCGTGAACCGCAACTGCCAGCTTCACGATGTCGACAACGTTTTCGTCATCGACGGCAGCGTCCACGTCACCAACGGTGGTTTCAACCCCGTACTCACCATCATGGCTGTCGCCTACTACGCCTCGGCATCGCTGGTCCGCAACTGGAAAGGCACGGCATTCCGCTCATGATGCGCTTCCTCAAACTCTTCGCCCTGGGTCTCGCATTCGCCGCCGGCCTCTCCATCGCATTCGTCTATGGCGCGTCGTACTACTACACCTCTCAGCGCGGCCAGGGCTGCGCCAGCTGTCACGAGATGGCAGCCTTCACCAGCGCGGTCCACACTTCGGCGCATCGCACCACGACGTGTCTCGATTGTCACGATGCCAGTCTCGCCACCAAGCTGCGCCACATTCGCGTCCATCTTATCGGCCCGGTGCCCGAGTCCATCCACCTTCGCGACGTCGACGTGCTGGCCATGACCTCCTCCTGCCAGAAATGCCACCAGCACGAATACGCCGCCTGGAATGCGGGCCCGCACAGCGCCACCTACAGGCGTATCTTCACTGACCCGGTCCACAACACCGAGCGTCGCCTCATGGACGACTGCCTCCGCTGCCACGGCATGCACTTCAACGGTCCCGTCCGAGATCTGGTCCAGCCCATGAACACCACCGGCCCCTGGCATCTCACGCGCACCGCGCTCGCTAACCAACCCACCATGCCCTGCGCCACCTGCCACCAGATGCATCGCGAAGGCCCAATCGAAACCAAGCCCGCCGAGCGCATCTCAGCCTCTGCCGCTCCCATCCCCGTTTCGCTTGCCTTCTACGATCGCCGCGAGCAACTCCACTTCGCCGCCGCGCAACTACCCCTCCCGCAGCTCTTCGATGGCCCTCGCGTCGTAAAGATCAGCCCCGATCAGCGCCAGGCCATCTGTTACCAGTGCCACGCGCCCCGCATCCCCGACAACGGCACCGTTGCCGCCTCGAATCACTGGGGTCCCCAGGTTGCCTCCGGCGACGACCGCACACCCATGGGCGTTCACGAAGGCATCAGCTGCTTCGCTTGCCACACCGGTCACAACGAGAACGCAGCAGCCTCCTGCAAAACCTGCCACCCGCAAATGTCCCACTGCGGTCTCGATGTCGAAAAGATGGACACGACCTTCGCCAACGCGAAAAGTGCGCACAACATCCACTGGGTCCGTTGCACCGACTGCCACCAGCACGGCATCCCCAAACCGAAGATCACCAGTCAGCGTGCGGCAATTCTTAAGACTGCCACTCCGAGTGCGGCCGAATAGAGAAGGGTGCTGCCCACTGCAAACCCGCTGTCAGAACTACCAGTTGTCATTCCCGCCGTGTACGCGAAAAACTGAGAACTTCAAAGGTTCCCCAGAGGTTGCATATGCGCAATGAGCGTCTTGCTTTGCCCATTTTGGCAGTCATTCTGTGGGCGTTTGCGGGTTCGGGCTGCAATCGCTCGCAGCAAGCCAGTCCTTCCACAAACCCCGCGGGCCCCGCACCTCGCTCGTCATCTCAGGAAATGACAGCCGGAGTAAAGGTACTCTCTCCCGATGCCCTCTACGATCCGCCAGCGACCGTTCCCAAGCGCCCCGGTTCGTTATTGCGAAGCGAGCCGCTGAAAGACGTGACCCTGCCTCCAGGCGTGCAAGGTTGGCGAATCGAATACACCACAACGGTGAACGACACCACACCTGCCACCGCGGTCGCGACAGTCTTCGCACCCGTCAATATGCCTCCCGGTCCCCGACCTGTCATCACCTGGGAGCACGGGACCACCGGCCTTCTGCAAAAATGTATGCCATCACTTGTCTCGGCGCCCACCGTCGGCATTCCCGCCCAGCGGCAAAGCATGGCAGCAGGCTGGGTGATCGTGGCGACCGACTACTCATTCACTGAGAAAAACGGCCCGCATCCCTACATCATCGGCGAAGGTGAAGCGCGCGCCGCGCTCGACTCGGTGCGGGCGGCACGTCAAATGCCGGAGCTCACACTCGACGATCATACGGTGGTGTGGGGACATTCGCAGGGCGGGCATTCCGCTCTCTGGACCGGCATCGTGGGTCCCCGCTACGCGCCCGATGTGAAGATCCTCGGCGTGGCAGCTCTCGCCCCTGCCGCCAACATGAAAAACATCGTCGAGAAGAACACCAGCGTCAACAAGCGCCTCGGACCCTACATCGCAGAGTCTTACAGTCGCTTCTATCCCGACGTGAAGTTCGAGCAGGCCCTGCGCCCCGAGGCGCTCGACGCCGCGCGGCAGATCGTGAACCTCTGCGGATTCTTCCCGCCGGAAGATCCGAAACAGATCGCTGCCCTGACTGCGACCTTCGACGGCCCCGCCCTCGCGCTGGACACAAACAAGACACTCGCCACGCGCCTCGCTCAGAACACCGCAGACCATCCCATCGCTGTCCCACTTGTGATCGCGCAAGGCATGACCGATCCAGTTGTGCTGCCCGCTATCACTGACGCCTATGTGGACCAGCGCTGCGCCGCCGGTCAGCGCCTCGAGTACTGGCAAATTGCAGGCCACGATCACGGAGGCATCGTGCAGCCGGGCTCGCCGCTCGAAGATCCATTAGTCGCCTGGACAAAAGCACGATTCTCAGGCGAATCGCAAGCCGGAGGCTGTTCGAAAAAGTCCTTCTAAAATCCGTGGGCTCTCGTCAGCTGTGTGCCCCAGGTCTCGCTTCTGAGACCTGGGAAAGCGATGAACGGCGGGCTCCCACCTGAACACCAACAATTCGCGGATGCGGGTGCCCCAGGTCTCGCTTCTGAGACCTGGGAAAGCGACGAACGGCGGGCTCCCACCTGAACACCAACAATTCGCGGATGCGGGTGCCCCAGGTCTCGATTTTGAGACCTGGGAAAGCAACGAACGATGGCATGGTGGGAGAGCAAGATATCCAGCCGGGCCCAGGCTACTCTGCCCTTAACGCATCCACCGGATTCACCGCCGCCGTTCGCCGTGATGGCACGTAGCTCGCCAGCGCCGCAGCCCCGCACAATGCAACGCACGCCAGCACATACGTCATCGGATCCAGCGGGCTCACGTTGAACAGCAGTGACTTCAGCAGTTGCGTCGCCGCAAACGCCAGCAGCAGTCCGCAAACAATCCCGCCGCCCGCAAGCATCAGCCCCTGCCGCACGAACATCGCTGTGATCGTATTCCGCTGCGCCCCCAGCGCAATGCGAATCCCGATCTCCCGCGTCCGCTGCGATGCCGAGTAAGCAATCACGCCATACAGTCCAACCACTCCAAGCAGCAGCGCGATCCCCGCCGCAATCCCCAGCATCACCAGCGTGAACGACGTCCGCGCAATCGACTTCTGGTAGTAGTAGTCCTGCGTGTGAATATCCGTGAGCGGCAGATTGGCATCCACTGACCACACCGCCTGCCGCACATCCTTCATCAGGCTCTCCGAACCCGCGCGTGGCGTGCGGATGGTGTACACCACAAATCGCCTGACGTTGAACATATCGCTCTCGAAATGGTTGAGAAGCGTCGGCCAGTACGCCACAGTGGGTGCATCTTTGTTCATCCCGTCGTCGTGCACATTCCCGATCACTCCGACGATCTCGCGCCAGTCATCCTTCGAACTCACCCGAATGTGTTTGCCCAGCGCATTCTGTGCGCTCCCCCAGTATTCGCGTGCAAAGTTCTCGCTCACCATGCCCACGGGACGCTTCTGGAAAGCCTCGTCCCACGTAAAGTCCCGCCCCGCCACGATCGGAATTCCCAGAGTCTTTAAGAATCCTGGCGCGCCGAAGATGAATTCCCGCAACGGCGGCATCGCTCCGTCGGCATAGGCCCGGTCCTGCGCAAACACCGGGTCGTGCCACCCGTTTCCATCCATCGGAACAGAACCGCCGAAGCTCACAGCATCCACGCCCGGAACCGCTGCGATCTTCTGCGCGATGGCCTGCTGCATGCGAAGAACATCATCG
>Ga0335080_10004770_pt1 | contig 13831 bp, 15 predicted proteins | sample Lox_Sample_34_FD_206720 | JGI IMG/M metagenome (GOLD analysis project Ga0335080, IMG submission 206720) | Soil microbial communities from Loxahatchee National Wildlife Refuge, Florida, United States - Lox_Sample_3.4 | ecosystem: Environmental > Terrestrial > Soil > Wetlands | place: USA... | reverse complement strand
TCCTGCTCGGCTGGCGGAAACGGGAAGCGATGGCGATTGCGCGCCGACGGCTGCTTACGCGCCGGCGGCTAGCACCACATCCTCAGGGAAGGCGCCTGGCCGCCGGCGACCAGGCGGCCAATCCCGGCGGAAGAGGAATCGTCCGAGGCTGGCGTGGGCGGCGCAGGCGCGGACGTTGATCCCGCAGGCAGGCGGGCCGTGGTTTGAGGGGGCGAGAGCTGGGCTGCGCCGTTCGCTCACGCGGCGTTGTGTCAGCCAACGTGAGGACAAGGGCTCGCACGTCTAGCCGCAGATGATCCGAGTCATCAGGCGACGACGACCGCGTTGATCTCGCCTGTGTCCTGCCTATCTTTGTCGTCGACATCTCGCGGGTTCGGCGCCGTGTATCTGCCACGCTTGCCGCGGGTAGCGGTTGGATCGTCTTCCCGTGAGAGGACACCAGCCTCAAGGAGCTGGCTGAGCCGCTGATGGAGCGCAGGCAACTTAAGATTGAGACGCTCGGCGAGATCTGGCGCCGTGAATGTCCCCATCTTCTGCGCCTCGCGCAGCGTCTCATGGAGCTGGCTGGAGCCACCGAGTAGCTCGATCTGGTCGTGCTCGAGTTCACCAAGCGCCATCCTCTCTCGTTGCAGCACAAGTTCGACGCTTTCTCTGACGTCTTCGTTCATGCCGGTGAGGAGTAGCCAGCGGTCGTCAGTCGACATGAGCGTGCCCCTGAGCGCATTCACGACCTCGCTCAGGAAGCCCGGCGATGCGACGTCGACCTTGTAGAAGCTGAGCAACAGGCCGTCGGAGTCGGCGAGGATATCGGACGCAGCACGTCCGACCTCGCGCCCGAGCGGACGGGTCGCGAGCACGCGTCCGTGCTTGACGAGGTCGTATCGTTGGATCTTCACTGACATGGCTGAAGCCTAGCCAGCCGCGGACAGAATATGCGCTTTCCTGGCCGTTTGTACAGGGGGAGATTCGGCACGGTCAACGGTGGACCTCCAGCCCTGCAACGAATCCTGGGAATCTCTCTGGCTCGTCGAGGACGCGCCAGGCCTCGTCGGAGCGACGGCGGGCTCGTCCGGTTCCCGATATAAGTCGGACCGTGAAGTCCAGGTCGCCACGCCGGCGGCCGGCCAGATCATCCAACGCTCCGTGCGCGAGCTGCGACCTGGTGATCGCGTCGTGGAGATGGGTTGCCGTCGCGACCGCGAGGTCTTCTGGATCCTCGAGGTTGGCCGACACAAGCTGTAGGTCATTACTCGGGGGGTGAAATGCGACGCAAAGAACGGGCCGAACAGGACGTGACCGCGCGTGTTGCTCGGCGTTGTCGAGAAAAACGGCAGCCGCCTCCTGCAGCAGGCGCCCAGTTCGGGCGCCATAACCCAACGCTCCGGCGGCAGTCGGAATCGCGTGATCAACAATCAGCTGAGCGTCCTCCGAGTCCCGGATTATCGTTGCGGGGATCAGCACATTCCGGCCTCGAGCGGCGCCAGAGCGCGTCCCGGACCAGCTCCACCGCTGTCCCGCCGGGAGCCCGAGGAGATCCGAGAAATGCGCCCAACATTCGGAGTTGGCTGGCTCGATCACGGACACACCTTGCGACGGGTTTCGGGCCAGGTGGGTCTCCATCGCGGCACGAAGCACCGCGGCTCCATAAGCGTTGACCTCGGTCAGGTCGCTCCCATCGAGTTCAAGTTGCTGAGTGGTCGCCGGACGCAGAACGTCAGCGAGGATCGCCGCGACCTGGCGCCCGCGGAGGACGCTCCCGAGACCGCGGCGCTCCGCTTCGGGGTTCTCAGCGTTCATGCCGCCCTCCACTGCGCCCAAGCCCAAGCGCTAGGCCGGCAAGCGACGTGGGGCCCAGAGCTCCCCGAGCTAGGCCGCTCGCGGACCGCCGTTCGCCGCCGACGACTGGTTCATGTAGTGCGCTCAACTGATCACCTCGCTCGATCTCCAGTGGGTTCCGTCTGAGGTCTGTGCGAGAGTGACCGCGCCAACGACACTGCCGCCAGACCTCTGGCGTTTTGCTTGACGCGAGCGCTCGGCACAGGCCGAGCGCTCGCGTCTTTACCTCGATCGTGGCGCAGCCGCCGGACAGAATGGCGGGGCGAATTCGGCGCGCGTCGATGGAGCCCGGGATCGCAGCGATCTGCTGGGCCGACGGCGCGCCGAGCGGGCACGGATCCTCGTGACTGGCCGGCAATCACCGCCGGCTGTCCAGTAAACGCGAGCGGGAGAAGATGACAGCATCGGACCACATGATATACTTCAGTGAAGTTGCTGAAGTATCCAACTTCCCACTGGAGGTTCCAATGACGGAAACACCCGTTCTCGACGAGCTCGACCCGGCACACCACCATCACGACCCGACCAGGCACGCTGTGACCGTCCACGTCAACGAGCGCCCGGTCCGACTGCCAACTCGCCGCGTTACCGGCCTCGAGGTCAAGGAGCACGCGATCGCCCAGGGCGTTCCCATCCAGCTCGACTTCATCCTCGTCGAGGAGCTTGAAGGCGGCCGGACAAGGACCATCGGCGACGGCGACCACGTTCACGTGACTGACCGCACGCAATTCCTGGCGAACGACGGCGACGACAACTCGTAAAAACATGACGCCACACGTTGCTCAGGCGATCGCGGAGGTCGCTCGGGCCTTTCCCGATCAGCAAATCTCGCACCTCGATGACGGGCAAGGCGGGGCGTTCGTGATCGTCGAGGACCTGGACCTTGGTCCGGCCTTCTCGCCCCCTACTAGCTGGGTCGGGTTTGCGATCGCGGGTCTGTACCCGCGCGCCGACGTGTACCCGCATTTCGTGCGGCCCGACCTTGCTCGCGCCGACCGCTTGGACCTTATGACACCGCTCAATCCGGGCCACACGATGCCCGGGTTCAACCGCCCTGCGGTAATGGTCTCCCGACGATCGAACCGCTGGAACCCGGCTCATGACACAGCGGCGCTGAAGCTCCATCGAGTGCTGATGTGGTTCAACGACCAAGACCCGCCGGTCAGGATTGCGGCGTGAACCGTCCCCCCTTCGTTGACCTGGCATCTGCCCCGAACGGTGCCGACGACCCGTGGCAGTTGGTGATCCCCGCTTCGATCTGGACCCGGCTCACCGATCACCTGTTTCCCGGCGATCACGACGAGCACGGCGCCGTCGCCACGGCAGGCATAGCCCGGACTGACCGTGGCACCCGCCTGCTCGTCCGCGAGCTTTTCATCGCCCGTGATGGCGAGGAGTTCATCCCCGCCCAGAATGCCCACCGCCGCCTCACACCAGCGTTCGTCAACGACCGTATCCGCTACTGCCGCGATGAGCGATTGGCGTACCTCGCAATCCACAACCACGGCGGCCGCGATGCCGTCGATTTCTCAGACGTCGATTTGCGATCGCACGAACGCGGTTATCCCGCGCTGCTCGATATCGCCCGAGGCCAGCCCGTAGGAGCGCTCGTCATTGCTCCCGGGGCCATCGCAGGCGACATCTGGACCCCAGACGGGATGCGACGCCCGATCGGGGAGACCGTAATCCTCGGGCGCAACATCCGACGGCTGTACCCACGCCCCGCCGCGACCCCACCCGCCCGCTCAGCAATCGACGACCGTCAAGCTCGCATCTACGGGGACGCGGGGCAGACGCTCTTGGGTCGACTGAAGGTCGGAGTGATCGGCGCCGGCGGCGTGGGCCTACCGATCGTCGCGGCGATCGCGCGTCTCGGTGTCCGGCACATCGTCGTCGTCGATCCCGACCGCGTAGACCCAACCAACCTACCCCGACTTCCTGAGAGCACCCGCTGGGACGCGATGCTCCTGCTCAACACACCCGGCAGACCACGCTGGATCCGTCGAATCGGTCAGCGCATGGCAACCCCAAAGGTCAGACTCGCGCGCCGTATCGCCCGCCGCGCCCGTCGAGATATCGTCATCGACGCAGTCCAAAGGGACGTGTCCTATGCCGCAGCCGCGCAGCAGCTCACTGACTGCGACTACCTCTTTCTCGCAGCTGACGGCCACCTCGCGCGCTCCATCTTCAATGCGATCGTGCACCAGTACCTGATCCCGGGTGTCCAGCTCGGCAGCAAGGTGGAGCTCGAGCCTGACGGCTACATCCACGGGATCTACTCGATCGTGCGCCCCGTCACCCCTGATGCCGGCTGCCTGTGGTGCAACGGTCTCATCAACGCCGCGCGCATCAACGATGAATCACTCCCTCACGCCATCCGCGAGGCACAACGCTATGTCCCTACCGACGATGCTCCGGCACCAAGCATCGGCACCCTCAACGCCCTCGGCGTCGCTCAAGCCACCAACCATTTCATGCTCGCCGAAACAGGGCTTCTCCGCGAATCGACCACCAGCCACGACTACCGACGCTTCGAGAGCCTCACCGAACGGCAGCTCACCGAGATCCCGCGAAAGGATCCGACATGCACCGAATGCGGTCGCGCGTCAGCCAGCATCCGAGCACGAGGCGACAGCGCTCGGCTCCCAACCCGCTGATAATCACACCTTGCTATCCCACAGACGCCCGGCGCAACAGGCCGATATCGGGCGTTGCGTTAGGCGGCGAGATCCGCGTACGCATCGGGCCCGGCGTCCTCGGTCACGTCCGGCTTAGGGTCAAGTGAGCCGAAATCCTCGAGCCGATGAGCCAACGCCTCGTACTGGGTCCGAAGACCCTCAGAATAACTCGCGCGGTATTCCGTCTCGTACACGATTCGCGTCACGCCGGCCTGGATTGACTCTTTGAGGCAACCGAAGCAGGGCGAGAGGGTGACGTAAATCGTCGCTCCGTTCACTGGGATGCCGAAACGAGCCGCGGTCAGCAAAGCGTTCTGCTCGGCGTGAACGCAAATGCACTTATCGAGCGCTTCACCCGCGACGTGCGATCGGCTGGTCATCTTCTCGACCTGTCCTTGCTTCTCGTACCAGCGGTCCTGGCAGCGCAGGCACCCACCGTCCATGCAGTTCGTAAAGCCGGCGGGCGTCCCGTTGTAGCCGGCCCCGACGATGCGGTCTTGGAGGACTAGAACGGCACCGAGCTTTGAACCGTAACAGTTAGCCCCGTATCCACGTTTGTCCTCGGGCTGGTTCGCGTCGGTGCCGGGCAGGTTGTCGCGCCCGCGAACCTGCATGGCGATCTTCATGTAGTAGCGGTCCCTAGCATGTTGCCTCGGGTCATCAGCTGAACGGGGCGATTGGGTCATGCTCTCTCCTTCACGGTTTCAGCACGGCCCTGATTTTCGTCCTGTTGCCCGCGCCCCCTGCTGCCGTTGGTCGCTGGGCGATTGTTTTTGTCCCTGCCGCCTCGTGGTATGGCCCGAGTCCGTTGACGAAAGCGCCGATCCTGCTCACGAGGTGGGCCGGCGCGTGGCCGCCTCAAGGCTGGCGATGCTAGCCCGTTCGTTGGGTGGTGAAGTCCTCACGCGCGCGATCTACACGATTCGCCCGACGCTCGCGCCCGTGCGCGTGTGCATCCACGAGATCGCGCTCGACGCCCACATTACGGAGTGCGATTCAAATGGCTCGGTCCGCGGACTTCGTGCATTCTCACTTGCCACACGGGCGGGCGCCGAACTCCGCTTCCGACGCAGCCCGCCAACCATCGGACGGGCGGGAACGGCGCGGAGGCCGGACGCGAGCAAGTCGTCGCGCTGCGCAAATCAGCTATCCGCTGGCCCCCCAATGTTCTCGTCCGCGCCGGCGTCGACGGCGTGGTCGACCGAGGCATTAATAATTGTGTCGCCTGCGTCCTCGTCGGGCGTACCTTCGGTCTGCACTGTCCCCGAGTGTTCATGCAGCTCCGCCGCGAAAAACTCGGCTGCATCTATCAATACTGGCTTCTCCCTCTGGCGACGGCCGGTCTCGTCGGCCGCCGCAAGGTCAACGAGAACGAGCTGGAGGCGATAGCTGTGGGTGTGCAGCGTGTCCGGTAAATCGTAGTAGGGCCCCTTTCGGCGAAAGATGACGCAGAACGCCTCTTCGACCTCGTACTGGCCCCCGCGCAGGCGTCCAACCGTGTCTATGACCTGCGCGACCGCCTTGACTATGTCGCCGCGCGCACTCGAGTCATACTGTTTAGCCTCGACGTAGAAGCGCGCCGCGGGGTCGAGCAGGTCTGGCTGTAGGCCACCGGTCATCGGCTTGGACAGCGGTGATAGCCCTTGGTCGAACAGATACCGGGCGAACTCAGCGGTCAGCCGGTCCTCCGGTCCGCCGCCTAGGCACCTGTCGTCGGCGACGGCTGCCATCCGCTCTCGATCGTGCCACTCGCAGCGCAGCTTAAAGCGGTGCACCAGCGCGAGGCGCGAGCGAGTGGCTCCGATGCGCCGCCGCAGCTCCTCGTGGAGGCGCTCGGCGCTCGATCTCAAGTGAGTCACACGCTCCGCGATGAGCTTGCGGTCGGTGTCGTCAAGGCGGTCGCCGTCAGCGACCTTAAGCAGCGGATAGTCGGCCGAGCTGATCATCCTCACCATGTCGCTGAGCACGACGACAGGATTATCGTCTGGGTCAACGAGCTTTAGCGGAGGCTGTACCGCGTCGCGTGCCGCCTGCAAGTCCCGCAGCGCCAGCCCAGGAGAGGTACGCATGCGCAGGCGGAACCACCGACGCGAGTGGCTGAGGCGCCGGTCGACGTTGCCGACTCGCGTCCGCCACTGGTCAAGCTCGGTGCGCTCCGGCTCGACTGTTGCTGCGGAGCTCTTGACGACTCCGTTACCACCCTCCGCGGTGTCCTGGTTGGCCTCGTTGGGCTCCACCCTCGCCGGGTCGTCGGTCATCTCGTCGTTGGCGGCGACCTCCTGTGGCTCGTCGGCGGTCTGCTCGGCGCGGACTCGCTGTTCCTCTTCGTCGCTTAGGTACTGCTGGTCCTTGGCCTGCAGGATGCCGAGCAGCATCTTCGCCTTTCCCCCTTCAGCCTCGTAGTTGAAGAGCTCCGGTTCGGCGGCGACTTGCTCGTCGAAGTACGCCAACGTCTGCCGGTAGCCCAACAGGTCCAACGGTTGGCGCGAGGCCCCGGGTTGCGGACGTTCTGCGTCTGAATCGTCCGCCGCGGCGCGCAGCGTCACCAGCTCATGGCGCAGCTCGACAAGCTCGGGCACTAGTTCGGCGTCAACGGCCTCAAGGACCTGAACATCGCGCACGAGCTCATCCAGCACATCTTCCAGATACGACCGCAGGCGGTCGTCTGTCTCCAGAGCGCGCAGGAACGGCTCGACCTGGATGAGGAAGGACGCTTCGTCCGGCTGCTGAAGCAGGAAATTAACCTGGCGGTCGAGCAGCTCGGTCGTTGGGTCCACGTGGGAAGTATCGCGGCGCCTCAAGCCGTCGGCTCCAACGCGAGCGCTAGTAAGTCGGGATTGGGCGGCTTCGTTCTGCGGGACCAGGATTCTCGCGCGCGGTTGCATCCGTGCTCCTTCCTGATCGTCGGCATGCAATGGTTTGGCGACCAGGCGCCTTCCCTGAGGATGTGGTGCTAGCCGCCGGCGCGTAAGCAGCCGTCGGCGCGCAATCGCCATCGCTTCCCGTTTCCGCCAGCCGAGCAGGAGTCCGCAAGTGCGGCGCGGACATGATCGGCATGGACGACTACCGGAAGGACGAGCGAGTCGGCGGACCGGCTTCCGCTTGCTGTTCTTCGGAGAGCGGGATTCAGGGCCTCATCCGGCTCCGGGGTCGGCGGCGGCCGCAGCGATTCGCGGGGCGCGGTCGCGCTTCCAACGTCGCCTCCGGCAGGTTACGCCCCGTCGTGATGCGGGCATCCGAGCCCGCATCACGAGGGGGCGTCTTTGCTGGGTAGGCGGAAGGAACTCGCTCAATCAAGACCGAGTTCCTCTCTTGTGGCGAACCTCGAGCGGTCGCCGCGGTTCACGGCGACGCCTGGGAGCGGCTCAGCGTTCGGCCCGGTGGCGCCGGCGCGTGCGGCCTTTGGCCTGTTGAATGGCTTTCCACTTCTCGACCTCGGGCCGGAGCCAGAGCTTGATGCGGCCCTTACCAAGGTCGAGTGCGGGCCGAGGCATGTCGTCGTAGCGGTGCTGGTAGACGCTGACGGTGTTGTAGTGGGAGAGACCGAGCAACTCAGCCACGCCGTGCGCGTCGAGAAGATCGTCCAAGGCCACCATGCGGCTCATGGTGGCGAGATTACATCTGTAGCCGGATCTTTCCGTCCGGACCGTGATTTAGACTATTTAGGTAATCATAAAGCGGCCCCGGCGGTGTTGGAGCACCCCGAGGCCTGGCCGAGACCGTTAGGGGGTCCCGACAATGTCAGCGTACGCCAACGCCCAGATTGGGCGATCCTCTCTTTCCAGCACTTTCAGCGCATCACGCGCTTCTCTGGAGGTCGCGGCCCGAGCGACCGGGGAGGGCCGCCGGATGCCTTTCGCGGACGCACCGGGCCCCGAGCTCATGGTCCTCGAAGCTCTCGTCGACAAGCTCGTGGCGCGGGTGGCTGCCGCGGTGGTTGAGCATCTTGGTCGCGCGTCGAGCGATGACTCCGGCGAGTGGCTGGACTCGCGTAGCGCAGCCGAATACCTCGGCATCCACCGTGACACCCTCAGGAAGCTTGCCGCCGAGCGCGCGATCCCCGTCCACCAGGACGCTCGTGGTTGCAAGCTCTTCTTCCGGCGCTCTGACCTCGACGAGTGGCGAGACAAAGGCGGCCGTGGCGTCCACCTCGCGTCCCTCATCGCCGCGTAGGGGGATGAGGTCATGTCTGAGAACTCGAAGGCCCCGCGACGCGTCCGCGTCGAGCGCAACATCTATCGACGCGCCTCCGGCGTGTACGAGGTTGGCTTCAAGGACGGGACCGGCAAACAGCGCTGGCGGACCGTTCAGGGTGGGATAACTGCGGCGAGGGCGATCAGAGATCAGCTGCTCGCTCGTCGTGCCGATGGGGAGCCCGTCCAGCCGAGGACGAAGCTGCGCTTCGTCGACGCCGCCGGCGCTTGGCTTGATGGGCCCGTCCAGGACCTACGGCCCCGGACAGACGAGTGCTACCGGAACGCGCTTACGACGCACCTGCTTCCTCGCTTCGCAAGGCGCCGTCTCGACTCGGTCTCGCCCGATGATCTGGCTCGGCTGGTTCGGGAAATGCGCGCGGAGGGCTTGTCTGAGTCGACGCTCGTGATCGTCCTGGGCGTCGTCAACCGGATCTACCGGTACGCGGCGCGGCGGCTCGGCTGGTCGGGTAACAACCCGGTGTCGTTGATGCTGTCCTCCGAGCGTCCGAAGCCAGGGCAGTCCAAGCGGCGGCGCATCTTCGAAGGCGCGGAGCTCGAGCAAACGATCGCAGCAGCCGACGAGCCGTGGCGGACGCTGTTCACCCTCGCTGCGCTTACCGGCGCCAGGGTGTCCGAGCTTCTGGGGCTGACATGGTCTGACGTGCGCCTGGAAGACGTCGACGACGCCGAGATCGAATTCGCGTGGCAGGTCGACCGCCACGGACAGCGACGTCCGACGAAGACGGATGGATCGGCGCGGACGGTCCCGATCCCTCGCGAGCTCGCGCTGATGCTGGTCCGTTACAAGCTGGCGTCTGGGTTCGCGCAGCCTGATGACTTCGTGTTCGCAACGCGCACAGGTGGTCCCATGCGCCAGCGGAACGTCTGCCGCGCGCTGAGGCTCGCTCAAACGAAGGCGACCGACGAGCACGGACGGCCTACGTTCCCGGTGCTGAACGAGCGCGACGAGGACGGCCGGCCATTGGCGGTTCCTCATGGCGCGGTGCCGTCGATGCACAGCTTCCGGCACAGCGATGCCAACGTGACACGCGCGGTCTACGTGCGTGAGCTAGCAGATGCCCGGCGCCGCTCGATGGGCCGCTCACGCATGATCGCCGAGTTCGGCGAGCTGTTCCGGCGGTAGCCGGCTAAGCCTCGGCCGCCGGTACACACAGCGCTGTGCTCGGCGGCCGTCGGCGCGCCGGCGGCGCGTGTGATCAACCTTCTCCGTCCGGGAGCTGCACCGGACCACATTCCGCCTCGAACTCGGCGAGCGTCGCCGGCTCGAGACCGTGGCGACGCCTGATCGCCCGCATCGAAGTGTCCGGCGCGAGGATGAGAAATCCGTCCTTGCGTTCGTCGACGATGACGTAGCCGCCGGACCGGTCTCCGGACAACGTCACGCCGAGTGCACGCTCGGATTCCACCTACCGCAGTGTGGCATCCGCCGCTCCAGGCCGGGCCGCAGATGGAAGCCTGATGGAAGCGCGCGGCGCCTGACAAGGCATCCACACCCACCCGCACACATGGGCGAAAGCCCGTATTTACAGCCAATTCCCGTCACCGACCCACATCCACCGACCCTCGCCCCGACCTTTCACGCAGGAGATCACCGGTTCGAATCCGGTTGGGGGTACCTCACCTCGCGAATCGCCCGTAGCTATGGGCTTTCCGCTTGTCTGCCGGGGCGACTCGTGTTGTCAGATCCGCCCCATGGAGCGCCATGGAAGCGGTGTGCACACAAGCCTCGCGCCGGCGCTTTGCACGCGTCGTCGCCAGCGAGCCGCTCCCCGTAGCTCACGCGCGTTGAGGACGGCCCGGGTCCTCCCCCAGCGTTCGCCGACTACGCGCCTCAGGCATCCGGGCTTCTCGAGTGTGACCACGCGCGGAGTTCTCTAGACTTATCGCTACTTATCCATGAGTTGTGGATAAGTCCGGATAACTTAGGCTAAGGCTAAGCGGAATGGATCCGGCTGGCGCCGTTGATGGGTCTGATCGCTTTGCCCGTGCGATTCACCTCCCCCGGGCCCGCACTGTTTCATCAGGAACGCGTGGGTCGCGACGGTCGCGTGTTCGAGGTCCTCAAATTCCGCACGATGCGTGAGCCCGACCCCAGCCGCCAAACTGACTTCGAGCCGCCCGTCGGATGCGCACCCGGAGGCATCGCAGGCGAGGGCCGAACAACGCCCCTCGGACGCTGGCTGCGAAGCGCTTCCGCGGACGAAATCCCCGAACTGTCAACATGCTACGCGGCGAGATGAGCATCGTCGGCCCACGTCCTGAGCGCCCGCAGTTCGCAGCCCGATTCCGGGATCACGTCTACTGCTACGACGATCGGCTCGGAGTCAAGTCCGGCATCACTGGCTGGGCCCAGGTCAACGCCCTGCGCCTGCAGACATCGATTGTCGAGAGGGTCGAGTCGGACAACTCCTAGATCCGCAACTCGTCGCGGGGCCTCGACTGCAAGATCATGCTGCTTACAATCGCCGAGATCGCGCGGTTGCGGGACGAATGCTAACCCGCCGCGAGACACGCACCCGGTGGTAGCGGCCGTGGTGTCTTCTAGCTCTTGGCGTAGTGCTCCATGCCTGCGAAGTCGAGGACGACACAGGGCTCGTCGCCGATCACTTCGCCATCGTGCCCAGGTGGAATCGCGACCACATCGCCCGGACCGAATTCGAGCTCGGTGCCGTCGTCCATGATCACCTTCTGACGGCCAGAGAGGACATAGCCCAGATGTGCCGCCTGGCAGCTGTCGGTACCGGCCACGGGCTTGACGTGCTGCGACCAGCGCCACCCCGGCTCGAATGTCGCCTTGCCGACCACCCCGTCGCCGACGTTCAAGATCTCGACCTGACCCATGCCGCTCATCGGCCGCACCTCGTCAGGCGATGAGAAACTCTTCTTCTCGAGCCGCACGTGGTTCTCCTTTCGTCGCGACGGCGCCGGATTGCCCCGTCCGGTCGGGCGATCCTACTCGCCGCGACTGTTGTCCAGGAAGAGTTCTTTGCGGCCGCTTCCGACCAGCGTATGGCCGCGGGACGCGCTCGGATAATCATTCGGTAGAGCTCCACCAGCCGGGAGCCGGACGACCGAAAACGCCACCGAACCATCCGTGCGCGCTCCAGGTTCGACCGCGATCGCCGTCACCTCGTCGCATTCGATCGTTGCCGATATGAAGGATGCGGGCTCGGCGGGCGTCCCGGGTTATGACGATGCGACGTGCGAGGCTCCTCCAGGACTACAACTCCGCTATGAACTACGGCGACCAATACGAGATCGAGGGCAAGGACCAGGAGGCAGCCAGCAACTACAACCTCTCGAGCCGGATCTACACGCAGCTGACCGATAACTGCCTGGTCGTCGACAGCTGACGCGCTCGTCAACGGGCAGAAACGTGCGAGAGCCTCTGTCACCCGACGAGCCTCTCGCACCTGCGGCTGCATCGTGCTCGCCGCCAGTTGCGTCACGCGCTCGAGCGCGCGCGGACATAACGGATCCGCAGACCGGGTTGCTGCACCCACTGCTCGCGAGTGCGTGAAGCGCGACGGGCCTGGCTCGCCGCCGTGATCAGCCCCCAGAGGGAACAGCGCTCGCAAAGGCGAAGACGACCCACGCGATCGTGTCCAAGCCCTACGGCCAGCTAGAGACGGTTCGTCTGAGAGACTGCGTGTTCGCGGCCCCGACGTGGGCGGGGATCAACGACTTGAAGGGGTATCGCGTGATGGCGCGTTTCGCTGGACGGACGGTGCTGGTGACGGGGGCGTCGAGGGGTATTGGGTTGGCGACCGCGCAGCGCTTCCACATGGAAGGGGCGCGCGTCGGTCTGGTCGGCCGGGATGCGGAGCGTTTAGCGTCGGTTGTGGCTGACCTGGATGGCTCGTGCCGCGCGGTGTCGGCGGATGTAGCCGTGCCGGGGGAGTGCGTGCGCGCGGTTAACGAGATTGAGGAAGCGCTTGGTCCGGTTGAGGTTCTGGTCAGCAACGCCGGCGTCCTTCGGCGTGACTTCGTCACCGACGTCAGCGTCGACGATTTCGAGGAGAGCTATCGGGTGAACGTGGGGGCGGCGCTGTGGCTGACACAGCGGGTACTGCCGGGAATGCGCGAGCGTGGGTACGGGAGGATCGTGCTTGTCGCTTCTGAGCTTGGTTTGTTCGGAGGCCCATCGTATGCCTCGTACTGCACGAGCAAGTTCGCGCTCGTCGGGCTTGCCGAGGTCCTCTGGCACGAGCTCGCCGGCAGCGGCGTCCGGGCGTGTGCTGTCTGTCCCGGCGATGTCCGCACCGATCAGCTCGAGCAAGAGCACAGGTGGGGGCCGACCGGCGGTGTGCCGCCAGAGAAGGCGATGTCCCCCGACTATCTGGCCTCAGCGATCATCCGCTCGCTCGACTCGCGTAACCCGGTCGTGATCGTCGACAAGCCGCACCTGCGGGCGGTCTTCAACTTGTGGGGAGGCTCGCGGCGGCTGCGCCTGGCAGCGGTACATGGCGCTTATAAGGAACTCTTGAAGAAGTGAGGCGACGACCGGGCGTTTGTCCGTGCTCGGGAGCGACGCTGTCCCCGGGGTGCCAGAAGTCCGCCGGCGGCGGCCGTGGATCCGTGCGCACAGCCCGGCGTCTCGGGGCCCACGATCGCTTTGGTCAGGACGCCACCTCGCGGCGAGCGGTCGCTACGCAACCCAGCCGTGCGTGCAACTACAGTCGGTGGCGCGATCGCCTGTCCACGGGCTCCTACACGCGGGCCAGGATGCCTTCAAACCTGACCGCGACCGTCCGCCGGTCGCCGAGCATTTGCTGGCGTTGACTGTCGCTCCGTAGTGGCCGGAGGCGTCACCCACCACGCACTGCGTTGATGGCCGTGCGTGGCGGCGGCTCGAAACCCGGCGGTCGCAACCCGCGGTTGCGATAACGCACGTGTATAGCAGCGACGGAGGTCAGGGATTTCCCAGCACGTGTTTGGAGACACACTAGACCTAAGTGTCGCCTGCGCCCGGAGTCCTAAGCGTGGGAATCCGACCTGTTTTCCGAGGTGTCCTATGGGTGATGTCGTACATTTGATGCCGCGTCGTAAGCGGATAGCGTTGATCGCGCACGACAATTGCAAGGTAGAGATGCTCGACTG
>Ga0335080_10004769_pt1 | contig 13832 bp, 8 predicted proteins | sample Lox_Sample_34_FD_206720 | JGI IMG/M metagenome (GOLD analysis project Ga0335080, IMG submission 206720) | Soil microbial communities from Loxahatchee National Wildlife Refuge, Florida, United States - Lox_Sample_3.4 | ecosystem: Environmental > Terrestrial > Soil > Wetlands | place: USA: Florida... | reverse complement strand
AGGGCTTCCAGGTGTTCAGGATGTAAGAGAAGGCTCCGCCGTTGCGCAGCGTGGATCGCTCCGCATCGGACCCAGTATCAATGGAGTGGGAAAAGGTATAGGCAAAGTCCATCTGGAGACCATGGCTCATAGGGTGGCGCAAGGTGAGCTGGCCCGCGTTGTAGTAACTGGTGCCCACGCTGGCGAGAACGTAGAGGGTTGAGAACTGGTCCTGCCAGAAGTGCGGCTGCCAGTCAGGGGGGTTGGGGTACCAGCCATAGAAGGGTGAGTAGAAGTCGACATCGGAGAGCGACGTGGTTGCGCCCCAGTTATACCGGTAAGGAGCCCACTCCCACGCATAGAGAGCCTGCGTTGCGCTCTCACCCTCGTAGTCGTAGTTTTGAAGGAAGGAGAAGACATTCTCGAAGTAAGGAATGGCGGGAACAGAAGCATCAGGATCGGCATTGTTCTGGTCAACCAGCTTGGAGAGCTGGGTACCTGCTGCATAGTAATCGCCACCGCCCTGCGGATCGACGTAGTCGACTGGCTCCGCCAGGTCGAGATTCTGGAGGAGACGGCGGCCCAGCCGGCCTACGTAGGCCGCTTCAAATGTGAAGCCACCGGGGAGTTCACGCTGGACGGACAGATCGAAGGTTTCAGAGTAAGGGGTCTTGATGCGGCTATCGAGGCCAGACTGGATGCTGAAGTTGTTGTTCGGATAGAGGTACGGGAACGACGTGGTCTGGTCCGGGGTTGGATGATCGATTTCAGGTAAGGTGTTGCGGCCGACGAAGCGGGGTGCGCCGGGATGACTACAACCTGTGGCACAGTTTCCTTCGATCTGGTAGAGGCCAGCCGAGGGGTTTGTCAGGGCAGAGCTCAGCCCGAACGAACCATGAGCGCTCACGTCCGCAACAAGCGCTTCGCCGAAGTGATCGTAATACATGCCGAACCCTGCGCGGACCGAAGTCTTCGGGTCTGGCGCGTAGGCGATTGCGAGGCGTGGAGCAAAATCGGCCGTATTCGCAGGGTAATAACCGGGTTTGTTGTAGTAGGGACCATTTGGGGCGAAGGTCAGGTCCTCTTCGTAGATCTGGCCGGCCTGGGCCGCTGACTCGCGTTTGAGGTACCAGGCGTGGGTATCGATCGTAGGGGCGATTTGCTGCCCCTTGGTTTCCCACGGTGTTTCCAGGTAGGAGTAGCGGACACCAGCGGTGATTGTGAGGTTCGGCAGCATGCGCCAGGCATCCTGAACGTAGCCTTCGAGTTCGTTGGCCTTGAAGTGACGCGGAATCACAGCGCCATCCGATAGCAATGAACCCTCGGTGGGACTGCTGATCTGGTAGTTGATCTGATCCGTACGCGACGGTGTGGTGCCCACCATGTTGGCAAAGGCGATGTTATAGGAGTTGAGGAACGAACCATCGACAGCATCAGAGCCGGGCGCATTACCGGAGAGCCAATAAGGGTTGGTGCTGCCGCTAGCGTAGGAGTTTGCATCGGTGGAACTGTTCTGGTGGATGAGACGCCAGTTCACGCCGAACTGCAGGGTATGGTTGCCCTTGGTCCAGCTCAGATTATCGATGAGGTTATTCACCGGGACACTGCTAATCGTCGAACGGTCCTGCGATGTGGGAGTATCGAGAAAGCGGAAGGTAACGTATTCGCTCGTGCCGCCGGCACCGGCCGCGCCGTTGCCTTGGCGAATGTACCCGTAACGGATATCGTTTACGAGGTTCCGGGAAATCGTCCAGGCATCGCCGCCAATGATTCCCTTGTTATTAGAGGAATTGATGCTTGACGGTCCTTGTCCTGGGAACTGCTCGACATCGCCGGAGGTGTCTTTCTGCAACTGCCCGCGAACAAAGATGCGGTGCTTATCTGAGGGCATGAAGTCAATTCTGGCCAGGTAGGTGTTGGTGTCGAAGGGATTGGGAGAGGAGAAGGAGAAGGAGCCCTCGTTCAGTCCGTCACCCTCAGCTCCACCGTTGGCCGCCGGCATCGAATTGAAGATAGCGAGGGCGTTGGGGTTGGGCCCCGGCGGAGAAGAGTAGGGCGAGCCATTGCACACCCAGCATCCTGCATCGAGTCCCGCGATGTCGCCAGAGGACAGAGTCGTGGTTCCGCCTTCTGCATCGGGGAAGACGATCTGACCATTCTGATAGCTCGCCGTCGGCACGGTTCGGATTACCGACGCGGATTCGCGGCGGCGTAAAGCTTCCCAGTTGCCGAAGAAGAAGAGCTTGTCCTTGAGGATGGGACCGCCAAGGTCGGCCCCATAGATGTTGCGGATGAGTTTGCCAGGCACATTGGGCTCACCGGCATTCAACTGGCCCTGCTTTACGAACCAGTCGTTGGCGACACCGAGTCCATTGCGGTTATACCAGTATCCTGCGCCGTGGAACTTGTTGGTGCCGGACTTGGTGACCATGCTGATCTGAGCACCAGAGGAACGGCCGGAATCAGCGTTTGAGTTTCCAGTAACGACGCGGAATTCCTCGATGGAGTCCTGGGTCTGGCGGAGAACGCCGGTGAAAGCGTAGCCATTGACCTGGTCGTTGTCATCGATGCCATCAATAGTGACATTGCCCTGATCAGAGCGCCCGCCGTTCACGGCGCCACTGCGAGGATCATTGGCGCCGATATTGGCCGCGGGAAGGAACATGACGCCTGGCTGAAGAGAGAGGAGATCCGGAACGTTGCGTTCTTCGGAGGGCAGGGCCTGAATCGTTGCATTGTCAGTAGCGTTGCCGAGCGAGGCGTCTGCAATGTTCAGGGTTTGAGCTTCTGCGGATACGTCAACAGTGACGGTACTGGCCTCCACAGTGAGTGAGAAATCAATGGTCGCGGGCTGGTTGACCAGGAGTTCCGCGGTCTTGCTCTGGTTGCCGAAACCTGCCGCAGTCACAACAATGGTGTACTTCGCAGGTGGAATCTGCGCGAACACATAAGAGCCAGAAGTGTCTGCGACTCTGGAAAGCGAAGTACCACTTGCATTGTCTGTAATGGTGACTTTCGCACCGGGCACGAGCGCTCCGGAAGGATCCTTGATTGTGCCGCGGAGTGAGGTGGTTGCGACCTGACCAAACGAGAGCGTAACGGTGGAAAGGATACACAGGAGTATCCATCCCGCAAGGGATTTCATCACGGCTGTTCCTCCAAGAAAAGGCGTACTGATAGGTTGTGTTCTCTGCAAACGACCGCTAGACCCAAGCCCGCGCAAGTGCCAGTAGTGGAACTGGAGAATCTGCGCTCTCTTCCGAGAGAGCTGGCCGCGGGATTCAGGATGCCGCTTTTGAAGCGTTTCGAACGACTCCGGCTGAATCGCCGGGCCAGGGGATTTCAAAATAATCTATTCGCTCGAGCGATCAAGATTCAATAAAAATTGTCATTAATCACCGAAAAGACCACTTTCGTCACTCGAAAACGCCATTTCATGTCATTGTTGTTGCTGCATCTGCTGCAGGTCCATGAGCGGGACCGGCGGCTCCGGGGGTTGTTGCGCGCGCTCGACAAGAACCGACCAGTCCTCCGGGATGGGCATCTTGCGGTCCAGAGCGGGCGGGATATCGCTGGCCTCGACGTGCACGGCAACGTAGAGTTCACTCGATGTTTTCCCACGAAAGACGCCATGCGTGGGTGGAACATCGGCGTAATCGCGTCCGACGGCGGTGCGGACGTGTCGGTGGTGAGCAACAAGATTATTGGTGGGATCAAAACCGACCCAGCCGAGGTGAGGCATGAGCACGTCGACCCAGGCGTGGCTGGCATCGGGTGTGGAGCGGTCGTGGTCTTCACGGCTGCGATAGAGATAACCGGAGACGTAGCGCGCCGGGATACGAACCAGGCGCAGCAAGGCGATCATGGTGTGGGCGAAGTCCTGACAAACTCCGCGGCGATTGAGGATGGCTTCATCGATGGGGGAGTCGACGCGCGTTGAGCGAGGAACGTATTCGAAGTAATCAAAGAGGCGCTGATTGAGTTCCTGCACCAGCATCATGGGGTCATCGCGCCGGGCGACTTCGAGGCGGCCGGCAAGATTCATAAGAGCTGGCGTTTCGGTAACAAACTGGCTGGGAAGGATCATTTCCCAGTAGTCGCCCGCGCTGACCATGGCATCGAGGGCCTGCCATGCATCGCGAGAAAGGGAGGCGGGGACATCTGGCATGGGCTGCTGTTCCACAACGGACTCAGCCACGATGACGAGCTGGTTGTGCTCGCCCGGGATATCAAAATGGTGAACATTGTTGCCAAAGTGATCGCGGTAGGTGAAGACACGACAGCGCGGGCTTACAGAAAGTGCAAAAGTGAGGCAGTGCTGGTTTGAGTCTGAGCGAGGATGCATGCGCGTTTCCATGATGCTCTCGCTGACAGGCTGCGAGTAGCGGTAGCGCGTAAGGTGGCGTATGGAATAGCAGTTCATTGCGTCGTTCTCAAACCTAGACAGCTAATGCAGATTGGATGGAGTAGTGAATGTAATAGCGGTACATGAGATCGTGAATGCTCATGCAGCGCTGCCGAATGGAATGGAGAAATGCCGCTGTGTCCCCCGCGAGGATCTCACTGACCGAGGTGTAGCTCAGCATTGCATGGAGTCTGCCAATCCCCGCCGTAAGTTCATCAGGGGGGCGGCGGCCGCCGGTGTGCTGAATGGACTGGATGGCGTGGCGGACGCCTTCGACCGAGTAGCGTATGGCGTGCGGAAAATCTCGATTGAGCAGGAGAAACTCGAGTATGCGATCGGGGGTGAGGTCTGCTGTGTAGACCTGGCAGTAGGCCTCAAACGCAGTACAGCAGCGCAGCACTCCAACCAATTCGAGGTACTGATAGCCGGAGTACTCACGTTCAGGGGCGTGGAACAGGTGCGGATGGTAGATCTCGAGCAGAGTGGCAATGGCGTAGGCACGCTCGAGATATCGCCCAAGGCGGATAAAGTGCCAGCCCTGACCGTGAATCATCGTGGTATCAGAGACACCTTTGAAAAGGTGAATGGCATCAATCACTGACCCGAGTGCATCGTTAATGTTCGAGCGAAACTGCATAGCAGTGTGCGGCGAGTGCATCTGGTGATAGAGCCGATTCAGGCGCTGCCACTGTTCGGTGGAAATTTCTTCACGAATCTGACGCGCATTTTCTCGCGCGGCATCGATGCAGCAGGTGACGGAGGCGGGGTGATGTTTGTCGAAGATGAGCTTCTCGGCATTAATGCCAGGATCCCCGTTCCACTCAAGGCCAGCGGGATTGCCGAGGGAGGCGATGAGTCGCTGCCAGTGCGATTCGGCGCTGGCCCCACCCGAATCGAGCATGAGACTCATCGCAACGTCGAGTTGGCGAACGGTATTCTCGGCCCGCTCCAGATATCGGCTCATCCAATAGAGGCTGTCGGCTACGCGCGATAACATCTTTGTCGTCTCCGGGGATTTTTGGCTAACTGCTATTCCAGAACCCATGTATCCTTGCTGCCGCCTCCCTGTGAGGAGTTGACGACGAGTGACCCTTTTTCAAGGGCCACTCGGGTGAGTCCTCCAGGAACAATATTGATCCTGTCACCGAAGAGAATGTACGGGCGCAGGTCCACGTGGCGCGGCTCAAGACGATCGCCGATGAGACATGGCGCGCGGGAAAAGTCGAGCGTGGGCTGCGCGATATAATTGCGCGGATTTGTTTCAATCCGCGCCGCGAATTCCTCTCGCTGATGAGCCGTGGAGTGTGGGCCGATGAGCATTCCATAACCACCGCTCTCGCCTACAGCCTTAACGACGAGTTTGTCGAGATTCGCGATCACGTGCTGCCGATCTTTCTCATCGGTCAGCAGGAAGGTTTCAACATTGTTGATGATCGGATCTTCATCAAGGTAGTACCGGATGATTCGAGGAACGTAGGCGTAAAGAGCCTTGTCGTCGGCCAGACCGGTTCCGAAAGCATTCGTGACAGTAACGTTGCCGGCGCGATACGCGTTGAACAGGCCCGCACAGCCAAGGATGGAATCACTGCGGAAGATGAGCGGATCGCTGAAATCATCGTCGACGCGACGATAGATGACGTCGACCCTCTTAAGGCCGTCGGTGGTCCGCATGTAAACAATGTTGTCGTGCGTAACCAGGTCGCGGCCCTCAACAAGATCGATGCCCATCTGGCGAGCGAGGTAGGTGTGCTCGAAGTATGCGGAGTTGAAGACGCCGGGGGTGAGCAAGACGATGTTGGGTTCGGGGCGGCCCTCAGGGGCAAGTGAACGAAGGGTTGCGAGTAATAGTTGCGGGTAGTGCTCGATGGGACGCACGCCGTAGCTGTGAAAGAGCTGCGGGAAAGTGCGCTTCATGACGCGGCGGTTGGTGAGCATATAGCTCACGCCGGAGGGCACGCGCAGGTTGTCTTCAAGAACGACAAACTCGCCTGTATTCAGACGAAGCAGGTCGGAGCCGACAACCGAGATATAGACGTTGCGTGGGACCTGGAGACCGCGCATCTGGCGGCGATAATGCTTGCAACTGTAAACAAGTTCGCGAGGTACAACGTGGTCATTGAGGATCTTTGCTTCGGAGTAGACGTCGCGCAAAAACAGGTTAAGGGCAGTGATGCGCTGGGTGAGGCCACGCTCGATGCGATCCCACTCCTGTGCGGTAATGAGACGAGGGAGGAGGTCGTAGGGAAATATCTTCTCCGTGCCTTCGTCGCGACCGTAGACGGTGAACGTAATGCCCTGCGTAAGGAACGAGAGTTCTGCCGATTGCTTGCGGCGCTGAAGTTCCTCCTGAGGAAGCCGGGCCAGGGTCTCGGCCAGCGCGTGATAGTGAGGGCGCACCTCGCCGGACGGTTCGCGCATCTCATCGAAGGCGTGGTCCAGCGGGTAGTCACCGTAAAGCGTTTCCAGATCCGCTGTCGGCCCAGCGCTCATACTCTCTTTCAACGTCCCCTGGAGTGCAGGTTCAAGGCTCCGATGCGGCCGCGTGACAGCGCTTGTTAGAACCGAGGCGCTGATCCCTGGGAAGCCGTTGCATTGGCACCTTGTTCTCTTGCTTTTAACACGCGAGACATAAAGGCACAATCAGGAACGTCGCCAAGATCGATCGGGCAGGCAATTTGTGCGGATTTTTCGAGCGCTGGCGCCGAAAGCTGGGCGCAAGCGATAGCATCTGATCATGAGCTACGACCTGATGGTCTTCGAACCGGCTGCCGTTCCAGGAGGCCATGGCGACTTTCTGGACTGGTATACACGGCAGACGAAATGGAGTGAGGACCATGGGTACGACGATCCGGAGATCACGTCGAATCACTTGAAAGCATGGTTTCAGGACATCATCCGGATCTTTCCACCAATGAATGGTCCCTTAGCGACGGAGAAGCTGCCGGAGGATGAGGCATCGAGCTCCGACTACGCGATCGGGGCGGATTTCATTTACGCATCGTTTGCGTGGTCGAAGGCTGAGGCGGCTTACATGACAGTGGCGCGGCTCGCGGAGAAATACGGGCTGGGGCTCTTCAATGCCAGCTCGACGGGCGAAGAGGTGTGGGTGCCTGATGCCGGGAAGATGATCCTGGCTCACGATAAAGGTCCGCCGACGATTGCGGATCGGGTGAAGAGCTTGCTGAACCTGGATTGAAAAGCGCGGATTGAGACGGGCGGCGGCCGACCATGGCATAGCCGCCCTCATTGTCTTTGACGGGATTCTGCGCTAGAACAGATTCCAGAGCGACTGATTGTAGACCGCGTGGTGGAACTGGACTTCACAGCCTTTCACGATTGTTCCGAGATCGCGCGGGCAGCGGTTGGCTGAAGCCTCCTTCAGATCTGCGTAGCGGCCCTGAACATCTGAACCGAGGATTTCGGCGATCCACTTCGAATTGCGGAAATCTCCAATTGCCTTGTAGATGTTGTCAGGAAGATAGCGGCCGCCCTCGCGTAGATTCTTGACCTTGGCGATTTCGCCGTCGACGCCGGTTTTGAAGATTGCGTACATCGACAGGTAAGGGTTTGCATCCGGCGCCACGGCGCGAACCTCGGTGCGCATGGAGCGCGAATTGCCGATCGGAATGCGGATCATAGCGCCGCGGTCGGTTGCAGAAGCGCGAATCTGGTTGGGCGCCTCGAAGTGCGGGTCGAGACGGCGATAGGCATTGACACTGGAGTTGAAGACTAGGCAGAGGTCGAGCGCGCGGGTGAGGATGCGATCGAGGAACTTCCAGCCGAAGCTCGAAAGCTGCTCCTGGCCCTTTTCGTCCCAGAAGAGGTTGGTCTTGCCCTTTGATACCGAGACGTTGGTGTGCATGCCACTGCCGTTGACGCCGGCAACAGGCTTGGGCAGGAAACATGCAGTATAGCCATAGTTGTTTGCGATCTGCCGGCAGAGCAGCTTGTAGAGCTGAATCTGGTCGGCCGCGGCGACGACCTCGCTGTAGCCGAAGTTGATTTCGAACTGGGAAGGGGCGACTTCGGGGTGATCCTTCTCGTTCTGGAAGCCCATGGCGCGCTGTACTTCGGCTGAAGTGTCAATGAACTGGCGCAGGGGGTCGAGCGGGAGAGAGTGATAATAACCACCGGTGGAGACGAAATCGAACTTGCTCGTCTCGTGAAAAGTTTTCTCCGCGTCCTTGCCGGCGAAGAGAAAACCCTCAATCTCCGTCGCCGCATTAAGCGTGTACTGCTTTTCGGCGAAGAGTTTGTCGGCGTAGTTCTTCAGCACGCCGCGAATGTCGCCTGAGTATGGAGTTCCGTCTTTATCGATGACGGTGCCGAAGACGAGCACTTTGCCGTTTCCGAAGACGTCGGCGGGGACCCAGTAGAAAGCGCTCCAGTCGATGCCCAGGCGCAGATCGCTTTCTTTCTGCGCAGTGAAGCCGCGAATGGAGGAGCCGTCGAAGGTGAGGTTCTCATACGCGCCGAGGAGGAACTTCTTGTCATAATCGAGGAGATGGAGCCGGCCTTCCAGGTCGGAGAACAGCACGGTCACAGCCTTGATGCGCTTTTCGTCGGTGAGGTATTTCAGCCGCTTCTCGCGAATCTGGTCGATGGCAACGCGGCTGACACGTTCTTTCTTGGCTTCAAGATTGAGCTCTTCCAACTCTTCATAAGAGAGCGCCAGGAAGTTGCGATAGTCGGTAGTCATAGGTCTCCTTCATCGGAAAGTGATGCAGCCCGGCGTGATGAAACCCGATCCAAAGACGTGCCTCGTCGTCTCTCAATTACACGTATTCATCGACCGGCGAGTGTTTCGAGAGAGTGGAGTTGCGCCTGGATGAATCTGATTGTGGCGCGCGAACTGTTGCGTGAGCTTCTGCTTATAGCGTACTGCTGAAGATACGTCCGCGAGGATCGCGATCGGCACATATTGGCACGGTACTGTGGAAGAATCGGGACGAATCTGTCCGTTTAACTGGCTCGAGTACCGACGAAACCCATACGAATGCGCTGGACCGGGGCGTGGGATAACCTTGACTCGTCAGGAGGATCCCGTCTGGATGCTGGTTTTGAAGCGTAGTGCCAAGCACTTCCCTGCCCTATTTCTGTTTGTCCTGGCCCATTCATTCGTCAATGCTCAGAAGACGCCAATTCAGATCACGGCTGACCTTTCGGATGCGCCGCGCAAACTCTTTCATGCGGATATAGACTTTCCAGTTTCAGCAGGGCCTCTCACGCTGATCTCGCCGGAATGGATTCCGGGGCACCACATGCCTTCCGGACCGGCAGCAGCTATTACTGGCGTGGTATTCACTGCGAATGGCAAGCCGCTGGAATGGCGTCGAGACGATGTGAATCTGTATGAGTTCCATCTTACGGTGCCTGCGGGAGTCAGCACGCTCCATGCGCATGTGGATTCGATTGTGACGAGGCGGGTTTCGCAGAGGCTTGCGGCGCTGGAATGGGAAGTCCTGATGCTCTATCCGGCGCATGTGCCGGTGCGGGATATTGCGATCCAGCCGTCGGTGAGAGTACCGGCGGGTTGGGGGATTGGGACGGCGCTGATGCCGATCAGTGGCGGGCCGTACCCGGTGCCGGCGGCCGGGAGCGTAACGAGGTTCGCGGCGACCAATGTGGAACAGCTGGAGGATTCGCCGATTCTGACTGGGCTCTACTTCCACGAGTATCCATTGGCGCCGACGATCTCGCCGAAGCACTTTCTGGATGTGGCGGCGGATGCGCCGGAGGATGCGAACCTGAGGCCGGCGGTACTGGCCGAGGTTGCAAACCTGGTGCGTGAGGCCGATGCGCTGTACGCTTCGCATCACTACAACGAGTATCACTTCCTGCTGACGCTGTCGGATGTGGCGGGTGGGATGGGACTGGAGCATGGGCAGTCGTCTGACAACGGGGTGGGCGAGAAGGGATTTGCCGATGAGGTGCACCAGTTGCCGGAGTCGGACCTGTTGTCGCATGAGTTCACGCACTCGTGGAACGGGAAGTATCGGCGGCCTGCAGAACTTTACCAGCCTGACTTTGCGACGCCGATGCAGGGGGCGCTGCTGTGGGTGTATGAGGGCATGACGCAGTATCTCGGCCATGTGCTCGCTGCCCGCTCGGGGTTGCAATCGCCTCAGGAATACAGGGACACGCTGGCGATGGTTGCGGCTGAACTGGATTACACGCGCGGGCGCGAGTGGCGTCCGACGGAGGACACAGCCGTGGCTGCGAGCATTCTGCGCGGCGGAAATCCGGCGTGGGAGAACTGGCGCCGCGAACAGGACTATTATTACGAGGGCGAACTGCTTTGGCTCGATGCCGACACGCTGATCCGGAAGATGACGGACAACAAGAAGTCGCTGGAAGACTTCGAGAAGATCTTCCTTGGAAAGGGGGGAAACACCGGGCCCCTGATCGTGACGTATACATTCGACGAGCTGGTGGCAGATCTGAACCAGGTTGCACCGTACGACTGGGCGAAGTTCCTGCATGAGCGCGTAGACAGGATCAATCCGAGGGCGGATGTTGCCGGCATCAAACAGGGTGGATACAAGCTGGTGTACAAAGACAAGCCATCAAAGTCAGAGCGGATGATGATGGCTGCGAATCGGCGGAGCAGCGGGATTGACTGCTGGTATTCGATCGGGCTGCGGCTTGGTCAGGATGGCACGATCGCCGATGTGCTGTGGAATGGGCCGGCGGACAAGGCAGGGCTTGCTCCGGGTGAGAAGCTCATGGCGGTGAACGACAAGGTGTATTCAGCCGATGCGCTTCGAGAGGCGATTCGTGATGCGAAGGATCCGTCGAAGCTGATTCGCGTGATCGTGCAGGCGGACTCCTTTGTCTCAACGATGCAGATTGAATACCACGATGGAGAGCGCTATCCGGCGCTGGAACGTGTGGACGGAACGCCTGCGTACCTGGATGACATCATCAAGCCGCTGACGATGCCGGAAAAGGTGGTGGAGCAGAAGAAGGATGATGCGGAGTAGCAGACCTCTGCTGTTCATTCCACATCTCAAAAGCGAGCCCCCTCGACTGTGCTCAGGGCAGGTTGTGGGGCACCCAGATGAGTGTTAATGCGGGCGGCCGGGGAGAACGAAGTGCTCGTCGCAGCGGGGTTCGTAGTTGTCGCCGGCCATGATGATGGGGCTGTCGTAGGGAGCGGGCTTGCCGTCGACGAGGCGCTGCGGATACAACGCCTTGGCTCCGCAACTGCAGTAGGCGACGAGTTCTGTGAGATTGCCTGCGTAGGTGCGCACAAGCCAGGAAAGTTGCAGCATTTCGCCGAAAGGCATACCGCGAAAGTCGAGTTCAAGGCCGGAGACGAGGACGTCGTGTCCCCATTGCAAGAGGCGCTTGGTGAAGAGGAAGAGGTCGCTGACGAACTGACCTTCGTCGATGGCGATGCACTCGACCCGCTTGCCGATCTTCTGTTCCGTCTCTTCGAGAATCGGCAGGATTGACCACGGATCGCTGGACGGAAACTCGACTGCTTCCATTTTGCCGCAGCCGTTCGGATTGCGGCTCTCAACCCAACCCGCCGCGGCTTTGGTATCGGCGCTGGGCTTGAGGAGCAGCACGAACTGATGGGCATACTGGCGGCGGATCTCGATTCGGCGCAGGAGTTCAGCCGTCTTGTTGCTGCGCATTGGTCCGACGATCATCTCCAGTTTGCCAACCACTTTCTGTTCTCCTATAAGGACCGCATGCGCCAACGAATCGGCCTCCCAGGTCACGATACGCAAGGGATCCGGGGCACCCATTTCTCACCCGAATCGGGCGCGCTTGACGGTCTGGCGGAAGTCTTCGCCGGTCATTTCGACCTTCACGCACATCTCGGCCAGACGAGAGCGCATGCGGTCGCCGATACGATCGCCAAGCGTCTGCTCGCGCGCTGCGCGCTCGACGCTGCTCAAAGCGCCCCCGCCTGCGGAGAGGTCGGCATAGTTCGTCGTGATGATGGTTGTCTGCTTGTCGTTGTAGCGTGAGTTGAGGATGAGGGCGACCGTATCCCAGACCCACTCATTGGGTTTCTGGGCGCCCAAATCATCGAGGACGAGGACTTCTGCTGCGAAGACAGGCTGGAGCAGCTCGAGTTCCGTGGTGTTCACCTGCGGGTTGTAGCTGTTCTGGATGTTTTTAAGCAATTCGCGATAGTCGCAGAAGAGGCCTTTGCAGCCCTTCTCCTGAACGAGACGGCGAAGGACGCCAACGGCAAGATGAGTCTTTCCGACTCCAATAGAGCCAGTAAAGAGCAGGCCTTTGCCGCCGGTGTCGTGCGGATACTCATCAACGAATCTTCTGGCGGTGAGGAGCGCTTTACCGAGGGAAGGATTTGCCCCGCGAAAATCTGTTTCGTAGCCGTCGAGGGTGTAGTGACGATAGCGCTCGGGGATGTGGGCGGAGCCCAGACGGCGCTCTTCCCGCTGGGACTGCTGGCACTCGCAGGGACGCGAGACCCACAGGCCGGAATCGGACATGACCCGGACGAGGCCGATGCCGTCGCAGATTGGACAAACGCTCATGCTCTCCTCAGGCTAGCGCAAACGGCGCGAGGGCGCTGCGGTGGGAAAGATGGCGCGGAAAGTGGAAAAGATTCGCCATTGTCAGAGGTTTCCCACCCATCGCACGATGACATCTGGCGCGAGCGGTTAAGATGGGACTTCGTTTGTTTTCAATCATGACGACGAGGTGTGCAGCCGTGAATTGGATTTCCTTGCGCGTTGCCGTTGCGGTGCTTTTGGTTTTTGCGGGACCAGCCGCGATTTGCCTTTCGGGACAGACGCCGCTCGCGGAACCGAAACAGGAGCCGGGGAATGTGCCGGAGACGAAGGTGCCTCCGCCCACGAAAATCGGACCGAAGCATCCTGAGTGGGAGCACCTGAGCCAACATGACCAGCAGTGGCTCACGGATTTCCCGTGGCTGGCGCGGTTCAAGGATGCCGATCTGAAACTCGGGCCACCGGCGCAAGGAGACAAGCGCGTTGTGTTCATGGGCGACTCCATCACCGAAGGCTGGCACTTCGACATTCCCGGCGGCGTGTTTGCGAGCAAGCCATATATCAATCGCGGCATCAGTGGACAGACCACGCCGCAGATGGTGCTGCGATTTCACCAGGACGTGATCAATCTGCAGCCCGAGGTTGTGGTGATCCTGGCAGGGACCAACGACATCGCCGGCAACACGGGACCGATGACTCCTGAGGACACGGAAAACAACATCGCTGCAATGGCGGAGATGGCGGCGCAGAATCACATCTCGGTGGTGCTGTGCTCGATTCTGCCGGCATTTGACTATCCGTGGTCGCCGGGGCTAGAGCCCGCGCCGAAGATCGATGCGCTCAATGCATGGATCAAAAACTATGCGGCACAACACGGGTTTGTTTATGTCGACTACCACTCGGCGATGAAGGATTCGCGCGACGGCCTGCCGGTAAAGCTGAGTGGGGACGGC
>Ga0335080_10004768_pt1 | contig 13833 bp, 14 predicted proteins | sample Lox_Sample_34_FD_206720 | JGI IMG/M metagenome (GOLD analysis project Ga0335080, IMG submission 206720) | Soil microbial communities from Loxahatchee National Wildlife Refuge, Florida, United States - Lox_Sample_3.4 | ecosystem: Environmental > Terrestrial > Soil > Wetlands | place: USA... | reverse complement strand
ACGGCCGGCGACGGCAAAGTGACGCCGTCCAGAAGCAAAGTCTCGCGCGGCTCGTTGGCTAGATTGCGCAGCGTCTCCGCTGCAGCCTTTGCGCGCGGAAGCAGCGCGAGGTAGCCCGTGCCGCCGGCATCGCGAGCGTGGAGCAGCACGCGATCCACTCGTGTCGCCCACGGCACTCGCGCCGCGCGTCCGCTCAGAACGAAACTGTCCCCGCGCCGCTCTATGCCGATCGCATCGCCCGGGACGACCGGCGCCAGGGACGCGGGGCCGCCTTCGACGGTCCCGCCGGCCTCGGTCCACAGTGCCGCCGCCAACATCGTCTCTGCGAGCGGCACGGGGAGCGTGTGATAGCCCGAACGGCGCACGAGTTGCAGCGCGTCGCGCGCCTCCAGTCCCACGCCGCCGCGTGCCTCCCGCACCAGCGCCAGCGGCAGGCCGGCCTGTTCGACCGCCTGCCAGATGGCCGCCGGCCATGCGCCAGCATCCGCCTCTGCGAGGCGCTGCTTGTTCACCTCGCCATGGAACAGACGGTCGGCTTGCTCGATGACGATCGCCGACACGTCCTGCGGATCACCATGCCATCGTACGGAAGCAACGCTCATGTGTCGGCTTCCTAGCGCAGCCCCAGCCCGCGGGCGATGATGCCGCGCAGGATCTCGCGCGTGCCGCCGCGCAGCGTGTACGAGGGCGCGTGCAGCACGACGTGGGCGAGCGTCTCCGACAGCGCATCGTCGCGGTCGTCGAGGCTGGCCTCGAGCGGAACCAGGCGGCGCACCACCTCGGGCAGATCGCGCTCGAACGCCGTGCCGACGTCCTTCACCAGTGCGGCCTCGGTGTTGGGGTTCTCGCCGCGGTCGAGCAGCCCCGCGACGGAGGCGGACATGCGTTGCAAAGCCGCGAGATGACTGACCAGGCGGCCGACCTCCGCGGCCTCGCGCTCGCTCGCACGGCCTCGCACGCGCTCGATGAGCTCCACGAGCAGACGGTAGTCGGACAGAAAGCGGTCCGGCCCGGAACGCTCGAAGGCGAGCTCTCCCGTCACCATGGACCAGCCCTGGCCTTCGGCGCCGACCATCATGTCGTCCGCCACGATGTAGTCCTTGAAGAACACCTCGTTGAACTCGTGACCGCCGGCCAGGTTGTGGATCGGGCGCACGCTGACCCCGGGCTGAGCGAGGTCGATGATGAACTGCGTGAGCCCGCCGTGCCGGTCGGCACCGGGGTCGCCGGTGCGTACGAGTGCGATGAGGTAGTGGACGCGATGCGCGTTCGACGTCCAGATCTTGCTGCCGTTGACGGCCCAGCCGCCGTCCCGCTTCACGGCGCGCGTACGCACGGCGGCGAGGTCCGAGCCCGAATCGGGCTCGCTCATGCCGATGCCGAAGAAGCACTCGCCGCGGCAGATGCGCGGCAGCAACAGGAGCTTGGCTCGTTCGCTGCCGTGGCGCAGGATCTGCGGACCGGACTGGCGGTCGGCGATCCAGTGCGCGGCGCACGGCGCCCCCGCCGCCAGCATTTCCTGTGTGATAACGTAGCGCACGAGACTCGACTGCGCCTGCCCGCCGTATTGGTTCGGCCAGGTGACGCCGATGAATCCGGCGGCGCCGGCGCGGCTGCTGAACTCTGCGTCGAACGTGCTCCAGGACGAGCGATGCGGAACATAGCGCCCGGCGCTGCGCTCGGCCGCCAGGAACGCCCGCACCCGGCGCCGGGCGTCGGCGGCCTCGGATGGCAGTGCCGGTGCATCGAATCGCAGTGCGCGCATAAAGCGGGAATACTCCAGCGACTTTCGCAGCATAAAGCATTTTCGGCGTCCGCTAACTTGACCTCGCCCAGTCCTGCCGTCGAGCCGCTGCTCGCCGGAATCACCGTTGTCGATTTCACCCGCGTACTCGCGGGCCCCTACTGCACGCGCCTGCTGGCCGACCTCGGCGCGCGCGTGATCAAGATCGAGCGGCCCCGCGAAGGCGACGAGATCCGCTATTCCGTGATCCAGCTGGAGCCGGGGCGCACGGATCAAAGCAGCTACTTCGTGCGGTTGAACGCCGGCAAGCAGGGCATCGCCATCGATCTCGCCCACCCGCAGGCGCACGCCGTAGTGCTCGATCTGGTTCGCCGCGCCGACGTGGTGGTGGAGAACTTCTCGCCCGGCGTGATGGCGCGCTACGGCTTCGATGACGCTGCCCTGCGGGCGGTCAAATCCGATCTGGTGTATTGCTCGATCTCCGGTTTCGGGCAAACCGGACCGCTCGGATCGATGCAGGCCTACGCCCATCTCATCAACGCCTTCTCCGGCATGATGGACATGGAGCGCGGCGGCGAGGATCGGCCGCGCGCCTCGTACCTGCAGACCGCCGACGTGCTGGCGGGCACTCACGCCTTCGGCGCGATCTGCGCAGCGCTGCTGCGGCGCGCGCGCGGCGGACGCGGCGCCTACCTCGACGTGTCCATGCTGGAATGCTTGATTGCGGCCGACGACATCACGTTTCACGCGCTACTCAATGGAGGCAGCGTGGAGCGCGGTCCGCGCGTCGGCATGCTGGTGCACGCGATCGGCGGGCGAAATGTGGCGATGCAAGCGGTTGGTGCCCCGCACCTGCTCGCGCGCTTGCTCGCGCTGATCGGCCGCCCCGAGCTCGCAAACGACGAGCGCTTCGCGACGCCGACGGCGCGGCGCCAGAACTGGCCGGCCTTTGCCCAGATCCTGCGCGACTGGCTGAACGGCTTCGGCAGCGTTGACGAGGCGCTTGCCGCGCTCTCGGCTGCGCGGATTCCCAGCGCGCCGGTGATGTCGCCGGAGCAGGTCGCCGCGCATCCACAGATGATCGCTCGCTCGGCGTTCCCGCAGGTCCACCACCCGGCGCGCGGACCGGTGCGAGTAACCGCATCCCCGTTTCATCTGGACGGCCAGCCGACCCATCCTGCCGGGCCGGCGCCGCACCGCGTGGGAGAGCACACCCGCGCCGTGCTGACCGGCGTGCTCGGGTATTCCGCGGAGCGCGTCGCAGCGCTCGAGCGGGAGGGCGTGATCGAAACCGGCGGAACTGGGTGAAACACACTCTCCCCTCCTTGGCCAAGATTCTATGGTTCATGTCAAGCGAGGGGTGCCCGCGAAGCGGGCGGGGTGGTTCGGATCGCGCTCGTCAGAGGAAATCGCGCAGCAGCCGCTCCGATTCAGCCCACAGACCGTCGGCCAAACGATCGTCGCGCGCCTGGCGCGAGGGTGTCGCTTCGCGCGAATCGACGAAATACTTTCCGCTGACCCCTGCCGCCCGATCCGAGACCGCCAGGTAAACCGAGGTGCGTGCGCCTTGTTCGAGCGAAGCGCCACGGATGTCGAATCCGGCGTGCAGCAGCTTGGTGTCGATCACGCCGGGATGCAGGGCATTAGCGGTCACTGCCGTCGGTGCGAGACGACTCGCGAGCGAGCGCGTGAACAGGATGTTGGCGAGCTTGGAGGCGGCGTACACGTCGTAGCCCTCGAAGCCATGCGCGAACGTGAGGTCGTCGAGATCGAGGTCGGCGCCGCTGTGGGCGATGGAGCTGACTGTTACGACGCGGCCGGTTGGCGCGGCGCTCAATGTGGGCAGCAGGCGCGACGTGAGGAGGAAGACGGCGAAGTGGTTCACCGCCATCGTCATCTCGAACCCGTCTTCGGTCAACACGCGGTTGCGCTGGAAGACGCCGGCGTTGTTGATGAGAACGTCGAGGATCGGCGCGCGCTGTTGCACCTGCTGCGCCAGCTCCACCACCTGCCGCATGCTGGACAGGTCGCCCCACACGGGCGCGACGCGCGCAGCGCCCGCTTCGGCGGCTAGCGTCCGTGCGTTCCGCGAAGCTTTCTCCTCATTGCGCCCGTGCACGAGCACATGCAGGCCCCGAGCCAGGAGCTGACGCGCGGTTTCAAGACCGATGCCATCGGTGGCGCCGGTCACGAGGACGCTTTTCATGTGGTGAGCTGTGCGGCCGGGAGAGATCGGCCAAAGGCAAGGAGTCTACTCGAACCTATCTCATTGTTCCGCGCGTGATTGCGTTGCCGCGCGGACGCCGTCAGTGCCCGGCACCGAGATAGTTGATGACGCCTTTGACAGTCAGAAAAGCCCAATAGCCCCATGTGCCGCCAACGGTCGCGAGCACGACCCACTGCGCAACCGTCATGGCGTGGCCCGCTGGGCGTCGGCGTGCATAGCGCACGACCGCTCTCGGGCGCCGAGCACCGGCCCGCACCAGACCCAGACGCCAGAGCATCGCAAGCCAGCCGAGCGCAACGGTCGTACCGAAACGTCGCCGGATGTCATGGAATGTGCCGCGGGTCATCCTCCGGTCATCGGCAACCCGCGCACTGACCTTAAGAACTACGCCGCTCGGATTCGAATTTCGTGCGCTCGCCCGCGCGGGCGGGCGTTGACAATCAGCGCTGCTCTGTGCGCACGCAGTTGCGGCCATCCGCCTTGGCGCGATAGAGCGCCGCATCGGCGGCGGCGGCGAGCGTCGCCAGGGTGTCGCCCTCGCGCATCTGCGCGACGCCTAGCGACAGCGTGATGGCCGTGAGCGACGTGTCGTCCGCGCCGACGCGAATCGGACTGCTCTCGAGCGTCACACGCACGCGGTCCGCGACGACCCTCGCCTGCTCGAGCGAGGTGCCGGGCAGCAAGGCCGCGAATTCCTCGCCGCCGTACCGCGCGATCAGTCCGCTCGGGCGCAGGCAGCCAACCAGCGTGGTGGCCACGTGTTGGAGCGCGCGATCGCCGTTCTGATGGCCGTAGCGGTCGTTGAACTCCTTGAATCCGTCGACATCGGCGAACAGCAGGCACACGGCGGTGCGGGTGCGCATGCAGCGCTCCATCTGGCGCGCGAAGACATCGTCCAGCCAGCGGCGGTTGTGCAGTCCGGTGAGGCCGTCGACCGTGGCCATGCGCTCGAACTCGCGGCGCTGGCGCAGGCTGTCGAGCAGACGATCGTTGTCGCGGCGCATGCGACCGGAGAAGATGAGCAACAGGTTGCGCGCTGCGGCCTCGGTGGAGCCCACCAGGTACCACAACGCCTCGCGGTCGATGCGCAGTAGCCGCGTCCTCTGATTGGTGACGACGGTAGCCGTCGCCCCGCGGCCGTCGATGACGGACACCTCTCCCGCACAGTCGCCCGGGTGCAGCAGCAGTGCGGCGCCGGCCTGCGCATCGTCCACCTCAACGCGCAGGCTGCCGCGCAGCACGACAAACACGTATTCGTTCCTGGCGCCGCGCTCGATCAGCGTGTTGCCTTCGTCCAGCTCGACGATCTGGCAGCGAGGCAGCAGCGCGTCGAACGAGCCTCGCGGCACATCGGCAAACAGGTCGGCCGACATCACGGCCTTCAGCTCATCGGTGTCCAGCGTTTGCGGCGCTGTCCACGCACCTTCCGCAGGCGTTGACAGAGTCTGTCTCCAGCACCGGGGCGTCTCGATTGCGCGGAGTATACGCTGGCGCAACGCGCGATCGCAGGCGGGAATGAGCGTGTGTCGTCGTTGCGCTACAGCCCAAGGTACCGTGTGCGGCATAGACCTTCGACGCGCGCTCGGCGATGCAGGCGTATCATCTCCATTTTCCGATCCGGGTGGGAGAAGGGCCATGGCCGGTAAGGCAGTCAAGCTCAAGTCCGTCACCTCGCCGTCCGTGCGCGAGCGCGTCAGCGGGGCAGAGTGGGAAGTCCGCTGCGATCTGGCGGCGGCGTATCAACTGGCGGCGCTGTTCAAGTGGACCGACCTGATCTACACGCATTTCTCGGCGCGCGTGCCCGGCAGCGAGGATCTGCTGATCAACGCTTATGGCCTGCTGTTCGACGAGATCACCGCGTCGAACCTGGTGAAGATCGACAAGGACGGCAAGGTGGTCGACGATCCGATTGGAATGGGGATCAACTACGCCGGCTTTGTGATCCACGGCTGCGTGCACGAGGCGCGGCCGGAGGTCAACTGCGTGATCCACACCCACACCCGGGCGGGCGTTGCCGTGTCGGCGCAGAAATGCGGCCTGCTACCCCTCAGCCAGCACTCGCTGCGTGTGTACGGAATGTTGAGCTATCACGACTACGAAGGCGTCGCACTCGAGCTGGATGAGCGTTCACGCCTGGCGCGCGACCTGGGGCCCAGATCGAAGGCGATGATCATGCGCAATCACGGGCTGCTCAGCCTGGGAAGCGACGTGCACGAGGCTTTCGAGCTGATGTACTACCTCGACTGCGCCTGTCAGATTCAGGTCGACGCTCTGGCGGGCGGCCGCGTGGACGTCGGGCTCATTTCGGAACAGACCGCACAGAAGGGGTTCCAGCAGCTCGAGCGGCCCGAGCGTCCTTCGCTCGACAGACAGTGGCCGGCATTGCTGCGGTTGCTCGAGCGCAAAGGAATCGACTACCGCAGCTGACGTTGCGGCGCGAGAGTGTCCCGCAACCTGTTTGCGGACCTGCCGGCGGCACTCGCGCAGGAGCAGATGACCGAGCTGCTGTCGCGGCCGGGACTCAAGATCGAGAAGATCGTCTCGACCGGGCAGGCGAGCCCCGACGGATTCTGGTACGACCAGCCGCAAGCGGAGTGGGTCGTTCTGCTGCGTGGTCGGGCGCGCCTCCGATTTCAAGACGAAGTCGAGGCGCGCACTCTCGTCCCGGGAGATGTCGTGAACATCACCCCTCACCGCCGCCACCGGGTGGAGTGGACCGCCGCCGATGAGCCGACGGTCTGGCTAGCCGTACACTACGGCTGACTTGGGAATCTGAGCCGTCAGCCTGCGCGGACGAGCTGCAGGAACTCCTTGCGCAACTCGGGATTGGAGAGAAAGGCGCCGCGCATGACGCTGTTGGTCATGTGCGATTCGTCCTTCACGCCGCGCCAGTGCGTGCAGAAGTGATCGGCTTCCAGCACGATGCCGAGACCGTCCGGGCGGATGCGCGCCTCGAGCAGATCGGCGAGCTGCATGACCGCCTCCTCTTGGATTTGCGGCCGGCTCATCACCCAGTCGGCAATTCTGGAGAATTTCGACAATCCGATCAGGTTCGACTGCTCGTTCGGCAGGACGCCGATCCAGAGCTTGCCGAGAATCGGGGCGAGGTGATGTGAGCAGGCGCTGCGCACCGTGATCGGACCGACGATCATCAACTCGTTCAGCCGCGCGGCGTTGGGAAATTCGGTGACGGCTGGCATCCGGTGGTAGCGCCCCTTGAACACCTCGTGCAGGAACATGCGCGCCACTCTGCGCGCGGTGCCGCGGGTGTTGTGATCGCTCTTGGTGTCGATCACCAGGGTCTCGAGCAGGTCGTGCATGCGGGCGGCCAGCTCGTCTTCGAGACCTTTCAGCTCGGCCTCGCCTTCGACGAACTCGGCGATGTTGTCATTGGCGTGGAAGCGGCGGCCGGCCGCCTGCAGCCGCCGGCGCACGCGCTCGGATACTGTGCCGGTGGGGGCCGCGCCCGCAGGGGTCATCGGCGTGGACTTCGGGTCGTTCATGCGTAGCTCTCAGGAAGGGAAGATCGGCCGACTCGGCCGTCTGAACTATAACCCGCGGACGCGGGGCGACGCTACGCCAAAGCCCACGCGCTGGCGCAGCTCAGCCGGGCTCGACCTCGAAGTCGCGATCCGGGGCTGGTGAAGGTTCGGCGGCCCGCGCCTCGGAGATGCTGCCTTCAGGCGGCAACATGCCTTTGTAGGCGAAGCCGTGCTCGACGGTGGGCTTGACCACCTCGAAGTAGGGAGAGATGTCGAAATCGCGCGGCGTGTACAGGCTGTAATGCCGGATCGTGAGGAGCTCGCGGTTATGGTCGTCGGCGCCCGGATCGCTGTGGCGCCGGATCATATCGGGCAGGATCGGATAGCCGACCGATTGAAACGCCTGCGCGATCAGTGTGGAGCAGATCGATTTCGTCGGATCGCCGCTGCCGAGCGCCATGATGCGCCGGCGCCAGCGGCTGGGCAGCGGAGGCATGGGCAGCAGGTAGCGCGCGAGGTCGAACATGTTCTTGAGGTCGTAGGTTTCCCCCAGGCGCGACAGCGTGTATGCGATCACGCGTTCGGTGTCCTCGACCGTGAGCGCGATGGGCCGGCAGATGCGGGTATGAAACGCGGTGTACTTGCTGAGCGGGACTGCCCACACGCCCTCGACCATGTCGACCTCGAGCAATGAGAGCGGCTCCCCGTCCGCGGTGCGTGTGCCCAGGGCGTCGCCGACATACAACGCCGCGTGGGACCAGGTCGATTGGGTGAGGTACTTGATGCCGCTGCTGACTCGCGTGTTCCCTTCAACCAGCAACACATCCGCAGGCCGCAGCGCAGCGCGGAGCATGCTCGGGGCCGAGGTGGTCAGCGGCCGGTAGTTTTTGACGGGTTCGCTGAGGTAACGCCCGACCGCCCGTCCGATCGAGCCCATTACGCGGCGGATCATATTCGCCTTGCCTATTCCCAGGGGCGATTGCCGTTAGCCCGACCCCAAGCATGGACCGTGCCGCAGCGAATTTTGCGAAATTTGTCTCGCTGATCGGCGCTTTCAACCACAGTGTGCCACAGGTTCGCAGCGGGAAGAACGCCTCGTGCACACCCTGTTTTGTTGCTTAACGCCAGAGGAATCGATCCGTGTACACGGATGGTGTATCACTGAGTAAATCGATGACGCGATCGCGCCGACCCAGAGCTTCCCTGGCTCAAGCCCCCAGATGCACGAGCAGTCGATGCGGATGACGTGGATGGCGGTGCGGCCGCCAGGCCGCTTCACGGGAAACAGAATGCCCCGGGCTCTCGCTCTCCTCCTCGTCGTCGCCGTGATCGGCAATCCACGAGTCGAACAATTTTGCCTTCGCTGCCGGCGTGGGCGCCAGGAACAGCTCGGCGTCATTGCCCACGACCTCGTACTCCTGAGCCAGGCTGCCCGCGGCGCCGGAAACCTGGACGAAGACGGTCTGATCCGTGGTGCGCCAGGAGCCTGTACTTTCGACACCGCTTTCGGATGCCGTGTAGTCCCATAGCGTGGCGCGCCGCCCCTCCCACTGCAGCTCGAGGTAGCGATCTCCGAGGACGTTCCACCAGCCCCCTGCCGCATCGAGAGCGACGGCCTCCGCCGGGCTCTTGGCCGCGGGCGTCGGCTGCGAAGAGTCGTACGCAAACCAGCCCGCGACGCAAATGAGCAGAACGAGGAGCAGAACCACTCGCGTCCGGCTGGGGGGCTCCCGGCTGGGCGGCAGCGCCGCGGCTTCGGTCGTGGTCCCGGCCGGATCCTGCGGCGGGCCGCCGGGTTCTGTGGGGAGCGGCTCCGGAGCGGACATCGTTTTGTAGTTGTGGTGCGCGCGGTTGGGGATCCAAGTGTATAGCACACCCAGGCGCTAGACTACGCTGAGTGTCAGAGGAGGATCGCACATGAAGAAGGTCGTCTGGGGCGTCGTGAGCACGGCGAAGATCGGGTTGAAGCGCGTTCTGCCCGGCATGCAGAAGAGCGAGCTGATCGAGATCAGGGCAATCGCGTCGCGCTCGGCGCCGGCAGCGCGCGAAGCCGCGCAGGCGCTCGGCATCCCGCAGGCATACGGGTCGTACGAAGAGCTCTTCGCGGATCCGCACATCGAGGCGGTGTACAACCCGCTGCCCAATCACCTCCACGTGCCGGTCACGCTGCAGGCCGCCGCGGCGGGCAAACACGTGCTGTGCGAGAAGCCGGTCGCCCTTACCGCAGACGAAGCCGAGCGGCTGCGGGCCGCCGCACGCGAAGTGCACATCATGGAGGCGTTCATGGTCCGCTTCCATCCCCAGTGGCTGCGCGCTCGCGAGCTCGTGCGGCAGGGGCGGGTGGGGACGCTGCGGGCGGTGCAGATGCTGTTCTGCTACTTCAACGACGACCCCCGCAATATCCGCAACATGGCCGCCATCGGCGGCGGTGCGTTGTACGACATCGGCTGCTACCCGATCGTCGCCGGCCGGTTCCTGTTCGAAGCCGAACCGCAGCGCGCCATCGCGCTGTTCGACCGCGACCCGGGCTTTGGCACTGATCGGCTGACCAGTGCACTGGTGGATTTCGGCGAGGGGCGCCATCTCGACTTCACGGTGTCGACCCAATGCGCACCGTTCCAGCGCACGCAGATCTGCGGCAGCAAAGGCCGCATCGAGATCCAGATCCCGGTCAACGCGCCACAGGGTGTCGAAACTCGTTTGTCTGTCGACGACGGAGGCGCGCTCGATGGATCCTCGGCTCGCGTCGAAACGCTCGCGGCGAGCGATCAATACATGCTGCAGGGCGAGGTGTTCTCGCGCGCGGTGCGCGGAGAAATCGAGCTGCCGTATGGCGTAGAGGATGCTGTGCGGAACATGCGCGTGCTCGATGCGCTGTTCCGCTCGGAGAAGAGCGGGCGGTGGGAGCCGATTTGATGCCGTTCAGCGCGCCCGTGCGCGCAGCCAGGTCCGGCCGAGGCGACGCCAGATGCGCCGGGAGCGCCAGGCGCTGGCACGCGGTGCGCGCAGCGCGGGCAGCAGCGCGAGCGCAGCCCTCACTTTGCTGCGCACACCGAACGGCGGGATCCGGTGCGTTGCGAGCTGTGCCCGCAGCGCGATGCCGACTAGCCGCAGCTCTTCGAGCAGCAGGCGGCAACGTTCACACTGCGCGAGGTGTGCGGCGATCGCCGCGGCATCCTCGCGCGGCAGCTCGCTGTCGAGGTAAGGGCTGAGCCCGGTCTTGGCGTTTTGACAGTCCACGAAGGCTGCCGCGCTCGGGCAGAGGAGCCGCGGCAATGGCCGGACAAGCAGCAGAATATGTGCCCGTGGGGGCGCCGTTACAGGCGCTGGCGGGCTTTCAGCTCGACTGCTCGCTGCGCTCCACGCCGTCTTTCGCGTTGACGTGGCCCATGACGACCTCGGTGACGTGTGTGAGCCAGGCCCGGCGTTGATCCTCCGCCATGAGGTCGCGGTCGAGAAAACGCGAGAGCGTATAGCGGTTGGAGAGGTAGAAGTAGCCCAGCGCGGCGATGGTGATGTAGATCTCGACGGAGTCGATGCCCCTGCGGAATTCGCCGCGCTCGGCACCGCGCTCCAGCAGATCGCGCAGGATGGTGAGGAGCGGGGAGGAGAGCTGGCTCACGCGGCTGGACTTCCTCACGTGCTGGCCGCGCTGCTGGTTCTCGCTGTTGAGCAGCCGAATGAATTCCGGGTGAGCACAGTAGTAGTCCCAGGTGAACGCGATGAGCTGGCGCATGGCCTCGCGCGGCGGGATGCTCGCCAGGCTGAGCTGCTGCTCGGCGCGGCCCAGCCGCTCGTACGCGGCTTCGAGCACCGCGCGGAACAGCGCTTCCTTGCTGCCGAAGTAGTAGTAGAGCATGCGGTCGACGGTGCGTGCGCGGCGGCTGATGCGCTCTACCCGCGCGCCGCCGTAGCCGTGGTCGGCGAATTCCGCGGTGGCCGCATCCAGGATCTTGCGCTGCATGCCTTCCGGGTCGCGCTTGCGGCGCAGCCGGGGGGATTTGGCTCTTGCTGCTTTGGCGGGCACGGCTAGCGCTCGAGGTGCTCGAGCTTGTCGGTTACGTCCTTCCAGTCATCCGCGTCGGGCGGAGGGTCCTTCTTCGTGGTGATGGAGGGGAATGCGCGCGCCAGCTCGGCGTTGAGCGCGATGAACTTCATCTGGGCCTGCGGCACGTCGACGTCGGCGTAGATCGCATTCACCGGGCATTCGGGGATGCACACTGCGCAATCGATGCACTCGTCTGGTTCGATCACCAGCATGTTGGGCCCTTCCCGGAAGCAATCCACCGGGCAGACATCGACGCAGTCCGTGTATTTGCACTTGATGCACGATTCGGTCACCACGTGAGTCATCTGATCTCCAGCCCGTGTCTTGTCGCGGCGCAGCATGACGGCGGCGTCCGGGGGTTGAAAAGCGGTTGCGGCTAGGATATGGTGAAGGACCGCCCCGAGTAAAGTGCCTTCTACATTGCTCTGGAGCGGACACTTCAAACGGCAGGCGGGCGGATGTATCTGCGGCCAACCGATCTCGACGTGGCGCTGCGTGCGCTGAAGGGCGGGCGTCTCGCCGTGCTCGCCGGGGGAACCGACCTCTACCCGGCCTGCGTAGGCCGCCCGCTGCCGGAAGACATCCTGGACATCACCGCGCTCAGCGCGCTGCGCGGCGTGCGCGAGGAAGCGTTGGGCTTCCGCATCGGCGCTCTCACCACGTGGTCGGAGCTTTTGGCGACGCCGCTGCCAGTGTGGTTCGATGGTCTGAAGCTGGCCGCGCGTGAGGTGGGTGGGCGTCAGGTGCAGAATGCGGCCACGTTGGGGGGCAATCTGTGCAATGCCTCGCCGGCCGCCGACGGCGTGCCTGCGCTGCTGGCCCTGGACGCAGAGGTCGAGCTGGTGGCGCACGATGGGGTGCGCCGCCTGCCGCTGGCGAGCTTCGTCACTGGGAACCGCCGCACGGTCCGCCGCACCGACGAGCTCCTGACGGCGATCCTGATCCCGCAATGGGCCGCGTCCACGCGCTCCACGTTCATCAAACTGGGCGCCCGGCGCTACCTCGTGATCTCGATCGTCATGGTCGCGGCTACGCTGGAGGCGGATGCGAGCGGCGCGGTTTCGCGGGCGGCTCTCGCGGTGGGAGCCTGCTCGGAAGTGGCGCAGCGGGTGCCGGCGCTGGAGGCGAAGCTCCTCGGCGCGCCGCTTGGTCCCGCCTTGGCGGGTCTGGTGGGCTCGCAGGATCTGGAGGCGTTGCGGCCGATCTCCGACGTCCGCGGCAGCGCCGAGTACCGCCGGGATGCGGCGTTGACTCTGGTACGCCGTGCCCTGAGTGAGATCGGCCATGAATGATCCTCGTCAGACCGGTCTGACCAGTGCGGCGGAAGATGCCGCGTCGATCTCATTCCGGGTGAATGGGCGCGAACGGCAGGTCGCTGCGCATCCGGCGAGACGTCTGTCCGAAGTGCTGCGCGAGCAGCTTGGACTGACCGGCACCAAGGTGGGATGCGATGCAGGCGACTGCGGCGCCTGTACGGTTCTGGTCGACGGGCGTCAAGTGTGCTCCTGCCTGACGGCAGTGGGGCAGATCGCGGGTCGAGAGGTGGTCACCGTCGAGGGGTTGGCGGTGGACGACGAGCTGAGCCGCTTGCAGCGCTCTTTTCTGGCGCACGGCGCCGCGCAGTGCGGTGCGTGTACTCCTGGAATGCTGATGGCGGCGGCAGAGCTACTGCGCGCCAACGCTGCGCCGTCCGAACAGGAAGTGCTCGATGCGCTGGGCGGCGTGCTGTGCCGCTGCACCGGCTATCGCAAGATCGTCGAAGCGGTGCTCGCCGTCGCGCGCAACGACATCGAGAGTCCACATCCGCCGGCTGGGGCGGCCGTCGGCAGCCGCATCGCGAAGCCGGACGGCGTGCAAAAAGTCACGGGGCGGGAGCTGTACGGCGCCGACGACTATCCACCGGCCTCGCTGTGGCTGCGCGTGGTTCGGTCGCCACACGCGTGCGCCGAATTCCGCGTCGGCGATCTCGGGCCTGTGCTAGCCAGGTATCCCGGTCTGACGGCGGTGCTCAGCGCTGCGGACGTGCCGCAGAACAGCTTCGGTATTTTCCCGCAGGTGAAGGACCAGCCGGTGCTGGCGCCGGGTCACGTGCGCTTTCGCGGCGAGGCGGTGCTGGCGCTGGTCGGCACTCGCAGCGAAGTCATGGCCATCCCGGACTCGGAGTTGCCGATTGAATGGAGTCCGCGGCCCGCGGTCACCGACGTGCACGAGGCGCTGCGCAGCCGCGCGCCGCTGCATGCCTTCGCGCCCGACAACGTATTGATCCGTGGCCGCGTGTGCAAAGGCGACGTGGAGCGCGCGCTCCAATCCGCTGCGCACGTCGCCGAGGGCA
>Ga0335080_10004767_pt1 | contig 13833 bp, 6 predicted proteins | sample Lox_Sample_34_FD_206720 | JGI IMG/M metagenome (GOLD analysis project Ga0335080, IMG submission 206720) | Soil microbial communities from Loxahatchee National Wildlife Refuge, Florida, United States - Lox_Sample_3.4 | ecosystem: Environmental > Terrestrial > Soil > Wetlands | place: USA: Florida... | reverse complement strand
GGTTCCACCGCCGCACTTATCCCACTCCACGACGGTGGTGTTGTAGGTTCCCGCGCTCAGGCTGAGCTGGGTATCGAGTTTCGAGCCATTCACCACATAAGCTTTCTTGTAAGGAGCCGTGTAGATACCCATGGCGGCAACGCCTTGGGGACAACTGCTGGTTCCAGCAGCAACGTAATGCACCGGTGAGGTGACCTGGCTGTTGTTGGCCGGCGAGCTGACGTAGACGCCCGAACCCTGCTTCACGGTGATGGTGATGGGTTTTGTGGACGCGCCGCCGCAGTAATCCCAGGCTTCAACCACGGTGTTGTAGGTCCCGGAATTCAGGCTGAGCCTGGCGTCCAGTTTATTGCCGTTGCTGGTGTAGGCCAGCTGGTAAGGGGCAGTGTAGATGCCCATGGAGGCAATGCCTTTGGAACAACTGGTGGTGGCCGAGGCTACATAATGCACGGGCGATTGAACGGTGGCGCCATTGCTGGGTTCGTTGACGGTCACGCCTGCGAAGGCGGAGGTTGCGAGCACCAGGACGATGAGGATGGGCCGAAACTGAGTCATGAAACAGATCTCCACATTGGGGTTGTGGTGCGCAAGGCTATCGCACACGAAACCAACCGGGGAACGGCGAACGAAGGAAGTCCCCTCGAAAGGTCTGGTTAACGGATCACACCCGATCCTGAATCCGGACGCGGAGCCCGAAGACTCAGGCAAACAGGTACAGGTTTCAATGTAGTTTCGGCGAGACTAACACAGGGAGCGAGGCTGTCAACGACTCAAAGGTTCTACAGCAGTGAGAGTTCGGCATCGAACATACGCGCTCAGCCGCCTACAGCGAACAACTGAAACCTGGGAAGCGTCATCGAACATTGGCTTTCCAGTTTGTTCTCTGGTTGGGAGAAGGCAGTGAATCAAAGCCGGGTGGTGTCGATTGCCAGCCTCGTTGTCCTCATTGCGCTTACGGGTTACATGGTGAATTGTGTAGGGATTACCGGGTCCCCGTCGGATCCGGGAGGGAGTCCGCCGCCTGCGCCGCCGCCGTCTCCGTCGGATACGTTCACGGGGGTGCTGATGTGGAAGGGAGACGTTTCCGGCCAGGGCCTGTATGCCAGTGAGAAAACGCTGACTCCGGCGAACGTAAATTCCTCAAAGTTCGGCAAGTGGGGTAGTTTCACCGCGGATGGCCTGATCGTGGCGCAACCGCTATATATCGATAGCGTAACCCTGGCAGATGGAAGCACACACCGGATGGTGATCGCAGTCACCGAGCATGACAGCGTTTACGCCTTCGACGCGGATCATCCGGGAGCGGGGTCGCTGTGGGAACGGCATTACGTCGATCCGGCCAATGGCATCACACCCTTGCCGGACAATTTTGGAGGGCGAAGCAACTTCGACGGCGAGGTGGGGATCACCGGCACACCCTATGTGGATACGAAGACCGGGGCGCTCTACTTCGTGACGGTGCTGGTGGATAAAGGCGCGCCCGAACAATGGCTGCGCGCCTTGGACGTTCGTACCGGCAAAGATTACGGGGCCGGCAGCATGAAGATTGCAGCCAGCGTGCCGGGCGACGGCAAGGGCAGCGAAAACGGGCAGATCGCGTTCGATCCGTCGCTGCAAAACCAGCGCGCCGGGCTGAGATCGGTGAATGGCGACATTGTAGTGGCGTGGGGATCGTTCTCGGATTGGGGCGTGTACCACGGCTGGTTGATGGCTTTCGATCCATCGACGTTGAGGTTGAAGGCGGTTTTCAATCCCAGCCCGCAGTACCAGGCAAACGATCCGGCCAATGGCCCAGCGGATCACGGCGGGGGCGCGGCATTCTGGCAGGGCGGGGCGGCGCCGGCAATCGACGCCGACGGAAATATCTACATCAACGCCGCGGATGGAAGCTTCGACGCCAACAATACCGGCGGCAACAACTACGGCGACACCATGCTGAAGCTGAAATACGATGGCAGCAGTTTTCAGATCGTCGACTGGTTCACCCCATTCAATCAGGCTTGCGTGGACGTGGCGGACCTGGAACTGGGCTCCGGAGGGGTAGTTCTCTTGCCGACGGACATTACCGAGGGTATCAAGTTGGCCGTCTCCTATAACAAGGAGGGACGGCTGTTCGTGGTGAACACCGACACCATGGGAAACTTCAATACCAACTCCGACCAGATTCCGCAGGAATTCATGGTTGGGGCCAAAAGCTGCACCGATGGTATGGGCAACGGCGAGGCGGAGGGTCCCGACTGGAATCGCTTGTATGGCGATCCGTCGTACTGGAACGGTTACCTTTATGCGGGCCCATCCAACATGGAAATGAAGCAGTACAAATTTGAAAATGGGTTGCTAAACCCCACGCCGGTGGCTTGGACCGGAACCGCCACGGGACTGCGTGGCGCAAATTCTGTGGTCTCGGCGAACGGAACACAAAACGGGATACTGTGGGCGTATGAGAAGTCGGCGAGCGGGCAGGGCATTTTGCACGCCTACGACGCCACCCTGATCTCAAAAGAACTTTGGAACAGCAATGTGAATTCGAATCGAGACGCGCTGGGGGAGGGCGTTGGATTTTGCGCGCCGGTGGTGGCGAGCGGCCATGTGATCGTCAGCTCGGACCACATGGTTACAATCTACGGAGCGCTGCAGTAGCAAACGGCGCCTTACGGAGTGACGCCTATCGTGGCGTAGAGCGGCGGGATGCGGTAAACGACGCCGTCTTTTACTACCGTGCTGAGGTGCCGCAGTTCGCTGATTTCTACGGTGGGGTCGCCATCAATGACGATCAAGTCGGCGAATTTTCCCGGCGCCACGCTGCCGAAATCCTGATCCTGTTTCATGATGCGGGCTGCGCCCAGGGTGGCCAACTGGAGCACCTTGGGAGCGGGGATGCCGGCCTGCTCATAGAGCTCCAGTTCGCGATGCAGCGAGAACCCGGCCAGAGAATCGGTGCCTGCAACGATTGGAATTCCAGCATCGTAAAAGGCCTTCGTCATCTTCAGCATCTGGCGGAAGGAATCCCGATAGCGCTGATCCATCCCAGCCGGCACGTCCAATCCACCGTAAAAGAATCCGCGGCGAACCTGGGCGGGAACGCGGCTGGCGACGGGCGCGTAAACCGCCGACAACTTGCCGGGACGGTCGGTGAACATTCCCTCAAAGACGTTCAGCGTCGGGTCCAGCACGGTCTTGTGGTCCAACAACAATTGAATAAAGGACTTCACCTGAGGTGAAGCGGGGTCGATTTCGGCGCCATGAGCGGCGACCTCGCTGAAGCGGGCCGGGGTGCGGGTGTCCTGAACTTTGTCGAACATGAAGTTCAGGAAGATGAAATTCATGTGCTGGATCTCGTCCGCGCCGGCTTTGACGAATTGCTCCGCTGTCATGAAGGCGGGGACGTGGCCGCTCACGCGCATGCCGTGGCTGTGGCCCATCTCGGCGATCTTGGGGACAAGCTCAGGCTTGATGGAGCTGTAGATCTTGACCTGCACATAGCCGAGCCTGGCGAAGTTATCGATGGCTTTGCGGGCTTCGTCTTCGTTATCGACGAGCACCTTGGTGGGTCCGGTGTAGGGACTGCGGCCATCGATGAGACCGGCCATCAGCACGCGAGGTCCGATCCAGGCGCCGTCGTCGAACTTGCGCCGCAGGTCGAGCAACATGTCGGTATCGTTGCCCATGTCACGGACGGTGGTCACTCCGGCAGCCAGGTTCAAAATGCCGTCATTGGGCGGGGAGAGATGCACGTGCATATCCCAGAGGCCGGGCATGACGGTCTGGCCGGTCACGTCCATGATCTCGGTGCCGGGCGGCAGCTGGACTTTCCCGTCGTCGCCGATGGCGGTGATTTTGTTTCCGGAGAAAAGGATGGTGCTGCGCGGGTGGGTAGCCAGGGTCTCGGTGTCAAAGAGATTGGCGTGAACGAAGGCGAAAGTGCCGGTCGGCTTGTGACCAACCGTCCTGGCGAGGTTCGCGACGCGCTGGTTGTCGAACGCATCCTGAGCCTTGGCCAGAGCGTCGGCGGTTGACTCCCACCCCTCGGGAATGACCGCGAACCAGGGTCCACTGACGGAAGCGAAGAAACTTCCATCGCGGTCGAGCCAGATGGGATCGGGAGAGAAATCAAGGCCGGAGACGCCGTACTGCACCACGACGCGTGATTTTCCATTGGCCTGAATCTTCAATTCGCCGCGCTTCTCGATGGTGGCTTTGCCAGCGGGCAGGAGTCGCAAAGTATCTTTGGCCCTCAACAAGGCACGGGCGAGGATGGCTCCTTCTTCGGGCACTCCTGAAATGCTGACGTAAAAGGCTGGGTCGGGAAGGTCGCGGCCGCCCTGCTCGGCGCGGTTTTTCCAGGCCGCCTTGCCATCCTTGAACGAAAAATGCTCCTCGACCGTGGCTTTGTAGTAGTCAACACCGGTGTTCTCGATTTGGGTGGGAATGCCATTCTTGTCGAGGACGATGTGCTCAGTGATCCTGGGTCCACGGCCACGATCGTTGAACTCGTAGTAAAGCTGCATGCTGCCGTCGGGGTTGTGGGTGGAAGTCTCAAATCCGGCCTTGCTGCCGGCCATCAAAATGGTGTATCGCGTCTCGGCGGCTTGAGACGGCAGGGTGATGGCGGCGAGCAGAGCGAATACCCACAAGAGATTCTTCATGATCGTCCTCGACTGATAGATGCCTTCGCGGCGTCCCGGAAGCCGGGCAACAGTATAGCAATGCGGGGGAAGTTGGGGTCGGGGCGGCGAAGGCCAGACGCGGCGCCGCGGGAGTTTTTCGCTGATTCCCATTTGTGACCCTTGTCACTATCTGCTGTGATCCACGCTGCGGACGGAGGAGGCCTCCCGCGCTCATTCTTCTTAGGACGGCCAAGCCTGGGCAATCGGGGTGGGCTGCCCGGTGTATCTCGGGCAAAACGCGGCACTAAGGAAGAATCATGACCCGCAAATTCAAGACCATGGATGCCAACGAGGCAGTGGCGCACATCGCTTATCGCCTCAACGAAGTGATTGCGATCTACCCCATCACCCCCTCGTCCGCAATGGGAGAATGGGCCGACCAGTGGGCCTCCGAAGGTGTACCGAATGTGTGGGGAACCGTTCCTCACGTGATGGAGATGCAGAGCGAGGGGGGCGCGGCGGGGGCGGTACATGGAGCGCTGCAGACCGGATCGCTGGCCACGACCTTCACCGCGTCGCAGGGACTGCTGCTGATGATTCCCAACATGAACAAAATCGCCGGCGAACTCACGGCGACGGCATTTCATGTCTCGGCACGCACCGTGGCGACGCATGCGCTGTCGATCTTCGGTGATCACAGCGACGTCATGTTCTGCCGCAGCACCGGATTCGCCATGCTTTGCTCGAACTCGGTGCAAGAAGCCATGGACATGGCGCTGATAGCGCATGCGGCTTCGCTGGAGACCCGCATTCCCTTCCTGCATTTTTTTGATGGCTTCCGCACCTCGCACGAGGTGAACAAGATCGAACTGCTGAATGACGACGACCTGCGATCCGTGATCAGCATGGACCGGATCTTCGAGCACCGGCAACGAGCGCTGTCGCCCGAGCATCCGGTGATGAGGGGCACGGCGCAGAATCCGGACGTTTTCTTCCAGATTCGCGAAACCATCAATCCTTTCTACGCAGCGTGTCCGGAGCAGACCGGGACAGTGATGGACCGGTTCGCGCAGACCGTCGGCCGCAATTATCATCTGTTCGATTATTTCGGGGCGTCAGATGCCGACCGCGTAATCGTCATGATGGGGTCGGGGGCAGAGGCGGCGCAGGAGACGGTGGAATACCTGAATGCCCGAGGCGAGAAAGTGGGAGTGTTGAAGGTCCGGCTGTACCGGCCGTTTTCGGTAAAGCATTTCCTGGCGGCACTGCCCCGCAGCGTGCGAAAGATCGCGGTTCTGGACCGAACGAAAGAGGCGGGAGCGTCGGGAGAACCACTGTATCTCGACGTGGTCTCAGCCATCCACGAGGGCTTGCAACAAGGCAATGGCAATGCGCGGACCCTACCGGTCGTGATTGGCGGGCGCTACGGCTTATCGTCGAAGGAATTTACGCCCGCGATGGTAAAGGCGGTGTACGACAATCTGTCCGCTGCCAAGCCTAAGGATCACTTTACGGTTGGCATTCGGGATGATGTCAGCCATACCAGCCTCGAATACGATACCGAGTTCTCCACCGAACCCGAGAGCGTGGTGCGCGCAATGTTCTATGGCCTGGGGGCGGATGGAACGGTGGGGGCGAACAAGAACTCGATCAAGATCATCGGCGAAAACACGGACAACTACGCGCAAGGGTACTTCGTTTACGACTCAAAAAAATCCGGAGCGATGACGGTCTCGCACCTGCGCTTCGGACCGCAGCCGATTCACTCCACCTATCTGGTGAACAAGGCCAATTTTGTTGCCTGTCATCAGTGGCTCTTTCTGGAGCGGTACGACATGTTGAGCGCGCTGGTTCAAGGCGGAACTTTCCTGCTCAACAGTCCATTCAGCAAGGAGGAGGTCTGGGACCATCTGCCGCGTCCGGTGCAGGAACAATTGATCGCGAAACAGGCAAAGTTCTATGTGATTGACGGGTACCAGGTGGCACGCGACACCGGCATGGGCGCGCGCATGAACACGATCCTGCAAGTCTGCTTCTTCGCCATATCCAAGGTGCTGCCGCGCGAGGAAGCGGTCGAGGCCATACGCGAATCGATTCGCCAGACCTATGGGCGCAAAGGCGAAGACATCGTGCAGAAGAACATGCGGGCGGTGGACGAGACCTTGGCGCACTTGTTCGAGGTCAAGGTTCCGGACAAAGCTACCAGCGACCTCGAGGTGCCGCCACCGTTTGCCTCGTCTGCGCCAAACTTCGAGCGCCAGGTTCTAGGGGTTATCTACGAGGGCAAGGGCGACGAACTGGCAGTCAGTTGCTTCCCCGTGGATGGCACCTTTCCGACGGGAACGGCGAAATGGGAGAAGCGGAATCTGGCGCTGGAGATTCCGGTGTGGGACACGAAGATCTGCATACAGTGCGGCAAGTGCGCCATGGTATGTCCGCATGCAGTGATTCGCATTAAGGCCTACGGAGCGGAATACCTGGAGGGCGCACCGGCAACGTTCAAGTCGACCGACGCCCGCGATAAGGAGTGGGCGGGCTTAAAGTACAGCATTCAAGTTGCTCCGGAAGACTGCACAGGTTGCGGGATTTGCGTCGAAATCTGTCCGGTCAAAAACAAAGCCGAAACCAGGCTGAAGGCGATCAACATGACGCCGCAACCACCGCTGCGATTCCGGGAACGCGAGAACTGGGAGTTTTTCCTGCAGATTCCGGATCTGGACCGGCGGAAAATCAAGCCGGGCGCCATTCGCCAGCAACAGGTGCAAGAGCCGCTGTTTGAGTTCTCCGGCGCATGCTCGGGGTGCGGGGAGACTCCCTACCTCAAACTGCTGTCGCAGCTGTTCGGCGACCGGGCGGTGATTGCCAACGCGACCGGGTGCTCGTCAATTTACGGCGGGAACCTGCCCACGACTCCGTGGACCAAGAACGAGGAGGGCCGCGGTCCGGCCTGGTCCAACTCCCTGTTTGAAGACAACGCGGAGTTTGGGCTGGGGTTCCGGCTTTCCATCGATAAGCAGACCGAATTCGCGCGCGAATTGGCGAAGCGCCTCGGATCCGTAGTGGGCGAGCAACTGGTGAGTGCGATCCTGACGGCTTCGCAAAAGGACGAAGCGGACATCTTTGAACAGCGTCAGAGGGTATCGCTCCTGAAGGAAAAGTTGAGCGGAGTGAGTTCGCTGGAAGCACGCCAGCTTTATTCGCTGGCCGATATGCTGGTGAAGAAAAGCGTGTGGATTGTGGGCGGCGATGGCTGGGCATACGACATCGGCTACGGCGGTCTGGACCACGTGCTGGCCAGCGGACGGAACGTCAACCTGCTGGTGCTTGATACGGAAGTCTACTCGAACACCGGCGGCCAGTCGTCGAAGTCCACGCCGCGGGGCGCGGTAGCGAAGTTTGCCGCCGGGGGCAAGCCCGGACCCAAGAAAGACCTGGGACTGATGGCCATGAGCTATGGCCACGTGTACGTGGCAAGTGTCGCGATGGGGGCCAAGGACGAGCATACCCTTAAAGCCTTCCTTGAAGCTGAAGCGTACGACGGGCCGAGCATCATCATTGCCTATTCGCATTGCATTGCCCACGGGATCGATATGACCACTGCGATGTCGAATCAGAAAATGGCAGTCGATGCCGGGCAGTGGCTGCTTTACCGGTACCACCCGGAGCGGACGGCCCAAGGCGAGAACCCATTGCAACTTGATTCGCGCACCCCGACCCGGAAGGTTCAGGACTACCTGCAGATGGAAACCCGCTTCAAGATGCTCACCAAGAGCAAGCCGGAAGACGCAAAGCAGCTGTGGCAGGCAGCCCAGCACGACGCTGAGGTTCGCTTCCGGCTGTATGAGTACCTGGCGCAACGAAAGTTCGATAAGCCGCCAGCCGAGAGCGAGCCGCCCGCGTCTCAACCGAAGCAAGCAGGGGTCCTGAGTGGATCCCACAGCGAGAAATAACTACGGCGAACGAGGAGGAATCATGATCGACCTGACTACCAACTACATGGGCCTGAAGCTGCGCACGCCGCTGGTGCCTTCGGCGTCTCCTTTGTCGCAGGAGATTGACGGGATTCGCCGGCTGGAAGACGCAGGAGCGTCGGCCGTGGTTCTGTCTTCGCTGTTCGAAGAACAATTGCGTCAAGAGAGCCTGGAACTCGATCATCATCTAACGGCGGGGAGCGAGAGCTTTGCCGAATCCATAAGCTTTTTTCCGCAAGCCGGTGAATTCCGGCTGGGCCCGGAGGGCTATCTCAACCACATCCGCAAGGCGAAAGAGGCCGTGGGGATTCCGGTGATTGCCAGTCTGAACGGCAGCACGATGGGCGGCTGGACGAAATATGCCCGGCAAATCGAGGAGGCCGGCGCCAACGCTCTGGAATGCAACATCTACTGGATTCCGACGGACATGAATCTGAGCTCGGCCGAGGTGGAACAGACTTACATCGATATTTTGACGGCGGTGAAGGCGGCGGTCACGATTCCGGTGGCGGTCAAGATCAGCCCGTTCTTTTCCAGCATGGCGGGAATGGCAAAGCGCCTTGATCAGGCTGGAGCGAACGGCCTGGTGCTGTTCAACCGTTTCTACCAACCCGACATTGACCTGGAAGAGTTGGAGATCAAGCCCAACGTGCTGCTCAGCACGCCCCAGGCGCTGCGGCTGCCGCTAACCTGGATCGGGATCCTGTTTGGCCGGGTACAAGCGAGCCTGGCGGCCACCAGCGGCATTCATGGCGCGGAGGACGTGATCAAATTGCTCATGGTGGGGGCGGACGTTACGATGCTGTGCTCCACGCTATTGCGGAATGGCATTCATCATGTGCGTTACATCGAAAACGGGCTAGCAGACTGGATAGAACGGCACGAGTACGAATCACTGCAGCAGATGCGAGGCAGCATGAGCCAGCTGCGTTGCCCGGATCCGGCGGCTTTCGAGCGGGCACAGTACATGCGGGCGGTGAAAAGTATCCAGCATGTGCTGGTGACGGGCCGGGAGTCGTGGCGGATGTTGACGGGAGATTAGAGGCCGGGTTCTCTGCGATTTAGGATTCTTGCTCCTGGCTTGACGGTGAGGGAGCGAGATGCCCCCAACAATAGCCGGCGGGACGGCGGCGCTACTTCTTCAGTTCCGGAATGAACTCTTCCACGCTTCCCTTTTCCAACAGATACGCTCCCGGGCCTTGCTGGCCTCGAACGGTGCGGCAGAATTCGGCGACGAAGAATCCGGCCCTTATCGCCTCGGTAAACGCCCAGCGAGTTGCCAGACGCCACTCGTGGGCAAGTTCACGATCTTTGTCTTCAACCGTGGCGATGTCGCCCGGAATTTCGATGGCGATTCGCTGGCGGGTAAGAGCTTCGCTCAGGTCAGTTCGGACGGGACGGCCATCTCCATTGAATCGGACCAGCGGTTGCAGGCGGGAGAGAGTATCCAGGAGCTCCGCTCGCGGTTCGCCGCCTAGCAAGCGCTGCTGCACACGGCGGCTGGCGAGCGGCCATTTCACCCAGAGGCGGTCGGTACCGTTCTGATGCAGCATGCTGGAAGTTTCTGGACCGTAAAAATCAATTCGGTAGTCCTCGGAAAGCACTCCCAGCTTGGCGAAGTTGAAGTGGGCATTCTTCCCCTGGAGCGGATCGAAGGTCCAGGTCATCCGCTGAATGCCCATGGCCAGCGCTCGCTCGCGCTGGGCCAGCTTGAGCCTGTACCCCAAATGGAGGTCGCGGTATTCATCCTGCACGGCCAGCATGTGCGAGTGAATCATGAGCTGTCCGTGCTCGAGTCCGGGGAAACCGAAAACGAAGCCCACGAGCTGATGGCCATCGAAGGCGCCGATCCAGATACTGCCGGCAGCCTGGGTGGCGACGGTCATGGTCAAAGGTAGACTGTCCTGCGGGGCGAGCCCCCACACTTCCCTCTCCACCGCCTCGACCTGGCTAAGGTCATCCAGGCCAACCAGATCGCGAACACTGATTTGGCCTGGCTGAGGCTTGGGGGCCGCCGGCGCCTTGTTTGTCCTGATCATGATGGAGCGCGCGGGCGCGCTGAGACCGTTCAATATACTCGACGATTCCGGGACATGCCAGTGGAAGCGCGGAGGCGAACGGACCCGACAGGCCAGTAGAGGGCCACACTCCGGCTGGAGCGGCCCAGAAAGAGGTTGGCGTGGCGCGGCTTCGGGACCGCCATTGCGGGGCCGGGGGAGGGCCGAAGCCAGAGTCTGGAGTTCAGGCTTTTTTCGTTCGCTTGCCTTTATTGATCAGGGTTTCCTGCAATTCCAGAATACGTTTCCCTGCCCGCAAACGAGAGCGCAACTCCTCCATGCGGTAGGGCTTCACCATGTAGTCGTCGGCGCCGGCGTCGAGCCCTTCGACTACACTCTCGGGATCACTCTTCATGGTCAACAGAATGATGTAGGTGTAGACGGAGCTAGCGAGAGAGCGAACTTTCTTGCAGATCTCGACGCCATCCATGCCCGGCATCAGCCAGTCCAGGACCACCAGCCGGGGTGCGTCTTTTTGCTGCAAGGCATCCCAGGCCTGATTACCATCCAGAGTAACCGTTACGTCGTAACCCCATTTTGATAAGAGTCCCTGAAGAACATTCCGGGAAATCGAATCATCTTCCGCTATGAGTACTTTCACGACTAACCTCCTTCACAACTTTGGTCAAGAATTTTTCCAGCTGGGCAAGCTGCGCCTCGAGTTCGGCTAGATGCGCGGCCAGATGTTGCTTGTCTCCCTGGCGAGCGGTGTTTTCCAGCCGTTTGGCGGCTTCGAATGCGTTGCTGGTGTCGAAGTGGCTGATCGCGCCCTTCAAGGTGTGGGCGGGTCTCACCAGGCTCTCGCAATCCTGCCGGGAGACGATTTCGCGAATGGTCTGGAGCAACTTAGGTGCATCGTCCAAAAAGCAGCGGGACGCTTGCTCACACAGATTGCGGTCATGGTCGAAGTGGCGCAGCAACTCGTCGATTTCTCCGCCCAGTCCGGAGGACTCCTCGCAGGCCGGAGAAGCGTCCAAGTCAAGGTAGGTATCCAACATTTTCACCAGGTCGGCGCGACGAAACGGCTTGGGCAGGTAATCGTCCATTTGCGCTGCCAGGCAGCGCTCGCGGTATCCGGCCGTGGCATGAGCGGTCATGGCGACGATGGGGGTATGGACGCCGGGGGCTTCGTTCTGGCGGATGGTGCGCGAGGCCTCGAAGCCATCCATCTCCGGCATTTCGCAATCCATGAAAACCAGGTCATAGCGGGTGCGCAGGGCGGCCTGGACTGCCTCCCTGCCGTTGCCGACCACCTCGACATCGCAACCCAGTTGGGTAAGGCGCAAGACGGCGACCGTCTGGTTGACGGCGTTGTCTTCGGCCAGCAAAAGCCGTGGACGCCGCTCCTTCAGGCGGCTTTCGGAAGCCACTACGGCAGAATCAGAGTCGGGAGAGAATCCGGCTTGCTGACCTCGCTCGCGAAATGCAACCGCGCGCGCCAAGGCGCGAACCAGATCGGTTTCGCGGAAAGGCTTCATCAGGGCAATCGCGACTTTCTCTTTCTGGAACTGGAGGCGGTCGGCAGACCGGCCACAAAACACAATCGCGATGGGCCGGTCATGGTGGGATTCTGCGTGGACGAGTTGGATCGCGAGTTGTTCGAGTTCGCTGGAATTCGTATCCATGACGACAATGCCGAAGGGCTGCTTCTGGCTGCAGGCGTCAAGCAACGCGGCCCGCAATTCCAGGGCGGACGGCAAGATTTCCGGCGAGAATCCACTCTCCCGAACTTGCTGGACAACCGCTGAAGCGGTGTCGGGGTCGGGAATACAGATTCCGATTCGAATACCGGTCAGGGCATCTTGCCCGGTCGCGGGAGGACCTTCCGGCGCCAGAGGTGCGTAAAAGCTGAAGAGGAAGCTGGAGCCTTTGCCCGGGCTACTGTTCGCGATGACATCGCCGCCCATGAGATTGGCTAGGCGGCGGCTGATCGCGAGCCCGAGGCCGGTGCCTCCAAAACGCCGGGTGGTGGAGGCGTCGGCTTGAATGAACTTGCCGAAGACCGCCTCCAGACGATCGGGAGCTATTCCGATGCCTGTATCGGTCACGGATATCTGGAACCAGGCCGGTTGCGGGTTCCGCTGGTTGCAGGTCACGGCCAGTGAGATAGAGCCATGCTGGGTAAATTTCAAAGCATTGCTGAGGAGGTTGAGAATCACCTGCCGAATGCGGCCACTGTCGCCCACGATTTGCCGCGGAACCTGCGGGTCATAGTCGACGTGAAGTGCCAGGCCTTTTTGAGCGACTTTGCCGCTCAGCAGTTCAGCGATTTCGTAGATGGTGGCACGCAGGTCGAACGGCATGGGCGCCAAAGCGAGCTTTCCGGCTTCCACTTTGGAGAAATCGAGAATGTCGTTAATGATGACCAGTAGGCCGTCGGCGGAGTTGCGGGTGAGTTCGGCGTATTGGCGCTGAGTGGAGTTCAGGTCGGTTTCCAGCAGCAGCTCGGTCATGCTCAGCACGCCGTGCAGGGGAGTGCGAATCTCGTGGCTCATGCAAGCCAGGAACTCGCTCTTGGCTTGGGTGGCGGATTCAGCCTGGAACTTGGCGGCCTCCAGCTCGGCGACGGCGGTGGCCAACTCGGCAGCGTTCTGCTCCTGCGCTTCCTTGGCAATGCGCAAGTTCTCGGCGTAGCGCTGCAGTTCGTCTTCTGCCAGCTTGCGTTGAGTAATGTCTTCGAACAGGTAAAGGCACCCGTGATAGCGGTCCGAGCGATCGCGTATCTGCTTGCAGAACTCGCGTACGATGCGGCCATCGGCCATTGGAATAAGACTCTCCACAACCGAGCCGCAGTTCTCTTCTCCCCGGCGGAGGCATGCATGCTCAAACCCTGACCCGTCTTTCATGGCAGCGGAGCATTCGGATTGCACATCACGATTCAGCAGTTTTCCTTCGCGCAGAGCGCCTTCCAGGGCTTCCACACCCCAGATCTGGCAGAAGCGGTGGTTGAAGTAGAGGACACGGTCGTTGCGATTGTCGAGGACATAGAGGGCGAGGGGAGAGTTTTCGGTAATGGAGCGGAGCAGGGCTTCATCGCGGAGCGCGGCCTCGGCGATCTTGCGATAGCGTTCTTCACTTTCGGCCAGAGCCTGGGCTGCAGCCTTGATCTCGGTGATGTCATAGATCACAGTAGCCAGCAGCGGCTGCTTGTCCTGGGTGTTGAGCGCGATCAGAGTCTGAATTACTGGAATCTCTGCG
>Ga0335080_10004766_pt1 | contig 13835 bp, 7 predicted proteins | sample Lox_Sample_34_FD_206720 | JGI IMG/M metagenome (GOLD analysis project Ga0335080, IMG submission 206720) | Soil microbial communities from Loxahatchee National Wildlife Refuge, Florida, United States - Lox_Sample_3.4 | ecosystem: Environmental > Terrestrial > Soil > Wetlands | place: USA: Florida... | reverse complement strand
CCTGGCCGTAGCCGGCGGAAAGGTGGATGTGACCGGACAGGTGAACTACACCCACGTCGCCGCGCTGAGCAGCCTTTCGTTCTTCATGAACGTGCCGCTGCCCGTCTTCAACCGCAACCAGGGCGAGATCGCGCGCACGCGTTACGCGGTGACGCAGGCGGAGGAGCTCAGGCGGGCGGCGGAGGACACCGTGCTCGGCGACGTTTCTGGTTCTTACGACGGCGTGACGACGAATGACAAGGTGGTGCAACTCTACCGCTCCGGGTACCTGGACGAGGCCAAGCTCTCACGCGACATCAGCGAGTACGCGTACAAGCGGGGTGCGGCGAGCCTGCTGGACTTTCTGGACGCGGAGCGCAGCTACCGGGCGACGCAGATCGCCTACCGGCAGTCGCTGGCTTCCTACATGCTCGCGGTGGAGCAATTGCGCGAGTCCACTGGGACACGGAGTCTGCCGTGACGAAGGCGGCTTGAGTCAAACGGAGCCTTTCGCTGTCGAGCGCCTCCAGCTGAGACCCGCCGTCGGTGCAGAGGCGATGCGGTAGGAGATACGTGAATTCGAAGAGCGCCTGGAAAGACCATACAGCCCTTCGGCTCAGTGCGCGTGTGCAATCCCTTCACGAGCCGGCGATCGCGTCTGGGTTCACGCTGGAAGCTACTCGTCGCGCAGACTGACGATCGGGTCGATCGTCGACGCACGCCGCGCGGGCAACAGGCACGCAAAGAGCGTCGCGGCGAGCAGTGAGACTGACGATGAGAGGATGGCGAACAAATCGCTTCCCGCCATTTGGGGGAGCATGCTGCGCATCAGGCGGCCGAGAACAATGGCGCTCGCGATGCCGAGAAGGAGACCCCGGCACGCGAGGTTAAGGCCGTATGTCAATACAAGCGTTTGAATGCGATTGGGTGTCGCGCCGAGGGCCACGCGGATTCCAAGCTCGCGCCGCCGCTGGCCGACTGAATACGAGATCACGCTATACGTCCCGGTCGCTGCAAGTGCAAGGGCCATGCCGCTGAAGAGAATCAGCAGGGTACGAGAGAGCCGGAGTTGCCACAAGCTGTCGAGAATTCGCTGCTCATAGCTCTTGAAGTCAAAAATGGATTGCTCGCGGTCAATACTCCACATGACTCGTTCCGACATGCTGGTAAATTCGCGCATCCCGAGCGTGGTACGCACAAGAATGTACAGGTTCCCGTTCGTTTCCTGGCGATAGGGCAGGTAGTAGTCCAGCCCGGGTTCATGGCCGAGGTCGTCCCGCACGTCACCCACAACCCCCACGACTTTCCGGAACGGCGCCGGGGACCTGGTGGTCGCGGGGTCGTCCCGGAGATGCTTGCCAAGCGGATCCTGACCGGGCCACAACAGCTTAGCCAATCGAGCGCTTACGATCGCCACCGGCTCGGATTCTGGAGTGTCGATCTGACTGAACTGGCGTCCAGCGCGCAAGGGAATGTGCATGAGCTGGAAATAGTTCTCGCTAACGGACTGCCTAGTCACGTAAGGATTGCGCCGGACCTCATCCTCGGACTGCCCTTCGGCCTGAACCGTGGCGGGCTCCCCTTCGAGCCTAGTGACCGGGGGCAGACTTGCCAGAGCGACCTCATTGAAACCTGGCACCCTTGAGAGTTCCTCCAAGGCCCGCTGGTAGTAACCGGCCATCTTTGGCTGATCGATATATCGCTTCCAGCCAAGCGCTACGCGGAAGGTCGCAAGAGACTCCGGGCGGAATCCTTTATCCTGACCAACCAGGCCCGCAAAACTCTGAGCGAGAAGGGCCGCACCTGAGAACAACACCATGGCGACAGCGATCTCCACGACAATCATGGCGTCTCTCAAGCGGCGTGCGCCGATGCCGGAGGAACTGCCGCGACCGCCGTCTTTGAGATCCTCCAAGACGACCGGGCGGGAGAGCTGGAGCGCCGGCGCAAGGCCGGAGAGCAGCGCGGCGATCAGCGAAATGACGAGCGTGAAAAGAAGGACGTGGCCGTCGGCATTGATGGTCATCCACGTGGGCAGCTCGGGACCGACCAGGGCCCGAAACAGGCGCACCCACCAGAGGGCCAGACCGATCCCCAGAACACCAGCGGCCAGCGATAGCACAGCGGTCTCCGCGAGCATTTGTCCAATAAGGTCGGCTCGCCCGGCACCCAGTGCCATACGCACGCCCATTTCTCGTGCGCGTCCCAACCCACGCGAAAGAAGCAGGTTGACAACATTGGCGCAACCAATCAGCAGGGCGAAGCCAACCGTGGACAGCATAACGAGCAGGTAGGGCTTAGCCTCGCCCGAATACAGTGTTCGAAAAGGAACGGCGCGAAACGAGAGGCCAGCGTTGGTATCCGGAAACTGTTCAGCCAGCCGCCGGGACAGGGCGTCCAACTCGGCCTGTAATTGAGGAAGGGAGTAGGGACGCTTGATCCGCGCAACGGCCACCAAGTTACGCCGAACTCGCCGGTCGTAAGACGTGAACCCGCCGATGGAGCGATACACCTCGACGCCGCGCGGGTAGTCGATGGTTGGGCCGGTTACACCGTCGATGACGTAGCCTTCCGCATGGTCCAAAGTGATCTTGCTGCCGAGGATATCCGGACGGCCTCCAAAGCAGCGGCGCCACACACCGTTGGTGAGCAGGACGTGAAAATCGCGCTGGCGGTCGGTGATTTCGGGCCACTTCGCGCCGACCTGCAGCGGCACGCCCAGCACCTCAAACAGGTTGCCAGTGGTGAGAATGGCTTTCCACTCTTCGGGACGGCCTTCGCCGCTAAAGTTGTAGCCGCCGGCGCTTGTGCTGTGGCCGGCCACGGACTCGAGCGTACTCGCCTGCTCGCGAAGGTCCAGCAATTCGCGACCAGAGATCATGCCGAGCTGACCGCCGCGCACGGAATGAATCTGGACGAGTTGTTCCGGATCCTTGAAAGGAAATGGTCTGAGCAAAAGAGCATTCACGAAGCTGAAAATTGCAGTGTTTGCTCCGATCCCGAGAGCTAGGGTGAGAATGACCACGAGGCTGAATCCGGGCTGCCGGAAAGCATAGCGAATTGCTTGCATCAGCTTGTCCACGATTTCCCTCCAGTCCCTGCGGCGGACGGCAGTCCGACACGTCGCGCACTTGCTCCGAGGAAGCTAAGCTTGGCGCCAACGCGCCCAGCACGAGCTGGAGACGGGCGCCAACAGCAGCATTTCGAATTTGCAGACTAGGTGCGGATCAAGAGCGGGGAGGGGGGCGGGCAAAACCGGGCACAGAACCGGACCGGCCGATTGCTGTTTCGGCGGCGACAACGACGGGCGCGACCGGAATCCAGCCGCCAACGGCGCCCAGAACAGCTTGAGAAATGGCAGCTTGAATCGCGCGTGCGAGATTGCAGGTGGGGCAGCACCGCTCAGACGTATGTCCCGCATGCAAATGGAAGGTCAGAATCTGAAACGAAACGAAAAGGAGGCACACCGAAGCGAGACACGCGACAACGCGACGTGCAAGGTCGGTGCGTGCCCTGCGCATGGGGAGCAATATGCGGTCGCATAGTTCTCCCGTCAAGGCTTTAATGGGCACTTCGACCGGTCGTCGTGTGCTGCCGGCCGCCCTTCCGGAGGTGGCTTGAACGCAACGACCGGGAACCTGGGGTTCCCAGGGGGCGCGGCAAGGACGTATACTTCCCGTTGTTGAGTCCGAGCATGATCCGGGAACGCCGCCTGGAGTTCTTGCATCTAACCGGACTCAAGGTCAGGCCGGGGGACAAAGCACCGTGAACGGGGCGGCACGAACCAGGGTACTGCTGGCGTTGGGCGTGGCCCTGTGCACGCTGTCCTTTGTCGTCCTTTCTTCCACGCACATCCACTCCGAGGATCAGAACGACTCGGCTTGCCGCCTATGCCAGGCCGCGCACGTCAGCATCGCGCCGGCTCCAGCGCTTGCAGTGCTGCCGGCTCCGCTTGGGGTTCGCGCGGAGATTGGCGCCCAAGCCTCAGCGGTTGCTCTCGGGCTGTTTCTCCACAGCGCTCGATCGCGCGCTCCGCCCGCCGCGTAGAACACTCGTTCACTCACAAGCGCAATTGAAGGGAAGTGCGCGCGCCGGCGAAACGGCTTGCCGGCGGCTTCGCTTGTTTTCCAGTGGCTTCCCAGCAAATCACCGGCCGGCTCCGCGTTGGGGAGGATTCATGCGTACGATTCGTTTTATCTCGCGATTGCTGGTGATTGTCTGCGTGTGCTGGCCGGCCGGGTTTGCGCTGGCGCAGCAGGGAGGTTCGGGGACGATTGACGGCATTGTAAAAGATCCATCGGGCGCTGTGGTGCCGAATGCGCAGGTGAGCATCGAAAATCCGGTAAGCCATTATGAGCAATCGACGGTGACGGATTCCACCGGCGCGTTCCGCTTCGCGAACGTGCCCTTCAATCCGTATCACATGACAGTGCAGGCGAAGGGTTTTGCGATTTCGGCGCAAGACGTGGAAGTGCGCGCCAGCGTACCGGTGAGCGTTTCTGTGGCGTTGCAGCTCGCGGGATCGGCATCGACGGTGGTGGTGGAAAGCTCGGGATCGGACCTCATTGAAACCGACTCCACCTTCCACACGGACGTGGACCGGAAGTTGTTTGACCGTGTGCCGCTGGAGAGCCCGTCGTCGGAGGTGAGCTCACTGGTCACGCTCACCACACCCGGAGTAGCAGCGGACTCGAACGGGCTGTTCCACGGGCTGGGGGATCACGCGGAAAACTCGTTTTCCGTAGACGGTCAGCCGATTACGGACCAGCAGAGCAAGGTTTTCTCCAACCAGATTCCCGCGGACTCGATCCAATCGCTGGAAGTGATATCCGGCGCGCCCCCGGCGGAATTCGGCGACAAAACGAGTCTGGTGATTGTGGCCACCACCCGCTCGGGCCTGGGTGAGACGGTTGCTCATGGCCAGGTGTACGGCTCATACGGCAGCTTCGGCTCCGCCACCGCGGGCGCCAATCTGGCCTACGGCGGAAAGAACTGGGGCAACTTCGTTTCCGTCAGCGGGCTGGATACCGGGCGCTTCCTGGACCCGCCGCAGTTCAGCGTTTTCAACGACAAAGGCAACTTGGAGAATATATTTGACCGCGTCGACTACGTGATCAACCCCCAGGACACCGTGCACTTGAATCTGGCGTACTCGCGCTCGTGGTTCCAGACTCCGAATTCCATCGACAACCTCCAGACGGGCATCCTGGACCCGTTCGGGAATCCCGTGCCGGCTACGGACCAGCGATCAAAGATCGAGACGTTCGACATCGCGCCCTCCTGGACGCACCTGATCAATTCCTCGACCCTGTTCACGCTCGCCGGTTGGGCGCGGCGCGACGCCTATCACTATTACCCGAGCGCGGATCCGTTCTCCGACTTGGCGCCGGCCAGCATCGTGCCGCCGAATGTGCCCAACCTGCAGAATGAAACCGTATCGCAACACCGCACGCTCCTCGACGGCGGCGCGCGCGCGGACATCTCCTACGTAAAGGGAATCCACAACATCAAGGCCGGCATCAGCTACCAGCAGACATTTCTGGACGAACACGACCGGTTGGGAATCGTGAATCAATTCCTCAACTCGCCCTGCATCGATGCGGCGACGGGCACGATTCCGACGCCGTCATTCGTGGGCGGGGTGCTGGTGAACGATCCGGCGCAGTGCGGCGCGCTGGCCGGGCAGGCGGCGAACCCGGACTTCAATCCCGTGCTGGCGTGCCTGGACCTGACGCGCCCGACGCCGGCGCCCTCGAGCGGTTGCGCCAACACAACGGCAGCGCTCTTTGCCTTCAACGGTCACACCGACGTGAAGGAGCTGGCGATGTATGTGCAGGACACCATCTCGGTGCGGAACTGGTCGTTCAACCTGGGGATTCGCGGGGATCTCTACAATGGACTGACGGTTCATCGAGAGCCGGAACCGCGGCTCGGCGTGGCCTACAACATCAAGAAGACCAACACGGTGCTGCGTGCCTCCTACGCGCGCATCCTGGAGACGCCGTTCAATGAAAACCTGGTGCTTTCCAACAGCGGGTGCGCATCCGCGGTGCTGAACCCGCTGCTGGGCTGCGCGTCGTCCGATCTGGCGACCACGCCGTTTTCGCCTGGTTGGCGGAACGAGTTCCACGTCGGACTGCAGCAGGCCTTTGGCAAGTACATCGTGGTGGACGGCGAGTACATCTGGAAGTACACGCACAACGCCTACGACTTCAGCATTCTTGGTAACACGCCGATCACGTTTCCCATCGCGTGGCATAACTCGAAGATCCCCGGGGTGCTGGGACGCATCAGCGTGCCCAACTTCCACGGCTTTTCGGCCTTTGTGGTCATGTCCAGCGTGGCCGCGCGTTTCTTTACACCCCAGCTCGGCGGGGCCGGCGCCACACCCGGATCGATCGGGGTGTTCCGCATCGACCACGACGAGCACTTCAACCAGACCACGCACCTGCAGTATCAGACGCCGTGGTGGCACGGCCGTGGGCCCTGGCTGGGCTTCAACTGGCGGTATGACAGCGGTCTGGTGGCGGGCGCGGTGCCGTTTGCCACGGACACGACCACGCCAGTGGACCTGACGGTGCTGAGCGCGGCGCAGCAGATTGAGGCGGGCCTCTTTTGCGGCACGCAGAAGCCCACGCTCGCGGCGCCGCTCACGTCGTGCGCGCCAAACCTCTACGGCTCGACGCTCATCAGCATTCCCGCACCCGGCACGGAAGACGACGACAAGAACCCGCCGCGGATCGCGTCCCGGCACCTGTTCGACATCGGCGTGGGAACAGACAACCTGTTCGGCGGGGACCGCTACAAGTGGAGCCTGCGGTTCAACGTGATTAACCTGACGAACAAAGTGGCGCTCTACAACTTCCTCTCGACCTTCAGCGGCACGCACTACGTCACGCCGCGAACGGAGACGGTGGAGCTGGGGTTTCACTTCTAGGGCAAAACGAACGCCTCGGGTCGGCCATTGTCCGGTCAGGCGGACAGTGGCTGTGCCTGAGCTACAGGCCGGCGCCACAGGCTCTGCTAGAATGGCGCGCGATGAAAATTCTCTTCGTTGGCGACGTGGTGGGTTCGCCCGGCCGGCAGATCGTACGGGAAGAGCTGGCCGCGGTGCGGGCCGAGCACAGCGCCGATCTCGTAATCGTGAACTGCGAGAACGCCGCGTCGGGGTTTGGCATCACTCCGAAGCTGGCGGAGGAAATGCTGGCGGCAGGCGCGGAAGTGCTCTCCGGCGGGAACCATATCTTCGACCGCAAGGAAATCCTGGAGTATTTTGCGACGGAGCCGCGGCTGCTGCGGCCGGCGAACTTCGCGCCGGATTCGCCGGGACGGGGCGTGTTTGCGGGCAAAGCGAAGAACGGCGTACCGTTTGCGCTGCTGAACCTGCAAGGCCGGACGTTCATGGCGCCGAACGACTGCCCGTTCCGCACGGCGGACCGCGAACTGGAGCGAATCGCGTCGACCTCTGTGGACAGCGCCGGACCCCCGAAGATCATCATCGTAGACATGCACGCGGAGGCCACGAGCGAAAAGCAGGCCATGGGCTGGTATCTGGATGGGCGCGTGACGGCCGTCCTGGGCACGCACACCCACGTGGCAACGGCGGATGAACGCGTGTTGCCGATGGGCACAGCGTACATCACAGACGTGGGCATGACCGGACCACACGACTCCGTAATCGGAATGGACAAACGGGCCATGGTGCGCCGGTTCCTGGACGGAATGCCGACCAAATTTGAGGTCGGCGAGGGCGATGTGCGCCTGAATGCCGTGCTGATTGAAGCGGACGAGCGAACGGGACGGGCGCGCTCCATCTCGCGCGTGCGGCTCGGGCTGACGTGAGAGCGCTGTTGCGGGCGGGCTGGGCATCCGGGCAACCCCGCGGCCCCGCGGACTTTCCTAACTGACCGGGTTTCCGGGAATCGACGGATGAAACACCTTTGCGCGCGCACGACCCGCACCGCGGCTGCGGTCCTGGCGCTCATTGTCTTCGCCGGATTTCCAGCGGCGAAGGCGCTGGATGCCGACCTGATCGCGCGTTCGCGGATTTTTCCGTCCATCGGCGCGGGCGTCACCGCGATCCATCGCGACGCGGCCGGCCGCTATGCCGTGCTTACGGAGCGCGGCGGCGTGCAGATCTTCAACGGCAGCGGCAGCGCCGTGGTGCACGCGCCTGCCGACAATTCGCCCGCGGGCGCCATTCAGTTCGGCGTGGATATGGACCTCGACGGGCAGGGCCGCATCTACGTGGCGGACCGCGCGCGCAACGCGATCCAGGTCTTCTCCGGCGACGGCAAGTTCGAACGGCAGATGCATATCAACGCTCCGACCGCCGTGGCCACGCTGGCCGGCGGAGAGGTGGCGGTGGCCAGCCTGCTGTCGCCCAAGCTCGTCACCGTGTTTGGCGCGCAGGGCCAGGTCGTGCGCGAGTTCGGCGAGCCGGAGAAGATCGCAGGCCGCGCTGACCTGAACCGCTACGCCAACATGGGCCGGCTGTGCCGCGACGCGTCCGGCAGGATCTACTACTCCTTCACCTACATGCCGGAGCCGACGGTGAGGCGGTACGACCGGTTCGGCAACTCCGACTTTCAACTCGTGCTGAACACAGAGGAATACGCCTCGTCGGCTATGTCCGCGCGAAAGGCCCTGGCCCGCGACGATGGCAAGCCGACGCAGGCGCTGCACACGGTGCTGGGCCCGGTGGCCGTCGACCCGGTGGACGGAGAGATCTGGATGGCCCTGGGTGGGCGGCTGCTGCGGTTTTTTGCGGATGGTACGGAACACGGCTCGTTCCTGATTTTCACGCCCGAAGAAGAGCGTATCGAGGCCAGCACCCTGCTGGTAGAGACGGGAAGAATCCTGGTGGGATCGAGCAGCCTCGGGGTGTATGTGCTGCCAAAGCCCTCGGCGACAAGCCAGTGACGCACGGCCCGCAGGATGCACCACAGTAAGGCAGCGCCTCCCGCGGCACGGCCCGGCGGCGCGGCCAGTTATTCACAGCACCAAGGTGCAGCAGTTTTTCTGCGCACGCGATCTCAGCCTTCAAACGCGCGGAATACAGTGTTTTAGCGGGAAATCGCGGCGCACGAGCCGGTCTGGCGTGCTGTGGAAAAACTGTGAACGCGCTGTGCGAAACGCTTCGGGGCTTCGCACAATTTTCTCTTGCCCGCAATGTGCGAGTTGTGCAGAATCTCCACTCGCGCCGAAGCCGCCGCAGACATTCGAGGGTGGCTCCGGCGGGCTCCACGGGGTGGTTGCCACTCTGGAGCCCGGTGGAACAGGGGACGTTCCACGCAAAGGGTTCACTCGACAGCCTAGATAAAGTAGGCCCCGGCGCGGCGGGGCGCAATTTCCACACTATTTCCACATCTGTGGAAAATGGCAGCGGCCTTGCTTTCCCGGCTGCCCCGCACGCGGTTGAAAGCCTCGGAGTGTTGATGGTTTCCTGGCAGACAATTCTGCAGCACGTGGAGAGACGCGTGAACCCGCACGCGTTCGGCTCCTGGTTCCGTCCCACGGAACAGGAGGAGACGCCGAACGGCGAGTCGAAGATCCGCGTGCGCGTGCCCTCCCTGATCCATCGGAAGCGCCTGACGGAGACGTACAAGGGAGTGCTGGAAGCGGCGTTGCACGAACTCAACGTGGCGGACGCGCAGATCGAGTTCGTGTGCCCAGATGCTCCGGCGCGGCCAGCCCTTGCGCCCACCACCACGCAGGGAAGGCTGGACTTCGACAACGCCGACCACCAGCTCAATGCAAAGTACACGTTCGATACCTTCGTGGTGGGCGCGTGCAACCAGTTTGCGCACGCCGCGGCGCAGGCCGTGGCGGAACAGCCCTCGAAGGCCTACAACCCGCTGTTCCTCTACGGCGGCGTGGGCATGGGCAAGACGCACCTGATGCAGGCTATCGGACACCTCATGAAGAGGCGCGGCCCGGCCATGCGGCTGTGCTACTCGAGCGCGGAGAAGTTCACGAACGACGTGATCAATTCCCTGCGCTTCGACCGCATGATCAGCTTCCGCGACCGCTTCCGCACGGTGGACGTGCTGCTGGTGGACGACATCCAGTTCATCGCCGGCAAGGAGCGCACGCAGGAAGAGTTCTTCCACACGTTCAACGCGCTGTACGACCAGGGGAAACAGATCGTGATTTCCTCGGATTGCCCGCCGAAGGAAATCAATTCCATCGAGGAGCGGCTGCGCTCGCGCTTCGAGTGGGGGCTGATCGCAGACATCCAGCCGCCCGACCTCGAGACGAAAATGGCCATTCTCCACAAGAAGGCGGAGAACGACCGCGTGGCGTTGCCCGACGAAGTGACGGAGTTCATGGCGCGCTCCATCAAGTCGAACATCCGCGAGCTGGAAGGCGCCCTGACGCGCTTGATTGCCTACACGCAGCTCACCGGCGGCACCATTTCCCTGCCTACTGCGCAGCAGGTGCTGAAGAACCTCATCGACGCCGCGGAGAAGAAAGTCACCATCGAGCAGATCCAGCGGCGCGTGAGCGAGCACTTCGGATTGCGCATCCAGGACCTGAAGATGCGCAGCAACGCGAAGGCCATCTCCTACCCGCGGCAGATTGCCATGTATGTGGTCAAGCAGCTCACCACCGCGTCGCTGCCGGAGATCGGCCGGCAATTCGGCGGGAAGCACCACACGACCGTTCTGCATTCCATCCACAAGATTGAGTCGCTGCGGCGGCAGGACAAGGACCTGCACCGCATGATCGCGAAGATGATCGACTCGTTCGGATGAGGCGGCCCCACAGACGGCGATGCGGGGGCGGCTTCATGCCGCCCCTTTTTGTTTTCAGTCGCCGCCGTGCTGGACAGCGGCGCGAGGTGAACCCTGCCCGTGGCGCGCAGCCGGCGCACTCGTGCCTGCGCTCCTGTGCGCAATCTGTGCAGCATCGGTGGAAAAGATGTGGGCGCGTGTGCACATTGTCAGGCGGTCGCGGTACGGTGATGCACGGCTCTCCGATGGCACCACTGTTTTCCGCAGCAAGCGCGTTCCTTCCACAGCTCGATGCACTGCGCGCCCGCGGTCATAAGGCCGCAGCCGGAGCGGTTTTCCGCGCGTTTTTCGCATTACCCACAGGCGCTACTACTGCTACGGCTTTATCTGTTTCACGAAAAGGGTTACAGTAGCGCGGGTCGAGCCGGTAGTTCTTCCAGATCGGCCAGTGTGAGGAAATCCGAAGATGGAATTCAGCGTAAGCAAGTCGGACCTGCTGCGGGAACTGAGCCTGACGCAGGGAGTCGTGGAGCGCAAGACGACGATCCCGATTCTGGCGAACATCTTGTGCGAGGTGAAGGGCGGGCGGCTGGCGATTACCGCCACGGACCTCGAGCTGACCATCTGCACCTCCTGCGAAGCGAAGTCGAAGAAGGACGGCGCGGGCACCATCCCGGCGAAGAAATTGCTCGAGTTGGTGCGCCTGCTGCCCGACGGCGAGATCCGCTTCAAGCTGCTGGATAACCACTGGGTACAGGTGACCAGCGACAAGCGGAACTACAAGCTGGTGGGCATGGCCAAGGAAAACTTTCCGGCCCTGCCGGCGATGCCCCATGTGTTCGTGCGCCTGCCCGCGGCGGTGCTGGGTGACATGATCGCGAAGACGTACTTTGCCATTTCGATGGAGGAATCGCGATACACGCTGAACGGCGCGAAGCTGATACTGAAACCGGAAAGCATCGCGCTGGTGGCCACGGACGGCCACCGCCTGGCGCTGATCGAGGCCACCCACAAGATGGATGGCCTGAACGCCGAGGCCGGAGTGCTCATTCCGAAGAAGGCCATGAGCGAGCTGAAGGCGCTGGCCGCGGAAGCAGGCGACGATGGCCAGATCGAGTTCGCCCAGGACGAAAGCAACCTGTTCTTCCGCGCCGGCGAGCGCCTGCTGATCTCACGCAAGCTCACCGGGCAGTTCCCGAATTACGAGGCGGTGCTGCCGCGCGACAACTCCAGGACGGTGGCGCTCGACCGCGACGAGCTGTCCACGGCGCTGCGCCGCGTCTCGCAACTCGCCGACCAGCGTTCGCAGGCCGTGAAGGTGTCGCTGAACAAGGAGGGCGTCGAGCTCTCCGCGTCCAGCCCGGAGTACGGCGAGGCCAGGGAAGTGATCGAGCGGGACTACAAAGGGCCGGACATTTCCATCGGCTTCAACGCGCGCTACCTGCTGGATTTTCTGGACGCCGCGCCGCAGGGTCCGGTCAACCTGGAGTTGAAAGACGAGCAGTCTGCCGGGCAGATGCGCCCGGTGGCCGATGACGGCGCGCGCTACCGCTACGTGATCATGCCGATGCGCATCTGACCCGCGGCGCGACCGGTCCCACAGCCGCTTGCGTTTTTCCCCAATTGACGCTTTTCCGGTGGCCTGTCCATTTTGGCCGCTGGCACTTTCCTCCGCTGGTTGCACAATCAAATCCATGACGTCCCATGCGGCGGTTACTGCCGGCCACGCATCGCTCGTGGAGAGAATCCAGGTGGTCGTAGCGCGCCACGAACGGGAGATGCGCGACCTTACAGCGGCACTTGTGGCGATACCCACGGAGAATCCTCCCGGCAGGCGCTATGCGGAATGTGTGCGGCTGCTTACTGCGAAGCTGCGCGAACTGAAATTGCCGGCGGAGACAGTGCCTGTGCCAGCGCGCGCGAACGGCGAGCCTCGCCGCTGCGTGCTTTCGTCGCTGGGGCCGTCAGCAGGCGGGAGCCGGCGCACCGTCTACTTCCACGGACATTACGACGTGGTTCCGGCGTCGGTCGAGGGCCAGTTCCGTCCGGCCGTGCGGAGGGGACACCTGTTCGGCCGCGGCTCGGCGGACATGAAGGCGGGCGTCGCTGCGATGATTCATGCGATGGCCGTGCTGAGCGAACTGAACCTGCCGCTCGCTGGCCGCGTCGGGCTCGTGCTCGTGCCGGACGAAGAGACGGGCGGCGCCGGAGGGTCGCGGTATCTGATGGAAAGCGGAAGGCTGGGGAGGAACGGTATCGCCATGTTCACGCCCGAGCCCACCAGCGGGGTGATCTGGAACGCCTGCCGCGGAGCGATTTCGATGCGCGTGACCGTGCAAGGGAAGCCGGCGCACGTCGGACTGCACTTTCGCGGCGTCAATGCCTTCGAGCGCGGGTTGAACGTGGCGGAAGCATTCCTCGGCCTTGCGCGGCGGGTGAGCCAGCGCAGAACGCGTTATCCGGTGACGCCCGCCGCCGCGCGCAACTCTGTGTTGCTGGTCGGCGGGCAGTCGGCGGGCGGCGCGAACTTCAATGCCGTGCCAGGCGAGTTCTCGTTCACCGTCGATCGCAGGATGAATCCGGAAGAGCCGCTGGCACGCGAGAAGCGCGCGCTGCTCGCTGTCGTCAAACGGTTTCGCACGCGGGGCGTCGACTGCGCCGTGGAGATCTTCCAGGAGGAACCCGCCGCGGGCGTTTCGTCCGACTCGCCCGCAGCGCGCGTGCTGGCGCAATGCGCGCGCGAAATCACGGGCCGTTCACCGCGATTCGAGATGTGCCCCGGCCTGCTGGAGACGCGCTTTTACGCGCACCGCAGTGTGCCCGCGTTCGCCTACGGGCCAGGCCAGCTTGAGGTGGCGCACGGGCCCAACGAGTGCGTTTCGCTCAAAAGAGTGCGTGAATTTTCTGCGATCTACGCGCTCTCCGCGGCCCGGCTGCTGGCCCCGGCACACCGCCTCTGAAGACGTCTCGTAGGGCATGTAAGCCATTGTATTAATTGATGTTAAGGCGCCATCGTGGTGGAAATCGCGCCTTGTTTCGGCCCTCATTTCGGCGTAAAATGTACCTGTTGGGCGGCTTCTTCCGGAGCCTCCGCAACAGCGCCAGATGTAGAGCCAGGAA
>Ga0335080_10004765_pt1 | contig 13836 bp, 7 predicted proteins | sample Lox_Sample_34_FD_206720 | JGI IMG/M metagenome (GOLD analysis project Ga0335080, IMG submission 206720) | Soil microbial communities from Loxahatchee National Wildlife Refuge, Florida, United States - Lox_Sample_3.4 | ecosystem: Environmental > Terrestrial > Soil > Wetlands | place: USA: Florida... | reverse complement strand
CGTCCACCTCGAAGCCCGACTCGCCCAGCGCGGCCGCCGCGGCCAGGCCGGCCAGGCCGCCCCCCATCACGATCACCTTCGGCATCTGGAAATCCCAGTATCCCAGAGTCCGCCCGGCGCACCGGTGCCGCGGGGACGTGGGCGCCGGAACTTGAGCCGGTGGTGCGGATGGGCGATGTCTGTGACGGCAGGCCCAAGGGACGCCGCTCACGAAGATGCGTGCACCCGCGGCAGGGGCGGCTGCCGGCGCGGGCCGCGGAGATGGACGCCAGCGTGAACTTTGGTGCTCACGGTACGAAAAATGAATTGGCCGCGACGGTCAGCCTGCACAGCCCACGTCAGGGATTCGCGTCGGTGAAGGCGGGCGGCACGTTCGAATAGGGGAAGGCGAGGGCTGCCGCACCAGGGCCGGCACGCCCGTGGTGGTGACGGCGACCGAGAGTGCGCGTGCCCGCGCCAGGGCGTCGCAGCGGCCGTGAGGACGGCCGGCGCGAACGAGCTAAGGACGGCGAGAGGGCTGCGGAGGTAAGAGCCGAACCTCAAGGTTCGGTGATCGCCGGCGGGGTGGGCGTAGCCAGGGTCGGCACGCCCGTGGTGGTGACGGCGACCGAGAATGCGCGTGCCCGCGCCAGGGCGTCGCAGCGGCCGTGAGGACGGCCGGCACGAACGAACGAAGGACGGCGAGGGTGCGGCGCCCGGGCCCGGCAGCCCGGGTGGTGGCGACAGCGACCGCAAGAGTGCGTGCCGGTGCGGCCTCGCGAAACGCTCGGCGCCCGAGAGCATGGCCGCCCGGACGACGGTCACACGTTGAGAGTCCGCGCCAATGCCACCGATGCACGGGCCGGGACGGTGCGCTCGCCGCCGCGCACGCGCGGTCACTTCAGCAGGGCGCGAATGGTGTCGAGCGAATCCGCCTCCTCCGGCTTCTTGTCGTGCCGCCACCGGGCCATGCGGGGAAACCGCACCGCGATGCCCGAGCGGTGGCGCGGAGAACGCTGAATGGCTTCGAAGGCCAGCTCGAACACCAATTCCGGCTGAACGCGGTGCACGGGCCCGAACTTCTCGATCGTGTGGCGGCGCACGAAGGCGTCCACCCGGCGGATCTCCTCGTCGCTCAGCCCGGAGTAAGCCTTGGCGAACGGCACCAGCTCGCCCTGGTCCCACACGCCGAACGTGTAATCGGTAAACAGGCTGGCGCGGCGCCCGTGCCCGGGCTGCGCGTAGATCAGCACGCAGTCCACCGAGAACGGCTCGATCTTCCACTTCCACCAGTCGCCGCGGCGCCGGCCCACGCCGTAGGGCGACCCGATCCGCTTCAGCATGAAGCCTTCCACCTTGCGCTGGCGCGACTCCTGGCGCAACCGCTTCAGTTCCTCCCACGAGCCGGCGCGCACCACCGGCGAGAGCACCAGCGGGGCAGCCGGCGGCGCCAGCGCCTCCAGTTGGGCGCGCCGCCACTCCAGCGGTTTTTCGCGCACGTCGCTGCCGCCGTGCTCGAGCAGGTCGAAGGCGAGCAGCACCACCGGCACTTCGGCCAGGATCTTCCTGCCCAGCACCTTGCGGCCGATGCGCCGCTGCATCTGGGCGAACGGCAGCGGGGCACCGTCCTTCCACGGCAGCACCTCGCCGTCGATTACGGTTCCCTCGGGAAGGAGGGCGCCCAACACTTCCAGCTCCGGGAAGCGGGGCGTGATGAGCTCCTCACCGCGCGACCAGAGGAAGGTGCGGTGCGCCCGCCGGATCAACTGCGCCCGGATGCCATCCCACTTCCACTCGGCCTGCCACTCCAGCGGGCTGCCGAGCGTGTCCACCTCGCCCTCCAGCGGATACGCGAGGGCGAACGGGTAGGGCCGGGAGACATCGGCGCCACCGGCGGCCTCGCCCCGCTCGGGAGCCACGAGTTCCGTCCAGAAGTCCGCCCCGGGCTGCCAGTCCCCCATCAGGCGGTGAGCGATGGTCTTTCCGTCCACGCCGCTCAGATCGGCGATGGCCCGCACCACCAGGTTTTGCGACACTCCGACTCGGAATTCGCCGGTGATGAGCTTGTTCCAGGCGAAGCGTTGGGGTTCGTCCATCTCGCGCCAGGCCCCGAGCATGGAGGCGCGGCGCTCTTCGTCGCCGGCGCCGCGCAAGGCCAGCAGGCGCTCTTCCACCCAGTAGTGGAGCGGCAGTCCGGTCGAGGTGCGGGCCGGGGGAAGCAGGAGTGCCATCGTTTCGGCGAAATCGCCCACCGCGTGGTAGCACTCTTCGAACAGCCAGCCGGGGACGCCGGCCTCGTCCGTGGCCCATTGGGCCAGGTCGCGCGAGGCGATCAGCCGTTTCGGCCGTCGCCCCAGCAGGAAGGCGACGGCCCAGGCCGCGTCCGCGGGCGCGGCCGCCGCCAGGTAGTGGCGCAGGGCCGCCACCTTCTCGTTGGTTTTGGTGGTCTCGTCGAGCGCGGTGTAGAGTTCGGCGAACGCCTTCACGACGGGGCCTCTCCCGCGGCGGAGGTCCCGCCTTCATCCACGGCTGCGGCGTCGCCAGTCGAGTCGGCGGGTTCGCCTTCGAACGGCGTCTCCACGGCCAGGGCGTTGCAGCCATGTTCCTGGAGCCAGCGCACCAGTGGCGCCCGGTATCCGTGGGTGACCCAGACGTTTTCCGCCCCGCTCTCGCCGATGGCGCGCAGCAGGCCCGGCCAGTCGGCGTGGTCCGAGAGGACGAACCCGCGGTCGAGAGACCGCCGCCGGCGGGTGCCTCGAATCCGCATCCAGCCCGAAGCAAAGGCGGTGGAGGCGCGCGGGAACCGGCGCATCCACGGCGTGGCATGGCTCGAGGGTGGCGCCAGGATGAGGGCCTGAGACAACTCCGTACCCGGCGGCGCGGAGGCCAGCGCCTGAGCAGGTGCGAGCGCAACGCCGCTTTCGCGGTAGATACGGTTCACGTGCTCGACCGCTCCGTGGGTGAAGATGGGCCCGAGCGAACCGTCGATGCCGGCCAGCACGCGTTGCGCCTTGCCCAAAGGATAGGCGAACAGGATGCTGGCCTTGCCTGCCTCCTGGTTGGCCCTCCACCAATCAACGACCTGGTCGAGCACTGCCTGTTGCCCGGGCCAGCGGAAGATCGGCAGGCCGAACGTGGATTCGCTGACGAAGGTGTGGCAGCGGACGGACTCAAACGGGGCGCACGTCGGATCGGGTTCCAGCTTGTAGTCCCCGGAGACGACCCATACTTCACCGCCATATTCCACGCGCACCTGGGCGGAGCCGAGGATGTGGCCGGCCGGGTGCAGGGAGACCCGCACGCCGCCCAAGGTGAGGGTCTCGCCGTAGTCCGCGCTCTGGATGGCCGAGCCGGGCTGCAGCCGCGCGCGCAGCAGGGCTTCACCCGCGCTTGCGCACAGATACGACCGCGACCCCCAGCGTGCGTGGTCGGAGTGAGCGTGCGTGATGACGGCGCAGTCTACCGGGACCCAGGGGTCCACCCAGAATCCGCCGGCCGCGCAGTACAGGCCCGCCTCGCTGGTCTCGAGCACAGCCACCGGCTACCAGTATGGCGCGCCGGGCACGCGGTGCGCGGACTGACGCGCCTGAGCGGACCGGCTGTGTCGAAGGTCGTATGTGCGCACGGGGGACGCCGCACCGCCGAAGGCAGTACGCGATCGAAACGGACGATGTGCACGCCGCGCCGTGTGTACGACGGCGTCAGGCCCATGTCTGACCCGGGGCTGGATATATGACGTCAGGCTGTGCGTCCCGGCGGCAATGGACCCGGTTGAACGGTGGGGCCCCCGATCCGCGCGAGTGTTGGTGCGCGGGCCCGCGAGTCCGGCGGAGAATGCGCAACAGTACCGTCGCCTGCGGACCAGGGAAACGCACGTGCCGGACGCATGCGCAACGCACGGAAGGCCCGGCGGCGACCGCCGTGGCCGACGGCGTCAGGGCACCGCCAACCGGGACGGCCGTCATTACTCCCCTGGGTGGTATCATGATCGCCGGGCAGCGCGTATCGGAAAGGGGTGACTCGGTTGGATCGCAGAAAGTTCGTAACCACGGCCGCACTGGCTCCCGCGGTGCTGGGCGGCGCGCGCCAGCGCTATAGCTGGGCGGAGGTCGAGAAAATGATCGCACGGGGAGAGGTGAAAGGCCGTCTCACGCGCGACGACCTGCCCACTCCGGCGCTCGCGCTGGACCTGGACGCGTTCGAGTGGAATGTCGCTCAGATGACCGGGTATGCCAAAGCGCACCAGCGCGCCCTGCGCCCGCACGGCAAGACGCACAAGTGCCCCGAGATCGCCCGCGCGCTCCTGGCGGCGGGTGCCGTGGGGGCGTGCGCGGCCAAAATCAGCGAAGCCGAGGCATTCGCCGATGGCGGCGTCACCGGACTGCTGGTCACCACGGCGGTGATCGGCAGATACAAGATCGAGCGCGCCGTGCGGCTGGCCGCGCGCCGGCCGGAAACCATCTTTTGCGCCGACAACGCGCAAAATGTGCGCGACCTGGACAGCGCAGCGCACGCCGCCAAACTGCGGCTCAATATCGCCGTCGATCTGGCAGTGGGTCTGCGCACGGGAATCCAGCCGGGCGAACCGGCGCTGGCGCTGGCCCAACTGGTCGATTCGCTGCCGGGGCTGAAACTCGCGGGCATCCAGGCGTACGCCGGGCACGCCTCGCACGTCGTCGGCTGGGAGGAGCGGCGCAAGGTTTCGCTGGATTGGATGGGCAAAGCGGTGGCGACGCGGCGACTGTTCGAGAGCAAGGGTCTTCCCTGCCCCCTGCTGACGGGCGGATCGACCGGCACCTACAACATCGATACCGAAATCGAGGGGATGAACGAGCTGCAGCCGGGCAGCTTCATCTTCATGGACGTGGACTACAACCGGATCGGGGGCAAAAGCGGAGCTGTCTACCAGGATTTCCGCAACGCTCTCTCGGTGGTCACCACGGTGGTGAGCAAGCCTTCCGACGACCTGGCCATCGTGGACGGCGGGTTCAAGGCCTTTTCCACGGACAAACCGTTCGGCCCGCGCTCCAGGACCATGCCCGACCTGGAATGGGCGTGGGGAGGCGACGAGCACGGCAAGCTCAGCCTGAAGGGCAAGCCGGTGCCGTTGAACGTCGGCGACCGCATGGACTTCGTCATCCCCCACTGCGACCCCTCGGTCAATCTCTACGACCGCCTGTACTGCCTGCGCGGCGACGAGGTCGAGGCGGTGTGGCCCGTCGTCGCGCGCGGCATGAGCCAGTAGTACGTTTCCGCACCGTGCAGCCGGGCTGCCCGCGGCCCTGGTGAATGCGCGCACGCGCACGTCTCATATGGTGGGATCTGGTTGCGCACCTCGGCCGCCTGGTATATAGTCGTCTCACACAGGAGGCCCGAAAGCCATGAGCAACGGCATGCTTTCGAGACTGTCCAAATGGGTCACGGTACTGGGGACGCTGCTGCCTGCCCTTGGACAAGTCACCACATCTACGTTTTACGGAACCGTCACCGATCCGACGGGCGGCGTCGTCGTCGGAGCCAATGTCACCCTGACGAATCAGGGCACCGCGGCAGTTGCAAACAAAATCACCGGCCAGGGCGGAGACTTCGTCTTCGATTTCCTGCGGGTCGGAACCTACCGCCTGAAGATCGAGGCGGCCGGGTTCAAGAGCCTGGAGACCAGCGACATCGATTTGCAGGCCGGCCGCAACGTCCGGCGGACCTTCCCCCTGGAGTTGGGAGCGGTCACGGAGACCGTTTCCGTGCAGGGCGTCGCTCCCCTGGTGAATGCCGTGTCGGCCGAACAGTCGCATGACGTCACGCGCCTGGAAGCCACCGAACTTCCCCTGTCGAAGCGCAATGTCGGCAACCTTTTGGGATTGGGCACGGGCGTCAGTCCGGGCGCGGGCTTCGTCAGGCTGAACGGCGTGGGCAAGACCGGGACGCTGTACACGGTCGACGGCACGAGCGCCACGGCGGACCCGGAGAGCCGGACCACTTCCATGCGCGGCAACTTCGAACAAATCAACCTGCTGAGCCTGGAAGCGGTGCAGCAGGTGGAAACGACCAAGGGGATTCTGCCGGCGGAGTACGGCCAGGCGCTGGGAGGAAACGTGAACCTGATCACCAAATCCGGCACGAACTCCTGGCACGGAACGGCTTTCGAGAACTTCCAGTCCGACAATCTCAATGCCCGCCTGCAATTCCTCGCCACCAAGCCGAACGCGGTGTTCAATCAGTTCGGAGGTTCCGCGGGCGGGCCCATCAAACGCGACCGGGCGTTCATTTTCGCCGACTACGAAGGGTACCGGCAATCCATCACGCAAGTGGTGAGCGGCACCGTTCCCACCCCGGCGTTCCGGGACACCCTCATCGCCGCCGTACCCGCGTACGCGAAGCCCCTGGAGATCGTTCCGCTGCCAAACCAGAGCTATGCCCCGGGAGTCGACACGGCCCTGTACCTGACCGCGGGCGCGCAGACGGCCCACGACAACCACGTGGACGTGAAGGGAGACATCCGGCTCACGAATACCAGCAGCATCGCGCTCACTTACACGCACGGCCGCCCGGGCTTCGTCACCCCCCGCATCTTTCTGAACCACTCGAACGACCAGGTGTACCACGGCTTCACCGAGCGCGGCACGGCCAGCTATGTGACCGGGGGCGCGTCCTGGACTTCGGAGACCCGGTTCGGTTACAACCTCAACGACATGGACCGCACCGACGGTTACTTCCTGCAGGGCATCCCGGAAACGCTGCCCTACGGCGGCCGGCTGCCGCAGTTGGCGTACACCGGTTTTTCCAGCGCCGGAGCGGAGTTGTGGCTGGAGGCGGGCCGGACCTGGAGCCTGGAAGAGAAGTATGCGCGGTTCGTGGGTAAGCACAGCCTGAAGTTCGGCGGCATCTACATGCATAACGGCGTATACCGGACCAATCCGCAGAACGTGACGGTGAATTACAGCAGCCGCACCGACCTTCTGGCAAACATTCCCAGTTCCACCAACGCCACCTTCGGCAACGGAAACTACAACGGCTCCAATTACGTGATAGGAATGTTCGTACAGGATAACTGGAGAGCGACCACCAGGCTGAGCATCAACCTGGGAGTCCGTTACGACTATTACTCCAAGTATGTCGCTACCCCGATCGGAGGACAGGACTTCGGCCTGTACAATCTCGACGGGCTCTTGGACAGCCAGTTCCACTTCGGGCCGGTGCGGGACCGGGACAACCCTTATAATTCGGACGGCGGAGTGAACCTCGCGCCGCGGCTGGGATTCAGCTATGACTTGACCGGCAAAGGCCGGACCACCGTGCGCGGCGGCTATGGAGTGATGTTCAGCCCCTTCGCTACCGGCATATTCAGCGGTGCCGTGGGCGCCAAGTACCTGCCCTTCCGGGCCATCCTGAGCCGGCAGGACGGCATCGACAACCACCTGGTCTTCCCCATATATAACGACTCGGTGGCCGCGATCATCCAGCCGCGGCAGCAGGTTTCCCCGACGGTGGTCATCAATCCCCACCTGCAGACACCGTACGTGCTGGCTTCGTATTTCGGCGTCCAGCACGCCCTGACGTCGTCGCTGGTCCTGGAAACGGCCTATGTCGGGAACCGAGGAGTCAAGTTTCCGCTGAACCGCACTTACAACCTGCCCGACCGGGTTACCGGCATTCGACCCAATCCGCAGATCAGCCAGGGTTACTACCTGGATAACTCGCAGCTCTCCTGGTACCATTCCTGGCAGACGTCGCTGCGCAAGCGCTTCTCGCACAATCTGACGTTCGCGACCCGTTACACCTGGGGGAAGCAGCTTTCGCTCGACAGCGGCGATATCGGCGCGTATTACCAGAACGACGCCAACGTCCGGGCGCAGGACTTCTTCAATCTGCGCCGCGAGTGGGGACCGGGTGACGGGGATACCACACATTACTTCTCCGCCGACTGGGTCTACGCGTTGCCGACACTGCAGTCTCTCCACAACACGTTCGTCAAACAGGCTCTCGGCGGCTGGCAGGTTTCCGGTATTTTGTCTTCGGCGACAGGCCAGCCCATCATCATCAGCGAAGGCACGGTGGAAAATACCAGCCGGCCGGACGTCACCGGCGCCAATCCGGTGAACTCGAACTACACCAGTACGCTGCAATACCTCAACAAAACGGCGTTCGTGGCGGTGCCGATCAGCCAGGCATCCGGCCTGCCCGTCCGCCCCGGCACAATCGGGCGCGGCGCGGTGCGGGGTCCCGGATACTGGAACCTCGACCTGTCGCTGGGGAAAAATTTCAAGATCACCGAGAAAGTCCAGTTCCAGATCCGGATGGACGCGTTCAATTCGCTGAATCACACGAACCTGAGCGGTTTCGCTTCGACCGATGTCCTGAACGCCAACTTCGGCCGGTTCACGAACACCCGGGGCGCACGGGTCGCTCAGCTCAACGGGCGCCTCAGTTGGTGAGCGGCCGCGTTCACATATGAAGAAGACCCATAGGAGACCACGATGAGCACCTCGAATCGAAAACATTACAACCGCCGGCAGTTCCTGCGGACGGCCGGAACTGTAGCCGCGCTGGGAGCATCGCGCGGCGAGGCCGCCGCGCGGGGCGTAACGATTGTCCTGGCGGCCGGCGACCCGGTCGCTGGCGCGGCGCCCGTGAAGTGGGCCTGCGACGAACTGCGCCAGTCGCTGGCGGCGCGCAATGCCGCCGTCCAGGTGCGCGAGAGCATCGACCAGGCACCCGCGGGAGACCTGTGCGTGGTAGTCGGCGGCGCCCGCGCCGGCGCGATCCGCGAGGTGCTGGCGGCGGCGAAGGCCACTCTCCCGGAAGGGCCGGAAGCCCTGGCCCTGGCGTCCGGCAAAAGCGGCGGCAGGGCGGTCCTCACCGCCTCCGGCAGCGATGCGCGGGGCGCCGTGTATGCCGTGCTGGAACTGGCGGACCGGGTGCGGCACGCCTCGGATCCCATCGCCGCCCTCGAAGTGCGCCGGCCCGTCGTCGAGCGCCCGGCCAATACCATCCGCAGCATCACGCGCTGCTTCGAAAGCGACGTGGAGGACAAATCCTGGTTCTACGACCGCGACATGTGGCGGGCATATCTCACCATGCTCGCCGCCAACCGGTTCAACCGCTTCAGCCTCACCCTGGGGCTGGATTACAATTTCCCGCGCAACGTCACCGACGTCTATTTCTACTTCGCCTATCCCTACCTGCTCTCCGTTCCGGGCTACAACGTGCGCGTCTCCAACCTGCCGGATGCCGAGCGCGACCGCAACCTGGAAACGCTGCGCTTCATCGGCGAGGAGACGGTCGCCCGCGGGCTCCAGTTCCAGCTCGGGCTCTGGACTCACGCCTACCAGTGGGTGGACAGCCCCAAAGCGAACGCCACCATCGAGGGCCTCGACGCCGAGCACCACGCGCCCTACTGCCGCGACGCGCTGTACGCGCTGCTCGAGGCCTGCCCCACCATCAGCGGCGTGACTTTCCGGATTCACGGCGAGAGCGGCGTGCCGGAGGGAAATTACGATTTCTGGCAGGCGCTGTTCCAGGGCATGGTCAAAACCGGCCGCAAGATCGAGATCGACATGCACGCCAAGGGCATGGACCAGAAAATGATCGATATCGCGCAGGCCAGCGGCATGCCGGTCAACGTCTCGCCGAAATACTGGGCCGAGCACATGGGCCTGGCTTACCACCAGGCCGACATCCGCGCCCTGGAAATCGCGCGCGAGGGAGGCGCCGGAGGCCCCTTCTCGCTCAGCAGCGGGTCGCGCAGCTTCCTTCGCTACGGCTGGGGCGACCTGCTGCCGGAAGGGCGCACTTACGGCGTCCTGCACCGCATCTGGCCGGGCACGCAGCGGGTGCTGCTGTGGGGCGACCCGGCCCTGGCCGCGGGCTACGGCCGCTATTCGAGCTTCTGCGGCACGCAGGGCGTGGAGTTGTGCGAACCGCTTTCGTTCAAAGGCCGGATGGGTTCCGGCCTGCCGGGAGGCCGGTGCGCTTATGCCGACCAGTCGCTCAATCCGAAGTACGACTGGGAGAAATACCTTTACACCTATCGCGTCTGGGGCCGCTCCATCTACAATCCGGACACAGACCCAGACGGCTGGCGGCGCTACCTGCGCACGGAAGTGCAGGCTGCCGCCAGGCCGGCCGAGACGGCGCTGGCCAATGCCAGCCGCATCCTGCCGCTGATGACCGTAGTGCACGGGGCTTCGGGGTCCAACAACACGTACTGGCCGGAAATCTACACCAACATGCCGATCGTGGATGCGGAGCGGAAGCATCCCTACCGGGATTCGCCGGCGCCGCGGCGCTTCGGCACGGTCAGCCCGTTCGACCCGCAGCTGTTCGCGCGGGTGGACGATTTCGCGGGCGAGCTGATCTCGGGCAACCGGACGGGCAAGTACTCTCCGCTGGACTACGCCCAATGGCTGGACGACTTCTCGACCGCGGCCGCGCACCAGCTCAAGGAGATGGAGACGCAGGGCAGCGCGCGCCGCTCCGCCGCCTACCGGCGCATGGCGGCGGACATCGCCATCCAGAGCGGCCTCGGCCGTTTCTTCGCGGACAAACTGCGCAGCGCCGTGCTCTGGTCCTTGTACGAGCGCAGCGGAGACAAGGAGGCGCTGGAAGAGGCGCTCAAGGCATACCGGTCGGCGCGCGCCGCCTGGGCGGAAATGGCGAACGGGGCCAAGGCGGTCTACGCCGCCGACATCACGTACGGCCTCACGCCGCACCTGCGCGGGCACTGGCTCGACCGGCTGCCGGCGATCGACGAAGACCTCGCCGACATGGAGAAGCGGCTCTCCATGCCGGCGCCCGCCGCCCACGCCGACTCCGACCGCGTTCGCGCCGCGGTGCGCGAGGCGCTGGCGCGCCCCCAGAACGGCCCGGCCGCGTGCCGGCACACGCCGGCCTCGCGATTCCGTCCCGGCGAGCCGCTCGCCGTCGAGGTGTCGCTGGAAAAGGGGAACGGCCGCGCCATGGTGCTCCACTACCGTCACGTGAACCAGGCGGAGCGCTGGCGCAGCGCCGACATGCAGTCGCGCGACAACCGCTACACGGCGGCGATACCGGCGGACTACACGCAGTCGCGCTTTGCGCTGCAATACTACTTCGAGGTTCGCGACGGCGGGAATCCTCCGCGCCTGTTCCCGGGGTTTCAGCCCGACCTGTCGAACCAGCCGTATTTCGTCGTGCGGCAGGCATAGGGGTTCGTCGCACTCCGGTCCGGCGGCCGGCCGGCGAGCTGACTGCGCGCGGGCCGGCCATGATGAGAGCGGACGCCGGCCCGCTACCGGCCCAGGATCTGGTCCACCGTGGCCCGCGCTATGGGATGATACCCCGCGCGGGCCTTCTCGTAGATGGCCGCCGCCCGGGCCAGCCCGGACGGGGTTGCGGCCATCTCGGTGTATAGCGGCCGGAGGAATTTGCGCCGGCCCACCGAGAGGAGAAACTCCTCCAGCCTGCCGAACGCCGGTTCGTAGCCGGCGCGCACGGCCAGCAAGAGCCACTGGTGCAGCACCTCTGCGTTCCCGGCGCGGGTGAAGGCGAACTCGCGGTCCAGCCGGTCGAGCGGCGCCGTCGCCGTGCGCAGGAAGTGCAGCCACTCCTGGGTGGTCCAGGCGGAGGTGTCGATGGCGCCGCCGGCGATCCAGCGGGCGGTGAGCGCTTCCACGCGTGCCAGGGCGTCGGACCGCGATTCGGGCGCGCCTTCCGGAATCCCCGGCCGGGTGAGCCACTCGCGCACGGGCACGGCGGCCGCGGCCTCCGGCAGGTCCCGCTCCAGGCAGGCCACGAAGTCCGCCGTGCCGACGCTTTGAAACGCAAAGCCTTCGAACCAGGAGCGCAGAAAGCCGTCGAAGCGCTCGCGGCCCACGGCCTGTTCGAGCGCGGCCAGCAAGAGCGCGCCCTTCTCGTAGGGGACGAGGGTGCAGCCGGCGTCCGGGTCGCGCCCGGCAAGGTCGATCGCGAGCACCTGGTCGCGCGCTTCCATCCTCGCCATCTCGCGCGCCAGTTCGGCCCGGGCCAGCGCGCCTTCCATGCGCGCGCGGTCCACGCCGTACAGCTTCTCCAGGATGCGGCGTTCCAGGTAGACGGTGAAGCCTTCGTTCAGCCAGAAATCGCTCCAGGTGGCGTTGGTGACCAGGTTGCCCGACCACGAGTGCGCCAGCTCATGCGCGACCAGGCTCACCAGGCTGCGGTCGCCGGCCAGGATGGTGGGAGTGGCGAAGGTGAGCCGCGGGTTCTCCATGCCGCCGAAGGGAAAGCTCGGCGGCAGCACCAGCAGATCGTAGCGGCCCCAGCGGTAGGGTCCGTACATCTCCTCGACCGCGCGCATCATGGCTTCGGTTTCGGCAAACTCGAACGCGGCGGCGTCCAGCACCGCCGGCTCGGCCCAGACCCCCGAGCGCGGACCGAGCGCGCGGAAGCCGAGATCTCCGGCGGCGAGCGCGATCAGGTAAGACGGCACCGGCTGCGCCATGCGGAAGCGGTATTCGCCGGACCCCGGCTCCATCTCCGCGCCCATCACCACAGCCAGAGGCGGTCGCGTGCGCACCCGCGCGGAGAAGGTCACTCGCACGCCGGGCGTATCCTGCAGCGGGATCCAGCTGCGCGCATGGATCGCCTGCGACTGGGTGTACAGGAACGGCCGCGCTTTGCCGGCCGTCTGCGCGGGTTCGCACCATTGCAGGGCGGAGGCGGAGGGCGAGGTGGAGTAGCGAATCCGCACCCACTCCGCGCCGCGCGGCAGCGAGATGCGCAACGGCGCGCCGAGAATGGGGTCACTTTCCCCCACGGCGAAGGCAGCCTGCCCGCCCGCGTGTTCCACCTCCGAAATCTCCAGGTCGCGCGTATCCAGGGTCAGTTCCGCGGCCGCGCCGGGAGGGAAGCTGAGGGACGCCGAACCCCTCAGCACACGCCGCTCGAAATCCACGTCCAGGTCGAGATCGATATGCCGCACCCGTACCTGGTCCGGCCGGGAGTAGGAATGAATGTCCATTCCAACAGCGTAAAACGTCCTTCGGGTCCGGCAACCGCTCGGTGCGCAATCCTGCCCGCCCAATGATCCGCCCGCCCCGGCCGCTCCACAAAAGTTGCGCCGGACCGGCAAAAGCGGGTAAGATCAACTTTTCCCTCCTATCGACCCGATCACAGTCGCGTTATACCCGGTTCAAGGGGGCAAGCAGCGCCGTGGCCTCCACCGGCCCCGGTACCATCTGAGACCGGCGCTCAATTAGGTTTGGCACTCATCCTATGCAAAAGCAGGAGCCGAAGAAAGTTCTGGCGGTGGTCAGCGACCTTTTTTTCTCCGTCAAGCTGACCGAAGCAGCCAAGCGCGCGGGCCTGGCGCTGGAGTTCGTCAAGGACCCGAACGAAGTGCTGGAAAAAGCCAAGGGCAGGCCGTCTTTAATCATTTTCGACTTGAATTTCGAGGCCGCCCACCCGCTGAAGCTGATCGCCAGGTTGAAAGGCAGCGCGGAAACGAAAGGCGTCAGCCTGATCGGGTATCTGTCGCACGTTCAGGGTGAATTGAAGCAGCAGGCGCAGGAGGCGGGTTGCGACATGGTCATGGCGCGCTCGGCGTTATCGCAGAACCTGCCCCTGATCTTCAAACGGCACGCCGGCGCGATGTAACGATGCCGCGGCTAGCGGGGCGTGCGGAGCGGCCAGCAAGCGGGACCCCCGGCACGCCCGCGGCTTGGCTGTCGGGCCTCGACCCCGCGAGTGATGGGCGGCGCCGGAGAGGGCAACAGGAGCCGGCCGTGGATTGCGCCCGCTGCGGCTAAGCAGTTCCGGAAGCCGCGGCGTGCGCAATCCCGCCGTGACCGCCTCGAGCCTGAAGAGGCCGGCGAGCGGGATCGACAGCCCGGAAACCGACAA
>Ga0335080_10004764_pt1 | contig 13836 bp, 12 predicted proteins | sample Lox_Sample_34_FD_206720 | JGI IMG/M metagenome (GOLD analysis project Ga0335080, IMG submission 206720) | Soil microbial communities from Loxahatchee National Wildlife Refuge, Florida, United States - Lox_Sample_3.4 | ecosystem: Environmental > Terrestrial > Soil > Wetlands | place: USA... | reverse complement strand
CTAGCAGCAACACCGATAGACACGCGGGTTATGCGATTTTCCGCTCGTCCGGTCGGCTCGGAACCCAGCATATCGACCGAATGTAGACCGCGTTCAGTCTGCCTTGAATTGAAGGTGTGAGTTGTCGAAAGGCCTGTTTCGCGCCTCTATTATCCAGGGACGTTGTAAAGTATCTTTGTCTGTTCAGGATCCATGTGCCACAGTTGCAAGGCGAGCCCATCCCAGTCTTCGGGATAATAATCTAAGTATTCAAAAGCCCAGATATGTCGCATTGCCTGCGGTGATAACCGCTTCCCCGCATAAACCAATGTGATTTCATTGACAAGCATCTGAAGAGTGGCCCGATCGAGTGGTCTCCCTAGGCGATTGACGAACAGGGTTTCGGTCTTCAGTTTTCCAATGAGTTTTTCCCGAAAGGGAAGATACTTGTTAAGAGGCTTGATTAGGCATTTAGGAAGCACTGCATGCACGTGGGCTCCATTTGAAGATTCCGATGGATCAAAGTGATACTGCCATAATCTACGATTCTCGTTTCTGCTCACCTGCTTGGCGGCCCATGGTGGCAGATTTAGGGATCCATCTTGCTCTACCTTTTCATGGAATAGATTGCGCTTTGGACCGCTGACTCGGCACCCGCAGAGAGTCAGTGAAGTCCATGGCAATATGAGGAGCCAGCGAATTAGAAATTCCATCAATGCCAATCGGGCCGTAGCCACATCCATTCGTTCCCGTGCATAGAATCCTTTCTTGTCGGAAGGTATCCTCCATTTGATCCGGAGCCTTTCTTTACGAATTCTGCCCGGAATCGCCTCCAACTCTTTGTAATGAAGGCAGGCCCGTTCTCTTCGGCGCCTCTGCTGTTCGTCAATTGCTTCTACCTTTAACGAACTGAGGATTTGACTGTATGCGTCTCGGTTTGACGCCAGTGGAAGATACTGGTTTGCTGTCGCAAAAAACTTTGAAAAGAGGCGGTGAACGGAGGTGCTGTCCGCCCCGCGCACTGCGATGAGCCACCTTTTGTAGTCGTCGAAAGCTCTGGGGTGAAACAACTTTGAAAGAGAATCCACATCCGTATATCCTCCAAACTTCACTTGATAGCCGTAGAAGCGACAGATGTTTTGTTCGAGATCAGCGGGAGCACTTAGCGGTCGCCCTCTCGAAAGTTCAATTGTATTGTTATAGTCATCGTGATCTTCTCCCCATTCATCGTCATCTGGGCTTTTGCTCGCCGATGTTTCTTGGGCGTGAACGCGGAAATCAAGCATTGCCTTGACCTCGATCTTGAGCTGACCGTCAAGTGGAAGTGCATATGAGCTCGGGGTATGCGCAATGGTTGGGTGCACGCTGGCTTCTTTGTGACTACGGAGAAATGCGATGAAGCGAATTCCCTCATTCAGCGCTCCGTTGAAGGCACGTTCGCGACCAATTGTCATTTCGTCTACCCATTCGTCGATATGTTTCCTGGTAACCTCCTGTACCTGGAAACGCCGAATGGCGAAGTATCGAAGCACGCATAAGCATCTCGCCCTTTTGGCTGGTTTCAATAGCATGCGCCATTCATCGGAGAAATTGTCATTGGGCTTCCACCCCGCGAGCGTTGCTGTTGTGAAGATGAATTGGATAGAGGTGGAAGCCTTTACGAAGCTATTCCGCGATCTATATGTATCGCGGAGATGTTTTCTGAAGGCCTTGACCTTTTCATCGAGCAAATCCATTGGAATCTCGCCATAGTCCTTCTGCCAGCCAGAGAACTTTGCGAACTGCTTAATTACGGAGGTTAGGCGTTTGCGTTGCCGATTTCTCCCGCACTGTTCAACCACTTGGCGTAATGTCATATTCAGGTCGGGCATGTGGATTTCCTCCGGCAATTGGAAGCAGCGAACTTGCGCGATGAAAAATGATGAGTGAGATCAACGCTATTGGAAGATCCCGTGGATTAAGCGAAGTATTGAATGGATGAGCTCGGCCCCAGCAAATAGCGCTGCCAGCAAAAGCAAAACGACTGTGAGAGCGTACTCAACGAGAGCAGGGCCCGTGTCTTCAGGTTTCTCGGGCCGACCGCGGCGTAAGTTTAGATATCTCTCTAGATACTCCGTGGCGAGACTGAAGTTATATTGAGTGGCGTAGTACTTGCGAGTCGTCATCTCGTGCGCGTGCCACAGACGGCGTGAAAGCCGGGCGAAGCAATCAGGGCCTGGGTAACTCCTTATGTAGTGGAATGCGAATACATCCCTGAGAACCTTTGCGGAGGTGCGTTTGCCTGCGTGCACTAACGTGATCTCGGAAAGGAGAAAGTAGAGTGCACAGTCATCTAAGGGGCGGCCCTTACTATTGAGGAATAGCGCATTCGTATGCGCGGAAGAAATGAGATCATCACGGTATTTCAAATAAGTTTCAAGCGGCTCGATCAGTTCCAGAGGGAGAACACGGTGGATGCGTTTATCACCCTTGCACTCATCGGGGCTGAATGTGTACTGCCAGATTGTGGTTGAAGGGTCTTTATCGGTTCTCGATTTGACCCAGGGGGGTATCCGCATTGGCGCGTTCGGCGGGATTATATCGCAGTAGAGATTATCTTGTGGATCGGCGCCTTTTTTCGGGTCTCGAATCCGGCATTCACAGATGTTCCGTGCCCTCCAAGGTAGAACTAGGAACCAGCGGATTAACAATTCCTTCATTGCCAATGTGGCGATTTGTCTGGAAGTTGAGGGTGTTTGCGGAATCAGAATTCGTTCTTTAAAGAGTTGCTCCGGGATATCATGAAGGGCGTTGTAGGATAAGGTTTTTCTTGCCATCCGCTGTCGGCGCTCAGCGTTGGGTTCGCGCGGAATGGACCGCATGAAATTTGTCATCCAGATCCTTCCACCGGCAAGTTGTTGGTATTGAAGGGCGGATCCAACCAGTACGGCGAAGACACCTTCTACCGCCCACGGCTCTAGTTTGCGAGTAATGACGAGCCAATCCCTATACTTTTCGAAGACTTTAGGCCGGAATATCTGCTTGAGCGATGTGGGGTATTGCTTCTTCTCTTTGAGGAAGCCGCAGACCCGACGTATAACGGCTTCGAGCTGCTTGGCTCGAATCTCTCGTATCTGCTCTCTTTTCTTGACTGGGGGGAGATTGACATAATCGTCCCAGTACCTGTGATCGACCTCATCGTCGACGCCGTCAGCGCGGTTCCTGCGAAAAGTGATTAGGGCCCTGACCTCGCGTTGGAGAGTAGGGGCCATTGATTCGACCTCAATTGCGTAGTCGTCGAGCTGAGCCGCCGAGACTGGATCCAAGTCTGGATAGTCCTTTAGAAGCATCGTGGTGAAACGGGAGCCTATTGTCCAGGCAGAGGCGAAGCTTTTGTCACGATTGATTGTGCGTTGATCGACCCAGTTGTCAATCTCAGCAATGGTCAGCTTTTCCGGTTCCACTCTTAGCCTGGCAAAGTGCCTTAATAACTCCAGGCAGCCCTCTTCTTGCGCCTTGGCGAAGTAGGAACGCCACTTTTCCGAAAGAAATTGATCCGGCTTCCAACCAAGATCGTTCGCTCTGTTGAGCAGATCCTTGATGCGGTCGGAGTGCCTTCGTCTTTCTTGTGGCTCGATTCTAAGCCTCGCCAAAGCGACTATGAATTGCCTTCTGCGCTCATATAGGTCGTCGAGATTGATGGAATCAACGGGTCCTTTTAGCCGACATTGTTTAGCAAAAATCCTGATTGTCTCGCGTTGCCGAGAGCGTGAATCTGATTGTGCAGTCGATTTGAGCACATCGCCCACGGTCATTGGGTGGGCAGAGCCGCAATCGGCAGGCGGTGAATCAGGTCCTTGCTTTTGCAGTGTCGATTCGTCGATTAGGTTGTCCGAGTTACGCTCGGACGTAGAAGATTCAGACAAGAGGTCTCTAGCAGTCACCGGTGACCACCTAATTGAATTGCATCGCCTCAGGAATGTCGGTGGGCTTTTGGCTACAGCAAGATCAAAAGCTCCCCGTGTGCGGCGATGTCACATATATCGGCTATATCGGCGGTTTTTCGAGTCTCTAAATCCGTATTTTATGGGGCTGTTCCATTTTGCTCACTTGGAACCTTGTTCATTGTTGGGGGACGCGCAGGCTGGTGCGTTGGTCTGTTCCCGCGACGCACCTTCCCGAATGAACAGCAGTTTGAAGAAAGCGTCGGCTTTTTTGATTTCCGAACTCCACTGGCTCCTCACTGGGAACCAGTGGAGTCCCGCTGTCGGATCTGAGGCCTGGCTAAGTCGCCGAACCTCCTTTCTTTGCGTCGCTTCCTTAGGTGTCAGTTCCGATCTGCCAACTTCTGCGGGTCGCTTGGGTGCTCCACGGAGATGATCATCCCAAGGATGCAGAGACGATGAAGCCCATTCATCACTCCCGGTTGTGTGGATTGCGCACTGTCGTACCCACTGGGACTGCGCGAGACAGTCGCGTGTTCCACTGCTAAGAGATTTGATTTGTGTCGCGGGTTTGGATGACAAGTTGATCGATTCCCAGGGTTGCTGCTATGCGGAGCAGAGACGAAAGGGATGGACATGCCGCCCCGGAGTCAAAACGCGACACCTGGCCGCGGCTTACGCGCGAAGAGCGGGAGAGGAGTTCCTGGTTAAGCCCGCGACGGCTGCGCATAATGCGGAGAACCCTACCCATGAGAGGTCGTATCTGGTTGACTGAGACAGCCGACCTAGCTGCGGCGTATCGCGGAACGTCGAGTGCGAAATAGGATATGCGGGTGGGTTTGTGGCAGCGGAGGCACTCACCAGTCTTTGAGGGAAACTGATTCAGCTGACAATGAGGGCATGCGATTGATTGCATCAGGACTGCAGTTGTGAACAAGGTGGCTCCTTGAGAGAAAGATCCTGCGATTAGGCGCGCGGCTGCTCAACGACGCATCGCCGAATGTGGAATCTCGGTTTTGGGTGGGTGAAAAAAGATGGGACGAAAGCGACAGCTTTCGTCACGTGGCATTGTGCGCAGGGCGCACTCTCGCGAGTTACGAACAGGACCGGTCCATGTTGGAGAGTCCTTTTGGGTGGGTGAGTCGAAATCTCGTGGGGCAGGCTCGGCTCACAAGTGCGTAGTGAGGCACCCTCTGCCGCGCGGCAGATTCCTGCGTGCTGTTCAGTCCTTTTTTTTCGTCGATGGTAAATCCCAATTCAGCAATCGCCGAGCGTAGAGCAGCTTCATTCAGGAGGCGAGGATGGTACTTGATCGTGACCATTCCCTGCGGATAAGTCGCGTTGGCAGCAACGACCCCCTTTTCGCGGCGGAGCAGTGTTTCCAGTCCGACGGCGCAGGTTATACAGGTGAATCCGCTGACGTGCCAGATGATTGTTTTAACGTCTTTTTGAGTGGCGGAGCCGGCGGCTCGCTGTCTACGGATCTGGACGAGATAGGAAAAGCTTACTTCGGAGCTGTGGCGGAAGAGATTTCGCAGTGGTTGCAGCGCGAGCCGGAGCAGGAGCCGATCGGCGTCTGTTTCTCCGGCGGGATTGGGCTGCGCACTCTCCAGGGAACTTTCATCCGCGCTTCGTGGTTTGTCGATGCATCGGGCGGAGATGCGAGTCTGCTTGGCAAGCGGTTCGGCCTCAGATCGATCAGGGGGGCCAGGATTGAGCCCTCCCCCACGCACGATCCTGGCACCGATCGCGGGAAAGGCTGCGCGCCAGCTAGTTTGATGCCTGTTCCAGTGGCGTGATATTCAATATCGGCTCAAAGTGATTGTCGTAGATGGCCCAGCTTACTCGCTGATCCTTCGTTGCCTCGGCTGCCGCAGGTGTTACGGTGCCTGGGCTCTTTGTCGCCGATACACCGACAGCAAATTCCCAGCTGGTCTGGACCGCTTCCGACTGGAACCTCCCGGGCTTTCGAAAACTCGTCAGTCATCCCGCCCGGATCAAAGAGGTGTATGACGTGATTCAGGTTGGCGAGGGCAAGTTTCTGAACAATATCAAGAACTCGCTCAATGGTCTTCAATTTGGATTCGGAGTTCCCGCTGATCAGATGAAGATCGTTGCCGCCTTGCACGGTCCGGCGAATCTTCTCAACTACGACGACTACGTTTGTAAGAAATACCGTGTTGGCGAGTGGCTGGAAATCTCCGATCCGGCGACCCGTTGAGAAGGCAGAGAGTAGTTTTTTCTATCCCGACATAAAGATGTCCGACATTGAAAAAGCCGCAAAGGTTCCCAGCAACGAGTACTCTCTCTTCCAAGCAAAGGCAATACAGGACCTGCAGGGATGGGGTGTACAGTTTCTGAGTTGCCATACTGCTGCGGAAGAACAGGCGCATCCTCGCACACCGGTACAATCTGTCTGAGTCACCGGAAGAGATTGTGCGGGATATGCTTGCACACACTGTCCCGGGTGTGTTGGTTGTTGCATCGATGGTGGCGGCAATCGCAATTCTGCAAGCGGAAGGTCACTACACCTACATCACCGTCTAGCTCGCAAGGACTCGACACTCAATGCGCCTTTCCCAAGACACATTCCGCCGCCCTCTGAACAGATCGGCAAGTATATGCGGGAACCTTTCGATGAAATTCCCGCGCATAGTGCAGATCAGTTTCGGGATGTGTCAGTGTATGCGACTAACCTTGGGCGTAAGCTATAATGGACGCAATTACTTCGATTATCAACGATCACGGCCCTAGGCCACCCATCGCAGGTTCCTCAAAGCCGATATTTATCGTCTATTTTCTTCAACGTGACGAAAACTGCTACGTCTCTGACCTCAAATTGCCGAGGTGCATGCATCCAACCTTGAGCAGTCTCCTTTGCCGCTCGTATGAAGCCGATCGCCGATCCGAGTCCCTCGATGCAAGCTCAGGCAAGCCCTGCGAATCCAATTGCCGGGTTGCGCCTGAAAGGCGGCTGGTTCCTCCTCTATGTGCTGATCGCGCTTGCCACGATTTTTTATCTTCCGAGGCTGATCCCTATGGCGCCGTCGGCCTCAGATTCGTACCTGTTTGGCTATAACAACCGCGCAGGGATCATTCTGCTTTTCTTCTTTGTCGCTGTTGGCGCAATCTTGACCAGAGGATTCGAGATTGGCGCCAAGGCGACGATGGGGAATCGGCGATTGCCCCGCACAATGCTTTTGTGGTCGCTCGCACTTGTGGCGATAGGCTGCGCGGCCATGTATCTCTTTGCCGGCCGATATAACGGATTTGGCGAATCCTTCTACCTGATTGATCGCATCTGGCTGTTGCACATGGGAAGAGTGCCGTATCGGGACTTCGAGTTTGCCTACGGCCCGGCTCAACTTTACTGTCCTCTTGTCCTTCATCGACTTCTGCACATCGGAATTTCACAGTCCTACTATCTCTTTTGGGCATTGAGTTATGTGCTCGGCGCTTACTTCCTGTACAAGGCTGTCGATTCAATCGATTATCCGTCGGGTCGAAAACCCTGGATCTTCGCGCTGCTGTTTGGTGCCGGTCTCTTCGCCATCATCCGTATGGGCACGAACTACACGTTCCTGCGATACGGGCTTCCCATCTACCTCATGCTCCAGATTCAGCGCCGTTTCAAGGGGCCTCAGGCTGCTTCAATCCTTGTGGATGTGCTGCTGAGCACTGCGTTCTGCGGGATCCTGATTTTGCTTTCTCCCGAGACTGCCGTGGCTTTCGCTTTTGCGACTCTGTGTATCTGCATCTTTCGCGGCGCTGCCACTCTGCAGACACGCTGGATCTTCGCCGGGTTGCTCATCCTTGCGTTCGCGCTCACATTCCTGATCGCCCTTAGGTTTCGTGTTTTCGATGCGATGTTGGCGGATGGAGGGGGGGCCATCAGCTTTCCTATCGTCCCGGGGCCCACGATTGTGGTGTACTTCGCGGCGGTATTTGTATGCGCGTGTTACCTTTATCGAGCGCTATTCGATCGCGTCGGCAACGACAATACTGTGGGTCTCATCTTCTTTTCTATCCCGATGGTTGCTGCCGCTCTCGGCAGATGTGACCCGAGTCACGTGTTCTGGAATGGACTAGGTGCGTTCCTTGCGAGTCTTCTCTATTTATCGGTATCGCGGCGCACGTGGATCGCTTACAGTCTGGCGTTCCTCTTGTTCGTATTCATTGCTCCGAATCTCTCTGAGTTCTACCTGTTTGTACCGCAGCTTCGGTCTGCGCACTTCTTCAACAAGCACTCTGATGTCCGACCCAGCGTGCAGAAGATCGAGAGCTTTCTTGCGTCGTGGCCGGGAGAATACATCGCACCATTCGGCTACCGCCCAGATGGGTTCGGAACCTACCACTCGCCTCGCATTGAGTTCGGTCGCTACGAGGATTTGATCGACGTGAGCACGCCTCATTCCGTCGAAGAGAAGGTCATGGAGATGCAGGCCGAGCCTGAGAGAGCATTGATCCTGCCCTATCATGCAGACGAATACTGCCGCACCAACCAGCGGGCCGAGGGTCACTTTCTCGAGGTACTACTCTTGTTTCCACGCATCGGCAAATTCGTCCACGCTGATGATGCGCGCGAACCCATCTGCCGCTACATGGACGATCACTATCGCATGCTCGTGGAGCCGACGCCCGAAACCTTCTGGTATGGTGTCTGGGTCCCGAACGGTACACCTCAATCAGACGTGCCTGGTTCTGACTGAATCCCGGTAGCTCGTTGTCGCTGCAGTGAGGGATGTTGCAATTCTCGTCTGGCGCCAGATCGTAAAGAGAGCGAGAACATGCCGGAAGAAGATGCCAGGCATTTTGGTCCACTTGTACACCTGTGTAACTCCCGCCGAACGCAGTTGATGATGGATCGGGATTTCCCGGAGCGTGAATCCGCGGCGATGCGTGCGTGCTACAAATTCCCACCAGAATCCTTCCTTCATTTCACCGAGCTCTTTGGCCATCGACTTGGCAACGGAGTTGCGCATCAGGACATAAGGGCAGCTCGGATCATGAACCGGTGTACGAAACACGATCTGATAGAGCAGGTAGAAGAATCGCGAGAAGATTCGCCGCACCATCGGATCGGCCCGGTTAACTCGCCAGCCAATCACCACGTCGGCATCATTGCGTGCCTCCCAGAACTTCGCGAAATCCCGTGGATCGCACTGTCCATCCGAGTCGAGGCAGAGCAGGTAATCGGCTTCACACATTTCCATGCCTTCGCGCATCGCCTTGGAATAGCCCTTGCGCGCGTCGCTGAGATTGAGCCGGATCGGCAGTTCCGCTGCCAGGGTTTTCAGAACCTCCTTTGAATTATCACGGCTTCCGTCTTCACATACGATAAAGCCGATATTTGTGACGCCAGAAAGTTCCGCATGCATGTCGCGGATCGTCGATTCGATGCTTCCGCCTTCATTATGGACGGGCAGTAGTACTTCAACTCGATGTGCGGACATTCCCTTATCTCCTATAAGCTCGCGGCCAACCCTGGCAAGCACACAACACTGTGTCAATCGAGATGCCGGTTTCAGAAACTTCGTTGCCTGGAACGGGTTTCCGGTGCCCCTCATTCTTCGTCCAACGCCGCGTGTCGATATGTTCCCGGTCGCGTAGACTCTTTACATGCTCGATTACGAAATTTCTACGAGCGGTGCAGCTGCGCTTCTCCGCGAAAACAAGACCCGGCTGATCGATGTCCGCGAACCCTGGGAGTACTTCACAGCTCACATCGAGCCGAGTACACTGATGCCGATGGGAGAGGTGCCAGCCCGTGCCCACCAGGAACTCGATCCCGAGGAACACATTATCGTGCTCTGCCATCATGGGCAACGCTCCCTCAACGTGACCGCCTGGCTTCGAAACCAGGGTTTTGAACATGTCCAATCCCTGCGCGGGGGTATCAACGCGTGGTCATCGGAAGTTGATACAAAGGTTCCGCGCTATTAGCGACCGAACGAATAGCTGACCTGAAGCAGGCCGCTGTCGATTCCAGGATTGTATCCCGCAGTTTCATCGTTCGATATGTGATGATCCTGATAATCCGCGCGGATTGACTTGGTCTGCGAGTGGTAAACTTCGATACCGGTACTGGGATCGGCTGGCTCGTATACATATATCCACCATGCCCGATAAGCATTGGTTGTATTTGTGCCGCGGGCAAAAATTCCAATGAAATCCGATTGGAGACATTGCCATGCCAACCGTCCACGTGCGATTACACGTGAGGGTCACAGTGCCACTGAATATCGTCCCGTCCGGGCCCGTGTTGGAGTAGCCTTCCGACCTCGGAACACAAGCACTCCACTGGCGGAAGTCTGCCACGTACGTCTCGACCGTTGGTGTCTGCTGACTGATGACAGAGTGAACCAAGGGGTCACTCTCCAGCGCGACTGGTATCAATTCCGCATTGTATTGCCGGTTCACTACCCGGTTGGTAAGCAGTCGAAGGCCGTAAGCAACTCCGATGTTCAGAAGCTGGCGGTTCTGTGCATAGCCCAGGAACATGTGGCTGGAGATCCACGAATACGCGCCAAACATGCTGAAGGTGTTAAGGCGCGCATACGGCTGCGTTTCGGTCGTGACTTGTCCAGAATGTGACTCGAGGTACCGGAACACCGAAGATCAGAACGAGAAGCAGGCTTCGAACGGAGGGAAGCATGCAAAGGGCTTTGGGTTTTGGCACGTGGACGAGCCTCCCTTATTCGACGGCGTCGAGCGTAGCGCCTATACTTTTGTGTTGCCTAAAGACCTGCTTTTGAGGAGCGATATCATGTCTTCGCCTGCCGTAACCTTTGCGACCCAGAATCACCCGCGTTTCCTTGGCGAATTGAAGGACTTTCTACGCATTCCTTCTATTTCCACATTGCCCGAGCACAAGCAAGACTGCCGTCGTGCGGCCGAGTTTCTCGCCTCCGAACTCAAGCGCATCGGCGTCGAGAATGTGCGCCTCATCGACACCAAAGGGCATCCGCTTGTTTACGGTGATTGGTTGCACGCGTCGGGACGTCCGACTGGACTCGTTTACGGCCATTACGACGTCCAGCCGACGGATCCAATCGATGAATGGACCTCGCCGCCATTTGAGCCTTCGGAGCGCAACGGCAACATCTATGCGCGCGGTGCAGTGGATGACAAGGGCCAGGTTTGGGCCCAGGTAAAAGCGCTGGAAGCCCTGCTGGCCGCCAACAAAGGCCTGCCTATCAACGTTCGCGTCCTCTTCGAGGGCGAAGAAGAAGTGGGAGGGGAGGGAATTGCGTCGTACGTCGCCTCCAAACCCGATAACCTGAAAGCCGATTTCGCTCTCGTCTGCGATACCGAGCTCTTCGCTGAGGGTCTGCCAACTCTCTGCGTAGGCCTGCGCGGCATGATCTACACCGAGCTTGAAGTCCGCGGCGCCAAGAGTGATCTCCATTCGGGCATGTATGGCGGTGCTGCGCCGAACCCCTTTGTCGCTCTCGCGCACATCATTGCGCATCTAAAAGACGAGAACGGCCATATTCTGATTCCCGGATTCTACGACGACGTAATGGCGCCCAGCCCAGAAGAGCTGGCGGCGTGGAAGAGTCTGCCATTCGACGAGGAGCACTATCGCAAGACCGAGGTCGGCTCAAGTCAGCTCGTGGGAGAGTCCGGCTACACAGTCCTCGAGCGTACCTGGGCTCGTCCCACGGTCGATGTGCACGGCATGCCTGGCGGGTTCACCGGAGCCGGCGCAAAAACGGTTATCCCGGCCAAGGCTCTCGCAAAGGTCTCCATGCGTCTCGTTCCCAATATGACGCCCGCCAAGGCCTTTGCACTGTACAAGACCTATGTCGAAAAGATCACTCCGGCCGGTGTCGAAATCGACGTGCGTTTGATTCATTCGGGCGATGCGTGCCTCATTCCGGTAGATAACAAGTACATTCAAGCTGCGACCCACGCTCTTCACGACGTCTGGGGCAAAGACACGGTCTTTATACGCTCCGGGGGCTCGATTCCGATTGTGGGTGATTTTGACCGTCACCTCGGTCTGCCGAGCGTCATGATGGGCTTCGGCCTTCCCGACGACAACATCCATGCCCCAAATGAGAAGTTCAAGCTGCAGAACTTTGAACTGGGTATCCGCTCCCTGATTCGGTTCCTGGAGGAGACGGGCCGTTGAGTCTGCCACTCTCCGAGACGGATGTTGATGCCTTCGTCCTGGCCGGTGGCAGGTCCAGCCGAATGGGCCGGGACAAGGCTCTGATCCAATTCGCCGGGTCTCCCCTTATCCAGCACGCCCTTGGCGTTTTGCGTACAGCCGGATTCAGTCCCCGGATCGCGGGCGGCGGTTCGGAACTCTCTTCGTTCGCTCCGTTTATTGGAGACGATCCGCAACAAGCCGGCCGCGGTCCGCTTGCAGGAGTTTCCGCCGCCCTATCGGCCACCGCAGTGCGGCTCAATGTCTTTCTGCCAGTCGATTTGCCGCTCATTCCAGCGAGTCTCGTCTCCTATCTGGTGCATCACGCAATCATCGCCCAGTCTGTTATCACTGTGGTATCGGTTGCCGGCTTCATTCAGACGTTTCCGGCAGTCATCGATCGTGCGGCCGCCTCCGCGCTTCGGGACAGCCTCTGCTCAAATGACCGCAAATGCCTGAGCGCATTCCAAAAGGCGGCAAAGAGTGTGACTGGGAGATTCTGCGTTCTGCCTGTCGAAGTCCTCATCCAAGCGGGCCAGATCCACAAAGGTAATGGTGCTCCCCTGTCGGAATGGTTCCTTAATATCAACACCCCAGGCGATCTCGCCCGTGCGGAACTCCTTTCGACAGGGGTGGGGCTTTCGGTCGCGAACCTGGGATAAGCTGATCTCGTGGCCTCGTCCGACCCCAATTCCGGCCCCCTGTCCGATTCTTCGGTCGATCCGGATGTTCCGAGGATTTCCGACGATGTTCTTTCCGACATCGCGGGGGATAAGTCGCCGCGGGACGAGGAGCCTACATCGTGGCCTCTCATTTCGTTCAGTCATGTTTCCATGTGGTTTGGCGACCGCAAGGTCCTCGACAATGTCAGCTTCAGCGTCAATCGTGGCGAGACCCTCTGCATCCTGGGCCGCAGCGGTGTCGGAAAATCTGTTTCCCTCCGTATCCTGATGGGTTTTCTCAAGCCGCAGGTGGGTGCGATTCGCGTCGAGGGCCAGTTGATCAATCAGTTCACTGAGGAAGAGATGAACACGGTGCGCAAGCGCATCACGATGGTCTTTCAGAATGGTGCTCTCTTTGACTCGCTTACCGTGCGCGAAAACGTTGCATTTCCGCTGCGCGAACGTGGCGGCCAGGAAGAAGACCAGATCCTCCAGGTCGTTGATCGGCTGCTCGGACTTGTCGGTGCCGATGACGCGGCCGATGCGCTACCGGCCAGCCTATCCACTGGCCGCAAGCGCGCTGTAGCCATCGCTCGCGCCTTGGCATCTCAGCCCGAGGTGGTACTTTACGACGAGCCCACGACCATGGTCGATCCGATTATCGCCCGACGGCTAGGGGGGCTGATCCAGCGCCTTAAACAACAGCTCGGATTCACAGCAATCGTTGTCACCCACGACATGCGCTTTGCCGAGTGCCTCGCCGATACCGTTCTGTTTCTCCATGAGGGCCGCGCGGCCTTCTTTGGTCCTCTCAAGGCATTCCTGCGATCCTCAGATCCCAATATTCAGCAGTTTTTGACCCTGGATGCTTATGTATTGCCTTCGGCATGACAGATTTGTGACAATTTAACCGGATTCATCGGATATTCTCTTCTGAAGGGGCGGCCCAGGAAGCAGAAGGAATAATAGCCGGATAACAAAGAGCCCTTGTAGATCTAACGTCCTGGTACTGGTCCCACAGCACCTAAGCACTCCTTCAGTTCCATCGCCTTGGTCACATGGTCGTCCTGGACGGGTAATCAAGAGTGGCAATAGCCGCTCGTTCCAGAAGACGCCC
>Ga0335080_10004763_pt1 | contig 13838 bp, 9 predicted proteins | sample Lox_Sample_34_FD_206720 | JGI IMG/M metagenome (GOLD analysis project Ga0335080, IMG submission 206720) | Soil microbial communities from Loxahatchee National Wildlife Refuge, Florida, United States - Lox_Sample_3.4 | ecosystem: Environmental > Terrestrial > Soil > Wetlands | place: USA: Florida... | reverse complement strand
TGAGGCGAGCGATGTCTCGCTGCTGCACGCGCTGTTCTACACGCACTCCAATGCCGACCTCGAGACGCTGATCGCGGTCGGCCGGGGAGCGCAACAGGACCGGGTCACCGGCGGATCGGTGAAGATAGCCGAGGCGATGGCCGCCGCCCTGGCCGAGCGGGTCGTCCTGGGACGCCCGGTCCGCCGGATCGAGCACGACGGCGACGGCGTCCGCGTCATCGCCCGCGACGGCTCGGCGTACCGCGGGGACGCGGCCGTGGTGACGCTGCCCCCGACCCTGGCCGGCCGGCTCCAGTACGATCCGAGGACGCGGAGAAGTTCATTGGCGCCTGGGACAATATGCAGTGATTACTGCAATGCTGCGGCAAGGTCAGAAACGGATGAAGCCGAACGGGCGCGGCTGGGGGCCAGGATGTCCCGTATCCGCCTACGCGGGCAGTCGGCCACGCCACGGTACCGGATCATCGCCGGCGGATGGCCATTGCCCTGGTTCGCGCCGCGGCGCAGCCAGCTGCCCTGCTACCTAACACGCCGGCATCGGCATGCAGGCGCCGGGGAGAACCCGTGGCGATGGCGTGGAGAACCCGTTCCCGGAGCGTACAGTCCTACCAGTGAAGTCCCCGAACTCTTGTCGAGGCGCTATGACCAAGATCACGAGCGTGCTGGCCCCGCTGCGACCCGCCGCCCGCATCTTCACGGGATCCACGTACGTCCTGCTCGGTTTCGACGCCCTGCGGGCGCCGGGCGCGCGCGTCGAGCAGGCCGGCCCGGTGCTGGCCGCGATCCGCAAGGTGGTTCCGCTTCCCGACGAGGATGAGCTGCTGGTGCGGGGGAACGCCGCCGTGATGGTGGTCTGCGGAACGATGCTGGCGCTGGGCCGCGCTCAGCGGCTGTCCGCCCTGCTCCTGGTCGGCTCCCTGATTCCCACCACGCTGGCCGGGCACTCCTACTGGACGATCGAGGATCCGGCCGCCCGCAAGCTCCAGCGGATCCAGTTCCACAAGAACCTGGCCATGATCGGCGGCCTGCTCTTCGCCGTGCTCGACGAGCCGTCCCCTCGTATCTAGCGAGGCGGGGCGGATGGGCCGGACGGACGGCGTGCTCGCCAGGCTGGATCTCAGCCTGGAGCTCAGCCCGAAGCAGGAAGCGGCCCGCCTGGCCGCGGCTCAGGCCCGGCTGCTTCAGCTGAGGCTAGTGCTGGGCGGCCTGATCGGAGACGATCCGGAGATCGGGCCGCCGGTCTGCGTCGTCTTCGAGGGGTGGGACGCCTCCGGCAAGGGCGGTGCGATCAGGCGGCTGGTCGAGCCGCTGGACCCGCGGCACGTCCGGGTGGCCCAGTTCGGCGCGCCCAGCTATGACGAGAAACGCCATCACTTCCTGTGGCGGTTCTGGCCGGCGCTGCCCGGCTGGGGCGGCATGGCGGTGCTGGACCGCTCCTGGTACGGCCGCGTCCTGGTCGAACGGGTCGAGGGATTCGCCACCGAGGTGCAGTGGCGGCGCGCCTACCGGGAAATCGTCGACTTCGAGCGGACCCTGGTCGACGAGGGCATGATCATCGTCAAGTTCTGGCTGCACCTGTCGGCGGGGGAGCAGCTCAAGCGGTTCAAGGCGCGTGAGCGTGATCCGCTGAAGACCTGGAAGCTGACCGCCGAAGACTGGCGGAATCGCGGCAAGCGGCGGCAGTACGAGGCCGCGGTAGAGGAGATGCTGGACCGCACCGATCACGCCGCCGCGCCGTGGGTGCTGGTGGAGGCCGAGGACAAGCGGTGGGCCAGGGTGAAGGTGGTCGAATCGGTGGTCGCGGCCATCGAGGCCGGCCTGGCCGGACGGAACCTCCCGGTTCCGCCGCCCCCCGCCTGATCACAATCTGATGGTGAGGAAGCTACATGGGACCTGAAGAGTTCCGGGCGGCCGGTCATGAGCTGATCGACTGGATCGCGGACTACCGCGCCCGGATCCCGGAGTTGCCGGTTCAGGCGCGGGTGGGTCCGGGCGAGGTGGCGGGCAAGCTGCCGGCCAGAGCCCCGGAGACGGCCGAACCCTTCTCCCGCCTCCTCGCCGACCTCGAGGCCATCGTGGTCCCGGGCGTGACCCAGGTGCAGCACCCGCGCTACTTCGGCTGGTTCCCGTCCAACGCGACCCTCAGTTCCGCGCTCGGCGACCTGGCCACCGCCGGGCTCGGCGCACTCGGCATCACGTGGCAGTCCGCCCCGGCGCTGACCGAGGTCGAGGAGGTCGTCGTCGAGTGGCTGCGCGAGCTGACCGGGCTGCCCGAGTCGTGGCGGGGCGTCATCCAGGACACCGCCTCGACCGCCTGCCTCGTCGCCCTGCTCGCGGCGCGCGAGCGCGCGACGGACTACTCCGAGGCGCGCGGCGGGCTGCAGGCCGAGAGCGCGCCGCTGACGGTCTACACCACCGAGCACGCGCACTCCTCGATCCCGAAGGCCGTGGCCCTGGCCGGTTACGGGCGGGACAACCTCAGGCTCGTCGGCATCGACCCGGTCACGTACGCCATGCGACCCGAGGCGCTGGCCGCGGCCGCGGCCGCCGACGTGGCGGCCGGCCGGCGCCCGGCGGCCGTCGTGGTCAACGTCGGCACCACCGGCACCACGGCCGTGGATCCGCTGGCCGAGATCGTCCCGCTGGCCCGCGAGTACGGGATGTGGGTGCACGTCGACGCGGCGATGGCGGGCTCGGCGCTGCTGCTGCCGGAGATGCGCTGGCTGGTCGACGGCGTGGCAGGCGCGGACTCGCTGACCTGGAACCCGCACAAGTGGCTGGGCACCGTGCTGGACTGCTCGCTGCTGTACGTGGCCGACCCGGCCCACCTGGTCCGGGTCATGTCGACCAACCCGTCCTATCTCCGTTCCGCCGTCGACGGCGAGGTGACCCAGTACAAGGACTGGGGCATCCCGCTCGGCCGCCGGTTCCGCGCGCTCAAGCTGTGGTTCCACCTCCGCCTGGACGGCGCCGAGGCCATCCGGGCCCGGCTGCGGCGGGACCTGGACAACGCCCGCTGGCTCGCCGAGCAGGTCGAAGCGGCCCCCGGCTGGCGCGTCCTCGCCCCGGTCGGCCTGCAGACCGTCGTGCTCAGGCACGAGCCGGACGGCCTGGACGCCGACGGGCTGGACGCGCACACACTCGCCTGGGTGGATGCGGTCAACACCTCCGGCGCGGCCCTGGTCACCCCGTCCCTGCTGGACGGCGTGTGGTCGGTGCGGGTCTCGATCGGCGCGGAGCGGACCGAACGGTCCGACGTCGAGGAGCTCTGGCGCCTGCTGCAGCACGCGGCCGCAACCGCCTCCTAGTCCCGCCGGAGCCGGGCCACCGGGTGGCCAGGGTGACGGCGGCGAGCGCCAGGTAGACGACGCGGTAGCTGACCCCGGCGCTGAGCGTGACCGCGGGTTCGAGGTGCAGGCCGGCCGACAGCGGCGCGAGCTGGACCGCCCAGACGCCGACGTGGAAGCCGAGCAGGCCGAACAGGCTGGCCGCGAACAGGTAATGCGCACGGCGCATGGATGTGAACAACGGACTGACTCCGAGGGGGATCGCAGGAACTAAGGACTGCGTCCCGGAAAGGACGCGCGGGCTTACCGCGCGCGGGCTGTCTCCCCCTCGCCCAGCTGGACGTCCTGCTGCCGTGTCACGTTTTCACCTTATCCAGAGCCCGCATCGGGCCGGAACTCATTTAATCGCTACCCCGCTAGGGGGCCTCGTACAGGGCGGCGATCTCGGTGGCGTACTGCTCCATCACGACGTAGCGGCGCACTTTCATCGTCGGCGTCAGCTGGCCCTCCGCCTCGGTGAAGTCCTTGTCGAGAATGGCGAACTTCTTGATCGCTTCGGCGTGCGATACCGCCTCGTTGGCGTCGTCGACGGCCGCCTGGATCTCCGCCCGCAGAGCGGGGTCGTCACGAAGGTCCGCGATGGTCGCCGTCTCCGGCTTGCCGTTGTCCGCCTTCCACTGGGCGAACGCCTCCGGGTCGCCGGCCACGAGCGCCGCGATGAAAGGCCTCGCGTCGCCCACGACGATGCACTGGCTGACCAGCCAGTGGGCGCGCAGCCGGTCCTCGAGCACGGCCGGCGCGACATTCTTGCCGGCCGCGGTGATGATGAGGTCCTTCTTGCGCCCGGTGATGGTGAGGAACCCCTCGTCGTCGAGGACGCCGATGTCGCCGGTGTGCAGCCAGCCGTCCTCGTCGATCATCTCCGCGGTGGCGCTGGAGTTGTTCCAGTACCCCTGGAAGACCATGTGGCCCCTGACCAGGACCTCGCCGTCGTCCGCGATCCGGATCGTGCAGCCCGGGATCGGCCGGCCCACGGTGCCTATCTTGTGCGCGTCGAGGGTGTTGGAGTTCGTCGCGGGGCTGGTCTCGGTCAGGCCGTAGCCTTCCAGGATGGTGATGCCGCAGCCGCGGAAGAAGTGCCCGAGCCGCGTGCCCAGTGGCGCGGCCGCGCTCCAGGAGTACTGCACCCGGCCGCCCAGGGCGGCGCGCAGCCGGGCATAGACGAGACGGTCGAACAGCGCGTGCCTGAGGCGGAGCGCGAGGCCGGGACCGCCGGCGTCCAGTGCCTGGCTGTAGGCGATGGCGGTGGCCTCCGCCCGGACGAAGATCTTGCCGTGCCCCTCGGCGTCGGCCTTGTGCCGGGCGCTGTTGTACGCCTTTTCCCACAGCCGCGGCACCGACAGCACCGCCGTCGGCTGGTACGCCGGAAGTTCGGCGGCTGCGTCAGCGATGTCGGCCAGCCCGAGGACGGTGCGCGAGAAGATGGCGCCGTACTGGATGAGCTGAGCGTAGGAGTGCGCGAGCGGCAGGAACAGCAGCGTCGAGGCGTCGGAGTTGAATACCCGGCTGAAGCCGTCGTTCTGCATGCAGTTGCGGGCGTTGGCGACGATGTTGCCGTGGCTGAGCATGCAGCCCTTCGGACGGCCGGTCGTGCCGGAGGTGTAGACGATCTCGGCGAGATCGCCGGCGCCACGGGTCCGGCGCCGTTCTTCGACCTGCTCCAGCGTCACCATCGCGCCGCCTGCCACGATGTCGGGCAGGCCGCCGAAGCGGCTGCCGTCGATCTGCCACACATGGGTGAGCGCGGGCAGGCCGGCCCGCACGGCGTCGATCATCTCGGCGTGATCGTCGTTCTCGACCACGGCGGCGACCGCACCCGAGTCGGCCAGGATCCAGTCGAGCTGCTCGAGCGAGGATGTCGGGTAGACCGGAACGGTGATGGCGCCGGCGGTCAGGATCGCGTAGTCCACGAGCGTCCACTCGAACCTGGTGCGGGACATCAGCGCCACGCGGTCGCCCGGACCGATGCCCGCGGCGATCAGGCCTGCGGCGATGCCGCGAACCTGCCCGGCGAACTCGCGCCAGGTCACCGGCGTCCAGGTGCCGTTCACCTTGCGCCTGAGACCGGTCTCGTCGGGCCACTTCTGCTCGTTGGCGAACACATCGTCCGTGACGTTGTCATCGGGTCCGGCGATGTATGCCGCGGGCACGGTGAATTCCTGCATCGGTGCCCCCCTTGATCTGCGTACCTCGTATCGACTTGGCTCCACACGCTAGGCGCGAAGAGCCTGGCGGGCCAGGGCAGAAGGTCCCGAGCGGGGCCCGCATTCCGTACTGCGGTGGCGTGGCGGTGCCGCAGGAACGAAGATGGCCCCAGGGACGCGAGGCGTCCCCGGAAAAGGGAGCGGCCGTGGCTGCGCGGAGCGTGGTATCGGTGCGGATCAACCCGTGGGTGATCCTGGCCGGTTATGCGCTGCTGACCGCGTGCACCCAGTTCCTGTGGCTCGCCTATGCGCCGGTCACGACCCAGACCGGTCGGATCATGGGGGTGTCCGAGGGGGCGGTGGGTGACCTGGCCGGCATCTTCCCGCTGGTGTACGTCATCCTGGCGCTGCCGGCCGGCCGCTGGCTCGATGCCCGCTTCGAGCGGGCGCTCGGCCTCGGCGCGGCCTTGACCGGTGCCGGCGGGCTGGTGCGCCTGGCCGGTCCGTCGTCGTACGGCTGGGCCATCGCCGGCCAGTTCGTGATCGCGGTCGGCCAGCCGTTCGTGCTCAACTCGATCACCAAGGTCGCCGGGCGTTACTTCCCGTCCGGTGAGCGGACGGCGGCGGTTTCCATCGGCAGCGTGGCCTTGTTCGCGGGCATTCTCGGTGCCGTTCTCTCTGGCGCGCCGCTGCTCGACGCCGGCGGCCTGACCCTGCTGCTGCGGGTCCAGGCGGCCGTGGCGGTCCTGGCTGCCCTGTGGGTACTGGCCGTGATCCGGGCGCCCGCGGCCTACCCGGGCGATTCGTCGGTCGCGTTGTCCCTGCGCTGGCTGCGGGGCGACCGGTTCATGTGGCTGCTGGGCGGTCTGCTGTTCGTCGGGATGGGCGTGTTCAACGCGGTCGCGACGTGGCTGGACTCCATCCTCACGCACTTCGGGCACGGCGGTGCGAGCGGCGCCCTGATCGCGATCATGACCGTGGGCGGGATGGCTGGCGGCGCGCTGCTTCCCGGCATCGTGGCGCGGCGTGACCAGCGCCGGAGCATGCTGGAGATCGCGGTGGTGGTGGCCGGGGTGGCGTTCGTCCTGATCGCCGCGGTGCACAACCCGGTCCTCGGCGGCGCCGTCCTGTTCGTCGCGGGCTTCTTCCTGCTGGCCGGCCTGCCGGTCGTGCTGGACTGGTCGGAACTGGTCACCGGACCCGAACGGGCCGGCGGGGCAGCCGGGTTCCTGCTGCTGTCCGGCAACCTCGGCGGCGTGGTCCTAGTGCTGATCGTCCAGGCCACGATCGGGAACCCCTACCTTTCGCTCGGTGCCCTCGCGGTCGCCTGCCTGGCCGGGCTCGCGCTGGCCACCAGGCTTCCCGCCCGCGGCGCCGAAGCCGCGACCGCCGGAGCCGTGTACCAGGGAGGACCCCCATGACCGATCCGATGGCCGACCTGGAACGCCAGCTCAAGCCGTACCGGGACCAGGTCCCGTCCTTCGCCGAACTGCCGGCCGACGGCCTGGCCAGGGCCGAAGTGACTCACCTGGTCGAGCGACTGGCCGCGGCCGAGGAGGCCACCTGGCGGCAGGGATACGCGTCCGGCGCCGTGTACCACGGCGATCCGGAGCACGTGGCGTTTCTCAGCCGCGTCTATACGGCGCACTCGCAGAGCAACCCGTTGCATCCGGACCTGTGGCCGAGCGCCACCAAGTTCGAGGCGGAGATCGTCGCGATGACCGCCGCCATGCTCGGCGCCGGCCAGGCGTCCGGAACACCGGCGGTCGGCACGGTGAGTTCCGGCGGTACCGAGAGCATCCTGCTGGCGATGAAGGCCTACCGGGACCATGCCCGCGAGGTGCGCGGCATCGCCGAGCCCGAGATCGTCGCGCCGGTCACCGCGCACGCGGCGTTCGACAAGGCGGCCAGGTTTTTCGACATGAGGCTGGTGCGCGTCCCGGTGGACGAGGGGTTCACGGTCGATCCGAACGAGCTGGGCGCCGCGCTCACGGACCGGACGGCCGTCGTGGTGGGGTCGGCGCCGACCTTCCCCCACGGCGTGATCGACCCGATCCCCGAGATCGCGGCGCTAGCGGCCGAACGCGGCGTGGGCTGTCACGTCGACGCCTGCCTCGGCGGGTTCATCCTGCCGTGGGCGCAGCGTCTCGGCTACCCGGTACCGCCCTTCGACTTCCGGCTGCCCGGCGTGACCTCGATGTCGGCCGACACGCACAAGTACGGCTACGCGGCCAAGGGCTCGTCGGTCGTGCTGTACCGGAGCCGGGAGCTGCGCCAGTTCCAGTACTACACGGTGACCGACTGGCCGGGCGGGCTCTACCTGTCTCCCACGCTGGCCGGCAGCCGGCCCGGCGCCCTGTCCGCCACCTGCTGGGCGGCCATGACCTCGATCGGCCAGAACGGCTACACCGAAGCCGCCCGGCGGATCCTGGCGACCGGGGCGAGGATACGGGACGGTATCGCGGCCATCCCCGGGCTGCGGGTGCTCGGCGATCCGCTGTGGGTCACCGCGTTCGCCGCCGACGGCCTCGATATCTACCAGGTCATGGAGAACATGAGCCACCGCGGCTGGAGCCTCAATGGCCTGCAGCGTCCCGCTTCGGTGCACATCGCGGTCACGCTGCGCCATACCCTGCCCGGGGTGGCCGACCGCTTTCTCGCCGACCTGGCCGCATCGGTCGAGGAGGTCCGGGCCACTCCTGGTGTCAGCACCGGGATGGCCCCGGTCTACGGCATGGCCGCCGCCTTGCCCGCCGAGGTCGTCCGTCAGGTACTGACCGGATATCTCGACATGCTCTTCGAGGTATAGCGATGGCGCGCCATGTCCTGTGCATCGACCTGGGCACCTCGGCGCTGAAGGTCGCCCTGGTGTCCACGGACGGCGAGGTGGTGGCGTCGGAGCAGGAGACGCACCAGGCGAGGTTGCTCCCCGGGGGCGGCGCCGAGCAGGACCCGCGGCACTGGTGGGACCTGATCACCAAGGCGTCGTCCCGCCTCATGGCGCGCGGGGCCGTTCCGGCGGAATCGGTGGCGGCAGTGGCGTGCACCGCCCAGTGGTCCGGGACGGTGGCCGTCGACGAAGGTGGCCAGCCCATCCGCGACGCGATCATCTGGATGGACTCGCGCGGCGCGCCGTACGCGCGGCGCATCACCAGCGGTGTCGTGAAGGTGCAGGGCTACGGGGTGGTCAAGCTGGCGCGATGGCTGCGCACCACGGCCGGGATCCCCTCCCGAAGCGGCAAGGACCCCATCGCGCACATCCTCTGGCTCAAGCACGAGGAGCCAGAGACCTACCAGCGGGCCCACGCGTTCCTGGAACCCAAGGACTGGCTGAACGCCCGCCTCACCGGCCGGCTGGCGGCGTCGTTCGACTCGATCGCGCTGCACTGGGTCACCGACAACCGCCACCCGGACCGCATCCGCTATCACCCAGGGCTGCTGCGGCTGGCCGGGATCGAGGAGTCGCGGCTGCCGGAACTGCTGGCCGCCACGGACATCCTCGGCCCGTTGTGCCCCGGGCCGGCGGACGGCCTCGGCGTCCCGGCGGGCATCCCGGTCGTAGTCGGCACGCCTGACCTGCAGTCGGCGGCGATCGGATCCGGGGCCACCCGGGACTACCAGGCGCACCTGTACATCGGCACCTCGTCCTGGCTGACCTGCCACGTGCCGTTCAAGAAGACCGACCTGCTGCGCAACATCGCCTCGCTGCCCTCGCCGGTGCCGGGGCGGTATTACATCGCCGACGAGCAGGAGACCGCGGGTAACGCCCTGACGTTCCTGCGTGACCGGGTGCTGTTCGGTGATGACCCGCCGGCCTCCGCCTACCGCGAGTTCGACCGGATGGCCGGGCAGGTCCCGCCCGGGAGCCACGGGGTGATCTTCACCCCGTGGCTGTACGGCGAGCGGACCCCGGTGGAGGACCGGTTCGTGCGCGGCGGATTTCACAACCTGTCGCTGTCGGCCAGCCGCGAGGACCTGGTCCGGGCGGTCTTCGAAGGGGTGGCGCTCAACACGCGCTGGCTGCTCGGGGCGGTGGAGCGCTTCGCCGGCCGCCGGCTCGAACCGATCCGGTTCATCGGCGGCGGCGCGCGTTCGGACGTGTGGTGCCAGATCTTCGCCGACGTGCTCGGCCGCACCATCGAGCAGGTGGCTGATCCGGTGCACGCGGGCACGCGCGGAGCGGGCCTGCTGGCCGCGGTCGCGCTCGGCGAGCTCACCTTCGACCAGGTACCGGACCGGGTCCAGGTGATGGCGAGCTACCAGCCAGACCCGGCGCCAGCGGAACTCTACGCCAGCCTCTTCCGGGAATTCACCGGGCTCTACCGGCGCAACCGCAAGGCCTACGCCCGCCTCAACCGCGACCGGGCCGACCAGTTACGGACAGTCGCAGGGCCGCGGGCGCGGACGGCGGCACGGCCGGGTTTCGTGGCTCGACGGGCACCAGACGCCGATAGGCCGCGCCCAGGGCGGGACGGGGATCTGCCTCGCCCTGGTTGGGCCATAGGGCCATCGCGCGTTCGGCCTGGGCGGTGATCGTCAGCGCCGGGTTGACACCCAGGTTGGCCGAGATCGCGGAGCCGTCGACCACGTGCAGCCCGGGCTGGCCGTACACGCGGTGGTAGGCGTCGACCACCCCGCTGTCCGCGCCGTCGCCGATGACGCAGCCGCCGATGAAGTGCGCGGTCATCGGGATGTTGATCATCTCACCGACGCTGCTCAGCGGGAACCCGCCGATGGCGGCGGCGATCCGGCGCATCGCCTCGTTGGCGGCAGGAATCCAGGCCGGGTTCGGGGCGCCGTGCCCCTGCTCCGAGGTCAGCTTGATCCGGCCGAGCCGGGTACGCCTGGGCTTGACCGTGATCGAGTTGTCCAGGGCCTGCATGGTGAGCCCGATCACGGTCCGTTCGGACCAGTGGTTGATGCCCGCGTACAGCGATGCGAGCCGCCCGGGATGGCGCCCTACCTGGGCCAGCCACTGCACGCCGCGCGGCAGCCGCCCGCCGCCGTCGGTCATCAGCGTGCTGAGCAGCCCCATCGCGTTCGAGCCCGGGCCGTACCGGACGGGTTCGATCTGGGTGCGCTCGTCCGGGTGGATGGCCGAGGTGATGGCCACCCCGCGGGTGAAATCGTGCTTCTTCCTGTTCCGCATCGTGGTCTGCGCGCCGCCGAGCGCCTCGGAGTTCGTCCGGGTCAGGACGCCGAGCCGGTCGGAGATCCACGGCAGCGCGCCGCGGGCCTTCATCCGGTGCAGCAGTTGCTGCGTGCCCCACGTCCCGGCGGCGAACACCACCTGCCCGGCGGTGAAGGTCCGCGCGGTGCGGCCGGCCCGCCACGCGCCGGTCCGCACCGTGTCCACCGCGTACCCGGCCGCCCCGACTGGCCGGACCGTGACCGCCGTGGTTTCCGGGTGCACCACCGCGCCGGCCCTTTCGGCCAGGTACAGGTAGTTCTTGACGAGCGTGTTCTTGGCGTTGTGCCGGCAGCCGGTCATGCACTCCCCGCACTCCAGGCAGCCACGGCGGCTCGGGCCGGCGCCGCCGAAGAACGGATCGCCGGCCTGGGCGCCGGGCTCCTTGCGGCCGGCCCGGCCGAAGAACACCCCGACCGGGGCCAGGCCGAACGTGTGCCCGGCCCCCATCTGGTCGGCGACCTGCTTCATGACCTCATCCGATGCCGTCATCGTCGGGTTGCGCACCACGCCCAGCATCCGTTTCGCCTGGTCATAATGGGGCGCGAGCTCGGCGCGCCAGTCGGTGATGTGGGCCCACTGGCGGTCGCGGTAAAAGGCGTCCTTCGGCTCGTACAGCGTGTTGGCGTACACCAGCGAGCCTCCGCCGACCCCCGCTCCGGCCAGGATGATCACGTTCCGCAGCAGGTGGATCCGCTGGATGCCCAGGCAGCCGAGCTTCGGCGCCCAGAAGAACCTGCGGGCGTTCCAGGACGTCCTGGGATAGTCGGCGTCCTCGAACCGGCGCCCCGCCTCGAGCACACCCACCCGGTAGCCCTTCTCGGCGAGCCGCAGCGCGGCGACCGAGCCACCGAAACCCGAGCCGATCACGAGCACGTCATAGTCATCCTCACCCGGCATTCGCCTATGGTGCGCCTCACCGCGCCAGGCCGGCAGGGCCGAAGGTCCCTCAGCCGCTGGTCCCGGGTCTCGCCCGCGAGCACCACGCCGTCCAGCAGTCCGGCCTGGCCCTTCAGCGCCCAGATCGCCCGCGTCTGGGCCTTCAGCCCGCCGCAACGGGGTAAACCGGCATTTCCGGCCGGATGACGGAGTTATTCCTCCTAGGGTTTGACCTGGGCGCGCAGCGCCTTGAGCGCGTCCACGTAGATCTCCGAGAAGGTCGGGAAGGGCTGGATCACGTCGCGCAGCACGTCGAGCGGGACGCGCGCGCGGATGGCCAGGGTGGCCTGCTGCAGCCATTCGCCCGCCGCGGGTCCCAGCGCGTAGGCGCCGGTAAGCCGCTCGCCGTCGGACAGCAGCGTCATGAACCCCTTGGACTCGGCGTAGGCGTGGGTGTAGGTGGCGGTCCTGGCCACCTCGGACAGCGGGACGGTCGCGCTGAACGGGGCCTCGCTCATGCCGACGGCGGCGGCCTCCGGATCGGTGTAGACCACGTCCGGGATGGCCTCATAGTGGGCCTCGCGGGGTTCGCCCAGGAGGTTCGAGGCGACGACCTCGCCCTGGTATTTGCCCACGTGGGTGAGCAGCCGGATCCCGGTGACGTCACCGACGGCCCACAGCCTTTCCCCGGCCCGCAGGTGCGCGTCGACCGGGATCCCGTTCGGCCCGGCCGTGACGCCGACGGTGTCCAGGCCCTCGGGCGGGCGCGGCCGCCGGCCGGTGGCCACGAGCACGCGGTCGCCGTGCAGCTCCTGGCCGTTGTCCAGGGCCAGGACGTAGTCCTCGCCATCACGCCGGGCCCCGGTCGCGTGCACGCCGAGGAACAGCTCGATGCCGTCCCGGCGCAGCTCCTCGCCGAGGGCGTGCCCCAGCGGCTCGGGCTCGCGGGCCAGCACGTGGGTCGCGCCCTCGACCAGGGCGACCTCACCGCCCAGCCGGCGCACGGCCTGGGCCATCTCGGCGCCCACCGGGCCCCCGCCCAGGATCAGCAGGCGCCGCGGGACGGCCTTCATCCCGGTCACCTCACGGTTGGTCCACACCCCGTCCAGCTCGCGCAAGCCCCGGACCGGCGGTATCACCGGGTCCGCGCCGGTCGCGACCACCACGTCGCGGGCGGTGTAGCGCCGGCCGGCCACCTCGACCACGCCGGGGCCGGCCAGCCGGCCGGTGCCGCGGATCAGGTCGATGCCGTTGTCGGCCAGCCATCGCTCCTGGCCGGCATCGGAGTAGTTCGAGACCATGAAGTCCCGGTAGGCCAGTGCGGCCTTGACGTCCACCTGCGCGGTGGCCGCCGCCTCGAGCGCGCCGTGCGCGGCCTCGCCAGGACGCAGCAGGGTCTTGGACGGGATGCAGGCGTAGTAGGAGCACTCGCCCCCGGCCAGCTCCCGCTCGACCACGGCGACCTTCAGCCCGCCGTCAGCCAGCGCGCCGGCGCAGTGCTCACCGGGTGAACCGGCCCCCACGACGATCACGTCGTAGTCGTAGTCGCTCATGCCCCGCCCGCCTCGCCTTCCCCGGTCCGTCCGGCCGACTGGTAGAAGTCCTTAGCCCGGTCCACGTCGGAGACGGGTACCAGACGACCTCGAGTTTCATGTCCACGACCACGCTCCTTGTCCGTCCGGGCACCGAGTGCAAATCTACGCTCGCGCTCCGGGCGTCCTCGTCGCACCCGGGAGTACCCGGGCCGGTACCCTGGTCCCCGAATTCGGACCAACCCGCTGTTCGATCACCTGCGCGAGCAGCCAGCCGCCCTCGATCCACTGGAGGGGCCAGAACCGTGATAGGACGCACGAGGACTCCGGCCGCTGGCGTGCGCCGGGCCACGACTGCGTATGCTCCGCGTCATGACTGTCGAGGTGACCGTGAAAGCCGTCGAGCCGACGCCGACAGCAGTGGTAGCGGCGGCGGCGACATGGGCGGAGTTCCCCACGATGTGGGGGCCGATGCTGGACAAGGTCTGGAGCTTTCTCCGGGGTGACGCCCCGCAGGGGCTCTACCAGCGGGGGCACAACGTCATGCTCTACAAGGACGATATCCCCAACGTGGAAATCGGCGTTCAGGTAAGCGGCTCCTTCGCGCCCGCCGGTCAGGTTGTCCCGTCAGCGCTTCCCGGCGGGCTCGTCGCCACCGCAACCCACGCCGGCCCGGTCGCCAAGATCGGCGACACCCATCAGGCGGTGCGCGAATGGAGCAAGGCGAACGGGTACCAGCTGGCCGGCC
>Ga0335080_10004762_pt1 | contig 13838 bp, 11 predicted proteins | sample Lox_Sample_34_FD_206720 | JGI IMG/M metagenome (GOLD analysis project Ga0335080, IMG submission 206720) | Soil microbial communities from Loxahatchee National Wildlife Refuge, Florida, United States - Lox_Sample_3.4 | ecosystem: Environmental > Terrestrial > Soil > Wetlands | place: USA... | reverse complement strand
TACGACAGCGACCTCGGCGAGCGCGGCTTCCGACTCTCGCTCGGGCAACGTCAGCTGATCGCCTTCGCGCGCGCCCTCCTCGCCGACCCGGCGATCCTGATCCTCGACGAGGCGACGAGCTCGGTCGACCTCGGCACCGAGCGCAGGATCGAGCACGCGCTGCGCCGGCTCCTCCACGGCCGCACGGCGTTCGTGATCGCGCACCGGCTCTCGACCGTCCGCGGGGCAAACACGATCGTCGTGCTCGAGCACGGCCGCGTCGTCGAGCAGGGCTCCCACGACGACCTGCTGGCGCGCGGCGGCCGATACGCGGAACTCTACGGAAGCTGGGCCTCCGACGCGGACGCAGAGGTCGCGTAGCGGGCCTGCCAGGCGCGGACCATCGCGACGCGCTGGTCGATCGTCGGATGGTCCTCGAGCAGCAGGTACTCCCAGGTCGGCGGGCTCGGGTTGCTCAGGGCCTCGCCGACGAACGACTTGAAGAGCGCCGAGGCATCCTTCGGATCGCGCGTCGCCTGCAAGGCACGCCAGTCCGCCTCGGCCTCCATGTGCCGCGTGATCGCGTTCTGAAACGGAAGCGCGAGCAAGCTCAGCACCACGAGCGTGAACACCGCGAGGGGGACGGCCGCCGGCTCCCCCATGCCGCCCCGTCGGCGCGTGATGCGGCTGATCAGATACGCCCCCGGAAGCGCGAACAGCGCGTACCACCCGACCGACTTCCAGATGTGGTTGCTCTTCAGGTGTCCGAGCTCGTGCCCGAGCACCACGCGGATCTCGCCGTCGGAGAAGCGGCCGTCGAGCATCGTGCTCCACACGATCACGCGCCGGCTCGGCCCGAGTCCGGTCGCCTCCGCGTTCGGCAACGAGGTGTCGCTCGAGATGTCCTCGATCCGTACGGGGACGTGCACCCCCTCGCGCCGCTCGAGCTGCGCGACGATCGACTTCAGTGCCGGGTCTTCGATCGGGTGCGTCTGGATGAGGTACGGCGTCACGAACGTGAACAGGGTCGCGAGCCCGACGAACACGGGCGCAGCCGGAAGCCACCACCAGTCCCCCACCCAGCGCGCAAGCCCCATCACCACCGCGAGCGCAGCGCACAGCGAGAGGAACGTGAAGCCGAGCAGGAGCCAGCCGCCGAGAATCGCAGACACATAGCTCTGGTGGCTCACGCCGTACCGGCGGTCCCACCAGAGGGTGAGCACCGTCGCCGGGATCTCGGCCAGCCAGAGCAGGCCGAACCCGATCATGCCGAGCATGAGCCCGGTGCCGACCGGCCCGGCGGCCGACTCACGGGCGAACACGGCCCCCTTCCAGGCGTAGAGGGCGAAGACGACCAGCTCGATCACGACCCCGGCGAGCCAGAGCAGGCTCGCACCGCGGTCGTAACCATCGGCGCGGTGAAGCGCTGCCGCGGGATAGGTCGCTGCCGTATCGATATGCGCCAGGTGCAGCGACGAGGGCACGGATGACCGCCACAGGAGCCACGCGCAGACAGCCCAGACTGCCGCGAGGCACGCGACGAGCGCGCCGGCGGCGCGACGACTCACGCGGCCGGGTCGAGAGCGGCGACCGCCAGCACGTCGGCGGGCGCCGCTCCCTCGAGCGGGCTCGAGTTCGGGTACGCGTCCGTCAGGAAGAAGATGTACGCGTAGAGCTGCGCGAGGTAGCGCACGGCGTAGGCGGAGAGGTTACGCATGCCGAGCGGCGCCCTCCCGATTGCGAGCGCCGCGAACCACGTCAGAACCGCGTCGACGAAGAGGAGCCCGTTGAGCGCTCCGCTGACCGCCAGCGCCGGATAGGCGAGCAGAAGCCGGAACAGCGTCTTCAGCCGGCTCTGCCGGCTCGGAGGCGGAAGCTCGACGTCGAGCGGGTACGAACCCGGAGCCCCCGTGAACCCGGGAAACGGGTTGGCGACGAGAAATCCGAACTCGTTGACGTGCACGAGCTGGCGCACGAAGCGGCTGATGAACCTGTGCAGCACCCCGATCGGCCGCCCCATGATCAGAGTCCCGAGCCACTGGACCAGCGCCGCGATCCACACGAGCAGGCCCCACAGGTACAGCCACACGAGATGCGGAATGAGGAGCGCGAGCCGGAAGAAGACGGTGACGCGCGAGAGCCGAAGGTCGTCACGGGGGCCGACCAGGCGCACGGGATGCTCGGGCGGTGGGCCGAGGCTCTCGAGGATCACCTCCGGATCGGGCGTCGGGAAGCGATCGGTCAAGAAGAAGACGTAGCTCCGCACGCGGGCCCGGTAGCCGACGCCGAGCACACCGAGATCGCGAAGTCCGCGGCCGATCCGGCCGAGGAAGAGGCCGACGAACCAACCGAGGATCGCGACCGTCCACGAGACGAACCAGAACGAGAGCGTCGGGATCGAGAGCACAGGCCGGAAGAGCGTCTTCCAGCGGTTCTGGCGCACAGGCGGGGCGATCGCGACGTCGACCGGGTACCCGCTCCCGCCGGCGAAGCCCGGAAACGGGTCGGCGGCGAACGTCAGGTAGGCGGTCAGATGCGCCCGGTAGGTCACGTAGGCGGCGAAGAAGCGGTGAAGCCCCGCGGGGAGCCGGCCGAGCACGAGCGTCACGATCCAGGCCACGACCCAGACGATCCAGACGACGATCGTCCAGAGCACGAGCCAGACGACGTGAGGGACGGCGAGCAGGAAGCGGAAGAACACGGTCAGCCGGCTGCGGCGCAGGTCGTCCGTGACGGCCACCGCGACCGGGTGCTCCCGCATGGGTGATTCATGACAGATCGGTCGGCGATCACGGAGCGAGTCGGACGTATGCTCCGCGCGTGGATGCCGACGGCGACGACCTGATTCCAGACCCGATCTCCGCCGAGGCCGAGCGCGAGATCCGCCTCACCCCGGCCGAGGCGGTGGCGCGGATGCGGATCAACGTGCCGGTGCGTCGCAACGAGAAGCTCAGGCGGCTGATCGGGCGCGTCAACCGCGACGACCAGCTGAAGGCGTGGTGGCACGTGGCGAACGTCAACGCGGTCGCCCGGCTCGAGATCAACGACCACTCGTGGGTGCACATCCAGATCGTCACCAACATCGCGCTGAAGCTCCTGCGGCAGTTGACCAAGCACGGGATCGAGCCCGCGATGGTGAGCGACTACGGGATGACCCGCGGGGACGCCGAGGTGGTCGTCGTCTTGACCGCGCTCACCCACTGCGTCGGCATGTCGGTGCACCGCCACGGTCACGAGGACTTCAGCCTCTTCCTGGCGGAGCCGAAGCTGCGCGAGCTTCTCGAAGGCCTCTACGACGAGCCCGACCGAACGGTGGTCGTCTGCGAGGTGCTGCAGGGGATCATCAGCCACCGCTCCGACGGCGAGCCGCTGACGCTCGAGGCCGGGATCCTCCGCGTCGCCGACGCGCTCGACATGGAGCAGGGGCGCTCGCGGATCCCCTTCGAGGCCGGGCACTTCGGGATCCACTCCCTGTCGGCGGCCGCGATCGAGGACGTCTCGATCGGCGACGGAGAAGACAAGCCGATCCGGATCGAGATCACCATGAACAACTCGGCCGGCATCTACCAGGTCGACGAGCTGCTGAAGGGCAAGCTGCGCGGCTCCGGGCTCGAGCCCTACGTCGAGGTGATCGCGCACATCGACACCGAGGCCGAGAAGCGCCTCGTCCCGCTCTACCGGCTCGAGATCTGACCCGTCGGGACGGCTACACTTCGGGCTCCCTGCGGGATCGTCTAATGGTAGGACGCCTGACTCTGGATCAGGTAGTCTAGGTTCGAGTCCTAGTCCCGCAGCAACACAAAAGGCCCGCTCAGAGCAATTTCCTGTTGACTTGATCGCCGCGGGCCCGGCTTTGGTACGGGCGTCGCTCGCGGCGATCCGCACCGGTCACAGTCAGCACCACACGCACGTGACTCCGACGGGCCTGGAAGGACGCGAACGCTCCCTTTCTCGTCGGGCATCGGAGTACGCCCGGCGCGAGCTCGACCGTCTCGTCGAGCCCCAGAGTGGCGCCGAGCTTCGTAGTGGCACCTCCGGCTAATCCCCGCCGCAGCCCTTCCGACGCTCGCGCCGTATGAGACACCGCGAATTGGGGATAGATAGACAGAACGAGGGGCCGGTGCCGCCGCAGGCCGGCCCCTCGCCCCAAGGGCTCTGTCGAGCACGGTTGGGTAGCGCCTGGGTGAGCAGCGCCGGCACCTCAATTCCAGGGAACGACGGAGTCGGCACCCAATGACTGCCGAAGACGGGGGCGCCCGCTTCCGCGCCGCGGCCAGTACGCACGGCCTTACCGGGCCCGAGCGAACGTGAGGATCGCGTGATCAGAGGCCCAATCACGCTAAGGTTCTCGGTGCGGTTCGGGTGGCCTGACCCTTTGCCGGTTCTCTGGATCAGGTAGGCTAGGTTCGACTCCTAGTCCCGCAACTTCCATAAAAGCCCCGCAAATCGGGGCTTTTTAGTTGGACAAACGCCCAAGTTAACCTGCTCGTCCCCGGGGAGAGAAGATGACGAATTCAACACCGACGTGCCCGCAGTGCTCCTCGCCGCTCAAGCTCAGGGAGATGGCAATCCCGCGCCCCGTACGCAACGGAACGCCTCGCGCCGTCCCGAAACGCCAGTGGGTATGCAGCAACGAAGACTGCATGTACACGGCGAACCAGCACGTGTACTCGCTCTCCTCCTCGACCTGACCCTCGACTACCCCAGCCGATAGACGTTGCCCGAGCGCGGGTCGACCACGACCGTCTGCGCTCCATCGGCAACCGCCGCCGCACCGGCGAGCGCACGCGGCATCGTGCCCGCACCTGCCGGCTGGCCGGTCGCGGGATCGATGCGGACGACGGCCGTCGAGGGCTTCCCGGCGGCGCTCGTGCCGCCGAGCAGGTAGAGCTTGGTGCCGGAGGAGACGAGCAGGGCCCCCTCGACCGGGCGGGGCAGGTTCCCGAGCACCGTCACCGCACCGGTCGGAAGGTCGACCGCATAGACGCTCCGCGAAGGCCCCTTCACGGTTCGCCCTCCGGCGATGTACAGCGTGTGCCCGAGCACGGCGACAGCGGGCGAGCGGACGCCGTCGGGAAGTCTGGCGATCAGGTCGACCGTGCTCGGCGGCGAAAACCGGAGTACGGCGGTCGCGTATTTCGACCCGGTCCAGCCGCCGACGAGCAGTACCGAGCCGACCCGGCTCACGACGCCGGCGTCAGCGAGGGGCTCCTCGAACGTCCCGGTCGAGCGGACGCGACCCGTTGCCGGATCGATCTGGAGGATCTCGGCGGTCGGTGTCGTCGCACCGCCGAGCGCGTACACGCGCTTCCCGATCGCGAACAGCTGGACACCGGCTCTCGGCGAGGGGAGCTTCCCGACGACCACGAGCCGCCCACCCACCGGCCCCGCCGAGACGCCGCCGGCGCTCGTGCCGCCGACGACCACGAGGCGATCCCCGCCGATCGCGGCTGCGGCGGGCGCGCTACCCGGAGTGAGCTTCCCGAACGGCCGAGCCGGGACCGGGCCCCACTTCGGAATCGCGGGGCGGACGACCGCCGGCCGTGCGACGGTCGTCGTCAGCGTGGTGACGGCCGTGGGCGCGGTCGAGGACGGCTCGAGGGCGCGCCCGACGGCGACACCACCCGCCGTGACCAGCGCGAGCAGGCCGAGAAGGACGGTGATCCGGAACGCCGTTCCGCTGTGAGGAGCCTCGTCCGGCGAGGGCGCGGGCGCATCCGGCGCGTCGACCACGCACGCAAGGTACAGCGCTGCACGGACCGCGCCGGCGGCGCCTCCTCTTCCCTCGCGTAGCCCAGCACACTATGCTCTGACGCCATCACCCCCAGTTTCTCCTTCCCAGACATGTCAGGAGGGTTTTTGTGAAGAACCGAATCTTGTTGGGCTCCGCCCTCGGAGCGGTGGTTGTCGGCATGACGCTGGCGGTCACGGTCGGCGGCGCGTTCGCGCACTCGACCGGGGCGACACCGCTTCCGGCGGCGACGTGCGGGCCGATTCAGAATCCCGATGGAGACCTGCTGATCGCCTCAGACCTGCCGATGCAGGGCGCCGGCGCCTCGCAGCGCATCCAGATGACGAAGGCGATTGCCGACGAGTTCCAGCAGGCCGGATGGAAGGCCGGCAACTACACGATCGCGTACCAGGTCTGCGACGACTCGACTGCGCAGACCGGCGGGTGGGATTCGGGTACGTGCCAGACGAACGCCAGCAACTACGCGGCCGACGCCAGCGTCGTGGGCGTGATCGGGACGTTCAACTCGGGCTGTGCCGAGATCGAGCTGCCGATCCTGAACCGCGCACCAAGCGGTCCGCTGCAGCTGATCAGCCCGGCGAACACCTACGTCGGCCTGACGCACACGGGTGCGGCGACGAAGGCCGGCGAGCCCGGGAAGTACTACCCGACCGGCACGCGCAACTACGCGCGCGTCGTGGCGGCGGACGACTACCAGGGTGCTGCAGATGCCACGATGATGAAAGACCTGAAGCTGAAGAAGGTCTTCTTCCTCAACGATCAGCAGGCCTACGGCGTCGGTGTTGCCCAGAACACGATCAATGCCGCGAAGAAGCTCGGCATCACGGTGGTCAAGAACGTGGCCTGGAACGCCAAGGCGACGTCCTACTCGGCGCTCGCTCTCCAGATCAAGAACTCCGGGGCCCAGGCGGTGTTCCTCGGCGGGCTGATCTGCGAGAACGGCGGCAAGCTGATCAAGGACATCCGCACCAACGCCCCGAAGGTCGCGATCCTCGCTCCTGACGGGTTCACCCCGATCTCGTCGGACGTCCAGCAGACCGGTGGCAAGGCCGAGGGCATGTACGTCTCGGTCGCCGGCCTTCCGGTCGACCAGCTCCCGGCGGCAGGGCAGGCATGGGCCAAGCACTTCGAGACGCTGATCGGCGGGGCGACCCCCGACCCGTACTCGGCCTACGCTGCCCAGGTGGCGCAGGTGTACCTCACGGCGATCGCCGCCTCCGACGGCACGCGGGCCGGAGTGTCCGCGGCGGTCTACAAGGTGAACATCACCGACGGGATCCTCGGTCATATCCAGTTCAACCCGAACGGCGACGTGAGCTCCAACCCGGTGACGATCTACATCGTCGCCCACGGCAAGCCGGGGGTGGCCAAGGTCATCACTCCGCCGCTCTCGCTGGTTTCCGCCGCGTAACAGGCAGCGCAGAGCGGGTTCTTGAGAGGGAGGGTTTCGGCCCTCCCTCTTTTTCTAGGCGACCGGTGCCGCACCCCGCACCGGCGGAACCGACACCTGGACCCAGGACTTGATCTTCCCGTGCACGATCTCGAAGCGCGCCGCGGCGAGCGACCCGGGCGCGTCGCACTTCGTCTTGCCGCGGTTCGCGAGCCGGAAGACGGCGGTTGCGAATCGGCCGTGGAACGAGATCGAGACGACCTTCCCGGCACAGGGGAGGAGCGAGTACCACCGCGCAACCTGGCGACGGGTGGTCAGCCGGTAGGCGTAGGGCCCCTGCACGATGATCGTCGGGAGCGCGTAGAGCTGCGCGATCCCGGCGTTGTCGCCCCGGTTCAGGCGGGCGCTCCACGCAAGAATTACGGCCGCGAGCCGGTGCTGTGCCGGAGTCCGTACGCCGCGAACGTGAACGATGGGCGGCGCCGCGGTCGTCGAGGCCGACGTCGTGGACGTCGACGAGCTCCCACCCCCTCCTCCGCAGCCTGTTGCGAGCACGGCAAGGACCGCCAGCGCTGCCAGCCGAACGTGGCGCCGCCCGAGGCGCCCCTCTGCCCTGCCCACCTCCCCAGTGTGCCCGCTCGTGGTGACGGTTGCCGCCCGGCTGCCGCCGGAGCAGCCAAAATCGGCCGGTGAGCGAGACAAGGGTGACGAGATTCTCGGGCCGGACGGCCTGGGCCCGGAACCTGGAGACGCCGCTACGGACCTTTCTGCGCACCGAGACGGGCAGCGCCGCCGTGCTCCTCGGCGCCACGATCGCCGCTCTGATCTGGGTGAACGTCGCCCAAGCGTCGTACGACCGGGTGTGGCAGACCACCCTCTCGATCACGATCGGCTCGTCGGGGATCAGCGAGCCCGTCTCCTACTGGGTCAACTCGGGCCTGATGACGCTCTTCTTCTTCGTGGTCGGGCTCGAGGCTCGCCGGGAGTTCGACATGGGCGAGCTGCGGGAGCGGCGCCGGCTCACACTGCCGGTCGCCGCCGGGCTCGGCGGAATGCTCGTTCCCGTCGCGATCTACCTCGTCGCGAACTCGGGCAGCTCGGCCAGGCACGGGTTCGGTGTGGCCATGTCCACCGACACCGCGTTCGCCCTCGGGATGCTTGCGCTCGTGGGGCCGCGCTTCCCCGACCGGCTGCGCGCGTTCATGCTCACGGTCGTCGTCGTCGACGATGTCGTCGCGATCGCAGTGATCGCTCTCGTCTACACGACAGATCTGAACGCCGGCCCGCTCGTGCTTGCGGCGGCGCTGCTCGTCGTGCTCAAGCTCGTTGCCCGGGCCGGGTTCCGCTGGGCCCCGGTCTGTGCCCTCGTCGGGCTTTCGGCGTGGGTGGCGACACAGAAGTCCGGAGTCGACCCGGTCGTCGTCGGACTCGCGATGGGGCTGATGACCTACGCGTCGCCGGCGGCCCGGGTCGACCTCGAGCGCGCCACCGACCTGTTCAGACTGTTCCGCGAGCAGCCCACGCCGGAGCTCGCTCGTAGCGCGACGAGCGGTGTGCAAGCTGCGATCTCACCGAACGAGCGCCTGCAGGGGCTGTTCCATCCCTGGACGAGCTTCGTGATCGTGCCTCTCTTCGCGCTGGCGAACGCCGGCATCCCGATCGACAGCGCGTTCCTCTCACGCGCTTATACGAGCCCGGTGACGCTCGGGATCATCGTCGCCTACGTGGTCGGCAAGCCGATCGGGATCACCGGAGCCGCGGTCGTCGTGACGAAGCTGAGCCACGGTCGGGTGCGGCCGCCCGTCGGCTGGGCGGCGGTCGTCGGAGGCGGCGCCATCGCCGGCATCGGCTTCACGGTGGCGCTCCTGATCGCGAACCTCGCCTTCCACGGAGCGACCCTCGACGAGGCGAAGCTCGGCATCCTCAGCGCCGCGCTGATCGCCTCGGTGACGACGTGGGTCCTGTTCCGTGCGACCGCGAAGCTGCCGACCCCGCTCAAGATCAGGGCGCTGCTCGGCACCTCGGAGCTGCTGATCGATCTTGCGGTGGCCGTCGATCCGGAGCACGATCACATTCGCGGCCCGGCCGATGCCCCGGTGACCCTCGTCGAGTACGGAGACTTCGAATGCCCCTTCTGCGGCCAGGCGGAGCCGGTGATCCGCGAGCTGCTCGCGGGGTTCGGCGACCTCCGCTATGTCTGGCGTCACCTGCCGCTCAACGACGTGCACCCTCGTGCACAGCTCGCGGCGGAGGCGGCCGAGGCCGCGGGCGCACAGGGGCGCTTCTGGGAGATGAACGACCTGCTGCTGACAAACCAGGGTGCGCTGCGCCCCGCCGATCTGAGCGCGTACGCGCGCGAGGTGGGGCTCGACGTGGAGCGCTTCGACGACGAGCTCCACCGGCACGTCTGGGCGGGCCGCATCGCCGAGGACGTCGACAGCGCCGACCTGAGCACCGTTTCGGGTACGCCGACGTTCTTCATCAACGGCGTCCGCCACCAGGGAGCCTACGACCTCCAGACTCTCACCTTGGCGGTACGCGCGGCGCGCGCGCGCGCCCTGATCGCGGCGTAACGCCGTCAGACGCGGTAGCCCTGGACCGTCTCGGGCGTCAGCCGCGCCGTCACCCGCGTCTCGTGGTCGTTGTGCCCCTCGTAGGGACGCCCGTCGTACTTGTGCGAGAGCCGCTCGATGTCTTCGATCGCACCCTCGGTCGTGAGCGCCACGCGACCGCTGACCGCGAGCCAACGGTAGCCGTTGGCCGGATCCAGCACGAGGATCGAGGCCCGCGGGTCGTGCTCGAGCTCCCTGGGCTTCGCCCGCGGGTAGGCGGTGTTGAAAAGGATCTTCCCGTCTTCTTCGTCGACCCACACCACGGTCGAGTGCGGCGATCCGTCCTCCCGGAGCGTGGTCACCACCGCATAGAAGGCGTTGTCGCGGATGAAGGCGCGCTGCGCCTCGGTGAGCTTCGACATCGCACTCCCTCCGGTCGCTGGTCGTCACGTTACCCACGGACCGCAACAAGACGGGGTCTGACCCCGCGTTTGTTGCACGTGGACCGCAACAAGACCGGGGTCAGACCCGGGGTTGTTGCACCGGACCGACGGCAGCGCGCGGTCCGCAACACGAGTCGGGTCTGGCCCCGGGTTTGTTGCACCACCGGGCTTGTTGCACCACATACCCTGTCTTCGAGTTGACGCCGGAACTGCACTCGACCATCAGCGGCGTCGAGGTGAAGTCCCTGTACACCTCGGACGACGTCAATGCGCGCGACCTCGGCCGGCCGGGCGAGTTTCCGTTCACCCGGGGCGTCTACCCGTCGATGTACCGGGGGCGATTGTGGACGATGCGGCAGTTCGCGGGGTTCGGGACGGCGACGGACACCAACGAGCGGTTCCGCTACCTGCTCGAGCAGGGGCAGACGGGCCTCTCGACCGCGTTCGACATGCCGACGCTGATGGGCTTGGACTCCGACCATCCGCGCTCGCTGGGGGAGGTCGGCCGCGAGGGCGTGGCGGTCGACTCGCTCGAGGACATGGCGACACTGTTTGCGGGGATCCCGCTCGGGGAGGTCTCGACCTCGATGACGATCAACTCGGCGGCGGCGATCCTGCTCGCCTTCTACGTCTGCGTCGCCGAGCGCCAGGGGGTTGCGCCCGACCGGCTGCGCGGTACGGCGCAGACCGACATCCTCAAGGAGTACATCGCCCAGAAGGAGTGGATCTTCCCGCCCGAGCCTTCCCTGCGGCTCGTGACCGACATGGTCGAGTACTGCACCCGGGAGATGCCACTCTGGCACCCGATCTCGATCTCCGGCTACCACATCCGCGAGGCCGGCTCGACCGCCGCCCAGGAGCTCGCCTTCACCCTGGCGGACGGCTTCACCTACGTCGAGCAGGCAATCGGGCGCGGCCTCGACGTCGACGAGTTCGCGCCGCGGCTGAGCTTCTTCTTCAACGCCCACATCGACTTCTTCGAGGAGATCGCCAAGTACCGTGCCGCGCGCCGGATCTGGGCCCGCGAGCTGCGCGACCGCTTCGGCGCCAAGAACCCGCGCTCCTGGCTGATGCGCTTCCACAGCCAGACCGCCGGCGTCTCGCTGACCGCCCAGCAGCCCGAAGTCAACATCGTCCGCACCGCGATCGAAGCGCTCGCCGCCGTCCTCGGCGGCACCCAGTCGCTCCACACCAACTCCTTCGACGAGGCGCTCGCGCTCCCGACCGAAGACGCTGCCCGGATCGCCCTGCGCACCCAACAGGTGATCGCCCACGAAACCGGCGTCGTCAACACCGCCGACCCGCTCGGCGGCTCCTACTACGTCGAGCACCTCACCGACGAGCTCGAACGGCAGGCCTATGCCTACTTCGAGCGCATCGCCAAGCTGGGCGGCGTCGTCGAGGCGATCAAGCGCAACTTCTTCCAGACCGAGATCGCCGAGGCCTCCTTCCGCTACCAGCAAGAGGTCGAGCACGGCCAACGCCGGATCGTCGGCGTCAACGCCTACACCATGGACGACGACACCCAGCCCGAGATCCTCCACATCGACCCCGCCATGGAACAACGGCAGATCGCCAAGATCCAGGCACTCCGGGCCCGCCGCGACCCCGCAACCGTCGAAACGAAACTCGCCCGCCTCAAAGAAGACGCCGCCCACGACAACCGCAACCTCATGCCCGCCATCATCGATGCCGCCAAAGCAGACGCCACCATCGGCGAAATGTGCGACGCCCTCCGCGAGGTCTGGGGGACCTGGCGCGAGACCCCGGCCTTCTGAGGGCCTACTTCACATCTCTGCCCAGCTTTGCGACACCGGCCTCGGGGGTCGCGGCGGGGGCCGCTGCGAAGGTCATGCGCACGTGCGGGGCGGGAGGGTCGCCTGCGAACCAGGCCCGGCCCGGAAACACGACCACGCCATGTGCCGCCGCCGCGCGGGCGAACCCCTCGCCCTCGCGAGCGCGCCTCACGCCATGCCGCCGGCATCCGCTCTCGCCGGTCTGACCTACCTCAGCCTCGTCTCGATGTTCCTCGGGTTCGTCGCCTGGTACGCGGGCCTGGCGCGGGGCGGCGTCGCGCGGATCTCCCAGGTGCAGCTGGCCCAGCCTCTCCTGACCGTCAGCCTGAGCGTGCTCGTCCTCGGCGAGCACGTTACCCCCTTCCTCCTGGCGGCGGCTTGTGCCGTCCTCGTTTGCATCGCCGCGACGCAGCGGGCGCGGATCGCTGCGCCGGCGCCCGTCGTCGGTCAGGCCGCGGGTTCCGCGACGGCCCGAGCAGGCGCGACCGCTCGGTGAGGCTCGAGCAGCGCCGGCTTCGGGAGCTGCCGGCGGCGGAACCACTTCCCGACCTCGGCAACGACCAGTACGAGCGATCCGAGCCCGAAGCACGCGCACCACTCCTTGCCGGTGAGCGAGGTCGTGAGCAGACCCCGCTGGAGCCCCGGCAGCTCGGTGGCGACGACGATCAGGAAGACCGGGACGACGGCGATGCCGAGCGCCTTCAGGATCGGCGGCTCGAGTCCGCTCGCCGGGTCGCGGCGGTTGGTCAAGGCGTTGAACACGGTCGCGAGCCCCATCACCACGAACGTCATCGTCAAGGAGGCGCTCGGCTTGTCGGGGCTCGGGTCGTCGGGCCCTGCGACGAGCGGGATCAGCGCTGCGACGAACACCGTCAACGCGTAGACGACCCAGAGCGTGATCGCGCCACGGTTCGTGATCGGCACCTTCGGGTCGCGCGGCGGCCGGTGCATGACGTCGGGCGCTCCCGGATCGACGGCGATGATCACGACCCCTGCCGCGGTCGCGAACACCAGCAGGTAGATGATCATCAGCGGCGTGAGGGCCACGCCCTTGTTGATGTCGAACGCGCTCGCGACCACGAACAGGAAGACCATCGACAGGAGCTGTGTCATCTGGAAGCGGACGTACGAAACGACCTTCTCGTAGACCCGCCGGCCGATCTCGACCGCGTGGACGAGCGTGCCGAAGTTGTCGTCGGTGAGGATCATCCGCCCCGCCTGCTTGGTCACCTCGCTGCCGCTGCCCATCGCGACGCCGATGTCCGCCTGCTTCAGGGCCGCGGCGTCGTTGACCGCGTCGCCGGTCATCGCAACGATCAGCCCCTGCGCCTGCATCAGCCGCGCGAGCCGCAGCTTGTCCTGAGGGGAGACCCGCCCGAAGACGTGCAGCTCGGGGAGGCGCCGGGTGAGCTCCTCGTCTGACAGCGCTTCGAGCTCGGCGCCGCTGATCGCACCCGGCCCCAGTCCAAGCGTCTCGCCGATCGCCTGGGCGGTAACCGCGTGGTCGCCGGTGATCATGCGGACGTCGATCCCGGCGCCGAGCGCGGTCTGGACGGCGTCCTTCGCCTCCGCCCGTAGCGGGTCGATGATCCCGACCATGCCGACGAAGGTCAGGTTCTTCGTCAGCGACATCGGGTCGTCGGCCATTGCCGCAGCCTCGGCCTCCTCGACCAGGCGAAAGGCGAAGGCGAGCACGCGCAAGCCCTTCTCCCCCATCCGCTCGTTGGCCGCGTCGATCGCCTGCCGGGCATCGGCGATCGGCACCGGTGACCCGGAGAGCGGCCCCCCGGCATGGGTGCAGCGCGAGAGCACGACGTCGGGGCCGCCTTTGACGAGCTGGATGAGCCGCTCGGTGCCCTCCAAAGGCACCCGGTGGAACGTGGCCATGAACTTGTAGTCGGAGTCGAAAGGCACCTCCGCCTGCCG
>Ga0335080_10004761_pt1 | contig 13840 bp, 10 predicted proteins | sample Lox_Sample_34_FD_206720 | JGI IMG/M metagenome (GOLD analysis project Ga0335080, IMG submission 206720) | Soil microbial communities from Loxahatchee National Wildlife Refuge, Florida, United States - Lox_Sample_3.4 | ecosystem: Environmental > Terrestrial > Soil > Wetlands | place: USA... | reverse complement strand
ACTGCTACGGGACGCTGGTCGACTGGGACGGCGGCGTCGCCGCCCAGCTCGAGCGCCTGTTCGGTGCGGAGAACGTGCCACGGCTCCTCGCGCGCTACCACGAGCTCGAGCCGGTGCTCCAGGCTGAGGAGCCGGGGCGCAGCTACCGCGAGGTGCTGAGACTGTCGCTCGAGGCGCTCGCCGACGAGGAGGGGGCCGACCTTCCGGAGGGCGAGGCCGACGCGTTCGCGCGGTCGCTGCCGAGCTGGCCGGCGTTCCCCGAGGTGCGCGGCGCGCTCGAGGAGCTGCGCCGCCGCGGCTGGAGCATCGCGGTGCTCTCGAACACCGACCCCGACTTCCTCGACGCGTCGCTCGCGAATGTCGGCGTCCCGGTCGACCTGAAGGTCGTCGCCTCGGAGATCGGCTCCTACAAGCCCGCGAGGGGCCACTGGGACGCTTTCTACGCCGCGACGGGTGCCGATCCGGGCTTCCACGTCCACGTCGGCGCGAGCCTCTTCCACGACGTCGAGCCGTGCGCCGAGCTCGGGATCCCGTGCGTCTGGATCGACCGCCTCGGCGAGGGGCCGGACCCGCGGGCAACCCGGGCCCTTCCCGATCTCGCACGGCTGCCCGACACCCTCGACGAGCTCGTACCGTGAGTCGCGCGGCGAGAGCGGTGACCGACGCCGACGTGCCGGCAGTCGTCGCGGTGATCAACGAGGCGACGCCGGAGATCCCCGTCGACGAGGCGGAGGTGCGGACCTGGCTCACGAGCCCGGAGGAGATCGACTTCGCGGTCGTCGTGGACGAGCGGGGCGAGCTTCTCGCCTACGGCGACCTCTCCACGCGCGATTCCACGTCCCGGACCTGGTTCGACCTGCAGGTCCCGCCGCGGCACGAGGAAAGCGAGACGCTCGGATCGGCGCTCGACTGGGCCGAGGCGACCGCGCGCCGGCGCGGGCGTGAGCTCCTGCGTGTCCCCGCGAGACCGGACTCGAAGCTCCCGGAGTTTCTCGCGGGGCGTGGCTACCGGCCGATCCGCCACTTCTTCGACATGCGGATCGACCTGGCCGAGGCTCCGCCCGAGCCCTCGTGGCCGGCCGGGATCGACGTCGAGGCTCTGGTGCCCGGCGACGAGCGCGCCGTCTTCGACGCGGTCGAAGACGCGTTCGCGGACCACTGGGAGTGGAGTCCCGGGAGATTCGAGGACTGGGCTCACCACATGGTTGAGGCCGCGGCATTCGACCCCTCGCTCTGGCTGATCGCCCGTGACGGCGGCGAGATCGCCGGCGTCTGCATCTGCCGGCGCGCGCCCGGGGAGGTCGGGCTCGGCTGGGTACGCGAGCTCGGCGTGCGGCGGGCGTGGCGGCGGCAGGGACTCGGCACGGCCCTTCTCGTCGCCGCCTTCCGGCTGTTCTGGGAGCGGGGCACGAAGGCGGTCGGCCTCGGCGTCGACGGCGAGAACACCACGGGCGCCGTCCGCCTCTACGAGCGCGCCGGGATGCGCGTCTTCCACCGCTTCGACGTCTACGAGAAGGAGATCCGATGAGCAGGCTGCGCGCGAAGTGCCCCGACTGCCGCACGTTCACGGCGGTCGCGCTCGGCACCGACTACCAGTGCCACTCCTGCGGTCGCGAGTTCCGAGCGGGCCTCGTGCGCGTCCCGCGCGCCTGGGGGCTCGGCGGCGAGGCGATGGCCGAGGCCGCGCAGCTCCCGCTTCCCTACCCGGAGACGGCCGTGATCGAGGAGGACTCGCTCGCGGAGCAGACCTTTGCTCTCGCCGCCGCGCTGCCGGAGCTGCCGCTCGTCCTCGGCGGCTGCTGCTGCTCTCACATCGGCGCGGTCGAGGGGCTCGCCGCTCGCCACGAGCGGCTCGCCGTGGTCTGGATCGACGCGCACGGCGACCTGAACACCCCGGTGTCGTCCCCGTCGGGGAACGCGTGGGGGATGCCGCTCCGCTTCCTGCTCGAGGACGGCACGATCGAGACGGGCGACGTGGCGCACATCGGTGCGCGCAACCTCGACCCGCCTGAGGTCGAGTACCTCGCCGAGAGCGGTGTCCAGCACGGCCCCGGCGCGGTGAAGCGTGCGCTCGAAGGCGTCGAGGGGGTCTATGTCGCGCTCGACTGCGACGTGCTGCTCCCCGGCGAGATGTCGGTCTTCATGCCCGAGCCGGACGGGCCGACCGTGGCCGAGGTCGAGCGCCTGCTCGGCGACGTGCGATCCCACGCGCCCGTGCTCGGCGCGGGCTTCACAGGCCACACGGCAGACCCGGGCAACGTGGCCGCGCTGGAGCGCTTCGCCGTCGCGCTCGGCCTGTGACCGACTGCAACCGGCTGGTGGCGCTCCCGGTCTAAGATCCAAGCCTCGGTCCATGGCCAGTCGTATCGACGTCTCCATCGAGCACAAGCAGCCGCCTTCAGAACCGGAGGGGAAGCGGCACCCGAACACGTGCCCGAAATGCCAGTCGCACTACCGCGACGAGGAGCTCGAGGCCACGCTCTGGGTCTGCTCGCACTGCGGGCACCACTTCCCGATGCGCGCGCCCGCCCGCATCGCGCACCTCGTCGACCCCGGCTCGTTCCAGGAGGAGGCCGCGGAGCTCCGCTCGGAGGATCCGCTCGCCTTCTTCGACATCCGTCCCTACACCGAGCGGCTCGCGGAGGCCGAGGTCGCGACCGGCCTCGGCGACGCGATGGTGATCGGACAGGCGACGCTCGACGAGCACCCGATCGAGCTCGCGGTGATGGACTTCGCGTTCATGGGCGGCTCGATGGGGAGCGTCGTGGGGGAGAAGTTCTCGCGGGCCTGCGATTCGGCGGCCGAGCGCGGCGTGCCGCTGATCTCGATCTCCGCCTCGGGCGGGGCCCGCATGCAGGAGGGGATCCTCGCGCTGATGCAAGTGCCGAAGACGGTCTGCGCCGTGGAGGAGCTGCACGACGCCGGCCAGCCGTTGATCAGCGTGCTCGCCCATCCCACCACCGGCGGGCTGCTCGCGAGCTTCGCCAGCCTGGGCGACGTCTTGCTCGCCGAGCCGGGCGCGCTGATGTCGTTCGCCGGCCCCCGCGTCGTCCAGCAGACGACCCGCGAGAAGCTTCCCGACGACTTCGGCCTCGCCGAGTCCAACCTCCGCTACGGCCACGTCGACGCCGTGGTGCCGCGCGCGGAGCTGCGGCAGACCCTGTCCCGCCTCCTCCGCCTCTTCGATGGCCGGTGAGGCCGAGCTCAGGCTGCGGGAGCGGCTCAGCAAGTTGAAGGGGATGCAACTGCTCGGCGGCGCCAAGCTCTCCGGCGACCTGGGCCGGCTCGAGCGCCAGCTCGACCGGCTCGGCGCGGAGGTGACCGACGAGGAGATCTGGCGCTCCGTCGAGCTCGCGCGCCACCAGGAGCGGCCGTACACCCTCGACTACGTCGACCGCCTGCTCGAGGACTGGGTGGAGCTGCACGGCGACCGCGCGCGCGCGGACGACGCCGCGATCGTGACCGGGCTCGGCCGGTTCAACGGCAGGACGATCGCAGTGATCGGCCACCAGAAGGGCCGGGACATCGGCGAGCGGACGAAGCGAAACTTCGGGATGGCCTACCCCGAGGGCTACCGCAAGGGGATGCGCGTGATGGCGATCGCCGAGCGGTTCGGCTTCCCGCTCGTGACGTTCGTCGACACGCCGGGCGCCTACCCGGGCGTCGCTGCCGAGCAGCACGGCCAGGGGGGCGCGATCGCCCGTTCGCAGGCGGAGATGGCGCGGCTCGGCGTGCCGATCGTCTCCTGCATCATCGGCGAGGGCGGCTCGGGCGGCGCGATCGCGCTCGCCGTGGCCGACCGGGTGCTGATGCAGCAGCACGCGATCTACTCGGTGATCTCACCGGAGGGCTGCGCCGCGATCCTGTGGCGGGACGCGGGTGAGGCGCGCAAGGCAGCCGCCGCGTTCAAGCCCGACGCGGCGCACTGCCTCGAGCTCGGGGTGATCGACACGGTCGTGGCCGAGCCCGAGGGCGGGGCGCACACCGATCACGACGAGGCGGCGCGGCAGCTGGGAGAGGCGCTGCGGGAGGCGCTCGACGACCTGGACGGCGTGCCGGCCGACGAGCTGCGCCGCAGCCGCCGCCGGAAGTTCCGCTCGCTGGGCGTGTTCGCATAACGGTTTTGCAGGGAATTCCACACTATCCACAGGGTTTTCCCCGGGCCTGAATAACCTTTGTAAACCAGAAATTCACCGCATTTGCCCCGGCCTGCAACCCCGAAGCTGAGCGAGTACCGCCGCAAGCGCGATCCGAAGGCCACGCCTGAGCCCTTCGGCGGAGCGGGAGAGGGTAAATCGCTGCGTTTCGTCGTCCAGCGGCACGCCGCGCGGTCGCTGCACTACGACTTCCGCCTGGAGCGCGACGGCGTGCTCCTGAGCTGGGCCGTGCCGAAGGGAGTGCCGCTCGAGCCAGGGCAGCGCGTGCTCGCGGTGCACGTCGAGGACCACCCGCTCGACTACGCCGCGTTCGAGGGCCGGATCCCGGCCGGCCAGTACGGGGCCGGCACGGTCGAGATCTGGGACCACGGCACGTACGAGCTCGTCGAGCAAAAGCGCGACGGCGGGCTGACCGTCCGCCTCCACGGGAAGCGGCTCGACGGGCTGTGGACGCTCGTGCCCGCGAAGATGGGCGGCGATCCGAAGAACTGGCTGCTGATCCGCAAGCACGACGGCTCCGAGCCCCCGTCCGAGCGGCGCGAGTACAAGCCGATGCTCGCCACGCTCGCGGATGAGCCGCCGACGGGGCCGGGCTGGCTGTACGAGGTGAAGTGGGACGGCTTCCGCGCGCTCGCCCGCGTGCGCGGCGGCGAGGCGACCCTCCGGAGCCGCAACGGGAACGACCTCACCAGCCGGTTCGAGCAGGTGGCTCGCGCGCTGCCCGCGGCGCTGCGCACCACGGACTGCGTCCTGGACGGCGAGGTGTGCGCGCTCGACGAGCGCGGCCGTCCGAGCTTCTCGGCGATGCAGCAGGGGTCGGGGCCGCTCGTCTACTACCTCTTCGACCTGCTCGAGCTGGAGGGCGAGCCGCTCGTCGGGCTGCCGCTCTCCGACCGGCGGGCGAAGCTGGAGGCCCTGGTCGACGAGAGCTCGACGGTCAAGCTGTCGGCGGTGTTCGACGACGGCGACACGCTGCTCGCGGCGGCGGAGCAGCAGGGCCTCGAGGGGATCGTCGCCAAGCGGGCCGACTCGCGTTACACGCAGAGGCGAAGCGGGGAGTGGGTGAAGGTCAAGACGAAGCAGGGACAGGAGTTCGTGATCGCCGGCTACACGCGCGGGCACGGGCGCCGCGAGGGGTCGTTCGGCGCGCTCGTGCTCGGCGTCCACCGCGGCGGCGAGCTCGTCTACGTCGGGAACGTCGGCACGGGCTTCAGCGACGCCGAGCTCGACCGGCTGCTCGCGCTCCTGCGCCCGCTCGAGCGGAAGGAGCCGCCGTTTCGGGCCGTGCCGAAGCTGCCGAAGGTGAAGCGGGGCGACGTCGTCTGGGTCGAGCCGGTGCTCGTGGCCGAGGTCGAGTTCGCCGAGTGGACGCACGACAGGCACCTGCGCGCGCCGCGCTACCTCGGCCTGCGCGAGGACAAGTCGGCGGCGGAGGTGCGCCGCGAGGAGCCGCTGCCGGATGAGCTCCGCAAGGGCAGCCACGTGCTCAAGCTCTCGAACCTCGACAAGCCGTTCTGGCCGGAGGAGGGGATCACGAAGGGCGATCTCCTCGCCTACTACCGGGCCGTCGCGCCGGTCGTCGTGCCGCATCTGCGCGGGCGCCCGTTCACGATGAAGCGCTATCCCGACGGCTGGCAGGGCAAGCACTTCTTCCAGAAGGACGCGCCGAAGGGGATGCCCGAGTGGATCCGGCGCTTTCCCTATCCCGCGACGTCGCGCGACACCCGCGAGACGCGCCTCATCGACTACCCCGTCGTCGACGACGAGCTCTCGCTGCTCTGGATGGTGAACATGGGCTGCATCGACCTCAACACGTGGTACTCCCGGATCGACAGCCCGCACCGGCCCGACTGGGTGCTGTTCGACCTCGATCCGTCGGAGGGAGTCGGGTTCGCGGAGGCCGTCGAGGTCGCGCTGCTCGTGAAGCAGGCGCTGGACGCCTTCGGGCTCGCCTCCTTCCCGAAGACGAGCGGCTCTCGCGGGATGCACGTGCTGGTGCCGATCGAGCGGCGCTCGACCTACGACGACACGCGGCGCTTCTCCGCGATCGTCGCCGGCGCGCTCGCGCGCGCCCACCCCGGCCTCGTGACGACGCAGTGGGTCAAGTCGAAGCGCCGCGGGGTGCTGATCGACGCGAACCAGAACGGCGAGGGCAAGACGGTCGCGACGGTGTACTCCGTGCGGCCGCGGGAGGGCGCGCACGTCTCGACGCCGCTCTCGTGGGACGAGGTGAACGCCGACCTCGATCCGGCCGCGTTCACGATGGACGAGGTGCTGCGGCGCGTGGGCGAGCGCGGCGACCTCTTCGCAGGCGTCCTGATGACGCGCCAGCGGCTCGCCGCCGCACTTCGCTCGCTCGGCTAACGTGCGGTGATGCGGCTGCGCGAATGAACTCGAGCTCCGGCAGGCGCCGCAGCCTGCCGGTCGCAGGGATTGTCCTCGGCGCACTGCTCGCTGGCTCGCTCGCCCTGCGCTCGTGGGCCGCGCTGGCGGTCGTCTCGCCGTGGATGTCGCCCGACGAGGAGAGCTACGCCGCGCTCGGCCGCAGCCTCTGGCACGGCGACGGGCTCTCCGTGCTGGGGCACCACGGCGGGTACCTGAGCCTGTTCTATCCGCTCGTGGTCGGCCTGCCGCTGAGCCTGTCCGGCCCGCACCTCGGCTACGACCTTGCGAAGGTCCTCCAGGCGGGCCTGATGACGGCGGCCGCGGTCCCGGTCTATCTCTGGAGCCGCTCGCTGATGCCGCGCGCCTACGCACTGCTCGCGGCCGCGCTGACCCTGACGCTTCCCGGTCTCGCGTTCTCCGGCTTCCTGATGACGGAGACGCTCTTCTACCTCGTGTTCGTGCTCACGGCCTGGGCGATGGCGGCGACGCTCGTGAGCCCGACGCTCCGGAACCAGGCGCTCCTGTTCGGCGCGCTCGTGCTCGCGGTCGGCACGCGGCTGCAGGCGGTCGTCCTCGTGCCGGCATTCGTGCTCGCCGTCGCGCTGCGGTTCGCGTTCGACCGTCGGCGGGGCGACGTCCGCGCCCTCGCCCCGTTCCTCGTCGGCGTCGCGCTGCTCACCGGTGTCTGGCTCGTCTTCACCCTGGCGAGCGGGCGCTCGCCGCTCGGCGCCTACGGCGTCGTCGGCAGCGCGTCTTACTCCGTCGGCGCGGCGCTCCGGTTCATGCTCTACCACCTTGCCGACGTCGTGCTCCTCGTGGCGCTCGTGCCGGCGGTCGCGCTTGCGATCCTGGTCGTCGATGCCGCCCGCGGCCGGGAGGCATCCGACCGCGCCCGGGCCTTTCTCGCGGTCGGCGTCGCGCTGACCGCCGCACTCGTCGCCGAGGTCGGTCTCTTCACCTCGCAACTCCTCGGCCGGCTCGGCGAGCGGTACCTGCTCGGGCTCGCGCCGCTTCTGTTCATGGCCTTTGCGCTCTGGCTCTCACGCGGGGCCCCTCGGCCGAGAGTCACCACGGCGGCGGCCCTCGTCGTTGCGCTCGCCCTGCTCGCGATCCTCCCGGTCAGGTTCTTCTCGGAGGCGGCCGAGCCCGACGCGTTCTCCGTGATCCCGCTCTATCACCTCTCTGCGGCCTACCCGGGAACGGATGTCCGGGTCTTCCTGTTCGCGGTCGCCGTCGACCTCGCGCTGCTGTTCCTGCTCGTTCCGCGACGCTACGCCTGGACCCTCGCGGCGGCGACGGCTTCGCTCCTGATCGCCACGTCCGTCTACGCCAGCCGGGTCGTCGCCGACCAGGCGCGCGGCTTCGAGTCGGTGATGGTCGGCTCGCAGCCGGCGTGGATCGACCGTTACGCGGACGGGCCGGTCGCGTTCGTCTACGCGAACGAGCTGTCGTGGAGCGGCGGCTCGCCGGTGTGGGTGAACGAGTTCTGGAACCGCCGCATCGACCGCGTCTACGTGCTGAACGGCGCTGTCGTCGACGGGCCGATGCCGGTGAGCGGGGCGACGCTCCAGGCGGACCACACGCTCAGCCTCGACCATGCGACGACCACGCCGCCGCCGAGCTTCGCCGTGACCGGGCCGGGGGTCGTGCCGTTGGGTACCCGGATCGCGGCGTCCGCCAACGGCGTCTGGACGCTGTGGCGGCTGCGCTCGAATCCGCCGGCGGTGACCGCTCCGCCGCCCGGCTAGCGCACCCGTTGGTCCCCGGTTGGCCCCGGGTTAGTTCGCCGTTGGGCGTCGGGTCGACGCTCGGTGGCGATGAGATCCTCGAACTCGCACCGGGCGGACATCCAGGGACTTCGCGCCGTGGCCGTGCTGCTGGTCGCGCTCACCCACGCCGGTGTCGGCTTCCTGCCGGGCGGGTTCGTCGGCGTCGACGTCTTCTTCGTCCTGTCCGGCTTCCTGATCACCGGCTTGCTGCTCGCCGAGGCTCGAGCGAAGGGCTCGGTGTCGCTGGTCGACTTCTACGTTCGTCGCGCGCGCCGGATCCTCCCGGCTGCCGCGCTGACGCTCCTCGTCACGGACGTCTCCGCCTTCTATCTCCTGAACTTCGTGCGGGCGAGGGACGCTGTCCAGGACAGCCTCTACGCAGCCGGGTTCTCCGCGAACTTCAGGTTCTCCGCGCGTGGGATCGACTACTTCGCCCAGGGGCAGCCTCCGTCGCCGCTGCTCCACTACTGGTCGCTGGCGGTCGAGGAGCAGTTCTACTTCGTCTGGCCCGCCCTGCTCTCGCTCGTGCTCTTCGGTTTCGCGTTGAAGCGCCGTCACCGCTCGGTCGGGACGCGGCAGCTCCGGCGGCTGCTCCTGGTCGTGGTCTCTCTCGCGGCGATCTCGCTCTGCTGGTCGATGCGCCAGACCGCGACCTTGCCGGCCGCCGCGTACTTCTCGCCCCTCACGCGCGCCTGGGAGCTGGGCCTCGGCGCCGCGCTCGCCGTCGGCGCGTCGAGCCTCGCGAGGGTGCCGTCAGCGGTCAGGCTCGCGATGGGGTGGGCGGGGCTGGCGGCGATCGCCGCGGCCGCGGTCGGATTCACGGCGCAGACGCCCTTCCCCGGCTACGCGGCGCTCCTGCCCACGGTCGGCACCGCGCTGGCGATCGCCGCCGGAATCGGGAGTACCCACTCCCGGCTGGCGGCCGAGCGCCTGCTCTCGCTGCGGCCGATGTGTATCGTCGGCGACCGCTCCTATGCGTTCTACCTCTGGCACTGGCCCGTGCTGATCCTCGCCGCCGGGTACGCCGGCCACGCGCTCTCACTGCCTGCCAAGCTCGGCCTGCTCGTGGGCGCGTTCCTGCTGTCGTGCGCCTCGTACGCGCTCGTCGAGAACCCGATCCGGCACAGGGCCCGGAGTCGCGCCGCAACCGGTGCCGTGTTCGCCGTCTCGATGGCGGCCGTCCTCGGAAGCGCCGGGATCTGCCTCGGCGCGATCGCCAGGGAGCAGCAGCGGTTCGAGACGCCGCCCGCCTCGGCGGCGCTCGCCGCTCCGGCCACCCTCGTCAGCACCCGGACGACCGTCGGGGCCGACGGGGCGCTCCCCGACGTCGTCGCGGCCGTCCAGGCCGCGCAGCGAGGCGACCCCATCCCCTCCGGCCTGACTCCTCCGATCGACCACCTCGGGAGCATCCCCGCCCAGTACGCGATGCCGCGCGGCTGCATCTCCCAGGACGCGAGCTCGAAGAGCACGAGCAAGATCTGCCGCGTGGGCCGGCCGGCCAGCCGGAAGCTGATCGTGCTGATCGGCGACTCCCACGCGATGATGTGGCTGCCCGCGGTGCTCGAGATGGCCTGGCTCGACGACTGGGCGGTCGTCCCGATCCTGCGGACGGGCTGCATGCCCAACCGGTGGGTCACGGGCGAAGGCCCCGCCGCCTGCCGGCTCTGGTACCACTGGGCGATCGGCCAGGTCAGTCGCCTGCATCCGACCGTCACGCTCGTCGGCGGCAGCGTCCCCGAGCGCCAGTCGCCCGTTGCCAGAGCCGCCACGGACGGCGTGATCGCAATGGCGAGCGCGCTTCGGCCGTTCGGATCCGTGGTCGTGATCGGCGACCCCGAGTCGCTGAGCCAGAGCCCCCTCGACTGCCTGCTTTCCAGGCACGCGTCGATGGCGACCTGCACCACGACCTGGCCGTCCTCGTCCCTTCGCCTGTACGACGCCGTCGCCGCCCGCGCGAAGCAGTTGGGCGCCGGGTTCCTCGCCACACGCGGCTTCGTCTGCTTCGACCGCGAGTGCCCCGCTGTGATCGGCCACACGATCGTCTACAGGGACAACAACCACGTCACAGCCGCCTACTCGGCCCAGGTCGCCGACGCGTTCCGGGCCGGCTTCCTGCAGGCGCTGAAGACGTCCTAGGGGCGGCGCGCGATGAAGAGCGTCTGCTTGCCGAGCACGAGCCAGGCGGGCGGAAAGGCGAGGTAGGCGCGCACGAGGCGCCGGCTCTGCGGCAGCCGGCTCTTCGTCGTGTAGGGGAGGAACCGCGTGATCGTCCGCTCGACCTCGAGGCCGGCCAGCTCGGCGGCCTCGGCGAGGCTGCGCTCGGTGAGGGCGACCTTGTGGTCGATGAAGTCCCAGTAGCGGCCGCCGACCAGGCGGATGTTCGGCTGCAGCACGATCGCGCGGCCCCCGGAGCGCAGCAGCTCGCCCGCGACCCTGAACTGCTCGACGACCGCGTCGCCGGAGGGCAGGTGCTCGAGGTAGTTGCTCATGAAGACGACGTCGAAGTACTCGTGCCCCAGCTCGGACGCGAGCTCGAGCCCGTCCGCCCGAACGAAGTGGACGTCGTCGTCGAGGTACGCAGACACATCGCGGGCGTCGGTCGCCCACTTCTCGCGCGCCTCGATCGCGCGGATGAAGTGGCCGCGGTCGCAGGCGAGGTCGAGGACGGTGGAGCCCGGCTCGACGAAGCGCTGCAGGTAGCGCGCGATCTCCTCCCAGATCTCCAGCTTGGCCGCCGCGTCGGCGTCGTCGAAGCGCCGCCCGTAGATCGCGTCGAGGGGCTCTACTTGCATCGCTGGAGGAGGACGTAGAGGCCGTCGACCGAGCGGGTGCAGAAGTGGCTCCGGACGACAGCGCCGGGCTCGGTCGAGCCGCGCTTCGTGGAGCTGTTCGGCTCGAGCCAGAGGTCGTAGCGGATCGTGAGGATCAGCCAGTCGGCCTTCCGGAGGTCGTTCGCGAGGCCCGAGCCCGGCCGGTTGGCGGTCTGGGGGTTCATCTCCATGTAGAACGACGCCGGCCTGAGCTTCGGCAGCAGGTAGTAGATGTAGGCGTCGTTGTAGTTGGTGAGCCGCAGGTCGATCGGGCCGACGAAGAGCGAGTCCCCCGGCTTCGCGAGCCGGTCGGCCGCGGAGACGACTCCCTGGACGTCCGCGGCGGCGAGAGGGCTGCTGAGCGGGAACGAGCGTCCATCGACGGAGACATCGTAGGAGTGGAGCCGGTCGAGCTCGAGCACGGGCTTGAGCGCGACGAGCCCGCCGCCGAACGCCATCGCGACCGAGCCCGCACACAGCGCGAGCGCGACCGCGTAGCAGCAGAGCGGCACGAGCGCTCCGGGCTTGCGCGCCCGCATCCCGCGCACGAGCACCGTCACGAGCGAGCCCAGCAGTGCGAGTGAGACGACGCTTCCGGGGATCACGTGCGAGTGGTCGGTGCGTGACAGCGTGGTCGGCAGGACGCCGAGCGAGAACAGCCCGCCCGCGAGCAGGATCCGTGCCTCGAGGTCGCGGCGGCGCCTGATCGTGAGCACGGTGCCGACCACGATCAGGAGAACCGTCGCGGCGATCGAGGCGGCGAGGAAGTTGCCGGGGAACTTGTCCGGCGGCGGATACGGAAGCCGGCGCCCGGGCTCGGTCGCCAGCAGCTGGTGGACGAGCCGTCCCAGCTTGGCAGGGCCGACGAGCGCCAGGAGCGGGATGTACGCGGCGAGGACGACGGCGAAGCCGAGCAGCGCGCGCCCGCGCTCGCGCCACGAGACGAACGGAAGCAGCACTGCTGCCGAGAGGACGACGGCGGCGAGGAAGTCGAAGCGGATCAGCAGGGCTCCGGCGAGCAGCGCGCCGGCCGCGAGGAGCTGCAGGTTCCGGCGGCGACCCTCGGCCCGGGCGACTGCGCCCACGAGCAGCGCGAGCCCGCCGAGGCCGAACGCGAGCGAGCCGTACAGCGCGAGCGCGGCGATCCCCTCGCCGGCGAGCAGGAGCACGCTCACCACGACCGCCAGCCCGGCCGCCACGGCTCCGAAACGGCGCGCGAGGAGGAACAGCGCCACCACGATCGCCAGGCGGTACACGAGTCCGACCGACCGCTCCGTCGCGACACTGACGCCGAAGACCTTCGTCACCGCGCCGAGCAGCCAGACGTTGCCGGGCCCGTAGAAGGTCTGGAAGTCGCGCCACGGGATCGCGCCGTGCTGGACGCGGCCGGCATAGGCGAGGAGGGCTCCCTCGTCCATCTCCGAGCCGGGCGCGCCGAACCGCGGCACGAACGGCAGGGCCACGAGCACGAGCCCGACGCAGCCGAGGAGTGCCCCGCGCCACTCGCGCGCACGGGCGCGCAGTCGCCAGCCTCGCTGCTCCGAGGCGGCCGTCAGCTCTGCGCCGCTCACCTAGCCGCTTCCCGCTCGGCCGGCGCCTCGGGAGTGAGGCGGCGAGGGAGGAGACGGAGCGACGCGTTCCGCCGGCGCCAGGCGGTGCTCGCCTCGGGACGGCGGTAGTCACCGCAGCTCAGGTGCGCCTCGAGAAAGACGTAGAGGACGATGAAGAGGTAGCGGCTGCCCATCTCCTTGAGCGACAGCTTCGAACGGCCGGTCGACCGGTCACGCCAGGAGATCGGGATCACCCCGAAGCTGTGGCCGCGAACCGAGGCCTTGAGCGGGATCTCGACGGTCAGGTTGAAGTGGTTCGAGAGCAGCGGCGCGACGGTCTCGATCACCTCCCGCTTGTAGGCCTTGAACGCGTTGGTCGTGTCGTTGAAGCCGGTGCGGAAGAGCGCGCGGATGCCCCAGTTGACGACGCGGTTGATCACGAGCTTGAACCTCGGGTAGCCCTCGACGTGCGAGCCGCGGATGAACCGGGAGCCGAACGCGCAGTCGTAGCCCTCGTCGAGCAGGTTGTAGTAGCGGACGAGGTCGGCGGGATCGTCGGCGCCGTCGGCCATCATGATCGCGACCGCGTCGCCGGTGAAGAGGTCGAGTCCCGAGCGCACGGCGAAGCCGAAGCCGCGCGGGTAGTGCGAGGGGAGGCAGTGGACGCGCGGGTTGACCCGCTCGATCGCCCGGACCGCCGCCGCGGTCCCGTCGGTCGAGCCGTCGTCGATGACAAGCACCTCGTGCTCGATCCGCGCGTCCTCCAGCGCCTCGAGGATCCCGGAGACCGTCGCGGCGACGGAGCCCTCCTCGTTGTGCGCGGGCATCACGACGGAGAGCTTCACGCGAGCACCGTCCGCAGGTCGTTGCGGTGGTCCGTCAGCCACGAGTGGATGTCGGCCAGGATCTCGGCGCAGCTCCGGAGCGGCTGCCAGCTCGAGTAGCCGGCGAGCCTGCCGCAGTCGCTGACGTAGATCGGCACGTCGCCGGGCCGGTTCTCGGCGGACGGCTCGACGGGCACCGAGTTCCCGGAGATCTCCCGGCAGAGGTCCGTCGTCTCGCGGAGCGAGAGCGCGTGGCCGGCGCCGCCGCCGACGTTGACCGTGGCGCCGCTCCAAGCCTCGGGACGGCAGAGCTGGTCGTCGACGAGGTCTGCGAGGTCGGCCACG
>Ga0335080_10004760_pt1 | contig 13843 bp, 6 predicted proteins | sample Lox_Sample_34_FD_206720 | JGI IMG/M metagenome (GOLD analysis project Ga0335080, IMG submission 206720) | Soil microbial communities from Loxahatchee National Wildlife Refuge, Florida, United States - Lox_Sample_3.4 | ecosystem: Environmental > Terrestrial > Soil > Wetlands | place: USA: Florida... | reverse complement strand
ATGGAAGTGCGCTATCGCCGGCGGAGACAACGGCGCTGGTGCAGTTTTTGAAGACGTTGCATCCGCATTATCAGCCTCCGTCGGCGGATGCGTCGCGGCAAGTTGTGGGGCAGGGCGACGTCCCGAGCGATTCGACGGTCGAGCGCGGGGCGGGACAGACTCCGGTGCGGTGAAAATGTGATGCGGAGTTTGCAGAAATGATCTTGCTGACGCTGAGGGATGCGGAGGTGAGCGGCACGGCGATGCTGGGAGAGTTGTTGCGCGAGTGGTCGTTGCCGTTGCTGCCCCTGGTGTGTCTGTCGATCGGAGTTCTGCTGTATGTGCGTGGATGGATTGCCGCGCGGGTTACGCGGGGGCGAGAACTGCCGCTGTGGCGGGCTGTTTGTTTTGCAGGCGGAGTCGTTGCGCTGTGGGTTGCGCTGGCCTCACCTATTGATGCGCTGGATGATTATCTTCTGACGGCGCATATGATTCAGCATTTCATTCTGATGTCAGTTGCGCCGCCGCTGATCGTGCTGGGGGCGCCCCTGGTTCCGCTGCTCCGCGGATTGCCGAGGTTCGTAGTTCGTTGGTTGAGGCCGGTGTTTCAGACAAGATGGCTGTGTGCGTTGGGACGCACGGTGACGCATCCGGTGTTTGCGTGGGTTGCGATGAATGTGGCGTACCTTGGGTGGCACGTTCCGGCGGCGTTTGAGCTGACGTTTCGCGCGGAATGGATTCACGATTTCGAGCATGCCTGCTTCGTCGTGACAGCGCTGCTGTTCTGGTGGGTGGTGATTGCGCCGTGGCCTGCACAGGGGAGATGGCCACGCTGGGCGATGATTCCCTATCTGCTGAGCGCGGATGTGTTGAACACTGTGCTCTCGGCGACGCTTTCATTTGCAGGCCGGGTTTTGTATTCGTCGTATGCGGAGGCTCCGCGGGTCTGCTTTCTGACACCATTGAAGGACCAGGTGGCGGCGGGTGCGGAGATGTGGGTGCTGAATTCGGTGGTTATGTTGATTCCTGCGATCCTCATTGCGACGAAGGAGCTGTCTCCGAGGTTCCTGATGCAGTCTGCTGCGCGGGAGAGCTTTGGCCGAGGCTGAAGTTGCCCCCGGGGCGCGCCACCACTTCATCACCTTATTGCCAGGAAATGACAATTTCGGGTGAGTTATCGACGATCAGTGTCTTCTGAGGAAGCATTTTCTCTTTGTCACGAAGAAGACGGAATTGATCCTTGTCGAAGTACAGGGGCTCGAGATCCCCGAGTGGATCAAGAATTCGTGACACGATCTGTTGAGCCGCCACGGGCCTGCCGTTCTCGCGGAATCCATTTTGCGCGCCGAATCCATGCAGCACCAGCGCAACCGTCTTGAATTGCGAGGCGTAATTCCCTTCCGGCTTTCCGAATGCGATCTTCCGGGCAGAAGGATCGAAATCGATGGTGCGCTGATAGTATGTTCCGCGTCGGTAATCGAGTGTGCCGCCATCGTCTTCGTAGTAGACAAACCGATGCGCATCCGCTCCATAGAACACATGTACGTACAGAGTGTCCGACGGCTTGTCTTTTGTCGAAAGTACTTTCGTCTGGAGCGGAAGAATCGACGACGCCTTGACGAAAATGGGAATTCGATACACCGGGTATTCCGCGCTCAGCTCGTGCCGTCCCGGGATGATCTCGTCTGAGAATAGATCGTACCAGTCTCCCGGTGGCAGATACGTCTGCCCGGTCTTCTCCTTGCTGGTCATTGGGCTGACCAATAGCGCGTCTCCGAACATGAACTCGTATTGATATTTCTGCTCATAGACTTTCTCATCGAATGGGTCGTCGATGCACAGACAGCGGCTGATCGGCATGCCGGTTTCGCTGCTCTCGCGGAACTTGGAATAAAGATATGGCAACATCCGGTAGCGCAATTCGATGTACGTCTTCGAGATCGCTTCGGCTTCTTCTCCATACGCCCAAGGTTCATTGGCCGCCGCAAGTTGTTCGCGATGATTACGCAGATACGGCGAGAATACTCCCACTTCCACCCAGCGTTTGTACAACTCCTTGTTGCCGTCGCCGATGTAACCGCCTAGATCGGGTCCCGTGAAAGGTACGCCTGCAAGTCCCATTTGATTGTTGAGCAACACTCCAAGAAGGATGTGCTCATCCTTGGCCTGGTTGTCGCCGCTCCACACCGCGGCATAGCGCTGGATCCCTGCAAAACCCGACCTGCTCAGTACGAATGGCCGCTTGTTGCCGCCAAATTTTTGGAATGATTCGAAAGACGAGCGCGCCATCAGCATGCCGTAGTAGTTGTGCGCTTCCGCAGTGGTGGCCCCTCTCCCGTCGAAATCGAACACGACATTGTCCGGCATCGCCTGACCACCTATTGCGGGCTCATTCATGTCATTCCAATACCCGTTGATGCCCACATCTTGGTAGAGCTTCATGTTGTCGATCCACCATGCTCGCGCCTTGGGATAGGTGAAGTCGGGGTAATCGTTGGTGTTGGGATAAATGTCCGCAACGTAAGGCTGGCCGTCCGTGTACCTGAGAAATACGCCCTGTTCGAGGCCGGTTTTGCAGGCCGAATAGCTGTCGTCAATGCGGATGCCGGGATTGACCGATGCGGTGAGCTCCAGGTTCATGCCGTGTAGCTTGTCCGCCAGCCCTCGCATGTCCGGAAACCTTTCCAGGTTGATGCGGAACGGCTCGTAATCCTTCAAGTAGTCAGCGTCGAGCACAATTCCATCGGCCGGAATCTTCTTTTCACGGAGGGTTCTGGCAATCCACATCACCTTCTCTTGTGAGGAATAGCTGTCGCGCGATTGCTGGTAGCCAAGGCTCCATAGGGGCGGCAGGGGCATGCGTCCGGTAAGAGACGTATAGTCTTCGATGATCTTCCCAACTGAGTTGTCGTGAATGAAGAACTCGTCTCGGTCTCCCCCATCGAAGGTATAGGAGGAAAAACGCTTGTTCGAGGCGCCAAAGTTGAAAACAGAGCGATACGAATTGTCAAAATACGTGCCGTAGATCTCCTGATCATGCATTCCAATGAAGAACGGAATACTCACATACATCGGGATTCGCGGATCGTCGTACTTGTAGTTATCGGTATTCCATAACGTAACCACGCTACCGCGGCGGTCAAGATTGCCCAGTTCTTCTCCCAGACCGACAAATCGTTCGCCTTCCTGGAGGGCCTTGTAGATCGTAACCTTGTCACCGGTGAAGGTCGTACCAAATCCCGTTCCCTGAACGTCTTCAGAAAGGACCTTGCCTTGCGTGTCCTTGAAGACTATGCGGAACAGGGGAGACCGTTCGATCTCCACAATTAAGTTGGCTGTCTCCAGAACCAGCTTGTTGTTGTCTCCGGTTTCCTTCATGGAAAAGCCCGAATATTTCGGCAGACTATTGTCGTCAAGGGAGTAGGAGAAGTTCTCGGGCCGATCCTTTCTTGAAACCTGAACGCGAACAATGTGCTCCGAATAGATCGAGACCGCAAATGAACCTTGCGCCGTCCTTCCTTCGATACCATGCTCTGTTTTTTGATACGAGATGACAGGCCCAACACTTTGTGCAAAGCACACAATATGCAGAATTGCGCGCAAGAGCCCAAATGTGAGGAGCGTTCTTACAAGGAGGACGCTTCTTTGCGGACTCGATTTCATGTTCTCCTCCTGCATCGCACGTCCGACATTGTGGGCTTTCGGAGCAGAAAGAATCCTCAGTGCCCGCTCGCGGCTCCAGTTGCAGCATCCAGGTTCTTGAGCAGATTGCCAATCTCCGGATTCGACATAAAGCTCTTCCAGACGAGGCCAGTGCGGTAGTTTTCAATCATGACAACGATGGGGGCCTGGTTGAGGCCCATGTAGATGGGCGAAACCCAATCGGCCGCGGGATTGATCGCATCGCGAAGGCCGTAAACGCCCCACATGGTATCGCCGAAGTCGCGGTAATAATGCTTGAGCGCGGCCATGGAGGCTTCAGGTGTGTAGGGCATTGAGGCGAGGGCTCCGGTGGGCGTGACGTTGCCGATGTCATCGGGTTCGTCGGGCGCCTGTGCGGAGTAGCCGTGCGGGCCGTCACTGGCAGTGAGACCCCAGGCGTCGGGGCCGTATCCGGCATAGTGCTTGGGGTTCGCCGTCGAGTACGCGCGGTTGATCAGTGCGATATTCCGATTGTTCTCGAAATAGGAGCTGGTGAAGCGGTCGTGAAGAGCGTGGGGATCAAAGCCCATGAAGGAGTAGTGAGTGAAGAACAGAGGACCGCCTCGGCCGACGCCGACGTCGAGCTTGACGCCGAAGTACGTATTGCCGTTGGAGTAGTGGTTGCCGTCCTTCGTGCCTCCCCAGCCTTCGCGGTAGTGCTGCGCCATCTCAGACTGGGATGACCAGCCCGAGTAGTACATCGACGCCGGAACTCCATGCGTGGGTGAAGCGATGGCGAGCAGGTAGGTGATCATCACCTCGTTGAATCCGATGAGGGGGTGGTGGATCTGGTAAGCCCACTGAGGAGACCAGTGCCAGTAGAGGAAGTCGCTCGTGGGAGTCTCGCGGTGCCAGTCCCATTCAACAGATAGCCAGAGTGCGGTGATGCGGTTGTAGAGCAACTGTTCGGCGGAACCGGAGCGGAAGTACTGGCGTGCGGCGAGCAGGCCCTGCATCAGGAAGGAGGTTTCGACGAGATCGCCGCCGTTATCGAGCATGCCGAAGACGGGCATGGTGTGGCCCGTGCTGCCATTCATGTAGTGCGACCAGACGCCGTGATAGCGGTCGGCGTGCTCGAGGAACGTGACGATCTTCGTGAGGCGCTCGACGCCTTCGGCGCGCGTGATGAACTGGCGGTCGACGCCAACGATGAGAGCCATAATGCCGAAGCCGCTGGCACCGGTGGCGACAATGCGATCGTCGCCGGGGATGTTTTCGCGAGCCATGCCGGAGTGCGGGTCGGCGCCGTCCCAGTAGTAGTGGAAGCAGGCCTGCTGCATCATGGTGAGAAGTTCGTCGTCGCTTAGCTCGTGAGTAGAGGCTTCAGTCTCATTGGAGCGAGAAGACTCGCGGTAATTCCAACCTTCGGCGGCGACCTGGTAGCGCGCGTGAACGCCGGATTTTCCGAGGAAATCTTCGTAGCGATGAATGCCGGGTAGCTGGATGCCAATGGGGGTGAAGTCCTTGCCGTCCATCGATCGGTAGATGACGAAGCGGGCGATGGCTGCGGGCTCGTCGGCCGTCCATTCGAGCTCAATGTGGCGATCGTAGCCGGTGGCGCGGAGACTGGTGGGTGCGGACAGGGTTGTGTCGGGTGCAGGGGCGTCGGCTACGCGGATTTCATCGACGATGAGCGTGTGGCGAATGTTGTCGGCGCGGTCCTGATGAAAGGTAAGACTCTGCAGGTATTTGGGGTTGAACGGATAGATGGATGCCGTGGTGATGTCGGAGAACGGAATGCGAACCTCGATCCAGCGGTCCGCGGGAATGTCGCCGGTGTATTTGCCGAGGCTGAGTGGAGCACTGAAGCTGGCGGGGAATTCGGCAACCTGGAGGCCTTCGGGCGAGGTGGAAAGGACGAGCTTCGGTAGATCAGTCGCGGAGATTGCCTTTGGAGCGTAGATCCAGAAATAGAGATTGCTGCCATCGAGGCCAGGCACGCGATTGCGGAAGTCAAGCATGGAGATTTGCGCGTTCCATCCGCTGTTTGGCGCGGATTGCCATTGCAGGCGGATGGCGTTGGGCGGCGTACGGAAGTGCGCGGAGTCGACCGGGAGCCGGCCGTTTTGCTCCTCGATGAAGCTCTGCCCGTTGGATTGGGCACCGCTGAAATAGTAAGTATTGCGGGTGAGGCTGTTATCGAAAATGACGTGTCGATAGTAGTCGTCGGAAGCCGCGCGAAGGGCAGTGGGAAGGAGAACTGCGGCGAGGAACAGGAAAGTTAATGCCTTGGCAACCATCAGGTTGCGCATTGGAAATGGGGGAGTTGAGTTTTTCATTTTTCACTCTCGAGGTGTCAGTGTGGTTGAAGTAGTTTCCGGCAATTGGTTCGCTATGGTTTCGGCTTGTCGGTACAGGAGGTCTCGCAGATGGCGCGTGCAACGTAGCCTGCCGCGGTGGCGAAGGCGCGGCCAGCCTGGTCCATGCGAGCCGAGGCGGGATCCACGCCTTCGGTGATGATGCCTCCGTCCCAGTTGCTGGCGAGGAGAATCTTAAGCGCCTGGTCGCGGCCGGCGCTGAGGAGAAGGTGGTCGGCAATGCTCCAGGAACAGGTGAAGGGCACTCGATAGCTGCCGGGAAGGCCGAAGGGTTGGTCTGAAAACGAATATTTGTAGTTCTTTGAATGGAGCCACTGGTAGGTGCGGACAAAGGTTGGATCTGATTCGGGGATCAAGCCGAGGATCGGGAGTTTGAAAAGTGATCCCGGTGGAATTTCCGTAAAGACGTAGTTCTTTCCGTCGGTTGCGGAGGCGAAGATGGGACCGTCGGCGCCGGGGGCGGAAGCAGAGACGCAGTGAGCCAGGATGGCGTCGTGGAGTGCGGATGCGCGTTTGGTCATTTCGGCCGAGTCGGAGGGATCGTTCAGGCGGTGGTAGAGGCCGGCGAGGTCGTCGAGAGCACGCCAGACGAGGGCGTTGTCATACGTGATAAAGGGCAGTTTCTGGAATTCGTCCTGCGAGTCCTGGAGCGAGGAATAGAGGCCGGTGCCGGGGTCGAAGCGGGCGAGGACGCCGTCGCGGAGGCGTGTCAGGGCGGCTGCATGCGCGGATAGAAACGCTGTGTCGTTGGTGCGCTTGACATAGGCGGCGAGGGCGACGATGGGGGCGGCAGCTTCGTCGAGTTGGAAGCCATCTTCGAGAACAATGCCGTCGATGAAGCGCGAGTGTGTACCGGTGTTGCGGAGTTGTGTGGTCAGGGCGTACTCGAGCGCATCGCGGGCCATGGGCGGATCGATGTCGAGCAGAGCAGGGAAGCTCCAGAGCATGGCGTCGCGATCCCAATAGGCGGCGGAGACGTAGTAGCGCGGGCTGCGCGATGTGATTCCGACGAGCTGTTCGGTGTCGATGGTACGGCCCCATGCGTAGAGCTCGGTGAAGAGGAAGTTCCGGTTCATCAGGAGGTCGAGATTGGCGCGGCCGGTCGTGCGTTTGCGGGCGGAGATCCATGCCGCGGTTTGTGCGATCATGGCCTCTGCGCCATTGCGGTCAATCTGTTCCCGGAGAGCGCGCGCGTTGTGAGCCGCGCTGAACTCTTCGATTCCGGCAGCGAGAACGAAGATCGATTCTATGGATTCGCCGGGAGCGAGAGTTCGGGTCTGACTAGCGTCGACATAGGGCGTCGGCGTGGTCGGAGGTGTGTTGATCTGAGCTCTTGATCCGGGATGGAGGAGTGTCCAGGCGAAGTCGGTGTCGGTGGTGATGTAGCTGAAAACCTCGGCTGGATCGACCCAGGGTGCGGGACCGACGGTGCGTTCGCCACGAAGCTCGACAGGCACATAGGTGACGCGATCGATGGAACCGAAGGCAGCCTTCAGGCCGAGCGTGACGTCGACGGGCTGAGACTGGCGATTCGTGAGTGTCATGCGCAGAAAGACAGCGCGGGAGTTGGGTGGTGCGCACCAGGTCAAGCCGGCGTCGAGTCCAGACACGGTCTGATGAGCGTTGGGGATCCAGTACGCGATCAGATCCCATGCAGGATTGCGGAACGCGAGTGGCTTGCCATTGGCCATGAAATAGGGCTGGAGGACAGGATTTCCTCTATCGCCGCTGATCTGGATCAGACCGCGATGGTGCATGGAGAGGACGTTGAACGTACCGAGCGCACCGTCGCTGGCGCGAATGTCGGGGAGTGATATCCACTGGTTTCCGGTGGGGAGAACGTCATCAGATCGGAGCGAGATCGTTGTGCGCTGCGGAATGGCGTCATGCGCGCTGATGAAGCAGAGGAATGCCAACAGGAACGTCGCGAGTGAAGTCCGAAAGGCACAGCGTTTGCGAAGTGGTAGGGCGGTTGTCGATTCCAAGATGATTGACTCCCGAAGAAGATTGCGACAGTCGCAAGCCCGCCGACAAGCATAACGCGTAACCCCGGGGAGGGAGCTCAGCAGGGTCCATCAGGATCGAAGAGGGCTATGTGCGCGGAGTCTCGTGTGGAGAATGGCCATTTTGGACAAACGGAATCCAAAATTGCGCTCAAACGTATTAGTAGAGGCGAAGAAAGGTGTTTGGACCTTTAAATCGGGTGGAGTGTGAAGGGGCGGAAAACTTCATTATTGACAATGGGATAGAGATGGTGGTACCTATTGTTCCGGTTGCGCAATCGTTTGCGCATTAGTCCGCAATCGGTTGCGCAAATCTCGTAGCCGGTTACACAGAATCCCCAGCTTTTTAGTTGACTGTGGCACCTTGTGACTGAATTTCAGGAGAACGTGATGCAGGAGAACGATGTACTCAGCTTTTGCCGGACCCGTTGGGAACGCAGGAAATGCGTGCACGTACGGACCAGTTGGTGGCAGGTGGTCCTGGTGCTTCTCGCCCTGTGTGTACTTCCCGCCCATGCCCAATACAGAGCAAGCCTACAAGGAACGGTTGCCGACTCCTCTGGTGCAATGGTCCCGGGAGCGCAACTGACCTTAACCAATCAGGAAACGAATCGCACGGTGACGACGCAGAGCGATGATGCCGGCAACTTCAGCTTCAACCAGCTTGCGCCGAGCAACTACAAGTTGGAAGTGACACGAGATGGTTTCAAGACGAAGGTTCTCGATGGCGTTCACATTATTGCCGAGCAGGCCAACGCATTGAATGTCGTATTGGAGATCGGCGGCAAGTCAGAGACCGTGACGGTGAATGCTGCAGAGAACCCCGCGATTGACACTGAGACGGGAAGCATCAGCGGCACGATCACTCAGAATGATCTAGCCAAGATGCCAGACTTCGCGCGTGACCCGCTGCAACTGGCGCAGCTGGCGCCCGGCATGTTTGGCGATGGTTCGCAGACCGGTGGAGGTGGCGCTCAGAGCCTGCCCGGGAACCAGGGCGATGGAAGCGCGGGAAATAACACAGGCCCCTACATGACAGAGAACAAGCCGCAGGTGTTTGGGAACGGCGGCCGCAACGACACAAACGGTATCACGCTCGACGGTGTTCAGATCACGAGCGTGACCTGGGGCTCTGCCGCGGTTATCACGCCCAATCCGGACACGATCAAGGAAATGAAGGTCGTTACCAATCCTTACGATGCGGAATTGGGTAGATTCAGCGGCGCGCAGATTCAGATGATCTCGGAGAACGGCACGAACCAGTGGCATGGGACGGCGCTGTTCAAGCTGGACCGTCCGGGACTGAATGCCTTCCAGCGGTATAACCCCGGTGGGCCCAGCGCAGTTCAGCGCAACAATGCCAAATACAACGAGTACGGCGGAACCGTCGGCGGGCCGATTCTCAAGAATCACCTGTTCTTCTTCTTCGGGTACGACACGATCCGCAACAATTCGACGAATTTCGTTCAGGGTTGGTACGACACAGCAAGCCTTGATTCCTCAGCACCCACAGGTTCTATCTCCAGCAAGTTTCTTGGTATCAAAGGTGCGGGCGCTGTCTACGACAAGATCCTCGAAGATCCTGCCGACGGGCATGATTGCGCTTTTGTCGGTTTGATCCAGGGCGTGAACTGCAACTACATCCAGGGCCAGGGACTCGATCTCGGCAAGCCTCTGACCACGGGCCTCGGTTCTCATGACCCGTCCTACGCTGATCCGACTCACAATCCGGACGGTTCTGTCACGTACCATCCCGGTCTTGGCGGCAATGGCACCGGCAACTACGCCGCGAATATGGACGGCAACGCCGACATGATGTACATAGAAGCCACCGGACCGAATAACACCATCAATACGCAATGGAACGGACGCCTCGACTACCAGGTGACAGACAAGGACCTGGTTGCGTACGACATTTATTACGTGCCGGTGGACAGCACCAGCTACAACGGCCCGCAGCGCGCGTCGAACATCTTCTATCACGATGCACTGAACTACTCCTCTGGCCTTCTGTACAACCACACATTTTCATCCTCACTGTTGAATGAAGCGCGCGCCGATTACGCAGGGTGGAAGTGGAATGAACTGAATAGCAACCCGCAGTCGCCGCTCGGCCTCCCCAATGACGCCATAGCTTTGAACAATGGCGTTTCGTTCTCGAACTCGACTCCGGCGGGTTTTGGTCCAAGCATCGGCAGTATCTTCGATCAGTGGACCCTGAACTTCAAGGATGTGGTTACAAAGGTTTACAAGAGCCACAATCTGAAGTTTGGTGGCCAGTACACGCGGCTCGCCTACCTTGACTCGGCGACGTGGGCGGCGAGTCAGAACTTCTATTTCAACAACTACTGGGATTTCCTGAACGACGCGCCGACATCAGAGACGGTTTCCGGCGCCGATCCGGCAACGGGTGTTCCCACCATGTCGCGTAAGGATGACCGGCAGTACATTCCGGCGGTTTTCGTGCAGGACGACTGGAAGATGCGGCCAAACTTGACCGTTAATCTGGGTCTGCGCTGGGAATACTTTGCCGGCATGACCGAGAAGCAGGGCAACAACCCCCGTCTGAATCTTGGCTCCGGCGCGAGCCAATTCACAAGTCTGGCGATCGCATTGAACCAGCCACAGGTGGACGCGCAGAAGACAAACTTTGGCCCTGAGATCGGGTTCGCATGGAGCCCGGCGCGCAATAGCGGCAAGCTGGTGCTGCGCGGCGGCTTCGGTATGAGCTTCAATGGGCTCGAACAGGCGATCACCACCAATACACGCTTCGACCCGCCGTTCCTGACGAACAGCAGCAGCACGCCTCTTACTGGAGCGGAAATTGTCTACGGCACCGCAGACAACATATATGAGTATGGAGCATTGCCTGGCAATCCCAACCTCGTTTCAACCTTCAACTCCGCCAATTTGCCAAACAGCGGGATTGCTGTCGGTATCACCGGTATCGACAATAAGCTGAAGACAACCTATGTCTATCGCTATTCACTCCAGGGACAGTATGATCTGGGACATCAGTGGGTGGCGACGCTGGGTTATTCAGGCAGCCTGGGACGCCATCTACCATTGCAGTACAACCTGTACAACAAGTACTCACAGCAGATCCTCGAAAGTCAGATGGCCTTCAATCCAGCCGTGAATAACATCGACTGGTACGAAGACACGGGCACGTCAAGCTTCAATTCGATGCTTGCCGACGTCAGCCATCAGTTCGCGCACAACTTCTCTGCCGATGTGCAATACCGTTGGGCGAAGTCGCTCGACAACGGGTCTGGCCCGTATACCGAGCCCGACTATCAGTTCCTGCCGGGATTCAACTGGGGCCCGTCGGACTATGATTCGCGAAACATGATCAAGATGTTCGGTGTGTGGTCTCCGGTGTTCTTCCATGGAAATAGCTGGGCGGAGAGGCTTGCAGGCGGGTGGACGTTCAGCCCGATCTTCAACTACCATTCCGGTTTCCCGTTCAGTCCGTTCTATGGCGGAATCGCGTGCAACGCGTTCTACCCGAACAGCGGCAACTGCAATCTGCGCCCGGCTGCCTACAACGGATACGCAAGCGACAGTCAATCGACCGATTCGTTCAAAACGAGCGCAGGGCACTTCCCGAATGGAGGAACGACGTACTTCACCGCCCCTGCGGTGGTCAACAACACGCAACCGGGGTGGAGCACCACTTCCACGGTTCCGACACCGACGGAGCTACCCGGCCTTCCAGGGCTCAGCCGCAATTCCTTTGTCGGTCCGCGATATTCCGATCTTGATCTCGCGGTGACAAAGGCGTTCGGATTACCGACGATGAAGGTGCTGGGTGAGGGAGCTCGCCTTGAAATCCGCGCCAATGCATTCAACCTCTTCAACCAGGTCAATCTCTTCAATATTGACGCGAACATCGGCGATGGCACGAATTTTGGGCGCGCACAGAACGCGCTTGGTTCGCGTACGATTGAGGGCGAGTTCCACTTCAAGTTCTAACCTTGTCTCCTATTCCACCCCGCTCTTCGGAGCGGGGCGGTTTTTGAATATCTGGCCGTCGGCGATGCGTTAAGGGGGGCCGCATTATTCCAAGACGCCCGACGACGGCGCTTCTTTTAAAGTCTTAGGAGACAGCTTTTCATTCTTTACTCATTACTCCGAGGATGGATGCGGGGAGCAGGCTCAGTTCGTGCGAAGGGCGCTGTCTTGGTTGTGGGAGCAGTCCTAGTTGCGACGAGTTTCGCCGCGGGCCGCCCTCTGGCATCGGCGCAATCTGGGAATGCCCGTGAGTCGGCAGCAGGATCGCAGACATTCGAGGGGCTTTCAAGAAAAGCTGATGAAGCGCGCGACGCGGGCCGGCTGGGAGACGCGGAACAGCTGTATCGGCGAGCTCTCACACTGAATCCGAAATGGGCTGAAGGGTGGTGGTCGCTCGGAACGCTCTACTACGATGGCGACCGTTATGCCGAGGCGGAGCTGGCGTTCGAAAGAGTAGTGTCCCTAGATCCAAAGCAGGGAACAGCGCGCGCCATGCTGGGGCTGTGCGAGTTCGAACTGGGGCAGCTCGAGAAGGCACTCCAAGATATTGAGGCAAGCAAAACTCTCGGTGTGCTCGAGGATCAGCAATTACGCGATGTGGTGATCTATCACGAAGGCGTGCTGCTGCAGCGGGCGGGGCGATTTGAGGCCGCCAACACTTCGCTTTCGTCGTTGTGCCTGGGCGGTGTGCGCAGCAGTGAAGTGGCTGGCACTTTTGGAATGGTGGCGCTGCGCATGCGAGACAACACGCCTCCAGATATCAATACAGAAGCCGGACGGATTGTGCAGCACGTCGGCCGGGCTGCGTGCATGAGTGGGGCGAAGGATTACGACGCAGCGAAGCAGGAGTTTGAACAAGTGATCGCAATTGCACCGCATTTTCCGCTGGTGCACTACGCGTATGGGCGAATGCTGTTGGATGCGAACGACAATGAGGCAGCGATCAAGGAGTTTGAGGCAGAGATTGCGGAACAGCCGAAGAGCGTGCTGCCGCGACTGCGCATTGCGGCCGCAGAGTACAAGAGGGATCCCGCGGCTGGAATGAAGTTTGCCGAGGAGGCAGTGAAGTTGCAGCCGGATTTGCCGCTTGGGCACTACCTGCTCGGGCTGCTGTTGCTGCAAACAGGCGCGTATGAGCGCGCTATACCTGAGTTGGAGACGGCGCGCAAGGCATTTCCGCAGGAGGCGAAGATCGACATTTCGCTGGCCACGGCGTATACGCAAGTCGGCCGCTCGCAAGATGCTGCGCGGGCGCGAGCAGAGTTCACGCGCAAAAAACAAGCAGAACACGCTGAGGACAGCACACCGGAGATCACGGACGCGATGGATGCAAGAGCGCTGCCGTGAAATGCAGTTGTCAGGATCTGGGCTCTTCGATGGTGAGGATCTGGTCCGCCGGCACATTGACAAGCTTCTGAAGCTTGCGACTGGGCCAGCTGATTTGAATTTCTTTGACGAAAGTGTTTGGGCCGAGGCCGAAATGAACACGGGGATCGCTGGAACAGGCATAGCCGACGGCAGTCGTGGCTTCGTTCCACTGGGTGTGGCCGTCGGCAGTTGTGATGCGGACCTGTGCGCCGAGTCCCATGCGATTGCTGCGCGAACCGATGAGCCGGAGGAGAAGCCAGTGGTGGCCGGCCGCGCCGATATTTCGAAAAAGCTTGATTGGCTCGTTGAGGCTGGTGACGACCGCGTCAATGTGGCCGGAGTTGAATATGTCGCCGAAAGCTACGCCGCGGTGCGCGCCGGGAACCTGGAAGGTGGGGCCGGCATCGGCACTGACATCCTGGAACTTGCCATTGCCGAGATTGCGAAAGACGGAGTTGG